>Ga0068864_100003510_pt1 | contig 12965 bp, 12 predicted proteins | sample KBSSwiS72_FD_66586 | JGI IMG/M metagenome (GOLD analysis project Ga0068864, IMG submission 66586) | Switchgrass rhizosphere microbial communities from Kellogg Biological Station, Michigan, USA - KBS Switchgrass S7-2 | ecosystem: Host-associated > Plants > Roots > Rhizosphere > Soil ...
GGATCGGCTATAATTCGCGCCTTCCCGCCGGTGTAGCTCAGTTGGTAGAGCAGCGCATTCGTAATGCGAAGGTCGAGGGTTCGACTCCTTCCACCGGCACCATAAAAGCAACCGTGCTCGATTAGCTGCAGCCGCGGTCCCGGCCGTAGGTGCTTGCGGAGAGCCCGGCGGCGATCGGGCAGCGGCAGCGCGCACAGGTCCTCGTCGCCCGCTTCGCAAGAACTCCACAACCGTTCGGCGGCACAGGCCTGCCGCTTGCTCCAAAACAGGGGTAGTAACGTCGCGCGCGACCCTTCCGTCAGCGCTAAGAGCGCAAGGTCCACCAGATGTCTTTGCGCCCGCGGCAAACCGGTGCAAAAGTTGCAAAAGCGTCGGCAAAAAGAGGGTGAAGCTGTGGTTTACTCCAAGTTCGGAGAACGGCAAGTCAACCCCGCGTCCGTCGGCCAAGAGCGCTGGCATGCCGTAAGTGTTGTCGGCGCATCCGAGGCGTGCCCGAGCGCAGTGCAACTGCGCGCTTGTCGCTTTCTCCCGCAGGACGCGCCGCGATTGCCGAGCTCGTCATTAAGGATGAACGTGGACGCATCGTCGGCAAGGATAGTCACGGCAACGACCCGCGTCACATCAAAGGGTGACGGCATCAGTTCCATAACCGCGGCAAGCAGTGACCCGGCGCCTTAGCGTCGCCGATCACGCATCATGCTTTCCGCGCTGCTCGCACCGAAGTTCATCCTGCTGTACGTCTACATCGCTTCGACGATGTACGTGCACTATCGCGGCCGCGTGCGGCATGGCTTCTTCCGGCAGGTGACTGATCACTCGACGCTGATGGCGCCATACAACGCGCTGATGTACCTGTTCTCGGCCGTGCCGAATCGTCCGTATGTCGAAATCAGCGGGTTTCCGGAACTCGCGCCACTCGCCGAGAATTGGCAGACGATCCGGCGCGAGGCGCAGCAGCTCCTCGACAGCGGACGCATTCGTTCCGCGGCGACGTACAACGATCTCGGCTTCAATTCGTTCTTCAAGACGGGCTGGAAGCGCTTCTACGTCAAGTGGTATGACGAGCCGCTGCCGTCGGCAAAATCATTGTGCCCGAGGACCGCCGAGCTCGTCGAGTCGATACCCGGCATCAACGCGGCGATGTTCGCGCTGCTGCCACCCCGTACGAAGCTCGGCGCGCACCGAGATCCGTTCGCGGGCTCGTTGCGCTATCACCTCGGCCTCGTCACGCCGAACTCGGACTTGTGCCGGATCGTCGTCGACGGCGAGCCTTACGTGTGGCGCGACGGCGAGCCGGTGATGTTCGACGAAACGTTCATTCACATCGCCGAAAACCGCAGCGACGTCACGCGGATCATCCTGTTCTGCGACATCGAGCGCCCGCTGCGCACGCGGTTGGTCCGCGCGCTCAATCACTTCGTGAAGACGACTCTGATACGGGAGAGCCAGACCGAAAATGTGCCGGGCGATCGCGTCGGCTTGCTCAACCACATCTTCAACGCCGTCTATCGAGTGCGCCTGATCGGCAAGGCAATCAAGCGAAGGAGCCGCGTCGCGCACTACACGCTGAAATGGCTTATCTTCGGCGGCCTGCTATACCTGATCTTTCGCTGACCGTTTCTGACACGGAGGCATTCACTAACGATTCGAACGAAGGGAAGAACCAAAGCGAGTTCTTCCCCGTCATCCGTCCGCACGACGTCCGGCACGCGCGTGTATGTAGCGAACACTTCGCGCCCACCACCGATGGCTAGTCCATCTGCGTGACGAACTTGGTGGTGAGGTACCCATCGAAGGTCTCGGAGCCGCCCTCGCTGCCGATCCCGCTGTCTTTCACGCCGCCAAACGGAGTCTCCGGAAGCGCCTGCCCGAAGTGATTGATGTTGATCATTCCCGACTCGAGTCCATTCTGGATTGCGAGCGCGCTACGGCTCGACGCGGTGAACGCATAGGCCGACAAACCGTAGGGCAGGCTGTTCGCGCGCTTGATTGCATCAGGGAGGTCGTCGAAGGGGACGATGGCTGCCACGGGGCCGAATGGCTCTTCCGTCATCAGCCTTGAATCGGGCGCGGCACCCGTGATTACCGTGGGCGCGAAGAAGTAGCCCTGAGTTCCGATGCGTGACCCGCCTGCCTCGACCCGCGCCCCGCGCACCGTGGCATCCGCAATGAATGCATCCATCACCGCGAGCCGCCGCTCATGGGCAAGCGGACCCATCTTCGTTGCCGGCTCGAGGCCGGGCCCCACTTTGATTGACTTGGTGCGGTCGATGAACCGCGCAAGGAACCGCTCGTAGGCCGGCCTCTGAACGAAAAATCGGCTCGGCGAAACGCACACCTGACCCGCATTCGAGAATTTCAGCGTTGCCAGCATGTCGGCGGCGCGGTCGATGTCCGCGTCATCGCAGACAATCGCGGGTGAATGGCCGCCCAGTTCCATGGTGATGCGCTTCATGTGCGCACCCGCGAGCGCTGCGAGTTGCTTGCCGACTGGAACGCTTCCTGTGAAGGAAACCTTGCGCACGATCGAAGACTTGATCAGATGCTCCGACACCTCGCCTGGCACGCCCCACACGACGTTGAGGACGCCCGGCGGCAATCCCGCCTCCTGGAACATCCGGGCGATGGCGACCACGGCGCTCGGCGTGTCCTCAGGGCCCTTGATGATGATCGTGCAGCCGGCCCCGATGGCCGCAGCAATCTTGCGAATGGCCTGGTTGAAAGGAAAGTTCCACGGTGTGAACGCAACGCACACACCGACCGGTTCGCGCAGCACGAACTGCCGCACGTTCGGCAGACGCGGTGGTATCACCCGGCCATAGACTCGGCGGCACTCCTCGGCGTGCCAGTCGCAGTGGTCCGCGCAACGCGTCACCTCGCCGACCGCTTCGGCCAGCGGCTTGCCCTGATCGAGCGTCATGTTTCGGCCGATGGCTTCGGCCCGGCTGCGCGAGAGCTCGCCCACCTTGCGCAGGATGCCGCTCTTCTCCATCGGTGAAACCAGCTTCCACGACTCGAATGCCCGTTGTGCGGCCGCAAGGGCCCGGTCGAGATCGTCTCGCGTCGCGTGCGGCAGCGTTGCGATTTGGCCACCCGTGGCCGGATCACAAACCGGTTGCTCGCGCCGGTCGCCATCCTTCAGAAACTCGCCGTCGATGTACAGCGCCAGGTCTTCATACATGATGCAGTTCCCTCTCAGGAATCGGTTGGGGCGGCGATCTTGAGCCGATAGAGCTCGCGCAGCAGTTCGTCGCGGCGGGCCTCGAGCGCGGACACGGTGCGGCCTTCGGCTACGACCTCGACGCCCTCGACCAAAGTGCGCCGTTGTTCAGCGGAAAGAGGCATCCGCGCGGCGCGATCCGTGCATGCCGCATCCCGGTCGGCGAACTTCCGGAATGATCCCGCCATGCCGTCGGCGCCGCCGGCAAGGTGCATCGTCATGAACGGACCGAACAGGGCCCAGCGCATCCCGGGTCCCCACGCAACCGCAGCGTCAATGTCCCGCACCGTGGCGACGCCTTCGAAAACCAAGCGGGCCGCCTCGTTGAACAGCACATACTGCAATCGATTGGCCACGTGTCCGTAGACCTCTCGCTTCAAGCGGATCGGCTCGCGGCCGATCCCTCGATAGAAAGCCTCCGCCCAGTCGAGCACCCGCGCATCGGTGCGATTGCCACCCACGATCTCGACCAGAGGGATCAGATGAGGCGGGTTGAACGGGTGGCCGACGAAGCAGCGCTCCGGATGGCGACAGCGCTGCTGCAGCGTCGACATCATCAACGCCGACGTGCTCGACGCAACCGGAATCTCGGCCGGCAGCGCGCGATCGATGCGCGCCAGCAACTCGATCTTCCCGTCTTCATTCTCCGGTCCGTTCTCCTGCACGAACGAGACGCCATCGACGGCGTCCTCGACCGTGACGTGGAAGCTGAAACGAGCAAGACCCGCGGGAACGACGAGCCCAAGGCGCTCGAGTTCGGGCGTCGCCCGGCCGATGTAGTCGCGTGCCCGCGCCTCGGCGTGAGGATCGATGTCGGTCCCTCTCACCGAGATGCCGCGGGCGAGGAAATAGGCAGTCCAGCTCATGCCGATCGTCCCTAACCCGACCACGGCAACCGATTCGACGCGCCCGGGATAGACAGTCGGCATCTCAGCGCCCCTTCCACATGGGCTTGCGTTTCTGCGCAAAGGCGCGCGGACCTTCGAGGAAATCCTCGGAGATCATCATTCGCTCGTACGCGGGCAATCCACTGTGTCCTCGCTTCATCTTGGCGAACGATTCGACGAGCGGCAGCCGGTCGATTGCTGGAAGCGTTTCGAGCAAGGCGCGCACAGCGAGCGGCGCACCCTCCGCGATACTTTCCGCGAGCCGGTATGCCTCATCCAGGAGCTGCGCCGCTGGCACCACTGCATTGACGAGGCCCCAATGCGCAGCCTCGGTCGCACTCATGCGGCGCCCGGTGAGCAAGAGCTCCATTGCAACGTTATAGGGAATTCGTCGAGGCAACCGCTGCAGCGCGCCGGCGTCGGGAACGAGGCCTCGAGCCATTTCGGGAAGCGAAAAATGCGCGTGCTCCGCCGCGATGATGAGATCCGCAGCCAACGCGATCTCGAAGCCACCCCCGACTGCGGCGCCGTTGACGGCCGCGATTACCGGCTTCTGGAGATCCCAGAATTCGGTGACGCCGGCGAAGCCTCCAGGCTTGTTCATCACCGCGTCGTTGATCACGGCGGGATCCGTCGCCAAGGCCACTTCCTTGAGATCCCAACCGGCGCAGAAGATGCGACCGCCCGCGCCTGTGACGATACCGACCCTGAGCCCGGCGTCGTCCCGCAACATCGAGTACGCCTCATGCAGCTCTTCGCCAACTTCGGGCGTGATCGCATTCGCGGGCGGACGATCGATCGTGACCTGGAGCGTGCTGCCGCGCCGATCAACGCGCACGTGCTTCATGTCAGTGCCCCGGTGTCGACGCCGCCGCGCTCTTGCGTCGATCGTTGAACGCCGCGATGCCCTCGCGCACCTCTGAACCACGCAGGGAGCACAGCTTGGCCAGCTCTTCGGTGCGCAGACCCTCGTTCAGGTGCAAGTGCGCTGCCTGATAGACCGCCCACTTCGACAGGCCAAACGCCTGGGTTGGACCTGCGGCGAGGCGCGCAGCAAATGCCAGCGTCTCCGGCATGAGCTGCGCTTTGGGCATGACCCGGTTGAACAATCCGATCCGCAACGCCTCCGCGGCGGGTACGAAGTCGGCGGTGAAGATCAACTCGAGCGCCTTCGCGGTACCGACAAGCTGAGTCAGCAGGTACGCGCCCCCTGCGATGCCGCGTTTGGTGAAAATATCGGCGAACTGCGCATCGTCGGACGCAAACCGCAGATCGGCAGCCAACGCCAGTCCGCCGCCGGCACCGCAGGCGATGCCATTCACCGCAGCGATCACCGGCTTGGGCATTGCGCGCATCTCGCGCACGATATTGTGCCACGCAAGTTCGGTCTCAGCCTCGGGCGGAGCGATGCCGTCGCGCGGGTCGCTCTCCTTCATGTCGTCGCCGGCGCAGAACGCCCTTCCCGTGCCGGTCATGACGAGCACCTTGAGGTGATCGTCCTCGCGGACGGATCGAATCGCGCGCAGCAACGCACGGTGCATCGCAAGCGTCAGCGCGTTGAGCTTGGCCGGGCGATTGAGCGTCAGCACGGCAACAGGACCTTCGAGGGTCAGCGTCGCATCGGTAAAGCCCGGCGTGTCTCCGATTTCGATCTTCATGGCGTTGCTTTCTCCTCCATTGGTTCGTCACGCATCGACGTCGACGCGGTCAAGGGCCGTCACCGCGATTGCGGCCATGGCCCGTGTTCAATTCGCGTCGCGCGAAAGCGCCGCTTGAATCTCGTCCAGTGCGCGCCCCAGGGTGTCGACGATGGTGCTGATTTGCTTTTCATCCACGATCAATGGCGGACAGATGGCGATCGTGTCGCCGATGGCGCGGAGGATCAGACCATGCGCCTGACAGCGCTGCGCCACGTGGGCGCCCACGCGTCCAACAGGATCGAAGGGCTGCCGCGACGCGCGGTCTGCCACGAGCTCGGCGCCGGCGATCAGGCCGATCCCGCGGACTTCTCCGACTAGCGGATGGTCGGCGAATCGGCGCAGTCCCTCCTGCAGCAACGGCGCGATTTCGGCGACGCGCGCCACCACTCCACGCTCCTCGATGATCCTGATGTTTTCCAGTGCAACCGCCGTCGACACCGGATTGCCACCCGACGTGAAACCGTGGCCCAGCGCTCCGATCTTTGCGGTGTTGCCTGCGATGCCTTGATACAGCTCGTCGGTCATCAGCACGGCAGCAAGCGGCTGATAGGCCGACGTCAGCTGCTTCGACAGCACCAGGACGTCGGGCTCGATGCCATAGAGTTCGCTCGCGAACATCCGTCCGGTACGGCCGAATCCCGTGATGACTTCGTCGATGACGAGCAGGATGTCGTGCCTGCGGCAGACGGCCTCGACAGCAGGCCAGTAGCCCGCCGGGGGCGTGATCACGCCACCGGCACCATTGATCGGCTCGCCGATGAAAGCCGCGATGGTGTCGGCACCTTCTTTCGCAATCAGATCTTCGAGTTCCTGCGCCAGCCGATTGGCGAATGCTTCCTCCGATTCGCCAGGCCGTCCGAACTTCCAGTAGTGCGGACACGCGACGTGAAGCACTCCGGGAATCGGGATGTCGAAGTCGCGATGGTTGATGGGCAAGCCGCCCAGGCTCGCCGAGACTGTCGTCACGCCGTGGTAGGCGCGCTGGCGCGAGATGATCTTCTTCTTCGCCGTGCGGCCGCGTGCGTTGTTGTAGTAGTGCAGAAACTTGACGACCGTATCGTTCGCCTCGGAGCCGGAGTTCGTGTAGAACACTCGCTCCAGCCGCCCCGGTGCGAGTTCGACCAGCTTTTCGGCAAGCTCGATTGCCGGTCGGTGCGACTTGTTGCCAAACAGGTGATAAAACGGCAACTCGGCAAGCTGGCGAGCGGCGGCATCGATGAGGCGCTGCTCGCTGAAGCCCAGCGCGACGCACCATAGTCCCGCAAGTCCCTCGATGTACTCGGTTCCGGCTTCGTCGTAAACGCACGCGCCCCGCCCGCGTACGACGACGAGCGGCCCCAGCTTCTCGTTCAGGCGGGCGTCGGCGTAAGGATGGAGCATGCGCGCTGCATCAATTGCCTGGCGGGAAGTGATTGTCTCGAGATCCATGTCGGTGCTCTCTGATCAGGGCCGTGCGGCCCGGCGCGATCGGTCAATGCCCATCCGACAGTTCGACCGATCGGGGGGCGGCAACGCGCGATGCGCAACAGCGAGCGCCTCAAGCCGCTCCATGCAAACGTTCGGCCACGGCGCACTGCGCCTCGTCTTGAAGTCGGCGTGCAGGAACAGCAGCTGGCAGGACGCTACAGCGTAGCCCTCCGTTTCGTGCCTCATGCGCATGAGCAGATGCAACAGCTTGCGGTCGAGATCGAGGATCTGCGACGACACCGCAATGGGAGCGTTCTCGGCCAGCTCACGCTGGTATTCGATGTGCGCTTCGACGACGAACAGCATCCCCAGCGCGTACCGCGTATAGCAGTCGCTCGAGAGTCCCGCTTGCGCGAGCAGGAGCTCGCTCGCATGGTCGAACACGACCATGTAGTAAGCCATGTTCATGTGGGCGTTCGCGTCGATCCACTCCGGTAGCACGCGGCTGCGGTAGCGATCGAACGGTGCCGCCAGGTCAAGCTCGGGCAGCGGATAAGGAAGCGTCACCACGGCCTCACCCGACAGCCGTTGCCGCCGCTGCGCAGGCATTCAAGCCTGCAGCAGACCCGGAACATCTTCGATCACCTCGGCGACTCGGACGCCGGCTGCCTTCAGTGCCGCGACCTTGGTTATATAAGACCCGCGATCGCCGAGCACCATCGCTCCTGCGTGACCGATGTTGCGCCCGTGCGGAATCGTGCGTCCCGCAACGAATGCGACAACGGGCTTGCGGCAATGGTGCATGACGTACTCGGCCGCGCGCTCCTCTTCGGTTCCTCCAACCTCGCCGACCAGCAACATGGCATCAGTATCAGCGTCGGCCTCGAAGAGCTCGAGGCAATCCCGGAAGCCGGTTCCCCGGATCTCGTCACCGCCGACACCGACCACAGTGCTCGCGCCCATTCCGGCGCGCTTCATTTCCGCCAGAACCGCATAGCTCAGCGTTCCACTCTTCGCCATCACGCCGATTCGCCCCGGCGCGCAAACTTCGTCGCAGTAGAAGCCGATCTTGGCGCGGCGCGGCGAAATGATGCCGCTGCAGTTCGGACCAACGAGCCGCGTCCCGGCCTCGCGGACCCGCCGCATGATCATCACCATGTCATGCACAGGTACCCACTCCGCCACACAGACGATTGTCCGAATGCCGGCATCGATCGCCTCGAAGACTGCGTCCTTGACCCGTGGCGCCGCAACGTAGATCAGCGATAGGTCGGCACCGGTTTTCGCAACGGCCTCGGCCATCGTGCCGAAGACGGGCACCGGGCCCACCCTGGCGCCGCTGCGACCGGGACTCGTTCCCGCAACGACGTTGGTGCCATAGGACAGCATTTCCTGCGCCTGAAATTGCCCCATCGGGCCGGTGATCCCCTGGATGCAGACTCGCGTGTGCCGGTCGACCAGAATTGCCATGGCTCAGGCCTCCCGGGCCGCGGCGGCCGCTGCGCGCACCGCTTCGCCCAGCGTCTCGCACGGCGTGAAACCGACGCGACGCAATGTCTCCCTCGCAGCATCTCGACGGTTGCCTTCGAAGTGCAGATAAATGGGCTTCAGTCGCGCTGGATTGACCTCCTGCAAAACCTTGGCGAGCGACTCCGCGATCAGGTCGACGCGCACGCCGCATGCCGTGAAATTGACGATGATCGAGCGTATGCCGGGCTCGTCAAGGTAGTGATCCACAAGCAAGCGCAGCCCCGCCTCGGTCTGTCCTGAGAGGACCGCATAGTCGAGATCGACGAAGGCGGCAAGGCCGCTACCTTCGCGCGCGATCCAGTCCATGATCGTCACGCCGCATCCGGCCCCCGAACCGATCAATCCCACCGGACCGCCCAATGGCACCCATTGGATCTGCAACTCGCGCACGCGCCGCCCGAGTGCGTCACCACTCTCCGTCTCGCGGCGCACGGCGAATCTGGGTTGGCGGAACAACGCGCCGTCGTCGATGACGATGCGCGCGTCGAGCGCCATCAGCGCGTCGGCGTCGACTTCCGCGAGTGGGTTGATCTCGGCAATCGTCGCATCGCAGTCGTGGAACAATCGCGCGAGGCGGTACGCGACGTCCATGAACTTTCCCCAGAGCGCCGGACGGATCTTGAGCTCGGCAAGGGCGTCGCGCAGCCGGTACTCGGGCAGGCCGTAGACCGGATCGAGCGTCACGGTGGCGAACTCGTCGCGCGCGGTCCCAAAGAATGATTCCACGTCCACGCCACCTCGAGCGCCGACAAGGAGAAGCATGTCTTCGCCAACGAATATGATCGACATGTAGTACTCGTGCAGCGTGGCCTTGCGCTCTTCGACGAGGACGCTGGCTACCTGAAATCCCTTCAGTTCGGCCGACAACAGTCCGGTCGCGACAGCTTCGAAGTCCTCCGCCGACGACACGGGTCGGATTCCACCCGCCTTCCCGCGGCCGCCCGCGGGAACCTGCGCCTTGACCATCGCCGGGAAAGGCAGTGACGAAGTCGGCACGCTCGCGAGGGTCACCTTGTCAATCAGCGTTCCGCGCGGAACACGGATGCCGTACTGACGGAGAACTTCCTTTCCTTCGTGCTCGAGCAGAAGCATGCACCCTCGAATGTGTGTTGACGCAGGCCCTACAGACGCATTGCGCTGCTGAGTCCGATGAAACGGTCGATAACCGCCACCAATGCAACCGCCACCACGATCGAAACCGAGCCGGCTACGACGACGACCGGCGTCAGCGAGTACTCCATGTAGTTGTAGAGCAGAACGGGCAATGTGTAGCTCCCGGTCGTGGTGAGAAAGATGCTGATCTCCACATTGATCCAGGACATGATCAGCGCGAAAAGTGCCGCGGCAAGAACGCCTCCCTTGATCATCGGTACGACGACAAAGGCGAGGACCTCGAGCTGGTTGGCGCCCAGGTCGGCCGCGGCCTCCTCGATACTGACGTTGGTCGTCGACAATGCCGCGCCGACGGTCCTGATGACGTAGGGCAGCACTGCCACGACGTGGGCCATGACTAGACCCGTGAGGCTGTTCGCGCCTCCCAGCGCGGTGTAGAGCTGCAGAAGGCCGACACCGACGATTATCTGGGGAACCATGAGCGGCGACAGGAACACTGCCGCGAGTGCGCGCCGACCCGGGAACCGGCGCCTCACGAGGACGTACGCCGCCGGCAATCCGATCAGCGTCGCGATCAGAGACGCGGCAACGGCCACCTCGAAACTCGTCAACAGGGCCGACAGGAAGTCGCCCATCGCGAAAAACTTGTAATACCACTTGAGACTGAACGCGGTGGGTGGGAACACCACGAAGTCGGCGTTGGAGAAGGACATCAACAGCAGCACCAGCATCGGTGCGATCAGGAGCATCAGAAGCAATCCCGAGATGCTCCCGAGCACCATCCGCCCAGTCGGTCCAATGCCCGACGTGTCGCTCTGGGATCGCCGCTTACGCGTCGGAATGGCCACGGAGGCGGTCATGGGCGCCCGCGGTCCTCTCCGAGCGTCACGCGCCGCTCGAGCACGCGCCCGTAGGCAAAGATCACGAAGCCCGTCACGACCAGTAGCACGCAAGCGATCGCCGAACCCAGCGGCCAGTTAGCGGTGCGCATGAACTGCTCGAACACGAGCGACGCCATCACCTTGATGCGTCCGCCACCCAGCAGCGCCGGCGTGACGTAAGCGCTGAGACACAGCGCGAACACCAGAATTGCGCCGGCGCTCACACCAGGCGCACTCAATGGAAGCGTGACGCGCAGAAATGCTTGCCACGGCGTGGCTCCCAGGTCCCGTGCACCCTCCTCGAGCTTGCCGTCGAGATTCTCGAGGACCGAAGCGATGGTCAGTACCGAAAACGGGACCATCGTGTACACCAGCCCGGTCATGATGGCCGTGTCGGTGTAGAGCATCCGCACCGGCGCCTCTGTCCACCCCAACTGCATCAGCAGCGTGTTGATGATGCCTTGGTTGCCGAGAATCATCGTCCACGCGATGACACGCGTGACGGCGGTCGTAAAGAGCGGTGCAAGAATGATCATGTAGATGTAGCGCTTGTAGCGTCGGGCGGAAAGCCGCGTCGCGTAATAGGCGATCGGATATCCGAGCAGAACGCACACGACGGTGCTCACGAACGACAACCAGAGTGAGCGCCACAGGACAAGGCCGTAATACCCGTCGCCGAGCACGGCGGCATATGCATCGAAATTGACACTGCCGTCGCGAAAGACGCTTTTGGGAACGGTTAGCGCGACAGGCAGTACAAAGAAGATTGCTACTACGATCGTCGCCGGGAGCAGCAGCCACAGGCGTCCGACCATGAACTCTGCCTTCGTGCCCGCCTTGGCGGCGACGGATGCATCCTCAGGCGTCACCGGTGATCCTCAGGAATCAACACCCCCTGTGTCGAGCGCCAGCCCACGAACGCCGGCATGCCGACCTCCATTGCATCGAAGGTGCGGCGATCTGCGCTGCGCACAGACAGCGTCTTCCCGTCTACGTTGACCCACACGATCGGTGCAGTGCCCGAAAATGCCTTGTTCTCGACCACGCAGGGATAGACGTTGTCCTCCTCGACTGCGGTGGCGCTGAGAACGATATCTTCAGGACGAATCGCCAGCAGCACCTTTGCGCCCACGGGCGGTGATTCAGCCAATGCCCTCATTCGTACGGTGTTGCCCGCTGCCACCAACTCCAACCAATCACCTGAAGCGCGAACCGTGCATTGGATGATGTTGGCCTCGCCGAGGAACTTGGCGACGAACTCCGAGCGGGGACGATCGTAGACTTCCAGCGCCGGACCGTACTGGAGCATCCGCCCGTCGCTGACCACCCCGATCTTGTCGGAGAGGGCGAGCGCCTCCTCCTGGTCGTGAGTCACGTAGATGAAGGAGATTCCAAGCTCGCGTTGCAGGACCTTAAGCTCCACCTGCATCTTCTTGCGGAGCTTCAGGTCGAGCGCTGCGAGCGGCTCGTCGAGCAACAAGACGCTGGGGCGATTGACCAGTGCTCGCGCGAGCGCGACCCGCTGCTGTTGTCCGCCGCTCAACTGCGACGGGAATCGCGCGCTCAGGTCATTCAGGTTGACAAGGTCAAGAAACTGGAGAACCAGACGCGTGACCTCCTTGTCCGGCACCTTCTTGCGCCGCAGGCCGAACGCGACATTGTCGAAAATGGACAGGTGCGGAAAGAGCGCGTAACTCTGGAACACCATGTTCACCGGCCGCAAATGGGCCGGGACGTTGGTATAGTCCCGCCCCTCGAACAGGATCGACCCGGAATCTGCGGTCTCGAAGCCGGCGATCATGCGCAGCAGCGTGCTCTTGCCGCAGCCGCTCGGGCCGAGCAAGGAAACGAATTCGCCCTTCTCGACGACGAAGGACACGTCGTTCACCGCGGGGACGTCGCCGAAGCGCTTTGAAACCTGCTGCACGCAGACGACCCCGATTTCGCTCATGCGTCGATCCTTTGGAGCGGGGGTTGGCTCCCTGATTACTTCGTCACTTCCCTGTTCCAGCGCGCGATCCACGCTTCCCGGTTGTCGAGGATCACGTTACCGTCCACGAGTCGCAAGTTCTTGATGGAGCCTTTCGGTCCCCACGGCAGCTTGGCGTCCACGTCGGGCGGCAGTTCCGTCTTCGTGTTGACCGGCGAGGTCAGAAGTCGCTTGACCATATCCTCCTGCGCCGTCTTGGTGAGTGCGAAAGTGATGAATTTCTCCGCGAGGGCCTTG
>Ga0068864_100003514_pt1 | contig 12958 bp, 10 predicted proteins | sample KBSSwiS72_FD_66586 | JGI IMG/M metagenome (GOLD analysis project Ga0068864, IMG submission 66586) | Switchgrass rhizosphere microbial communities from Kellogg Biological Station, Michigan, USA - KBS Switchgrass S7-2 | ecosystem: Host-associated > Plants > Roots > Rhizosphere > Soil ...
CGATGCTGATCATCGCCGGCTCGCTGGTGGGCAGCTCGGGCGCGATCCTGAGCTACATCATGTGCAAGGCGATGAACCGCTCGTTCTTCAACGTCATCCTCGGCGGCTTCGGCGGCGAGGCGGGCGGGCCGGCCGCCGGCAAGGCCGAGCAGCGACCGGTCAAGAGCGGCAGCGCCGACGACGCCGCGTTCGTCCTCGGCAACGCCGAGACGGTCGTCATCGTCCCCGGCTACGGCCTCGCGGTCGCGCGCGCCCAGCACGCGGTCAAGGAGCTCGCGACCAAGCTGATCGAGAAAGGCGTGACGGTGAAGTACGCGATCCACCCGGTCGCCGGCCGCATGCCGGGCCACATGAACGTGCTGCTCGCCGAGGCGGAGGTGCCGTACGACCAGGTGTTCGAGATGGAAGACATCAACGGCGAGCTCGGCCAGGTCGACGTCGCCGTGATCCTCGGCGCCAACGACGTCGTCAACCCCGCCGCGCACACCAAGGGCAGCCCGATCTACGGCATGCCGATCATCGAGGCCTACAAGGCCAAGACGATCATCGTCAACAAGCGCTCGATGGCCGCCGGCTACGCCGGCCTCGACAACGAGCTGTTCTACATGGACAAGACCATGATGGTCTTCGGCGACGCCAAGAAGGTCGTCGAGGACATGGTCAAGGCGGTCGAATAACCCCGGAGCCGTCCGAGCCATCGGAGTCGTGGCCAGATTCGGCCATCGATCCCACCGGAGCGCTCCATGTCCAGACCGGCTCGACTTGCGGCGCTCGCCTGCGCGACGTGGCTGGGATTCGCGGCGGTTTCGCCGGCCCGGGCTTCGACGATCGTCAACGGCGGCTTCGAGACCGGGTTCTCCTCGTGGGTGCGGGTCGACCAGCTCGGCAGCGAGGGCACGTTCGCCCTGCAGAGCGGGCTCGCGAGCCCGGTCAATGCCGACCCGGTGCCGGCGCCGCCGTCGGGTAGCACCGCGGCGATGACCGACGGCGCCGGCCCGGGCGCCCACGTCCTCTACCAGGACTTCGTCGCGACGCCCGGCAGCCAGACCTTGAGCTTCGATCTCTTCGTCGGCAATCGCGCCGATCGCTTCGCCACGCCCGCCAGCCTCGATTTCGCGCTGACCAGCCCGAACGGCGCCCAGACGCTCAACCAGCAGGTTCGGGTCGACCTGCTGCGAACCGGCGCGGACCCGTTCAGCGTCGCCGCTGCAGACATCCTCGTGTCGCTGTACGCGTCGCAGGTCGGCGATCCGCTGGTGAGCGGCTACCGCTCCTTCGCCAGCGACGTGGGCGCGGTGCTCGGGGCGCACAGCGGCGAGCTGCTTCGCCTCCGCTTTGCGGAGACCGACAACCTGGCGCAACTGCAGCTCGGCGTCGACAACGTCGCGATCGCCGCCGTCAGCGCCATTCCCGAGCCAGCCTCGACGGCGCTGCTCGCGGCCGGCCTGGCGGCATTGCTGGCACGGCGGTCACGCGGCGCGCGGAGCGACCTCGGGTCCTGAGAGCCCTCGGGCGTTGCCGCCGTCCGGCGCGAACCCACAGGAGATTTCGATGAAGAACCAGCCCGATGCTTCCTCGCGTCGCGCGCGTCGCACGGTCGTGGCGATCACTGCGGCCGGGTGTGGCGCCGCACTCGCTGCGCTGTCGTTGCCGGCGATGGCCGACGTGCCGGCCGTGCTCGACCCGAACCTTCAGGTCACGACCGTCATCGATACCGGCATCAGCCAGCCGATCGGCATCGTCTTCCTCGGCTCGGTCAACGACTATCTGGTGCTCGAGAAGGCGTCGGGACAGATCAAGCGCGTGATCGGCGGCGTGCTGCAGGCGGCACCGGTGCTCGACCTGGCGGTGAACTCGAACTCCGAGCGAGGGCTGCTCAGCATGGCGCTGCACCCGAATTTTCCGGGAACGCCCTACGCCTACATCCGCTGGACCGAGAGCTCGACCGGCGGCGACTCGGCCGTGGTGTCCGAGGTGCCCTTGCTCGGTAACCGTCTCGATCGCTTCATCTGGAACGGCGTGTCGTTCACCCTCGACCGCAATCTCGTGATGCTGCGCGCGCGCCAGACCGACAACGTCGCCGTGCCGGGGCATCCCGGCTCCAACAATGGCAACGAGGCCGCCAACCACAACGGCGGCGTCGTCCGATTCGGGCCCGACGGCAAGCTCTATCTGTTCATGGGCGACCAGGGCCGGCGCGGCTGGATGCAGAACCTGCCGAACGGGCCGTTCCTCACGCCGCCGCAGGTCGACGACACCTTCGGCGGCCCGGAACCCGACGACGCGCATCTCACGGGCGTGATCCTGCGGCTGAACGAGGACGGCTCGACTCCCGCCGACAACCCGTTCTTCGCGGCCGGTGCCGCGATGGGCGGCGCTGTCGGCGCCAACCTTCAGAAGGTCTATTCGTACGGCCATCGCAACGGCTTCGGGATGGCGTTCGACCCGCTGTCCGGCTTCCTGTGGGAAACCGAGAACGCGGACGACGCCTACGCCGAGCTCAATCGCGTCGTTCCCGGAATGAACGGCGGCTGGATCCAGTTTGCCGGCCCGTCGAGCCGGGTCGCCGACTGGAAGTTCATCGAGACCACCCAGTTCGGCAGCGCGCTGCAGCAGGTGCGCTATCCGCCGACGCGGGCCGCCTACGGGGGCGCTGCCGCGCTCTCGCGACTGTTCATGCTGCCGGGCGCCGTCTACAAGGATCCCGAGCTCAGCTGGCGCTACGAGATCGGCCCCTCGGGTGCCGCCTTCGTTCGCGGCAGCGCGCTCGGGAGCGGATACGACGGCACGCTGTGGATCGGCTCGGCACGCAGCTTCGATCAGGTCGGCGGCAATGGCGGCAGTCTCTACCGCGTGCGGCTGACCGCCGATCGACTGAACGTCGACGTCAGCGCCGACCCCTTGCTGGCCGACCATGTCGCCGACAACCTCTTTCGCGCCCAGAAGTTCGAAGGCACCGAGAGCGAGACGCTGCAGATCGGCACCGGCTTCGGTGCGACGCCCGACGTCGTGCAAGGTCCCGAGGGCCACCTGTACGTCGTGTCACTGACGCAGAACGCGATCTATCGGATCAGTCCGAAGGCGCAGTGAGCCGGCCCGGAACGGTTCGCGGATCGGTGACGACGCGGGGCTCGTCGATCAGCGCGACGACGCGAGCCAGTCGACGAGCACGCGGCTGACCGCCTCGGGCTGCTCGATCGTCGCCAAGTGGCCGCAGTCGGCGATGCGCTCGAGGCGTGCGTGGGCGATGCGCGCCGCCATCGCCGCATGGTCGGCGACCGGCGTCACGCGATCCTGCTCGCCACAGAGGACGAGCGTCGGCACCGCGACGCGCGCGAGGTCGTCGTGCGAATCGCGTCGCGCCAGCATCGCGCGCTGTTGGTGGCGCTGGCCCGTCGCGCCGACGCTGCGCGCCATCTCGCCCAGCGTGGCGACCAGCTCGGCGCGAGCGAGGTGCTCGGGCAGCAGCCAGCGCGCCGGCAGTTCGGGGATCAGCGCCTCGATGCCGCCCGCCTCGACCTTGGCGATGTCGGCGATGCGGGCGGCGCGCCGCTGTGGCGTGTCCGCGGAAGCGGTGGTGTCCAGCAAGGCCAGCCGGTCGACGCGGTCGAGGGCGAGGCGGACGATCTCCATCGCGACGTAGCCGCCGAGCGACAGCCCGACCAGCGTGAAGCGCGGCGGCATCGCCGCGAGCACCGCCTCGGCCATCGCCGCCAGCGTGTCGGCGTCGCGGAACACGAACACGCGGCAGTCGTGGCTCGCCGCGAGCGCCGCGCGCTGCGCAGCGTAGAGGCGTTCGTCGCAGAGATGCGCGCAGACGAACGCGATCGCCGGCCGGTCGGTCATACGGCGCCTTGCTCGTGCAGGCGCGCGATCGCCCCCCGGTCGAGACTCTTGATCACGCGCGCACCGAGGTCGGCGAGCTGACGCGTGCAGAACGGCGCCGCGATCGCATGCTGCAGGGCGACGACGGCGATGCCTGCGAGCGGCTTCATGGCGTCACTGCCTAAAAGGAACGCGGTAGCCCGAGCAGGTGCTCGGCGACGTAGCTGAGGATCAGGTTGGTCGAGATCGGCGCGACCTGATAGAGGCGGGTCTCGCGGAACTTGCGCTCGACGTCGTACTCGTGCGCGAAGCCGAACCCGCCGTGGAACTGGATGCAGGCGTTGGCCGCTTCCCAGCTCGCCTTGGCGGCGAGGTACTTGGCCATGTTGGCTTCGGCACCGCACGGCTGGTGCGCGTCGAACAGCGTGCACGCCTTGAAGCGCATCAGGTCGGCGGCCTCGACCTCGATGAACGATTCGGCGATCGGGAACTGCACCCCCTGGTTCTGGCCGATCGGACGGCCGAAGACGACACGCTCTCCGGCGTACTTGGTCACCCGGTCGATGAACCAGCGGCCGTCGCCGATGCACTCGGCGGCGATCAGCGTGCGCTCGGCATTGAGGCCGTCGAGGATGTAGCGAAAGCCCTGGCCCTCGGCGCCGATCAGGTTCTCTTCGGGGATCTCGAGGTTCTCGAAGAACAGCTCGTTGGTCTCGTGGTTGACCATGTTGGCGATCGGCCGCACCGCCATGCCGCTGCCCTCGGCCCGGCGCAGGTCGACCATGAAGATCGACATGCCTTCGGTCTTCTTCTTCACGTCAGCGAGCGGCGTCGTCCGTGCCAGCAGGATCATCCACTCGCTGTGCTGGATGCGCGAGATCCAGACCTTCTGCCCGTTGACGACGTAGCGGTCGCCCTGCTTCACGGCCGTGGTCCGGATCTGCGTCGTGTCGGTTCCGCTCGTCGGCTCGGTCACGGCCATCGACTGCAGGCGCCATTCGCCGCTCGCGATCTTCGGCAGGTAAAGCTGCTTCTGCGCGTCGCTGCCGTGGCGCAGCAGCGTTCCCATGTTGTACATCTGGCCGTGGCAGGCGCCGGCGTTGGCGCCGCTGCGGTTGATCTCCTCCATGATCACGCTGGCCTCGGCCAGGCCGAGCCCCGAGCCGCCGTATTCCTGTGGAATCAGTGCGGCGAGCCAGCCTGCTTGGGTGAGCGCGTCGACGAAGGCCTCGGGGTAGGCGCGCTGCGCGTCGATCTCGCGGTGGTAGCCGTCGGGAAACTGCGCGCACAGCGCCCGCACGGCGTCGCGCAGGTCCTGGTAGCGATCGGGCGCGCCCCTCAGCATGTCCGGATTCTCGTTCGCTTCATCACGCGACTCTCGGCGCTCGCCGGTTCGGTCGCGCTCACCGCAGGGCGCCTACTTCGCCGCCGGACCCGACGCGCCGGGCGGTCGCATCAGCGGCAGCAGCAGCATGCCGATCATCCCGAGCAGGCAGTCGAGCACCAGCGTCGCCGGATAGCCGATCCGCTCGACCGCGTAGCCTTGCCACGCGGCGGTGTACGAGATGCACAGGTTCATCAGCGCCATGTAGGCGGTGAACTGCGTCGCCGCCACCGCCGGCGTCGTGATGTCCATGAACAGGGCGCTGCGAATGCCGTAGTAGAGACCCTGGAACACGTTGTAGACGATCGACGACGCCCAGAAGGTGACGAGCAGGACCGTCGACGGCTGCGGCCGGTTGGCCATCTTCATGTCGACCGGCATGATCCAGCCGGCCTCCCACATCGTCCACGCCAGCCAGAGCGTCGGCACGACGGTCAGGAAGACGAAGATGGCGAGCGTCGAGCGCCGGCCGAAGCGGTCGGAGAGCCAGCCGCCGAGGATGCACGCCGGCGCGAAGATCAGGGTCGTGTAGAGGTTGAGCTGCGCGACCTCGTTGTCGTTCAGGCCGAGCTCGACCGCGAGGTTCGACTGCAGCGCCAGGCTGAGCGCATACGCGCCCGCCGGCAGCACGGCATAGAGCACGCCGACCATCGCCGCGCGCGATCCGGTGAAGGCGGCCCAGGCATCGCGAACGAAGTCGCCCAGCTCGCGCAGGACGTTGCGCACCGCGCCCGCCTGCGCGATCAGCATCGGCCGCGCCTTCTCGCGCAGCGGCAGGACAACGAACAGAGTGATCGCCAGGATCGTCGCGATCACGAACAGGTAGGTCGACGTGAACGGCATCACGCCGATCAGGAACAGCACGCCCGAGCCGCCGATCGTCTGGCCGATCGAGGCGCCGGCGAACATGAAGCCGTTGGCCGAGCCGCGCTCGTCTTCGGGCAGGACGCTGACCGCGAGCGCGTCGATCGCGACGTCCATGGTCGCGGCGAACGCGTTGTGCAGGAAGATGATCGCCGTGAACAGCTTGAGCTGGTTGACGAAGTCGACGCTCATCGCCGCCAGCAGCGTCGCCATCATGCCGAGCTGCATCAGGAAGATCCAGGTGCGGCGGCGGCCGAAGCGCTCGGACGAGAAGGTGTCGACGAACGGCCCCATCGCCCACTTGAACGCCCACGGCAGGTAGAGCGAGCTGACGAACAGGCCGATATCCTGGGGCCCGAGGCCGCCGCGCCGCATCTGCGCGGCGATCGCGGTGGCGGTGAAGCCGAGCGGAATGCCCTCGGTGACGTAGAGCAGGAAGAACGCGCTCAGCCGGCCTTTGCGGGTGGCGAGCAGGTCGGGCAGGGCGATTCGCATCCGGCGGCACGCTAGCACACGCCATCGGCCACAAGCCCCCGGCGCGGGCGCGGCCGCGCCGCTGCGGTAAAACGGCCGGCCCTCGACGCGCGCGCAATGCCATGACCGACCCGACTCGAAGACTCACCGCCGCCGACTTCGACCCGGAAGTCCTGCGCCTGTTCGATCGCTACGTCCACGGCGCGCTCGACCGGCGCGGCTTCCTCGACGGCGCCGCCCGGTTCGCGGCCGGCGGCGTCGGCGCCGCCGCGCTGCTCGAAGCGCTGAGTCCCAACTTCGCCGCCGCCGAGCAGGTGCCGAAGACCGATCCGCGGATCCGCGCCGAGACGATCGAGTTCCCGTCGCCGCAAGGCTACGGCACCGGCCGCGGCTACCTCGTCCGGCCGGCGAGCTCGCCGCCGCCCGGCGGCGCAACGACGGGGTTGCCGCTGGTGCTCGTGATCCACGAGAACCGCGGCCTCAATCCGCACATCGAGGACATCGCGCGCCGGCTCGCCATCGCCAACTTCATCGCCTTCGCTCCCGATGCGCTCTTTCCGCTCGGCGGCTATCCGAATGACGAGGACAAGGCGCGCGACCTGTTCGGCAAGCTCGACCAGGCCAAGACGCGCGAGGACTTTCTCGCCGCGGTGCGCTACCTGAAGGGAGTTCCTGGCGGCAACGGCAAGGTCGGCGCCATCGGCTTCTGCTGGGGCGGCGGCATGGTCAACTTCGTCGCCACGCGCATTCCCGACCTCGGCGCAGCGGTGCCGTTCTACGGCCCCGCGCCGGCGAGCGAGAGCGCTGCCGCGATCAACGCGCCGCTGATGCTGATGTTCGCCGACAACGACGACTTCGTGAACAAGACCTGGCCCGCATACGAGGCGGCGCTCAAGGCGGCCGGCAAGCGCTACGAGGCGTTCCGCTATCCGGGCACGCAGCACGGCTTCAACAACGACACGACGCCGCGCTTCGATGCCGCCGCCGCGGGCCAGGCGTGGCAGCGCACGCTGGCGTTCCTCAACCGCAATCTGCGTAGCTGACCGGCGGGCCGGGCGACCTGCGAGGCGGGCTTCGGCCGGCCTCAGTGCAGGTCGCGCCGCTTGCCCTTGAAGGCCTTCGGGTGGTGGACGTTGCCGTCGCGCTCGCTGGCCGAACGGCGCGCCCGCCGGATCGCCTCGCGGGTCTCGCGCCGGGCGCGCAGCTCGGCGCCGGGCCAGGCGATCCAACGGCTGAGGCGCCGCTGCCAGCGCTCGCTGCCGCGCCGGATCGATGCGTCGACCCGGGCGCGCCGGCGCGGGCGCAGCAGCATGCGCAGCAGCAGCAGCACGCAGAGGCCGACCATCACCGCCGCAAAGATCTTTTCGACGAGGTTCATCGCACGGCCATCGTAGCGCGGCTGGCGCGGCACGGCAGACGACTTCGATACGCGAACTCTCCCTACAGGGTTGCTCCGTTCGAAGCGCAGAATCAAGTCAGCGCGTCTTTTCCGGGACGCCGCCTTGCCACGCCCGATCGGCTGACCATGGACTCCTCCGAAGAACGCCGCCGCGACGCCGGGCCTGCCGCAAACGACGCCGCGGTCGAGGCGCGGATCGAGCCCGCGCCCGACCACGCCGAGGAGGAGCTCGCCGGGGTCACCGACGACGCGGTGCCGTCGCGCAGCTTCGCCATGCTGCCGATGGTCGGGCTGGGCGGATCGGCGGGCGGCATCGCCGCCCTGCAGGCGTTCTTCGAGGCGACGCCTGCCGAGACCGGGATCGCGTTCGTCGTCGTCATGCACCTCGCGGCCGACCACGAGAGCATGCTCGCGCCGATCCTGCAGCGCGCGACCCGGATGCCGGTGCACCAGGTGCGCGACTCGGTCAAGGTCGAGGCGAACCATGTCTACGTCATCCCTCCCGGCAAGACGATCGCCTCGGCCAACGGCCACCTGCAGTGCACCGACATCACGCCCGAGCGCGGCCGGCGGGTCGCGGTCGACCTGTTCTTCCGCACCCTCGCCGACACCCACGGCCCGCGCGCCGCAGCAATCGTCCTCTCGGGCGCCGACGGCGACGGCGCGATCGGCATCAAGCGCATCAAGGAGCGCGGCGGCCTGACGATCGCGCAGGATCCCGACGAGGCCGAGCACGCCGGCATGCCGCGCGCGGCGATCGCCACCGGCATGATCGACTGGGTGCTGCGGGTGGCCGAGATGCCGGGCCGGGTCGGCCGCTATCACGATCTGCTCGGCCGCCTCAAGCTGCCGCCGGAGACCGGGCCGCAGCCGGCGCGTCCGGCCCCGCCGGCCGCCGACGATCGCGAGGCCGCCCTGCGCGACGTGCTCTCCTACCTGCGGGCGCAGACCGGGCGCGACTTCAGCTACTACAAGCGGGCGACCATCCTGCGCCGGATCGCCCGGCGCATGAGCGTCAACGGCATCGAGGACCTGCCCGGCTACCTGGCGTTCATGCGCACCCATCCGGGAGAGGCCGGCGCGCTGCTGCAGGACCTGCTGATCAGCGTCACCAATTTCTTTCGCGACCGCGACGCCTTCGACGCGCTGCAGCTGCGGATTCCGACGCTCTTCGCCGGCAAGACGTCGGACGACGAAGTCCGCGCCTGGGTGCCGGCATGCGCGACCGGCGAGGAGGCGTACTCGATCGCCATCCTGCTGCACGAGTACGCGCGAACGCTCGATGCGCCGCCTTCGCTGCAGGTGTTCGCGACCGATCTCGACGAAGGCGCGATCCGCGCCGCGCGCGAGGGCCTCTACCCGCTGGCGCTCGCCGCCGACGTCTCGGAGGAACGGCTGCGGCGCTTCTTCATCAAGGAGCGGCGCGGCTACCGGGTGCGCGGCGAGCTGCGCGAGACCGTGCTGTTCGCGGTTCACGACCTGCTCAAGGACGCGCCGTTCTCGCGCGTCGATCTCTTCAGCTGCCGCAACCTGCTGATCTATCTCGACAGCGACGCCCAGAAGCGCGTCATCGAGCTCGCCCACTTCGCCTTGCGCCTCAGCGGAAGGCTCTTTCTCGGCGCCTCGGAAACGGTCGACGGCAGCGAGCACCTGTTCCAGCCGATCGACAAGAAGCACCGAATCTACGAGCCGCGTGCGGTCGGTCGGTCGCGCCTGCCGCCGCCGGGCGAGCAAAGCACGCTGGCGCGTGCGCTCGAGCTGCAGGAACGCAACCGCGACGGCCCCGTCCCCGGCCTGGCGCTGCCGCATCGGTTCCTGCTGGCGGCGCAGATGCGACGGTCCCCGGCCGCGCTCGGCGTCGGCTCGTGGCGCGAGCTGCACCTGAAGCTGATCGAGCGCTTCGCACCGCCGTCGGTGGTCGTCACCGACGAGTACGAGATCGTCCACCTCTCCGAGCGTGCCGCGCGCTTCCTTCGCTATGCGGCCGGCGAGCCGAGCAACAACCTCCTGCATGTCGTCGACCCGCTGCTCGCGGTCGACCTGCGCACGGCGTTGCTGCGTGCGGTCGACAGCAAGGAAGCAGTCGAGACCGCACCACTCGCGTACGACGCCGACGGCATTCCCGCCGCGGTCGTGCTGCGCGTCGCGCCGGCCGAGGACCTGACGCCCGGCTTTTTGCTCGTCACCTTCGACCTGCGCGCCGTCGATGCGGCGACCGTCCAGCCGCCGACCACCGAAGACGCGCACGAGCGGCGCCTGCAGCAGCAGATCGACGAGCTGAAGTGGCACCTGCGCGATACCACCGAGAAGGGCGTCACCGCGACCCAGGAGCTGAAGGCGAGCAACGAAGAGCTGCAGGCGATGAACGAGGAGCTGCGCTCGGCGACCGAAGAGCTCGAGACCAGCCGCGAGGAGCTGCAGTCGATCAACGAGGAGCTGACGACGGTCAACGTCGAGCTGAAGGCCAAGGTCGACGAGCTCGGTCGCATCAACAGCGACCTGCAGAACCTGATGGGGGCGACGGCGATCGGCACGGTCTTCCTCGACCGGTCGCTGCGCATCCGCCTGTTCACGCCGTCGGCGGTGGCGCTCTTCAACCTGATCGACAGCGACATCGGCCGGCCGCTGAGCGATCTCGCCGGCCGGCTCGACTACCCCGAGATCATCGACGACGCGAACGCCGTGCTCGACCGGCTGGTGCCGATCGAGCGCGAGGTGCGGGCCGGATCGCGCTGGCTGCTCGCGCGGGTGCTTGCGTACCGCAGCGGCGAGGACCGGATCGCCGGCGTCGTCCTGACCTTCCTCGACATCACCGTCCGGCGCAATGCCGAAGATGCGCTGCGCGAGTCGGAAACCCGCTTTCGCACCATCGTCAGCCAGGCGGCGGCGGGCGTCGCCCACACCGATCTCGAGGGCCGCATCACGCTCGTCAACGCGCGCTTCGCGCAGATCGCGGGCCGGCCGGCCGAGTCGCTGGCCGGCACCTCGATCTTCGAGCTGGTCCACCGCGAAGACCGCGAGCGCAACGTCGCCGCGTTCCGGCGCATGGTCGCCGACGGCACGCCGTTCGAGATGTCGAAGCGATACCTCAGGCCCGACGGCGCCGCCGTCTGGGTCAGCACCGCGGTGACGACGATCCTCGACGCCGCCGGCCGGCCCAACGCCGCGATCGCGATCGTCCTCGACGTCACCCAGGCCAAGCTCGCGGAGCAGACGCTGCGCCAATCGGAAGAGCGTCTGCGCCTGGTGCTCGAGAACGCACGCGAGTACGCGATCGTGGCGATGGACCTCGAGCGCCGGGTCACGAGCTGGAACGTCGGCGCCGAGGAGCTCACCGGCTATCGCCCCGACGAGATGATCGGCCGCCTGGCCGACATTCTTTTCGTCGAGGAAGACCGTCGCGGCGGCGCGCCCGAGCGCGAAGCGCACCAGGCGCTGACCGAAGGCCGGGCCGCCGACGAGCGCTGGCACCTGTGCAAGAACGGCAACCGCTTCTGGGGCAGCGGCGTGATGATGGCGATGCGCGACCCCGGCGGCGCCGCGCCGGTCGGCCTGCTCAAGATCTTCCGCGACCAGACCCACGCGCGTGCCGCGGCGCAGGCGCTCGAGACCAGCCGCGCCGAGCTGGTGCAGGCACTGGTCGACAACCGCAAGGCGCGCGCCGAGGCCGAGGCGGCGAGCCATTCGAAGGACCGCTTCCTGGCCATCCTCTCGCACGAGCTGCGCACGCCGCTGACGCCGGTCGTGATGGCGCTGCACGCGCTCGAGCGCAGCGTCGACCTGCCGGCGACCGCGCGCAGCACGGTCGAGCTGATCCGCCGCAACGTCAAGGCGGAGCTGCTGCTGATCGACGACCTGCTCGATGTCACCCGGATCTCGAGCGGCAAGCTCGAGATGGTGCGCGGCGAGACCGACATGCACGAGGTCGTCCGCTCGGCGGCCGCCGTCTGCGAGGGCGACTTCACTGCCAAGCGACAGCGCCTCGACATCGACCTGGCGGCCGAGCGCCACGTCGTGGCCGGCGATGCCTCACGTCTGCAGCAGGTGGTCTGGAACCTGCTCAAGAACGCGTCCAAGTTCACCCCGAGCCAGGGCGAGATCCGGGTCGCGACGAGCAACGTCGCCGATCGCTTCGTCCTCGTCGTCGCCGATACCGGCATCGGCATCTCGGCCGAGGCGCTGCCGCTGATCTTCGACGCCTTCGCCCAGGAAGGGCAATGGGTGACGAGCGAGTTCGGCGGCCTCGGCCTGGGCCTTGCGATTGCCAAAGCCACGGTCGAGGCGCACCACGGCACGCTCGTCGTCGACAGCGGCGGCCGCAACCAGGGAGCGACGTTCACCGTCACCCTGCCCCTCGACTGACGATCCGGCGATGGCGATGAGCACCGACCCCGACCCCTCCCCAGCGGCCGCTGCCGGCGCCGCGCCACGCATCGGCGCCGCCCGGCCGCTCAGGATCTTCATCGTCGAGAACCACGAGGACACGCGCTTCCTGCTCGGTCTCCTGCTCGAGCAACTCGGCCATACCGTGTTCTCGGCGACCACGCTCGCCGATGCGCTCGCGGAGATGCCCGACGCCGAGTGCGACGTGCTGATCTCCGACATCGGCCTGCCCGACGGCAACGGCTGGGAGCTGATGACGCGCCTCGGCGACGAAGCGCCGCGCTACGCGATCGCGATGAGCGGCTTCGGCATGGCGTCGGACCGGCAGCGCAGCCTCGCCGCGGGATATCGCCATCACCTGCTGAAGCCGGTCGAGCCGAACCAGCTCGAGCGGCTGCTCGACGAGGCCGCCGCCGAAGTCCAGGCGTAGCTTCGCGCCACAGCGGGTGACCGCCGGCTAGGGGTCAGCACCGTGGCAACCGCCCTTCTTCGTCGGCACAGTCGGCCGCAACAGAAGGAGACGCCATGCACAACCGTAGGTTCTGGGTCAGGGTTCTCGCGACAGCGGCCGCTGCGACGGCCGTGTTCGGCATGGGCCCCGCTCAGGCCGCGTGGCCGGAGCGGCCGGT
>Ga0068864_100003516_pt1 | contig 12957 bp, 12 predicted proteins | sample KBSSwiS72_FD_66586 | JGI IMG/M metagenome (GOLD analysis project Ga0068864, IMG submission 66586) | Switchgrass rhizosphere microbial communities from Kellogg Biological Station, Michigan, USA - KBS Switchgrass S7-2 | ecosystem: Host-associated > Plants > Roots > Rhizosphere > Soil ...
GTCTTCTGGAGCCATCACGCACCTGGGCCTGTTCTGGGTTGGCAATAATTGTGATGTCTTGGAAATCGATGGACATCAGATTCTCCTTTAGCTCTCGCTTTTCTTAACGTTAATTAGAAACGTTTACTTGCTGACTCCCTACATTCACCTGCTGCGCATTCTGAATCACTACAGGCGTGTATCTTCTCAAATCCCTTAGCTGACGCAACACTCGCAAGAACTGTCTGTTATAACCATCCGCAAGCCGGTGCGCCTGGTCCACTGCATCCGCTTCAGATTGATAAGGTGACTTCCAGCCACTCGATTCATAGCGTCTCAGTTGATCGCGTTGTGCATCGTGAACGCGCATCGCTCGATCATGTGCGATACCCGACCAATACAACTGAAGCGAAAAAGCGACCGCCAGCATTTCTATCATCGCTGATTCGATTCCGCCCTGCGGTTGCCACTGGTCTGCGAATGAATCCCGGATAACTAAATACTGCGCGAGAGCGTAAGGGCTAGGATCATAACCCGCTACTCTTACGCCGCGCTTTCCGCATTCCAATTCATCATCTGCCGCCTTTCGCACTCGCGCCCAAAGCTTCAGGGCGTCGTCCGTATTCACTTCGGCAACCGCCGTCATGTGCCCCCAGGTTATTTCTTCGACTGCCAGACCTTCGATATAACCGCGTCGCCACTCGTGACATTGCAGCGCTTCCTTAACAGCCTCATCCTGAGGTTTCTTTCCTCCGAATTCGCTCTTATAGAATTCAATTGTTCTGATGAAAGATCGCGCGGCCTCAACCAAGATCTGTCGCGCTTCAGCGTCCTCTGGGGTGGTCTCGTATTCGTCCTTGCCCGTGACAATCTCGCCGGTTGGCTTTTGGAGGATGTGCGTTTGCTTTACTATACGATGCTTTGCGCGACGTGCAGCGCGTGCAGTTCGATCAACTTCAAACGGATTTCTTTTTCTGTTTTGATTACTCACCGCCAAGCAGTTTAGCGAGCTTGCGAGTTTGTGCAAGCAATTCCTTGTATTCAGCACGACCGGCTCGCAACTGAGCCTGCAAGTCTCTATACGCTTGGCAAGCATCCTGCAACTCTCGCACACGATGCCGGCGCACGTATTTGCGAGATCGAACGCCAGCGAAGTATGTCACATGATAATGCGCGACGTGTCGCTCTGCGCGCGTACAGCAACAGTTCGATTTGCCACATCTGACGCGCACACTGGCGACGAAACCCGGCAGCATCTTAATGGCTGAATTTTCGCTTTCCATTTTTGCGACTAAGCAAAGCTTAACTATGATTTCGTAACTCCAAACCGCGCCAGCCGCGTTGCGCCTTGCTGTTAGTGGCATCAGAAATGTCGTGACTAATCGTTTTGCCAAATTGACGAATAACGATATCCCCGATCACTGCCCCGAATTTGTTGCGCCCGAGAGCGGACCACCCGCGCGAGTTGCAAAATTCAGCGTATGCCGTGAACAACTCCTGAACTGTTATTTGCGACCCGTCCGCTTTTTCCAGTTCTTCTCTCACAAACAAGGAATGAGCGTCCGACTCAAGTAACAGATTGTCTACAGCCATTTGCTGCGATGACGTCAACCGCAACTGCCAGTCGTCCGCGCGAAGTTTCGCCAAACCCTCAAGCATCCAGTTCAGAACACCCGGCCCCTCTCGCTCGAGTATTAACTGGTCCAAGTCCGCTATCGGATTATCCGGTTTCGGTTTGTTGTAGGGAATAATTCCGAGGCGCCGCCGCCAAGCTTCTACGTCGCCATCCAGCCGGACCACCAGGCGCGAATTACAAGTAATGATTACGTTCTTATTCCCGACCATCTCCGGCACTTCATTGGAATTCTTAAACTCGATCGTCATCGGATCGTGACCGCTCAGTGACTTCAAGACAGCCGCGCCTTTGTGGTTGAGAAAATCACCCGCAACGTCCGGCGCGTATAAAATCGTTTTGGCCCAAAATCGGCTGAGCTCGAAGCGTTCTGTCAAAAGACTTGTTCGCAACATTACAAAGTTTTCAGGACCGATCACGCCCTGTAAGATCTTGATCGCGGTTGTCTTGCCGGTGCCCGCGTTGCCTACAAGCAGAATGATCTTCTGCGCTATGTTTTCTCCCGTCAGCGCTTGCCCGCACCATTTTTGGTAGGTCTCTATGTCTTCGTCGTTTAGTGCTGAGCGCATAAAGTCGAGGTACGTCGGACACTGCGCGGATGGATCAAACGAAACCGCGAGCTTGCTCCGGAACCGATGCCGCGGAGAGTGGTCCAATAACGTTAGATCTCCCAGTCGCAATGCCCCGTTGTTCACGGCTATACATTCTCGGGGATTGCCGCGGAAGTAATCAGGAGAAACCTCTAATAGTCCCTTCGCGGTGTTGACTATGCCCTGAACGTTTTTGTGCTCACGAAACTTGTATTCAAGGTTATCTGTGTTCACGTTGCCAGCCCCGGTCGCCCGAGCTCCCTCAAGGTACACGTCACTGATCTGTGACGCTAACGCGGCATCGCTGATGGGCTTGAATATCCCCTCATTCGGATCGTACTGATAAAAGCGTCCCTCAATAAGTGATCGGACTGTTGGTCTTTCGGGTTGACCCTCTTCACCCAAGGCGGCCGCGAAGAATCCCTCGTTGATTCCGGCAACGGAAATCCGGTCATGGTTGTCGATCTCTTCGCGAACCGGCGCGCCGTATTTCTCTGCAACGTTCGGAAACTTGGACTCAAAGTGTTGGTTGGGAGTAGGCGGCAGATGGACCACGTTACTCTCCGCTACGGAGCGGAGGCGCCCTTGCTGCCGGCGCCGCGATTCTGCTTTTTGGTTTTCTTCGGCTATAGCGGTTTGCAAGTTCACGCGGCCAACTCCTGATCGGCGCGAAGTTGTAGGACAAAAGGTTTTTCATCCCGGCAATGCCGGAAGACCATCAGATCGGTATAGAAACCATAGCGCCGATCGCGTATCGGCAGGATTAAGCCGCGCTCATACAATGGCTGGACGTCAAGCCGCCAAGTTTCCAGATGACAGTGGCAGACGTCAGACCAATCCAAGCAGGAGCAGACCGATCCCTTTCTTGAGAACGAATAAAAAAGATCCGTTCCCCGCAAGACTGCCGGCCCAAACCTTTCCAAGCATTCCTTCGAGAGAATTATGTTCTCAACCTCACTCGGAATGGAGCGAATCCTATAAGCTTCGATTTCTGACAGAGTGAGGTTTTGATGGCACCCGAGATCTCTGACAAGCGCCGCCCTGAGAGACAGGCACTCGTGGACAACAAAGAAGAGGACGCCCGCCTTCTCGATCTCCTGTTGTGTCGGCTTACCTGGACGTGAAGATGGTTGTATATTCTGCGCGCTCATTCCCGATTTAACTGATTCCACAAAACAGCACGAAACCGACTGAGGGGCCCGAACACGAGTCGGGCTATCAGTCTGTTCGAGTGTCTACGCCGCCTTACTCTCTGTTCCGCCATCCGCAAGAAGACGACGGATCGAATCGGCTGTAACTAAGACTCGCCGTCCGATGCGAACGTAATCAAGCTTCTTGTCTCGGATGAGATTGCGGACGTGGTTAAGCGAAACTTCTCCCAGGACATAAGCAGCATCCGGGATTGAGTACGCCAGCTTTTCCGGCTTTTCTTGTCTTACGGTTTGCATGTTACCCGGTCCTCTTAGAATTCATTTGGCGTTCCATGGCACTTTGCTGTATCTTAGCGGCACGTCGCGCATACACAACTGCTATGAGTGAAAATCCTAAGCAAAATAACGGATCAAGTAATGGACAAGCCGGACATGTCACGCAAGTAAAGCGCCGAGAGCAGCGTTCTATGCCTGCTCACTTAGGGCGATTGCTGGAATTAGTGAACCTTGTGCCTCGTGATTTCGACATGCCTGAAAAGCTGCCGATCCGCTCGGAAGTGATCCCAGGCTTGTCTATCGAAGACGATATGCGCGAACGGACGATCCGGGCCTTTGACGGGATGCCAGACGCATTGAGGGCGCACCTTTTGGGGTTCGATCATTGGTATTCCGTGTTGAGTCGCTATCACGACATTCGCGCCTGGCGAGAGAACCTTCGGAAGATGATCGCTGGCGAGTATCCGCTGGTGATAGAGGTGAGGGCACGCATAGAGCCGGATCAAAAGCACAAAGCCCAGGTGACTCTACCGAGTCTCAACGAGGAGCCTTTTGCGAATGCGATCACCGGTGCGGATGTGCGCCTGCTGAAAGAGTGTCCCGTGTGCGGCAAGTTCTTCTATGCCATCCGTATTAACCAAGACGCCTGGCCGGCAAATTGTGCTGTGGCTCTTCGGAAACGCAGGGAGAGAGCAAACGCCAAGCTTCGATCTCTTCGCTCTAAAAAGCGCTCGGTGCCTAAGCCGGGCAGTAAAAGGGGAGCCATCAGAAATGAACGTCTACAAGAGAGATAAATCCGGGCCGTACTGGTATCGCTTCATGTACAAAGGGACCTTGATCCGTCGCTCATCCGGCGTCAAGAGTAAAGAGGATGCGAGGGATATTGCCAGTGCCTTTAGAACACAACTCGTTAAGGGCGAAGTAGGTATCAAGGAACCTGATCCGGCGCCGCTCATTCCCACTTTCGCGGACGCCATGAAGACCTTTCTCGAATGGTCCGAACTTGAACATACTGCCCACCCCAACACACACAAGCGCTACATCACGAGCAGCAAGGCGCTGCTCCGTCACTTCACCACCACCCCTATCGACAAGATTGATTCAGCCGCGGTTGAGGACTTCAAAACATGGCGTGCGGCGCAAAAGAAAAAGGCGCCCGCGAAGAAAGGCGGCAAACCCTCGAAGACCGCATTGAAGATCGCGCCGGCCACGATTAACAGAGAGCTGGCCTGTCTGCGCCATCTGTTCAACCGAAATGATAACGTTGTCCCTCACAATCCCGTCCGCAAAGGCAAGGTTAAGTTTCTGGCAGAGGGTAACGAACAGACAAGAGTGCTCACGCGCGAAGAGGAAAAGCTATACCTACTCGCCAGCTCGCAACCTTTAACAGACGTTGCCACGCTCATGCTGGCGACGGGCATGCGACCCGAAGAGGTTTACAGAATTCGCCGTGAGAACGTCTTTCCCGAGGGTGGTTATCTCTTTGTGCCTTTCGGGAAGACAAAGGCAGCGAGGCGCAGAGTACCGCTGAATGAGATAGCCTCTGCGGTCATTGCCAAACGCCTCGAAACGCTCAAGGGCGAGTACCTGTTCCCCGGTCGTGTCGAAGGTAAACCGATCGTCAAGGTGAACGCGGCGCATACTTCCGCTGTGAAGCGCAGCAAGGTTGCTCGGTTCAGGCTTTACGATCTTCGTCATACCTGGGCCACAAGAGCCGCGCAAGCAGGAGTTGACCTTGTGACTCTCGCGGCTATGCTCGGGCACAGCAAGATAAACATGGTCCTCAGATACGCGCATCCCACCCAGGAACATCAATTCGCGGCCATGCTCAAGATGCAAGCAGCGAGACAGACCGCATAATGGTGGGGAAAATTTTCCACCAAGGGCCGCGCAAGCCTAACAACGCAGCAAGGGCCTCACGGCACAGTCATAACCTTTGCGTCGTGATCCAGTCGGTCCATGAACTAGGGATCGAAGCGGACTTTTCACAGGTAGAGGCAGCATGATTACCTTTGACGAAAGGGTTGCACTCCGGCGGCGATGGAAAACAGCATCAACCATCTGGACCATCAGGGATTTATTAGCTGCTTAGGCTCTGTAAGTAAAGCGGGGGGTTTCGTCATTTCTTTGGCTAGCTCTCGGCATTTGCTTAGATTTTTGAACAAGGTCGCCGGATACGAAGTCTCGTAGAGTTGCATTGTGGCACCACTAAGCTGTGCCCAAATATTTTGCACTGCGCTAGACGCGACTTTCTTAGTGTAGAGCAGATCATTACCATCAAGCGCAGCTGAGGGTAATGATCTGAATACCATATGTAGCACAAAACGGTTTCCATGAGTGGCGATCAGTTTTGGCTTGCCGTCACTGCTAGATTGAATCTGTTTCAACGTTGACTCGACTTCTCGCATGATTTCAACATAACGCCACACTCGAAGGGCCGACGTTCCTGAATTGAAAAAGATTGTATAGGGGGGCTTGGTAATGTCTTCCCACAGCTTACCAACTTCACGCTTGGCTTGAACACAATATTGAATATCTGGTGATGCGCAAGCGAGCGCAATAGCTGCGTCTTCAAATGTAAACCCCTCCGCCGCCGTTGGCGACCGCTCGCCGCTGCGATAAACGTACTTCTTTCCGTTTTCTAAAAATAAGTCAGAGTGTAGGCGTGCTTGCTGTGGATCCTGCGCAACAAAGTCTTTGCTCTCAACTCGATTTTGGGTATTAGCGGCCTTGGTCAGATCGCGCTCAAACGTTGCGGGGCAGTTTTCAAGTGAGATTATGCGAACGGGGACTCTGGCGTTTTGCAGGCCGTTCATTCCACCACTAACCGCTGAAACGATGCTGCCTACAGTCTGGGCACCGTTTACAACGCTTGCCCCTTCGCACTCAAACACGCGACTTTCGTTCGTACCGCTGCCTAGCGGTCGCGGAGTGATCTTGCTTGATACTACAGTGATACCGTTGTTGAAATACCAGAAATGCTGCGGATTGTTTTTTACGGTGTTGATAATTCCATCGTTGACATCAGTGTTGCCCTTGAATCCCCTAATATTCTTTGCATAGAGATAGCTTCCATACTTGCCCCAGGTGGCAATATCCTTCAGATCTACTTGGCCATAATACGCCTCGAATGGATCCCGAACTTGTCCCCATTCCTTTAGCATGATTTCCAAGCGAATCGATTCGCCAAGAGCACGCTGAGCGACAATGCCGTGCAGATCCGCTTGTTTCAGCACATGAAGCCTAACAAGCTCACTGGTGTCGTTCAGCGCGTTGATAAGCTCGTTGAGAGGATCTTGAACTTCAACCGCTAATGATTGTTGTCCGGTGTATGCAAGGACCAACGTGAAGGTGTTTCTAGAGTCACCGAGTATGTCCTCGATCTCCGCTTTACGGGCCTTCATCTTGGTTCCGAACGCATTTAGATTTCCCTGAAAGAAGTGGTGCACACCCTGCTTGAATTTCAATGCTGAGCCAACGTCAACACTTCCGTTTCCACTTTTGATCCACTTTGACTGAACTAGATAGCAAATGCGCTCGGGCGCGTCGAAATATAAAGCGTCGATACCGTTGTCACCAAAGGAGTCAACCACCGATAGTGCCGCAACTCGGTCTTCTGCCCCAGACAATTCTGCTACGACAAAGGCGGCAAGTCCCCTCGTCAAAAAACTGTCTTCAACCTGCGAGGCGTTGGTTACGTCATCTAAGTCGACGAGACCGCGAAATCGCTTGTCAATCGCTGATTGTATGTGCCCAACGTGTAAAATGCTCATGGGTTCGTTTTCGCGCGAAGTGCGTTGCCGTCCCTATTTTGGAGGAGAGAATATCATAGCCGCTCCGGGCAGTAACTAACCGAACCCTATCGGTCACTTTGCTTTTTGGGGCAGAAACAGCGTTTGCCTCATAATTCAGTCGATTTTTCTTATTTATGAGGCAAAGCCAAAACCCGTCATAATGGCCCATTATCAGACCATGGCCATCTGTAACCTGTTGATTCCATTGGCCCTGAATTAGCGCGCTTTCACATAATGTCTCACCGCTGAAACGTGTAAGTTTGCTGAGTAAATTCGAAGGTTTTTAGGCGAGTTGCATCTTTGAAACAGTAAGGATCGGTTTCCCGCTAGAACCGATCTTCCCCCTTATTCCCAGTGCGCTTCTCATTGGGAAGGGCACTTTTGCCTATTCCTCGCGAGCCCCGGACACTTCGGACACCGTTTCTCAACTCGCCCTCACACGATGCGCCGCCGGTTCGGACGGTTCGGACGCCATCTCCAAACTCTATACACGCGCGCGAGGCTCTACCCTTTTTTAATGTGAACAGATGTAGGACGAAAAGCGCAATAGAACCATGCTGATTGCTCCCCAGGTTTTCCCTCAGACATGCTTTACAGTTTGCCGAATGTCCGAGATGTCCGTGCCCTGTACTGTGACCAAAAACGTGACCACCACGGAGACATATAGAAGCACACTACGCATATCCCGCTGGAGCAACGGCCCGTATTTACGCGTGTATAGTGCTCAGTGTTACTCGGTGCGCGATGGTCCTAATGGTCTGCAAAACCTTTATTCATCGGTTCGATTCCGATCGCCGCCTCCAAAAGTTAAATCGACTCACCAGCTTACAGACACTCGCTCACCAACCCGCTGCTATTTCCCCATTGAGACAAGCCAAGCGCCTACGAATCTGTAATAACTTCTCTGCTAATCATTTTGGTCTCGGTCGTGCGTGGCTCATGTTCGGAAGGGAAACGAAGGGCGCTACCGAACACCCACATTTCAGTAGCGCCCTTTCAGGCGTCGCCGCCCCCTCACTATCAGACCACGACGCCCTTAGCCTCACCGTCTGGACGGAGTGTGAGACTAGCCGCGAACTAAGCGGCTTTATATCTGCCGCAGAGAAGCACTCGCAAGGCGCAACAGTTGAGGGCGTGATCTGGGCCTATGCCGAAAGTTCTATATGAATTTAGGCACACGTATCCCGTGCCGCGCAGGAGCGGTGCTCAGGTGAGAAAATCTAAGCGTTAGCGTTAGTGGTCTATCTCAGACTAAGAATCGTGAGTATCACACTAACAAGCAAGGTGCTCGATGTACTGGAGGTGCTCGACGTTATTGTGGGGAGCGGCGGTTCCTCAGCCTTGCCGCCAGTCGGCATGTTGCCAGCAAAGATCGGAGTTGAAAGCGCACACATAAGCGCCAGCGCCATTGCAAATCGTTTCATGAATTTTGCTCCTTTGAGGTTGAGAAAATGCCGAGATTTCTACATAAAAAAGAATGGAACAACAACGCATGATTTCTTGCAAGGCAGGCCAGAGCGAATTACTATCCCGTTTGCATTCGCTCAACTTCTCGCTAATCGAAAGTCTCAATTTCTCATGCGGACTACCTCTCCGAATCTGAATACCTCGCACCTTACTGCCAATCAGGAGGCCGAACTCAGATGCCGCACTTCGTTAGAGCTAAAGGATAGAAACGAATATAACGCTGCGCGTGAGGCCATGTTCCCCCTTTGGAACGGGATCATTGGAAGCCGGCCCAACACAGAAGGATTGCATGACAATGTTGTTGCCGAAGTGCTGTTGACCACGGGCATTCTTACAGGTTGGCTCGGCAGTCGCAGCGAGATCAAAAAGGCAGATGATTACGCGAGAGATTTAATCACTGAAAGCATCACGCTTTTTGAAGCATTGCACGACTCAAGGAAGGTTGCTGAAGCACGAACAGAACTCGCGTGGTGTTATTGGCGAGCAGGCGCGAATGATGAAGCGCGTATTCTGTGCAATGAAGCACTTAAACGACTGACTATCGGCGGCAATGCACGGGCCAATGTGTTGATAGTTCTCTCCTTCGTTGAGTGGGCAGAATCGCGTTACAACGAAGCTTTAAAGATTCTTACGGAGAACACACCGCTATTTGAGCGCATCACAAATCACACTTTCATAGGCACCTATCACAATCAGATGGGGATCATTCTTGAAGAGATTGGCGCGGCATCAAAAAAACGAAGTGATTACTTTCAACGTGCCATCAATGAGTACCGCGTCGCAGATGAGGAATTCAAACTAGCAAAGAATGTGGTCTATCGCGCTCACGTCAAAAACAACATTGGCAACGTGCTGCGCGAACTCGGTCGATTCAAAGAAGCGCACCAACACCTTGAGCAAGCCCGCCGTTTGTTCATGCGTGTTAACGACAAGGTAAGAGTCGCACAAGTAGACGACACTCGCGCTCAGGTCTTCATCGGGGAGGGAAAGTATGCACAAGCGGAATTGATTGCTCTCACCGCCGCACGAAGTTTCGAGCGAGCCGGACGACAATGCTTTTTGGCTGAGACTCTGGTTAATCAAGGAACAGCGTTAGCCCGACTCCACGAAACGGAACGCGCACAATTTGTTTTTCAGAGAGCGATTGAGATCGCGCATCAGGCCGGATCATTGAATCGTGCAGGACTCGCCGCGCTCACCATGATCGAAGAGATAGATACGTTGCCACATGACGTTCAATCAGCCGCTTATGAACAGGCGCGAGAATGGTTGGCAACAAGTGATAGTCCTGACATAAAGCCACGACTCAAAGCGGTAGCAAAGAAGATAGACGGAATAAGAACCATGACAAAGAGCGCCAATGCGTATGAGCTTCTTTTCAATAAACCCTGCGACTTGGAAGCGGAGGTTTTGAGGTTTGAGCGTGCTCGGATCGTTGAGGCGCTAGCAAAGGTGAATGGGAAAGTAACACACGCCGCCGAATTGCTTGGAATGAACTATCAAAAGCTCGCGTACATCATCGAAACCCGCCATCCCGATCTGCTCAAGAAGCGGACGCCGGTGCGACGCCGACCACGCAAAGGCACTCGCAAGAAACATCGTTAGAGACAAGACGCCTGCCAAGCAGTCCGAACTTAGAGCGCAGGCCTTTGTTGCGGTAGTATCTACTCAAACGAAAACCGCAGTCGAGAAGGAGACGATATGAAAATCATCGCCTCGGCTCTAGCCTTATTGACAGTGCTAAGTGTTTCGATTTTGGCGCAAAGTTCGTCCACCACTGAACCGGTGCTTCAAATCAACCGCTTTGGTTGGGCTGAAAGAATCTCTCAGTTTTGGTGCGAAGGTTGTTCCGAATTGCCGCCAGCAACACAGGATTACAGATGGAGACACCGCCCGGGCGCCGGTGACTTCGCTGTGTTGGTCAATCTGAAAAACCTGAGCAGTAAACCGATCAAATCAATCAGTCTCGATTTCGTCTTTCGCGACAGCACAACCGAGAGGGAGTTCCTGACTTATAGTTTTCGCTTCGAGAAGGTGATCGGCCGTGGTAAGACGAAGCAATTACAGCATACGATCACCAAGGGTAAAGAGCCGGACAACTTCCGACCTGCGAGGCCGAGTTACGAACTCCTCGACCACACCCGTTTCTGCGGCGATGGTCCATTGGCTCTCGACCGAACGACCAGGCAAGTGGTGAGAATTCGTGACAACGCGAAACTTCTAAAAGTAATGCCCTGCTATTACTTACCCAATGTAACTCAGATAGAGTACGCAGACGGTTCTACCTGGCAACCATGATTCAGAGCATCACCGCGGGCGACCAAAAAACAAGATATAGCCGTCGGCGTCCTTGAGTTCGAAACCACGCAAACCATCATGCGTGTCTTTCAGTGGCTCAGAAAACTCGACATTGCGCGAAGCAAATTCGGCCGCCAGTGCGTCAGGATCCGGAACGGCAACGAATGCATCCCAGCGGGCGATACCTTGTTTGACGTCTCGCGTGTAGTTCGGCAGTGGAGCAACGCCAACGGCTTTGAGCAGGATCTGCGCCCCGCCCCTGCGAACAATGCCGAAGAAGATATCCTCAGGAGCAGGCCCCTGGAAGGTTATCTCAAATCCCAACTGGTCTCGGTAAAACGAAAGCGACGACGGTACGTGGTTGACGATAAAAAAAGGTGAGATGCCGGAAATCTCTGCTTGTGTCATGTGGGCTCCTTTCGTGCGAAACTAACATAGACTGACTCATTCGCAACCTCAACAAGCAATAGACGAATAAACATTGACGCAATAACTTTTTCGCATTATTCTCCCGCCACTCTGGGTCAGTTTTTTTTCTAGAGCAACTCACGCTTTATCTTCATCTCGTTAATCATTGTGAACTCAATTCATCAATTGGCGAAGCCGTCTCTGCCGTAACTATAGCGGGACTAATGTGAAGGAGGAACAAACATGGTGGAAGCTGCGCAGATCACGCGTTATGAAAGGGTCAAGCAGATTCTCGACCGCGCTGCTGACGGGGCGACCGCGGATTATGACGGGCATCCTGAATTCTGGAATCTACCATTACCCGAGTTTCTCGAGGTCGAAATCTATGGCATCCGGATGATCGCGCCGGCGCCGGCGGAAGCCGAACCTGCCTCCTGCTGCCACTCCACGCCCGCGACAAAACGGAGCGCGCAGTCCGGTCTAATCAAAGGGCTACGCGGCGCAGCGCCGTTCGATGGCAACCAGTACCCGCGTTTGATGTGGGGAGGCAAAATCGTTTCCCAGGACGACATTAGTTTCATCGCCGAATGGATCGATGACGGCTGTCCTGATAAAGATCGTCAGACCTCATTCCCGGTCGAAGGGACGATAAAAACAAGTAAAGAAACCGTCGAGGCAACTAACGTCGAGCCCGCGGCGCGAACGTTCGACGTCTACGACTCACCAAACGAATACGCCTACAAACACGGCGAGCTGAAGCAGCGCATGAATCTCGACTGCATGTCCGCAACGGAGATCGATAAATTCCGCTGGGCCTTTCGCGAACTCTACAACCTTAACAAGTGGACTGAAGATCGACGCAGCTACAACAACATGGCTCTCATCCATCAGAACCACTGCCAGCATGGCTGGGAGCGCTTTCTTCCCTGGCATCGCATCTATCTCTACGAATTCGAGCAAACACTTCAGGACGTCTGCCCCGGCGTCACGCTCCCATACTGGGATTTCACGATGCCGCAGTATTGTCCGGAAAAGCCCGAGAACGGCGACATAATCCCGCTTTCTTATCAGGCCTACCTGACAAACGAATCACTCGAGTTTCTCGAAAAGGCGGAGCCTCCTCTGCCTGCTTCAGCAATCCAGGAGCTGCGCAAGGGAATGGTTCAGAAACATTTGCGCTATACATCGCAGCAAAAGTTTTTCACCGACGTCGCCTCGCTGACTGAGAAGAAGTACACGGTGGGCAAACATCGCGAACGTTTCATCGATGCCCTGCTTGCCGCCAACGCGCTCTGGTATCCACTCCGTTACCCATCCGAGTTTGGCAGTGGGACCATGAACACGGAAATCCGTTACCACTA
>Ga0068864_100003521_pt1 | contig 12946 bp, 15 predicted proteins | sample KBSSwiS72_FD_66586 | JGI IMG/M metagenome (GOLD analysis project Ga0068864, IMG submission 66586) | Switchgrass rhizosphere microbial communities from Kellogg Biological Station, Michigan, USA - KBS Switchgrass S7-2 | ecosystem: Host-associated > Plants > Roots > Rhizosphere > Soil ...
TCGAAATCCGGATCAACTACAGAACCAAATACTTTCTATAAGTTCTGGTACGACCAGTTGGGCAAACGCGTCGACGCGCCCGGAAAAAACTTCATCGCAATCACTGATCCCGGTTCACCCTTAATTGAAACAGCTGCTGAGCTTGGATTTCAGCGCACATTCCTCAACCAACCCGATATCGGCGGCCGTTACTCGGCTCTGTCGTATTTCGGCATCGTGCCGGCTGTGCTGATGGGAATCGATATCCGCGAGTTTTTAAGTCGAGCAAAAGAAGCGGAGCAGACTTGTTCTGCTGTGATGCCGGCAGACAGAAATCTGGCACTTCAACTGGGCATCATTATCGGTGAAGCTGCCATCGCCGGACGCGATAAGCTCACCTTCGTTATCGATGATCAGATCGCAACTCTTGGTTTATGGATTGAACAACTCGTCGCGGAAAGCACGGGCAAAGAAGGGAAGGGAGTCCTGCCGGTTGTAGGCGAACCGCTCGGCTCTGTCGATAAGTACAGTGGCGATCGGTTGTTTGTGTCCATCTCAATCGGTGAACCATCGAATGAAACAAAGTCGCATCTGAGTGCACTCGCGAACGCCGGGCACCCTATTGTGTATCGCGAGTTCAATGATATTTACGATCTGAGCGCGGAGTTCTTTGTATGGGAGTTTGCAACAGCGTGCGCAGGATGGAGGATTGGAATTGACCCGTTCGACCAGCCTAACGTCCAGGAATCTAAGGATGCGACAAAGGAGTTGCTGAATACATTCGTAAGTCACGGCCAGTTACCGGAACAACACGCGTTGATTGCCGACGACTCAATAACAATTTTTGCCGACGTGAAGGACGACTCGTTACCAACTTCATCATTACTGGACCTATTGCGAGCATTTCTGTCGAAAGTAAAAACAGGTGACTACCTGGCGCTGCTCAGTTACGTTGAGGAGACGTCCGATATCGAGGCCGAACTTGAGAAGATAAGATCGACACTGCGAGATGCTACAAGATGCGCAACTACATCTGGTTATGGCCCGCGTTTTCTTCACTCGACCGGACAGCTTCACAAAGGTGGGGCCTCTACTGGAGTCTTCTTTCAAATTACTGCGAACGATGCTCAAGACTTTGCAGTGCCCGGCGAGGCCTACACGTTTGGCATTCTGAAACAAGCGCAAGCTTTGGGTGACTTTCATTCACTATCAAAGCGTGGACGAAGAGCGATCAGAGTGGACCTTGGGAACGACACGATTGGTGGCTTGAAGAAACTCCATGCGTTAGTTACGGAGGCTGTCCCACCCAAACCTGAAGCTGTTGGTGCTTAGGTTGAGATGGCTGGGCTTGGTTTGTAGGACCTGCCAGCGTTGCTGATTTGATCTCGTACCCAACGATCTTGACTGCCCACGGACAAATTGCCCCACGATTTTGGAGACCTCCAAACTTTCCAAGAGAAATAGCCGACCAAAACTCAAACTGTACACGCTGCCCAAACGTATAAGTATGAAGTCACCTTGAACGCTTTGAACTGGTACACGCGACACTTTCCCGCACAATTGTCGTACGCATTTGGAAACGCCCCTGTAATCACCGTTTAGTAGTTTGAAAGACAATTCCCCCGACCGCAGCAGTACTTTCTGAGGCATACGACTTGCCAACTGAAGTGTGGATTTAACTGCTTCCCCTGCCCCTGCCATTCTGGAGGAGGACTGCGCCATGAAGTTCATAGAGAAATTTTTCAACTACGAGTTGGCTATTGATCTGGGAACGGTCAATACACTCATCTACGATCCAAACCAGGGAATACTGCTCAATCAACCTTCGGTAATTGCCATCGACAAGTACGATGGGGAAGTCGTGTCTGTTGGATACCAGGCATTGAAATTACTTGGTCGCGAACCTCGAGGTATCGAGGTCCACCGGCCAATTCGAGGGGGCACGATTTTCAACTTTGAAGTGACGCATAAAATGCTGCGGTCGTTCTTAACAAGCGTCACTAGTGGCTACCGTCGAGGACACTTCGTTGTTGGTACTCCAGGATCTGCAACAACAGTCGAGCAAAGATCTGTGCGTGCAGCGGCACACGATGCAGGAGCAAGGCGGGTTGATTTAGTTGACGAAGGATTAGCTGCTGGTCTTGGCGCCGGTCTAAGCTTCGACGACGAACGAGCCCATCTTGTTGTTGACGTCGGCGGTGGTACAACAAATATTGCCGTGATTGCGTCAGGTGGAGTTGTAGCATCAACCAGCCTGACGGCTGCCGGTAACGCGATGGACGAGAGTATCCGCGACTACATTCGTTCTAAGTATTGCCTGCATATTGGTGAGTACACCGCAGAAGCTGTGAAGAAGGATCTCGGTGCTCTCATAGACGGTTCAGACATCGCTGACGATTGTTCAATTGAGGTAGTTGGTAAGCATTTACTTGATGGATCGGCATGCGCGGTGAACGTGACCGCTGAAGACGTTCGTGAGGCTCTCGAGCCGATCATTGCTGAGATTATCAGCGGGGTAAAACGGATCATTGAGGAAGCGCAACCTGAGGCTGTGGCAGATATTTACTACTCAGGCTTAATTCTGACAGGTGGGGGATCGATGTTGAGCGGTATGAAGGAGCGATTGCAAAGCGAACTTAAGTTGCACGTAAGCGTTCCCAAGGATCCAATCACCACAGTCGTGCTTGGCGCTGGCTCATTACTCTCGCGGCCTGAACAACTCTATCGATGTTCTATCAAAAAGGACCTTCCAGTTTGGCAAGCTTCTGAGGAACTCGTCGTTAGTTGGTAGTAGGTTGTTGAGGGAAGACTGCCAGGCGCAAGCGCCATGCGCCATTGCAGGCGCCCGACCGGAATCCCGACTAGATCAATTTCAAGAGAGATTTGGTTGCAGTGTAGATTACTGCAACCGAATGTCGAGTGCGTGTCCTTACAATCCTTTCAGATCATCGGAAGAATCCCTCCCTTTGCATAGTGACTAGCATCGGACGTAACCGAGAAGCCAAAACACAATGATGAAAATCAAAATGGTTGAAATGCAGCCGCCACCCCATTTCCAGGCAGCAACTCCAGCCAGGATTCCTCTCAACGGACCTTGCATGTATTAAACCCTCCCGCATTGAACAAATTGTTCGGTTATCAATCGTACTAGACACTCAGGGGATGCTTGTGAAGATTGAGGCGCAAAGGTAGTGCCAAAGAAGGAGCACTGCAGATGAGGAGACCTTGGTTCCCGCAACGCGAATCGGAAGCTCATGCATCTTCCTTTAGGAACCTTACTAGAGCGCGTTCGGCTGAATGGAGACCACGACCGCGATAGCGAAGAAACTGATCGAGTGAGAGAACGCAATTGCTAACTATCTTCCCATTCTCAAACGAGGACACGATCGCGGGACAGATGTAGGAGCTTCTACAAACCGCAGGCGTGTTCCCTAACGCCTCTGCGGTTTCTTTGATGGCTGCGACGATCTTTTTCTTTCGCGCAGTCAGTCGCTCATCTTGATCCGTACCGAGACGCGCCAGAGTGCAGGCACAAATCAAAGTGCCGGCCCAGGTTCGGAAGTCTTTCGCGCTAAAACTCTCACCCATAATCTCCTTGATATACATGTTGATATGCCTGCTGGTTACGTCCGCAAGCTGACCGTTGCCATTTTCGAATTGAAAAACCCGCCTGCCAGGGTTTCTTAATAAACTTCTTATTACTTTTGCGATACGTCGGTCTTTCAATTCGCGTCGTTGCCGTACGCCTGACTTACCTGGAAAGTCGAAATAGACAGTATCGCCCTTAACCGAAACGTGATTGCTACGCAGTGTAGCGATGCCGAAGCTGCCATTTTCACTCGCGTAGACCTCGCTGCCCGGTCTCATCGAACAACTCGATAAGATCCTTAAAACGGACGCAAGCACTCTTTCACGACTGATTCCCGGCTGCCGAAGGTCGCGATTGATCGTGCTTCGCATCGTTGGCAATGCTTTTGCGAACCTTGTTAGGCGTTTGAACTTCTTAGCCTCCTGAGCTCGTGTGTGATTCTCGTGATACAGATATTGCCAACGCCCTGCTGCATCCTTACCGACAGCCTGCACACGACCATTCGCAGCTGAATTGATAGCTACGTCAGTCCATGCCGGTGGAATTCTCAAGTTGTTAATGCGATCGCGATCAGCTTTTGTTACGACGCCACCATTAAGAGAGAGATAGCGAAAACCCCGCTTTGGTGAACCCGCGCGTCGAATACCGGTTGTTTGTAGTCGTTCCAAATTTGTCATCAGATTAGAAATTTAGTTCGCATTGATCATTAGGAACAGAACTTGTCTGAGACTCTGTTGATACGGTTCCGGTCAGTCGGGGAGGGAGAGCTTGGGTAAGAACAAGAGAGACAAGAAAGACATTCGTGCAAATCCGTCTGTTGAACCAGAGTGCGAGGTTGTGTGTTCCCACTGTGGGACACTTATGAGATTTGCCTCGGTCACCGCTGATTCTCAACTCTGTGTGATATGCCATGCGCGTTTGTTGAATCAGTATTTTTATAACGTTAGAAAAAGAAGCGACGGGAAACGAAATACGCCTCACGCCGCTTCTGAATGATTTCCACTTGTCGGATCATTTCCGTTTTTGATCTCCGCGGTCACCTTGGCCGGGCGGTACTTTGTGCTTTGCTGCTCGTTTGCGATCTTGAGCTAATGAGCGACCCACATCTGTGACTTCCTCAAACCTACCCTCATCGTCTCTGCGCACGAAACGCTTGTCTCTTCCGGTATCGATAAGTTCCCGATGACTCTTTGCCTTCTTGTCAGCCATATCGACCTCCCCATGTGTAAGTTTCCTATACAGCGTCAGCGTTTGATTGTTTAGTTCCCGATCACTCATTCGACGCTGATTGTGTCTCTTTCAATTTGACGGCAACACTGGTGCCAGCGTCTGGATAAGCAAAAAGTCGACTTAGTCTCACACAGTTGAACGGGCGCGCCATTTGCAACAAACACCTCATCAGAGGTCAATCATGTCGACGAACACGGATACGATAAATGCCGCAGTGCGGCTGGAGTCTAAAGCGGCGAACGAGGTTGAAGCTTCAGTTGTTGAAGGCAATCGCGGAGATGTTCCATTCACTATCGAATTGCTTCTCAATGCCACGCAACACGAACGGGAGAGTCTGGATGCTATTGAGGAAAGCATTAGTACTCTCCGTATCTCATTGGAACAACGCCGCAAGGTAATCGATCAACAGGACGAGATTCTCCGAGATCTCTCGGAGTCTTTAAGTACTACAAGGAGGAGATTAAATGCCAAGAGGCGACAAATCGAAATACTCGGATAAGCAGAAACGACAGGCCGAACACATTGAAGAGGGTTACGAGGATCGTGGTGTCTCGGCAAAAGAGGCAAAGAGTCGAGCTTGGGCTACTGTCAACAAGGAATCAGGGGGAGGCGAAAAAAGCGGCAGTGGTCGTGGCAAAGCGCAGAGGGATAGCTCCTCACGCAAAGGCGAAAGCAGATAGTCTGCACGCGCCCAAACAGTCCATCAACTGGAACTCTGGCATCACGGCGAGATCGCATTGTCCGCTCGGGTTTCTGGCTGGAATTCGAACTTACAGGAGGATAATTAAATGGCTGACAGTAGCAGTAGCAGTACTGGAGTCGTAGCGGTATTGGTAATCTTTGTGATTATCGTCTTGGCCGCGCTATTTGTTTTTGGCGGTCGAATATTTAGCGGTAATAAAAGAATCGACGTGAACATTCAGACGCCGTCGAAATAGTCTTAGGAATTTCAGGCTTAGAGAACCATCTAGTCCCTGATAGCGCTCGTGGAGCCATGGGCGCTATTTCTAATCCAACCTTGAACACCGTACAATCAATGTACCGAAGCGTACATTTCTGCTATAGTTCGGCTCACTTGTAAAACCTTTACCGGATTCCCTACCGCAGTGCGGTTTGTCTCAGTCCGGCCCCCCAAAACGGCTACGAGCGGTCTGAACGAGATCAACTGTGAAAATTCTTCTTTATAACCCTGACAACGGGGTGACTCGCAATTTCATGCCGCACCTTTGGATGTTTCTACTCAAAACACTGACGCCTCCCGATCATGAAGTCCTCCTGGTGGATGGAAATGCGCGCGCAATGAGTGACAGCGAATTAGTAAAGTTCATCCGCGAAGAAAACATTGGTCTTGTTGGCATCGGAAGTATGACCAGGATGATAGCCAGGGCGTACAGAGTTGCTGATTCAATTCGTAGTATCGGTGTGCCGGTGGTGATGGGAGGTCCTCACGTTACAGAACTTCCGGATGAGGCACTTGGGCGGGATGGTGGTCCACGTCACGCTGATGCTGTAGCTCTCGGCGAGGCAGATGAGACGTGGCCTCAAATAGTGCATGACGCTAGTGTCGGACAACTCAAGGAAGTCTACAAACCCAGGTGCGACCAAAAAGGGGCGGACATCAAGCCAAGCTTGCAACCCTATCCGGGCATTCCCTGGGAATCATTAGATATAGATCAGTTCAGTTTGATTCCCCATGCAATCCGTCCATTCATGAAGAGGTTGGGAGGTGGTTGGGGAAGTTTTCATGTTGTGCCAATAGAGACGGGACGAGGCTGCCCATACGGCTGCGAGTTTTGTACTGTGACTGGATTCTTTGGCGACTCGATTCGTTTTCGCACTAACGAAAGTGTTGTCGATGAGTTGCTGCGACTTAAGGCGCGTGCACGACGCGAACAGGGACAGATAGCAGTCTTTTTTATCGACGATAATCTTGCGATCAACGTCAAGCGAGTGAAGTCGCTCCTCAGAGACATGATCGCAGCCGGGGCTCAGGTACCCTGGATCGCGCAGATAAGTGCAAACTTACTAAAAGACGAAGAACTCGTAGATCTGATCGCGGCATCCGGTGGTAGATGGATTTTTATCGGGATGGAATCAATTGACCCAGCCAACATGGCGGACGTCAACAAGAACTTTAGCAAGCCCGGCGAATATGGCGCTGTTCTTGCGCGTCTCGCTGCGCGAAACATCTACGCAATTACATCATTCATCTTCGGTATGGATAATGACACGGTCGGAGTTGGTCAGCGGACTTTGAATGAACTCAAAACATGGCCTCCTGGGTTACCAGTGTTTGGTCAGTTGACACCTTTCCCGGCAACACCTCTCTATGATCGACTGCAAAAAGCCGGAAGGCTTGAACGTCCGAAGCATTGGCTAGACTTCGCGCCATTTGTGATGGCACACGCTCCTCTTAAGATGTCGATCGCTGAGGCTCACGCGGAAACCAAATTTGCATGGGCATCATCGTATGGTCCCCAGCGAAATGAAGAAGCAATCGACTCTCTCAACGACCAGCCTCTCAAGTATCAACTCAGTATTTTTGTGGCCCGTCTGTTCTTCCGCGGCATTTACTTTCCTCAATTGACCTCGCGAGCGTGGTTGAGATTGATAGCGCAGAATAGGCGTTCGATTCTTAAGTTATGTTGGAGGTCAATCCGAGCATCCCGGCAAGCAAGAAGTTTAGCCAACGTCCAGAAATTGGAGTCAGAAGACGCTTTCCTCTTGAGCGACAGAATTCCACAACGCGGCGAATAGTTTCCTACCCTTGCCGAGCGTTTGAAATTATCTTCCGAGTCAATAATTCCTAAAAGTAGAGATTAATGTCAGGTGGGCAACGCCGAAGCGTTGCCCATTAGTTGTATTGGATTGCTTTAGACCAACTCGCGAGTGCTTACACGGCTCTTCGTCCGGTTAGAAGGTTGATGACTAGAACCACAGCAGCGATAACCAACAGCAAATGGATCAATCCACCGCCGACGTGTCCTATCACACCAAGTAACCAAAGCACCAGCAGAATTACTAGAATTGTCCACAACATATCTTGACTCTCCTTGTTGAGTTCAGTTCACCAGCTTCGTAATTAGAAAGGGGAGCAACGACTATGCCAATGCTCCTCGCAAGACGCCTGGTCGTTAGCTTGAAGTTTCTAAAGGTTTCTGGCCTTTAGTGGGCGCATTAGAAATTAAATCTCTTTCGAATCTGCATCACATCAGTTCGATTTTGTTGTCGCCCCAATATTTCTGTTTCAAATTCGGTCAAGTCGGTGCACGAGTATTCGATGAGTCAGTTAATTCAGGTCTTGTGGAGAACGACACAAGTGACTATGATCAGGTTGTAATTCAATCCCGTCTCTGCGTGGGTTTCGCCACCCCACGGTTGAACACATCGGAAAAACAAATATGAGTCGTGAACCGGAACAAACTCCTGTCGAGTCAGTCTCTGAAGGTAAGTATGTCTACTGCATTATCGAGACTTCCGAACCTCGTTCCTTTGGACCAACGGGAATTGGGGGAAGGGGCGATGACATTTACACAATTAATCACAAAGGCCTGGCCGCCGTTGTTTCGAATACCCCGCTCGTGGTTTACGACCCCACAAGGGAAAACGTTTTCGCACACGAACAGGTAAACGAAACGGTCATGCGTGAGTTTACGGTGCTGCCGATGGCATTCGGCGCGCTGTTTCGTACCGAGGATGACATCATCGAATTGATCCGTGGAACCTATGACGCATTGCGGGATGTGCTTTCAAAGATGGAAGGCAAGGTCGAATTTGGGTTGAAAGTGAATTGGGATCGCGACAAGGTTACGGCTGAGCTTGAAGAAAAAGACGACGAGATTCGTCATCTGAAAGAGCAGATTACATCCAAGACGACGGGCTCTACCTATTTTGCACGCATGCAACTCGGCCGGTTGATTGAGACAGCGTTGACTGATCAGGCCGATGCGTACATTCGAGAAGTCTACTCACTGTTGCGAGATACGGCAGTGGCATCTCGAGCGAACAAACCGATCGGCGACCGAATGATCATGAATGCGGCGTTCCTTATTGAACGCGAGCGGGAGACGGAATTCGATCAAAAGGTCAAAGAGATAGCTTCAAAATACGAAGGCAAACTATCGTTTAAGTACACAGGACCGTGGCCACCTTACAACTTCGTGCATATCCGCTTGAAGTTAGAACGCGGGGAAAGTACTACTGAAGCAGTCGCCAGCTGAGCAAATGTTTCTACTTGACGACATCCTCCTTGCTCCAGTCAGTGGATTCAAGTTCATTCTCGGTCAGATTCAGAAGATGGCCGATCAGGAACTCAACGACGACACTGTCATCAAGGAACAACTACTCGAACTCCAAATGCGTTTGGAGTTGGAAGAAATTTCAGATGAGGAGTATCAGGAACGAGAAGCGGAATTGTTTGCTCGTCTTCGTGCACTAAAAACGAGACAGCTCGAACTACTTCATCAAGTGCACAGCGCAAAGTCTTCCAGCTTTGTTATCGAAGTCGGTGGCGATGACGAGGGTGGCTTTTGGGAACCCGGCGAAAGAGAGTAGGCGTGACCTCATCGAGACGAACGTCTCCTCGCCAATCGCCAAAGAAATCTCACATTCCTTCAGTTACTAAGCTTCCGTCACACCTCGCCTCGGCACGTTACTTCTTCTTCGGCGGAAAGGGCGGTGTCGGTAAAACAACAGCCGCATCGGCGACTGCTCTGTTCTTATTGCAGCACGCGAATCCTCAGGAAAAAATTCTCCTCTTTTCAACCGACCCGGCCCATTCGCTATCGGATAGCCTGACAAAAAAGATTGGAAACAGACTGGTCGAAGTTGATCGCAACGGAACAGCCGGGCTTTTTGCGTTCGAGATGGATTCGAGGATTGCGCTCGAAGAGTTTCGTCAGAAGCACGGAAAAGTCCTCGCAGAAATTGCTGAGCGAGGAACTCTGCTCGACGAGTCAGATATTAAGGAACTTCTCAACCTATCTTTGCCAGGCCTTGATGAGGTCATGGCGCTTTTCGAGCTAAGTGAATTCGATCGATCGGCTGCTTATTCTCATATCGTCATCGACACCGCGCCGTCGGGTCACACAACGCGTTTGCTTCGTTTGCCTGAAGTCTTCGCTCGAATGGTGACGGCGCTAGATCGCATGGCCGACAAGCATCGATACATGGTCGCGCACTTTGCGCGTCGACACCCGGCACTCGATGACGTCGACCTATTCCTCAGAGACCTTAATGAACGAATTGAACGCGTGCGGGCTTTTCTTTATAACTCTAGAGAGACAGGTTTCGCAGTTGTTTCGATTCCGGAAGCAATGAGCGTTAGGGAGACTGAACGTTACGTCGGCTCATTAAGAAAGGAGGGCGTGCCAGTCACCGATCTGATAATTAACCGCGTCGAGGAAGAACACGATGACTGTAGTTTTTGCCGCGCCCGTGTTCGAACTCAGGGTCCATGGCTCAAAGAGCTTTCGGGGCTGTTCAAAGATCTCCCCCAACATCGTGTGCCTTTGCTTTCAACTGAAGTTCGCGGCGTGGAGGCGTTGAGATTGATCGGTCAACAGATTTGGAAGCCCGCTTCTGCAAGCCAAAAACGCGCTGGGCGTCGCTCACAACCTCAGCGTGCCGGCACTTTTGAAATGGAACGACACGGTGAGTTCGTTTTCGCAAAACGCCGCATCTGGATTTTTGGCGGGAAAGGTGGCGTTGGAAAGACCACAGCAGCTGCAGCAACCGCGTTGTCTTTAGCCCGGGTGGACCACACAAAAAGAGTTTTGGTATTCTCGACCGATCCAGCTCACTCTCTATCAGATAGTTTCAACGAGCAGATTGGTCCACTGAAGAAGAGAGTCACAGGTCTGCGCAATCTGGATGCGATGGAGATCGATCCCGGCAGTTGGTTTGAAGATCTGAAGAAGCGCTATCGTTCGTGGACCGACGAGTTGTTCGCTTCGATTGGTGCGGGATCGAAACTGGAGATCAAATTTGATCGCGAGGCAATGAGGGAGTTGGTGGAACTCACTCCGCCCGGTATTGACGAGATTGCCGCACTGGGTGTGATCAGCGATCTCATCGACCAGGATCAGTATCACTCGATTGTGCTCGACACAGCGCCCACTGGTCATCTAATCAGGTTCCTTGAACTACCCCAGGTCGCACTCGCCTGGGTTCGCACGTTCATTAAACTCCTGCTGAAGTATCAGCACATTGTCCATGCGACTCATATAGCCGAGGAACTGGTTTCGCTTTCTAAACGCATCAAACGTGTATTGGCTTTGCTTACCGACTCGCGACTTTGTGAGTTTGTTGGTGTCGCTATTTCGGAGCGAATGAGTTTGGAAGAGACTGTGGATCTGGCGCAGTCGTTAGATACCCTGGGCATGCCGATGCAGACACTAGTCGTGAACGCAATTGTTCCGGAGTCAGCTGCTCACGCCTGCGCCTTTTGCAGATCCAGGCGTGAGTCTCAGCTCCTGGTGTTGAGGAGTTTTCGACAGAAGCTGGGAAAGTCAGTCGAGATATTTCTTGCCCGCCAACATGACACGGAGATTCGAGGAAGTGATCTGTTACTTCAACACTTCAACGGTTGGCACCGGATGATGGCTTCAAAAAGCGAAGACAGGAGGGTAGGGTTGCGGAACAGACCTATCGCAGTCAAGAATGTCACCAAAGCAAAGCAAAATAATGAGCGAAAGCGAACAGATAAAGTCGCCGCAAAGTAGCTATAACTCTCCCGATGCGATCGGTTATTACGTTTACTGCGTAGCCGAGAGTATTCCTGCTGAAGAGATGGCGGGGGACGCCCGTCCCGGTGCTATCGAAGACGGTGCCGACCTTGAACTAATTAAGACCGACAAGTTGACAGCGATTGTTAGCAAAGTGCCGCTGTCGATTTACGGTGAGTCTGCATTATCAGAAAAGTTGTTGGACGCCGCTTGGACCGCCATCAGAGCCATGCGACACGAACATGTTGTTGAGCATTTTGCGAGGCAGACCAGCGTTGTACCTTTGCGTTTCGGAACGATCTACCTCAATCGCTCCGGTGTCGAACAGATGCTCAGCGACAAGCAGGAGCAACTAATCCCGACGATTCAACGACTGAAAGATCGAGTGGAATGGGGAGTGAACATGTTTTGTGATCGAGCAACCCTGCTCGACAACATTACTAACGTCAGTCCTCGTCTACGCGAGATGGCTGAAGCCGCAAAATCTGCTCCCCCTGGTCAGTCGTATCTTCTACAGAAGAAAATCGAAGCATCGCGTACAGATGAAACGAAAGCTGCGGTCGCACGTGCTGCTGACGAGATCGAATCAACACTGAAGGGTGAGAGCGACGGAAGTGTCAAACTTCGAATACTGAAAGTTGAAACAACTGAGCACGGTGAACTGAAAGCGAAGTTTGCGTTTCTAGTGCCCAGATCACGGTTCGAGAATTTTAGAGAAGCGGCTGAGCAGTTGGCCCAGCGCATGGAATCATCGGGAATAAGACTTGAACTGACAGGACCATGGCCTGCTTATAATTTCGCGAATGCTGATGAATAAATGAGTTCACCCTTTGATCAAATAGTGGTTAGTAGTGATGGCGAACTAGCGGAGGAAGCCGAGCTCTCTTTGCTCGAGACACTCGACCACGTTCTCAATCGCGGCCTGGTCATCGCAGGTGAAATCACTATCTCGGTTGCCGATGTCGATCTCATTTTCGTAGGACTGAACGTTCTGGTGAGTTCGGTAGAAAAGGCAAACGAAGTGTTACGGGAACGAAAGAAAACGACATCTAAAGAGGAGACAGGTTGATCGCGATTTCGGATTTCGGATTTCGAATTGCGGATTTCGGATGATTTACCAGGCTGTATTGAATTCTCAAAATCCGCATTCCCAAATTCGAAATTTGCAATTCGATAACTCTTCAATGAAGCGCTACCTTTACTGCGTTGCCGAACATGTGAGTAACTTTCCCGGTCAACTAGTTGGGATTGCAGAACACGAAGTTGAACTGGTAACCATTGAAGGATTGGTCGTAGTGACCAGTAAGTTTGAAGGCGATGTTGTTCCGCTAACGCGGGATAATGTCTTATTGCACGAATCTGTAGTTCGCAGAGTCTTTGCGACAACTACTCCATTACCATTCCGGTTCGGTACACTCGTAAG
>Ga0068864_100003522_pt1 | contig 12945 bp, 17 predicted proteins | sample KBSSwiS72_FD_66586 | JGI IMG/M metagenome (GOLD analysis project Ga0068864, IMG submission 66586) | Switchgrass rhizosphere microbial communities from Kellogg Biological Station, Michigan, USA - KBS Switchgrass S7-2 | ecosystem: Host-associated > Plants > Roots > Rhizosphere > Soil ...
TGGGACGCCTATTTCATCTACGTCAAGTTGTGCCGGGCGCTTTCAGGACGTGACTGCCGTACGCAGGGAGAAGAAGACGGGGACGACCATCCCGTCCAGAACGATTGGAACGGCTCGGCGAAAGTGGCCCTGATCTCCATCGCGCGCTCGATCGACGCGTGGAAAGCACTGGGCAGCGCGCTCGATGACGCATCGGCGACAGCTCTCGGCGACGGCCTCGGTCACCTGCAGGGAGCCGTGCTGAACGGGTTTCCGAAGGCCGCGGAGTTCCGTCGGCCCGGCTTCGACGATTCGGCCGGCGGCGAATACGCGTTCGACACGTGAGTACAGGATGGCTTCCATCATGCGTACGCAGACACTGTGGCGTGCGCTGTTGCCGCCAGCGGGCTTTCGTTCACACGCGTGGCACCAGACGGCCGATCTTCCCTCGATAAAGTAGACACTTCGGCCTAACCACAGGAGGTGTTCGTGCTCCGAGCCGACCCGATGAAGGTCCGTCGGTACAGCCTGGAGAGGTCCAGCTCAAGGCCGTGAAGCTGAGTCGATTTAAGGCGTGGACCCCACGGGCGAAGCTGGATCGGACAACGTGATTCTGTAGAATACCGGGCCGTGAGCCTCCTCTATCGGGTCGCGATTGCCATCACCCGCAGGCAGCCGTACGTCGACTGGGCCAACAGCTTCGAGGACGGCGGTCCGCAGCTGACGCCGGAGCTCGCGGACAACCGGACCATCTACCTTGCGCCGGAATCCGACGAGGAGCCTGACCTCGATACCGTGCTCAAAGAGTTCTGGCGGCAGATCTTCGAAGAAGAACTCTCCGGGTGGATGACGCGGCAGAGCGACTGGCCGGCGCCGCTCACGCGCGAGATGTTCGACGCGTGGTTCAGCGCCGAGCTCGCGGACTCCGTATTCGATCTGACCCCGGAAGAACCGCTGACGCAGGCTGACGTCGATCTCGAGGAGCTCGCGGGTGCCGCAGGCCATTGCGCATGGTGCGATCTCGAGCTTGACGAAGACGCCGGCCGGGTCGTGGTCTTCAAACTTCCGAACCGCGATCAATTCGCGCATCGCGCAGGCCTGACGCTTCCGCTGGCGATTGACGACGAGCGGGTCGTGGTCGGCATCATGTCGCTCGATGATTCCGAAGAAGCACAAGCCGGCGGCGACGTCCTGTTCCGAGCGTGCACGAGCCGGTGCGAGAAGGCGATCCGCAAAGCAGTACCGAAGGCCTTGCGCAAGATGCCCTATTGAGGCGGCCGGATCGCGTCCAGGCGATTGGTCGCGACCAGGATGTCGCGTTTCAGTCGGCCGATCATGTCGCGCACGAGGTCCTTACCCTGCGCGGCGGCTTCGTCCACCATCGCCTTCAACTTCCCCAAAGGCGACTCCTGCAATGCCGCCAGATCACGGGCGAGCGCTTCCAGCTGTTCTTCGATCTGCGCGATTCGGCGCACAAGCCGCAACCGCATCGCCTCGGGATCGCTGCCCTGCACGGCTTCGGGGCTTCTCTCCCAGGAATCCAGAATGTAGCGGAGCTGTTCCTCGTCGCCCAGGGCGTACGCCCGGTTGGCTTCGACCATGAGGGTGTGACGCTGGTCTCGAGTGGCCTCGTCGCTGGCGAGGTCAGGATGAATGGCCTTGGCGACGTCACGGAACAATCTGCGAACCGCGTCAGACGTGTACCGCATCGACGGTGCGGTCCGGGCGGCGGCGGGCGACCCATTCGATCCGTTTGGGCCGCCCCCCACCTGCTTCGATAACTCTCCCAGTTCGGCCTCGGCGATGGCGAGCTCGAGCTTGTCGAGCTGTTCATGCAGGGTGCCGACCCGTTTGCGATAATCGATCTCGAACGCGTCGAGGTCCGACTTCATCCGAGCGGCATGCCTGCGGCGGTCGCCGAACATGGCTTCGAGCTCGGCCACCCGCGAGCGTAACCCTTCCGGGTCGTCGTCATTCCGCTTCACGGGGCGGACGAGCGTGGTCACGTCAAAATGATATCGGATGATCCAGAGGCCAGACACGCCTTGCCGCCGACGCCCGGTCGGCGAGAGAATCTGCCGGTGGTATCCGTCATCGCCGCGAACGTTGACAGACTGTGGGCCGTCGCTGAGCGGGCGCGAGCGCGCGGACCCCTCCCGCGCACCGACATCGCGTTCGTGCGCGACACGTTGCCGGCCGCGCTCGAGTCGTTTCCCCGGATCAAGCCGCCGAAGACGATTCACCACCCGGGTGGCTTCACTGTTTCCGGTGCGCCCGTTGGCACATTTCTCAGCAGTGCGCTCCTGCTCGCGGGACAGAAGGCCCTGGGCCGCCGGTTCGCCGGCCACCCGTTCTATGAGAACGTGGAGCGCGACCTCGCCCTCGGCGTCATGCGCTCGCACTTCCATCACGGGTATCCCAAAGGGACGCACTGCTGCGTGCAATGTACGCTCGCCGTCTATCCGGTCCTCGAGGCCGGAGCGATTCGATTTTTCGACTGCGCCCCGCTGTCAGAGCAAGTCAGACAGATCATCGGCCGGCGTCAGTGGCGGTTTGCCCGGGCGGTGAACGCCGCCATGGTGCGCTGGTCGGTCGGAGACGGCCGATGACGCTGAAGGCTGGGACGGCACCCTCGAGTTCTTCGGCACGCAGCGGCCCGCGTCGCCGATGGCCTGGGGTTTCCTTTTCGACATCGTCCATCACCGCGGGCAGATCACCACGTACCTGCGGCCGATGGGATCGACCGTTCCTCAGATCTACGGGCCGAGCGGGGACGAACCATTGCCGGCCACAGGCCCATCGACCTTTTTATGTGTACGCCGCAGAACCACGAAGGTACGATCGCCTTCAGCGATTTCGCTGGAGGTGTGACGTGGCGTGCGAGGCAGATATCCTGCGGCAGGTGCCGTTTTTCGCGCTGCTCGACGACGAAGAGCTGGCGGTGCTCGCCGCCCAGGTCGACCTGACGCGGTTCACGCCGCGGCAGCGCATCTACCGCATTGGCGATCCCGGCGGCCGCGCCTACGTCCTGGTGTCGGGCTCGGTCCGCGTGACCACCATCGACGAGGACCACCAGGATGTCATCGTCGACGAGCCGGCCAACGGTGAGTTCTTCGGCTTCGCCTCGATGCTGGACGAGAGCCCGCACCAGACCAACGCCGTCGCCCTCGACGACACGGTCTGCGTCGAAGTGGACCGCGGCGATATCGAGACGCTGATCCAGAGGCGCCCGCACGCGGCGATGGACATGCTCAGCGTGCTCGGCCGGCAGATCCACGCGGCGCAGCAACTCGTCCGGGTCCGCGCCGCGCGCAACCCCAACGAGGTTATCGAAGAGCAGGCGACCTTCGGCGAGCGTGTCGCCGACGGTGTCGCCGGTTTCGGCGGATCGTGGACGTTCATCATCACGTTTCTGTCAGGCCTGGCGATCTACGCGGCGATCAACGTCGTACTCGGCCGCCGCGCCTGGGACCCGTATCCGTTCATTCTCTTGAACCTGATGCTCTCGATGCTGGCCGCCCTGCAGGCGCCGGTGATCATGATGAGTCAGATCCGGCAGGACACGAAGGATCGCCTGCGCGGCGAGCTCGACTTCGCGGTGAACCGCCGAGCCGAGGCCGAAGTGCAGGCGCTGTCGCGCAAGCTGAACGCCGTGATCGACAAGCTCGACGATCTCGACGATGGAATTCGCCGTCGTCTCGGGTGACTCAGACAACTCTCAAGTCTCAACTCTCAAGTCTCAACTCTCGAGTCTCAACTCTCAACGCGCGAGTCGTGCTTCGCGCGCCGGCGTGACGGCGAGCAGACCTTTCTCTACGAGCGTCGGCGGCTTCCGCAGATGCGTCGCCTGTTCCCACGCGTACGCGATCGCCAGCAGATCGCCGTCCCTCCACGGCCGTGACGAGAACTCCAGGCCGAACGGCAGACCGCCCGCATAGAATCCGGCGGGGACGACCACCGCGGGGACGCCGATCATGTTGACCCAGCTGGTGGCCGAATGCGGTCCTTCGCTGACGCGGCCGTCTTGAGGCAAGGTCTCGTCAGGCGGCCGCATCTGAATCGCCGGATAGACATAGCCATCGAGCTTCAGGCGATCGAGCGGTTCGAGATAGGCGGTCAGCGTCGCCCGCCGCGGCGCGTGATAGTTGCGCTCGGCGTCCGGATCCGTGTCGAGCAGGCGCTGATCGATGTGAATCCCGCCCAGGTTCCGGAAGGTGTCTTCGGCGCCGATCGACGAGGCGAAGAGCGGCGCGCTGACGACTTTCAGATAGTCCGCGGCGGAGTGATATTCCGGCGGGCCGAACGCCGCGAGGAAGCGGTTCGTGCCGTCCTGCATGTAGGCGTAGGTCGCGACGCGGCTCGCTGTCTTCGCGAAGCTCACCGGCAGGATGCTGTCGTCAAGGACCACCTCTGCCCCCGCCGCTCGAAGCGCGGCGACCGCCTTCATGAATATCTCGCGTGTCTCGGGCTTGAGGGGTACATTCGCAGCCAAGCGAAGTTTCTCCACCGCTGCCTCCGGCACCGCGGCCGGAATGCCGTGAAACGGAACGCCGTCGCCTGCGAGGACGAACGCCGGCACGCCGAACCGCTTGCCCTTGAGGAAGTCAGCCTTGAGATACGGTTCGTAGGGCGCCCGTTGCGCGGACGCCTGCGAGCCCACGGTGCGGGGATCGAGTGGATCCTCGCCGGCCATCGCCGCCAGCGCGATCGCGGCGTCCGTCACCGTGCGCGCGATCGGCCCCGTGTTGTCGAGCAGCCAGTCGAGCGGCGCGATACCGGCGATGCTGACGAGGCCGCGCGTCGGGAACACGCCGACGAGCGCGCTGGTCGCCGCCGGCATGCGAATCGAGTTGCCGGTGTCGGTGCCGTTGCCCAGCACCGCCATGTTCGCGGCCACGGCGGTCACGACACCGCCCGACGAGCCGCCCGGAGAAAAGCGCACGTCGTACGCGTTGCCCGTGCGGCCGAACGAGCTGCTGCGGTTCGTGTCGCTGTTCGCGAGGTCGGGCATGTTGGCGTGCCCGACGATGATGGCGCCTGCGGCCTTGAACTTCGCCGCCACCGTCGCATCCCGCGGCGCGACGAGCTCGTGGCCCGCGAGCCTGAAGCCCTCCCAGCCCGCCGTCGTCACCTGCCCGCTGAGGCTGGTGTTGGCTTTGAGGACGACCGGTACGCCCCAGAGCGGACCATCCGCCGTCCCGCCGCGCGTCGCCGCGTCAGCGTCCTGACGCGCGGCTTCGGCGAGCGCGTCGCTTCGGAACACGGTCTCGATCGCGCCGTAAACGCCGTTGTAGCGATCGATGCGATCGAGGTGCCACTGCACGACCTGCGTCACGGTGTACTTTCTCGCCGCATACAATCCGTGCAGTTGCGGCACGGTCACGTCGAGGAGGTCGCGGTCGATCGTCGCGCCGGGCGCCGGCTTCTCAGCGGGGGCCCTGCAGCCAGCTGCGGCGCTGAGGATGGTCGCGAGCGCGACAACAACGAACCGGCGACGGTCGTAGGTCATCCGCAGAGCATACTGCCGGGCGGCCGTGGCTGAACTCGCGGGCGCATCTGAGCTTTTCGAGTCTCTCGCGCTGCGTCATAATGATCGGCCGCGCGCACGATCGCCGCGCGAAGGAGGTTCCATGATCGTCGTTCGCAACTGTTTTATTGCCAAGCCCGGAAACGCCAGCAAGCTTGCCGCGCAGCTGAAGGACGCGGCGGCCACGGCCGCCATCCCGAACCACCGCGTGCTGACCGATCTCACGGGCGACTTCAACCGCGTCGTGCTCGAGTATCAAGCCGAGAACGTGGGTGAATTCGAGGCGCGCATGAAGGAGTACGGGACCAACGAGAAGTTCCGCGACAAGATGAAGGGCTACACCGATCTGTACATCACCGGAAGCCGGGAAATCCTGCAGATCGCGTGACTCGCACGCCGGAGAATGCCGTGGGAGACGGCGCGAAGCCCATTGGTCTCCTCACCGCCGACATGAAGCGGGTCGTCGAGGAGCAACGCCTGGGCTTCGTCGCCACGGTCTGCCCCGACGGCACGCCGAATCTTTCGCCCAAGGGCACGACCGCCGTATGGGACGACGACCACCTGGTGTTCGCCAACATCCGGTCGCCGGGCACCCTGGCGAACCTTCGCCACAACGCCAACGTGGAGGTGAACGTCGTCGATCCGTTCGCCCGTAAGGGCTACCGTTTCAAGGGCGTGGCGTCCATTCTCGAATCCGGCACCGTCTACGGCAAGGTGATCGCCTTCTACGCGGAGCGCGGTTCCCGCGTGAGCGCCATCCGCGAGATCGTCCTGGTGCGCGTGCTGACCGCGCAGCCGATCGATTCGCCGGCCTACGATCTCGGTCTCACCGAAGAGGAGATTCGTGCCAGGTGGGAGGGCTACTTCGAGTCGCTTCGCGCCGGCAGGACCAGCTCGCCGGCAAAGAAGCAGCCGGCGAACGATTGATCTTCCGCTGTTTTCGTTCTGCCGGCTTCCCTCCATTGTGCGAGCCGGCGTAGACTGCCGCGTGGTCTTCGCCAGGCAGCTTCGGGAACGAGTGCGACGAGGGGTCATCACGTGCAGTGTTCGGATATGGACCCGGCCCCACGTCAGGGCTGGCGGGCGCTATCGCATGGATGACGGCGAGATCGAAGTGGATTCGATCCGCGAGATCGGTATGGCCGACATCACACCCGACCTGGCTCGGCGTTCCGGCTTCAACGATGTCGCCGAGCTCCTCGCGATCGCCAAACACGGCCGCGGCGAACACATCTATCTGATCCGATTCCACTATTCTCCGAGCTTCCTGCCTCGCGCAGTAAAGGGCCCTGCTCGACGGCGAGCTCCAACGCGCTGAAAGCGGTACAACGGACCGCTCCTTCAAGCACGGAGGAGCGCCGTGTTAACATCCGCGGACTGCCGCTATGAAATCTGTGACCGCTGGCTCGAGATGCGCGACAAGAACCGTGCGATCTGAAGGACGGACTCGTTCTGAGTCAGTACCGGCCGTGACGTCAGCGGCTCGTCGAGGAGAAGCGCCATGCAGACAAGAACGTGGTTCGTTATGTCGATGTTCGCCGTGCTGGTCACGGCGTCGATGACTGCGCAGCAGCCGGGGGGCCAGCGCGGCGCTGCTCCCGCGGCGCCGGCGATGACGCTGACGGTCCAGGGCTTTCCGGACGGCGGTGACGTGCCGGTCAAGTTCAGCCAGGCAGCGCCTGGCGTGGCGACCGGCGAAGGGCTGTCCCCCGCGATCAACTGGACAAACGCGCCGGCCGGCACGCAGTCCTTCTTCCTCAACATGCGCGACATGGACGTCGCGCGCAACAAGACGACCGACGATCAGGCCCACTGGGTGGTGTGGAACATTCCGGCGACCGCGACCGGTCTGCCCGAGGGCGTGCCGAAGGGGCCGAAGCTGGCAAACGGTGCGTATCAGTTCAGCGCGACCGGCCAGATGTATCGCGGGCCCGGCGCCGGCGCCAACGGTCCGAAGCATCACTACATGTTCGAGCTCTATGCGCTTGACACCGTCGTCGACGTGCCGCCGGCCGCCGACGCCTTCGAGTCGCGCGCCAACGTCATGAAGGCGATCCAGGGACACGTGCTCGCGAAGGCGGTCTACGGCGGGCTGTTCAGGCGCCCGCAATAGAACTTGGAACGGCGGCGTCCGACCGGCGGCCGCCTGTTTTCTGATGGTGATTCGGCCCGTCCAGGAAACCGATCGCGCATCGTGGGCACGGATGCGCGACGCACTGTGGCCGTCCCCTGCGCGCGCACATGCCGAGGCGATCGACCGGTTTCTCGCCGGGACGGCGCGCGAACCTCTGAGCGTGCTGATGGCGTTCGATGACCAGGCGGACGCGATCGGCGTGATCGAATTGTCGATTCGGGCCTACGCCGAAGGCTGCGCCACCGATCGTGTGGCGTTCGTCGAAGGATGGTACGTCGAGCCGGGGGTGCGTGGGACGGGTGTTGGTGCGGCCCTGATTGGCGCGGCGGAGACCTGGGCACGCTCGCAGGGCTGCACGGAGCTCGCGTCCGACGCCGAGGTGGACAACGTTTCCAGCGCGGCCGCGCACCTCGCGATCGGCTTCGTCGAAGCCGGCGTGGTGCGCTGTTTCAAAAAATCGTTGTGAGCTTCGTCTTTCTCTTCTTCTTCTTGTCGTCGTGTTCGGCCGCGCTCGCAAGCCGGTGGGCGGCGCCGAGCAGATCGCGCATCGCGTCAGGATTGATTTTCGACAGTCGCACCAGCACGAACGGATACGCCTTGTAGTGATCCTTGACGTAGTAGGTGTCCGGCGCTTCCTCGATCAACATGTCGCGCTGTTCGAAATCGGTGCGGACGGCGAGCGTGCCGGGCTCCGCCGACTTGTGCGAGGCGACGCACGCGATCATCCTCTTTCCCAGTTTCAGGGCGGGTGTGCCGTACACCGTGCCCTCCTCGACGCCAGGCAGCCGCAAGCCAATCGTGCGCACGCTTCGAAACGTCATCACAGTGCTCTACGCGCGGCATGTTAACATCCCGCGACCGTCGACATGACCGCCGCAAAAGATCCCCACGTGCGGGCCTATCTCGCCAGCTTGCCGGCTGACGCGCGGCGAGAGCTCGTGAAAGTGCGCGCGGCCATTCGCGCCGCCGCTCCTGACGCCGTCGAGGGTTTCAGCTACCGCATGCCCGTCTTCAAGCTGCACGGACGGGTGCTGGTCTGGTACGCGGCCTTCACGCGCCACATCAGCCTCTACCCGATGGGCGCGGCGATTCGCCGGGCTCACGCTGCGGATCTGAAGAAGTACGGAATGTCGACCGGCACGATCCGCTTTCCGTTGACTGACCCGCCTTCGGCCGCCCTCGTGAAGCGGCTCGTCAAGGCGCGTGTTGTCGAATCACGATCGAAAAACAAGGAGCAGTCATGAGCTCGATGAAGGACACCGCGCAGAAGTTCTTCGACGCGTGCGAAACCGGAAAAGGGTGGGACGGCTGCCAGCAGTATTGCCATCCCGGCGCAACCTTCTCTTCCCAGACCGGCGCGCTGGCTGGCGTCGCCACGCTGCAGGCCTACGCGGACTGGATGAAGGGGCTTTTCACCCCCGTGCCCGACGGCTCGTACGAAGTGAAGTCCTTCGCGGTCGACGATGCGAGGAAGAACGTGGCCGCATTCGGCGTGTTCCGGGGGACACATACCGGCGAGGGCGGACCCGTGCCGCCGACCGGCAAGCGGGTCGAGGCCGACTACGTCTACGTCATGGATTTCGACGGCGACCGGATCCGTCACATGACGAAGATCTGGAACGACGGGTTCAGCCTCAAGCAGTTGGGATGGATGTAGCGGTGGGATGAGACTTTCGAGGAATGGAACCGCGAGACGGGCGGCAGGAAGCTGCCCGAGCACGTGAAGCGCAAGCGGTCTACGGCGAAGAAGCGATCCACGGCGAAGAGGCGGCCGTCGGCAAAGAAGCGCACCGCCCGGCGATCGTAGGCGCGTCATGTTTCAGGTGCGGCGCGCGGTGTCCGGAGACGAATCGACCGTGCGCGCGCTGCGCCTCGAGGCGATGGCCGGTGCCCCCGAGGCGTTCGGATCGACATACGAACGAGAGCTCGCCAGGACACCGGGCGACTGGCGGCAGTGGCTGGCGACCGGCGCGACATTCATCGCCATGGACGAAGGCCGGGCGGCCGGTCTCGTCGCCGGCCTCCACGATCCGGCCGATCCAGGTGTCGTGCACCTGATGTCGATGTGGGTCGATCCCGCCTGTCGCGGCGGCGGCGCCGCGGATGCGCTCGTGGCATCGGTGGTCGAGTGGGCTCGCGCCGAGGGCGCCCGCGCGGTGCGTCTCTCGGTGATCGACGTCAACGCCAGGGCCCGGCGCTGTTACGAGCGGAACGGGTTCCGTGCAACGGGCACGCAGTTCACGCGCGAGCGCGACGGCGCGATCGAACTGCAACTGGAGTACGTGTTCGAGCGGTAACGTTCCACCGCCCGGCGGCGAAGATCTTCAGAGGCTGACCACCATGAACCGCACGCGGTTGGGATCGGCGTTGACGATGTGTGCGATGCTGCTGGCCGGACCAATGACCGCGACGTCGTCACAAGGCCCTGCGCCCGCCGCGTTCGACCTGCCGTCGCCGACCGGACCATACGCCATCGGTACGACGTCGTGGCACGTGACCGATCGCTCACGTCACGAGACGTTCGCCAGCTCCGGCGAATTCCGTCAGGTCGAGGTGTTCGCCTGGTATCCGGCGACGCGCCGTGGTGGCGCCGTCGCTCCGTATTTGCGAGAAGGCGTTGCCGAAGTCCGGCCGTTTGCGAAGTTGCTCGGCGCCGAGCTCGCGTTCGACCAGCTGGAGAGTGTCCGTACGCATGCCGAGCTCGACGCGCCGCCGGCATCGAGCCCGCGCCGTTTTCCGCTCCTCGTCTTCTCGCACGGCTACACCGGCCTGCCGAGCTCGTACACCGCGCTGCTCGAGCATCTCGCCAGCCACGGATACGCCGTGCTCAGCGTCGTCCATCCCTACGAGTCAACCGCTGCGACGCTCTCCGACGGCCGCGTCGTCGCGATGAACGGCAGCGACGGCAAGTTCAACCAGGGCATTCAGGATGTCCTCGCCGAATGGGCCGTCGAGGACGAGACGATGACGAAGGTAACGCGGGCGACCGATCCGGCGGAGCAGGAGCGCTTGCTGCGCGGATACCTCGGCACGCTGCATCGGACCGACGTCATGTTGAAGCGCTGGGTGGACGACCTGAAGCTGGTGCTCGATCGGTTTCGTGACCTTCCGGCGCGGAGTGCGGGAGGCCAGCTCGCCGCCAGGGTCGACGCGAGCCGTGCCGGCGTCTTTGGCCATTCGATGGGCGGCGTCACGGCGGCGCAATTCTGCGTCGAAGATACGCGGTGCAGAGCGGGCCTGAATCTCGACGGCATCCCGCAGTACGGACCGATGATCGACACGCCGATGGCGAAGCCGTTCCTGATGGTCTATTCCGCCCGCCCCGGGCGCGACGGCGCAAGCGATCCGATCTACCAGCGCTCGGCGCACCCGTATTACCGTGTCGACGTTCGCGATACGGGTCACCTCGAATTCACCGACATGGTGTTCTGGGGAGGGCCGCTGCGCGAGCGGAACGTGCTGAAAGCTCTGCCACCGGCGCGCGCCGCGGAGATCACGGCCGCGATTGTGCAGCAGTACTTCGACCAGGAACTGGCGGGGAAGCGATCGCCGTTGCTGGCGGGAACGCAGTCGTATCCCGAGGTCACGGCCAGAATCGTTGCGCCGGCGGCGCACTGACATGGCCATTCGCATCGTTCGACTCGGCACACCACGGGCGCGCGGCGAAGGCTTGCGCATCGGCACGGTCCGCCGTCCGCCGCGTGGTGTGCCGAAAGCCGAGCATGCGTCGCGGGATTTCTACGACGTCTGGCTCCCCGAGCTCGCGCCGTCGGAAACGCTCGTGGCGTTCGCGCAGAAGGCCGCGGATGCCAGCGGCTGGCGCACATTCGTGCGGCGCTATCGGGCCGAGATGAAGCGTCCGGCGGCCGCGCGCCTGCTCGGTCTTCTGGCCGCACTATCGCAGGATACGGCGTTGTCGGTCGGCTGCTACTGCGAAGACGAATCGCGCTGCCACCGTTCCGTTCTTCGAGATCTGCTCCGCGAACACGGCGCGCGCCTCGCGTAGCCAGCAGCGGTGGGCTCCGACGCGCCTTTTCACAACCGCGGCGCAGGGCTTTAGCCCTGCGGGCTTCGCAGCCCTGAAGGGCTGCGCCACTGGAGACAAGAGAAAAGCGCCCTACCCGCTGGTCCGTTCCCGCCAGGCGGCGTAGGTCGCCTTGACCAGCGCGCTGACGCCGGGCCGGCGCAGATCCGCCGCTGACTTCATCTGAATGTAACGGTGGACTTTTCCACTACCCTCGAGCAGACCGCGCGGATCGTCGAGCTCGCTGCCGCGCACGAGCCCGATTTTGACTCCGGACTTGCTGAGGATCAGCGTACACACCATCCCCTTGTAGCCAGGGCCGTACCCGAACGCGATGAGACCGGCGGTTGCATCAGCGTTCTCGTCGACCTCCGGCAGCAGCCGGCGAATCAGCCGTATCGCCTCGAGCGCGAGCGCCTGGACGTCGTCGGGGTACCGCGCCAGCAGCTTACTTGCTGGAGAGGACGAAGGTGTTGTCATCGGGATCCTTGAACACGGCGAAGGTGCCCCACGGCGCCTTTTGCGGCGGCGTGGTGAACGTCACGCCCTTGGCGCTCAGCTCCTGGTGGGTCTGCTCGACGTTGTCGCAGGCGAGCGCGCCGTTGAACATCATGCCCGGCTTCAGCCCCTGTTCGTCGAAGACGAACAGCACCAGCCGGGTGTCCGACGCTCCGATCCGCAGCTCGATCCAGCGCTGCTTGTCGTTGAACGGCTGATCGGTGAGGACCTTGCAGCCGACGCGCTCGGTCCAGAACTGCAGCGCGCGGTCCTGATCGGTGGTGGGAATGCTGACGAACTTGACATGAGAAATCATGCCCCAGAGCTAAACATGACAGCGGCGATGCCCGCAACGGTCTTCTTTATCACGATAGTATTGGATACTATAGCGGTCATGCGACAGTTCCGGCTCGACGCCTACGTCATGGAGACGCTGATGCCCGACCTCGTGCTGCACGATCGTCAGCCGTCGGCCTTCCTCGTCTACCTGCAGCTGTCGTATCGATCGATCGGCAGGCGTGCCGCGGTGCAGGTGAGCCACCAGGAAATGGCCCAGGCGACGGGGCTGTCGAAGAGCGCCGTGCAGGGGGCGATGCGCACGCTGGCCAGACGACGCCTGGTCCGCGCCGCCCGCGCGTCGGCGACCGCCGTGCCCGCGTACTCGGTGTTGCGCCCCTGGCGACGGTAGTCGCGTGTCCGCGTTGATTTCGCAGCGCTAAAGCGCTGCGCCACTCGAGAGGCATTGACTCGGTGCTGATGTGGCGCAGGGCTTCAGCCCTGCGT
>Ga0068864_100003530_pt1 | contig 12934 bp, 9 predicted proteins | sample KBSSwiS72_FD_66586 | JGI IMG/M metagenome (GOLD analysis project Ga0068864, IMG submission 66586) | Switchgrass rhizosphere microbial communities from Kellogg Biological Station, Michigan, USA - KBS Switchgrass S7-2 | ecosystem: Host-associated > Plants > Roots > Rhizosphere > Soil ...
TTGCGCAGAAGGTGTGCGTACTCCTTCACCATGCAAGCACAGCCCGAAGCGTTCATCACGATCGCCTCCACTCCGCTCTCGATGTGCGGCCACCAGGCATCGATGGTGCGACGGATCTCATCGAGCGCATCGTCACCAAGATGATGGCGAAGCGCTCCACAGCATGCCGGCTTCGGTGTGACTGCTTCGATCTGCAACGCATCCAGCACGTGCATCGTTGCAGCGTCGATCTCCGGCGCCAGAGATGGTTGAACGCAACCTGGTGGCAGCAACATCCGACGCGCGTGCTGACGCCCACGCACCGCCGTTGCAGCGCTTCGCCGAACCGGAACCTTGCGACGCAAAGTTTGCGGCAGCAGTGGGCGAACCCATTGCCCAAGCTTGAGCGCCGGACCGAACAGCTTTCCCGTCAATCCGCGTTTCAGCGCTGAGCGTTTGAGTCTGTCTCCCCAGGAACGATCGACCTTCTCCTCGACGATCCGCCGGCCAATGTCGATCAAGCGGCCGTACTGGACGCCCGACGGACAAGTCGTCTCGCACGCCCGGCAAGTGAGACAACGGTCCAGATGCAGCTGCGTTCGCTCGCTCGGCTGCACTCCCTCCAGCACTTCCTTGATGAGATAGATGCGTCCGCGCGGACTGTCGAGCTCGTCGCCGAGCACCTGATAGGTCGGGCACGTTGCCGTACAGAATCCACAATGCACGCAGCTGCGCACGATGTCGGCTGCGATGGCGCCATCCGGATCGTGCTGCAGATCTTTCGAAAGCTGTACTTTCACTAGAGCTCTCGGTAGAGACGGCCCGGATTGAAGATGCCCGCTGGATCGAAATGAGCTTTCAGACGCTTGTGGACTGTCATCAACGGCGCGGACAACGGCGTGAACACATCGCCGCTGGCCTCGCCTCGAAATTGTGTTGCATGTCCTCCTCCCTGCTGCGCAGCTGCTCGCACTTCCTGCGCTGCCTGCGACGTTCGCACCCACCTGAGCGCACCGCCCCACTCGATCAATTGTCTGCCGTGCGACTCAAGGGCTGGCAGCGTCGAGGGCACACTCACGCGCCACAGCGCCTCCGTGCCTGCGAAGAACGGGTGCGTCTGCTCGCGAATGTCGTGCCAGAGCGCGGCCGCACTCGATGCAACCATCAGCTCGCCGCCGAGGCGACTGCGCGCATCTGTGACGGCGGCACGACTCCCCGACAATCGCACGCTCAACACACCTGCGTGCCACACCGATGCCGAAAGCGGCAAAGGTTGTCCTGCCCAGTCATTGAGCCGATCCAGCGCTTCGCGTTGGTTCAGCTCGAAACTCAGCGTGAGCTCTGTGGACGGTTGCGGCAAGACCTTCACCGATACTTCGAGGATGACGCCGAGCACGCCGAGCGAACCGACGAGCAGACGCGCAAGATCGTAGCCCGCCACGTTCTTCATGACGCTGCCGCCGAAGGTGAGCACTTCACCCCGCCCGTCCATCATCCGAGCCCCAAGCACGAAATCGCGCACGCCGCCGTAGCAAGGACCGTATGCCGTGCGGCGCGGACCAGCGAGCCCCGCAGCAATACATCCGCCCAGGGTTGCAGTGCTTCCGAAATGCGGCGGCTCGAACGCAAGCATCTGGCCGCACTCGGCCAGCGTGCTCTCCAACTCCGTCAACGGAGTTCCAGCACGCGCCGTGACGACCAGCTCACTGGGCTCGTACGCAATCACACCCGAGTAGCTGCGCGGATCGAGAACGGAACCGGTGGTGGCATTGCCGTAGAAATCCTTCGTGCCACCGGCGCGAATTCGCAAAGGAGCCCGCTTCGACGCAGCCTCGCGCACCGCCTCGCGCAAAGCGGTAACAGCTCCCTCAGTGCTCACCTCGGCGACCATCAGTACCGGGGCAGCTCTGCGAACGGGAGCTTTCCCGAGCTCACGCGCATGCGGCCATACTCCGCGCAGCGATGCAGCGTCGGAATCACTTTGCCTGGATTCAACAACTGCGCCGGATCGAAGGCACGCTTGACGGCGACAAACGCCTCGCGCGTGTTCGGATCGAACTGCGAGCACATCTGATCGAGCTTCTCGACGCCCACGCCATGCTCGCCGGTGATCGTGCCGCCGATCTCGATGCAGCGCTCCAGGATCTCGGCGCCGAATGCTTCGGCGCGCGCGACCGACTCCGGATCGCCGTCGTCGAACAGGATCAGCGGATGCAGGTTGCCGTCGCCGGCGTGAAAGACATTGGGGCAACGCAGCTGATACTTGTCCTCCAGCGCTTGAATAGTCCGCAGCATCTCGCCGAGTCGCTTGCGCGGGATCGTGCCATCCATGCAGTAGTACGCGGGCGAAGCGCGGCCGGCCGCCGGGAACGCATTCTTGCGACCGGCCCAGAAGCGCAACCGCTCCGCTTCGCTGTTCGATACCTGGATGCGAGTGGCGCGTGCCGATCGCAACACGGCGCACATGTGTTCGATCTCTGCGTCGACTTCCTCCGGCGTGCCATCGGACTCACACAACAGGACCGCTGCAGCCTCGAGGTCGTACCCTGCATTCGCGAATGGCTCGACCAAGCGGCTTGCAGCCTGGTCCAGCATTTCGAGTCCTGCGGGGATGATGCCGGCCGCTATCAATGCAGCCACTGCATCGCCGGCGTCCCCAACGTCCGCGAAGCTCGCCATGATGCATCGTGCAAGGCGCGGGCGCGGCACGAGCCGCACAGTGACCTCTGTCGTAACAGCGAGCATGCCCTCAGAGCCAATGATCGCAGCTAGCAGATCCAGACCCGGCGCATCCGGCGCATGGCTACCGAACTCCACCGACTCGCCTTCCATCGTCACACCACGCACTCGCAATACGTTGTGCACCGTGAGTCCATACTTCAGGCAATGCACCCCGCCCGAGTTCTCGGCGACATTGCCGCCGATCGTGCAGGCAATCTGGCTCGACGGATCGGGTGCGTAGTAGAGCCCGTGCGGTGCGGCCGCTTCGCTGATGGCAAGATTGCGAACACCGGGCTGAACGGTCGCGGTCCGCGCCCGGGGATCGATGGCGATGATCCGATTGAGCTTCGCCAGCGACAGCAGTACGCCAGCGCTATGAGGTAAAGCACCGCCCGACAGGCCAGTGCCGGCGCCACGCGGCACGACTGGCACGCCGCGCGCGTGACAGAGCCGAAGCACCTCGACGACCTCGACCTCCGTCTCGGGGAGGACGACAATCATCGGCAGCTGACGATGGAGCATGAGGCCATCGCACTCGTACGGCCTCGTATCCTCCGTCTGCCACAGGATGGAGTGCTGCGGGAGCAGCTCGCCCAAGGCAGAAACCAGTTCCCGCTGTGTCGTCATGCCGCCGAATTCCCCGATACTCTGCAACAGGAGGCCGTCGTGCAACGATTTGCATACACCTGCGCCGCGCTGCTCATTCTACAGCTCAGCTCGGCCGCTCGCGCCGAAGAGCCCTCCTGGGTCGGAATCTACGTCAACGATGAGCAGTCCGACGCCGGCGTACAGAAGGCGATCGAGGCCGCGATAGCGGACATGAACTTCATCACCCGGTCGGTCGCGCGCAGCCGGCTGAAGAAGACGAACACGCTGGCTCACCGCATCGCCATCACTCGCCAGGCCGAGACGATCACCGTGAGGTTCGACGAGCGCAAGCCGGCCGAGATGCCGGCCGACGGCCGCGTAGTCAAATGGACCGGCGAAGACGGCGAGCAGTTCGACGTGTTCGCTCGGACCGATGATGGCCGCCTGGTGCAGACATTCAAGGCGGAGGACGGACAGCGGGTGAACGCTTTCACCGCAGAGGATGCGCAGCGCCTGACGCTAGAGGTCCAGGTCACCAGTCCGCGTTTGCCGAAGCCGCTGACTTACGCTGTGCGCTATAAGCGTGCGGTCGAGAAGTAGCTGACATGTTCATCGGTCGCTACGGCGCGTCCCATCACTGATCGCAGATTTCAGGGTTCTTCCGCGGGAGCTTGCTCCGTCTCGGCGGGAGCTTGCTCCGTCTCGGCGGGAGTTGGCTCCGCCTCGGCTGGCGCTGCCTCTGCCGCCGCGGCATCGACTGCGACATCCGGTGCGATCTCACGCTTGGGACCCGAGAAGTACCAGCCCGCGGCGGCGACTGCCAGCAGGCTCAACGCCACGACGATGGCAGTTCGCCTCGACATCCAGCCCGAGCCCGCGGAGCCCGAGCGCTTCGGATTCGATTCCACGTGTCGTTCCAGCTGCTTGGCCAGCACATCTACATCGGAATCCCAGCGTGCATGGGTCAGCTCGACACCATTGCGATAGGCCAACTCCTTCAGCACATCGGGAAGCTGCTCTGCCCGCGGCATCTTCGCGCCCTGCACCAGCACCGGCACGACCGGAATGTCCCGCTTCAAGGCCGAGGCGGTCTCGAGCCTGACGAAATCGGCGGGGTCGTCGAGACGGCGTGCCCCCGACTGATCCTTGGCGTCAAGCCAATCCTTGCCGATTAGCGCCAGCAGGACGCCACAGGACGCCACCTGCTCGTCGATGACGCGGCGAAAATCCCGGCCCGGCTCGATCCCGGCCACGTCCATGAACACGGCGCTCTGGCCGAAATGCTTGACGAGATCATCGAACAGACGGCCCGCCTGGCCCTCGGCGTCGTCCCTGCGGTAGCTGATGAAGATGGCGCGCATGTCGACCCTCCTTCTCCCGTGAGGCTATCACACGGATGATGGTCGGCAGGCCCGCAGATTTTCAAGCTGCAGCGCGCTGCTCGTACCTCAACGCCACCACCCCCGAGCTGAACTGCCGCCGGCTCACGAGCTTCACCGGCGCGAGGCCGAGAAGTAAGCTGCAGTCAGAGATGATCACGCTGTACCAGTTTCACTGGTCCCATTTTGTCGAGAAGGTGCGCTGGGCACTCGATTTCAAGCGGTGCGCCTGGTCGGCGGTCGACGTGGATCCGTTCACGAAGAAGCAATTGCGCGAGCTGCCGAGCGCAACAGCACCTGTCAGCGGGCAGCAACTGTTTGTGCCGATGATTCACGACGACGCCAGCGGCGCTGTCGTCGCCGAGTCCTCAGCCATCCTGCGTTACCTCGAGGCTGCTTGCCCCACTCCGGCGCTTTTTCCCGCCGAGGAAAGCGAGCGCCGGGAAGTGGAGCGCTGGCTGCTGTGGCTGGACTCGACCGTCGGTCTCGCGACGCGACGCCTGGCTTACACGCAGATCGTCCTGGAGCGGCCCGGCTATCTCGTGGATCTGTTCATTCCGCAGCTGGCAGATGGCAAAGGCAGCAAGCTCGCTCGGCGCGCCGCCAGCATGACGATCTCTGGTGTGCTCGCGCAGCGCTTCCGCTTTCTGCACAACCGCACGGATCGCGTGTTCGAACAACTCGAGCAGTATCTGCTCCTCGCCGAACGGCGGTTGCGCTCACGTCGCTTTCTGGTCGGCTCTTCGTTCACCGCTGCGGATCTCACGCTCGCATCCTTGTTGCGGCCGGTGACGGTCGTGCCGTTCTTCCGCGATCACCCACGCTTGCAGAGTTTGTTCGCCTGGCGCCGCGCGCTCCTGGAAGAACACCATCGCGATATCGAGGTCGGTTACGAGAAGGCGTTGCACGAGATCAGAACGCAGCGCGGCTGGTCTCTGGGCGCGGTGAGCTGGTTGCCCTCATCCCAACGCAGCGACGAGAGTGACCTCACTGATATCCCGGCACTGCAAGCGACTACCAACGATCAACAGCCAGTCGGACGCTCGACCGCGCTCCTCGGTCCGCTGCGATTTCTCCGTTTAAAGCTGACGAGCGGACTGCGACGGATGCCCTATCCGTGAAGCTCGGGTCTCACTGTGCCGCGCGCGCGGCGCGGCCGGGAAGGACGCCTGCTACGAGTTTTCCGTCGCTGACCACCGGAGTGCCGTTGACCAGCACGAATTGAATGCCCTGCGAGTACTGCAGCGGCTTCTCGAACGTGGCTTTGTCGATCACGCGATCCGCGTCGAAGACCGTGATGTCTGCATCGGCGCCGACCTTGATGCGGCCCTTGGCCTTGAACGCTGCCGCGCGATTCTCCAATCGCTGAGCAGGCATCAGCGTCATCTTGCGCAGCGCAGTCATCAGATCGAGCGCCTTCTCCTCCCTCACGTACTTGCCGAGCACTCGCGAAAAAGTGCCCTGGCCCCGCGGATGAACGCTTGCGCCCGTGGTCGGCATGCCATCGCTGCCGATCATCACGATCGGATCCGCGATCGCGAGGCGCACGATCGGTTCGGGAATCATGAAGATGACGACCTCGCCGCCCTCTTTCCGGTAGCGCTCGAAGGTTTCGGCAGTCAACCGTTCGCCGGTCTTGACCCATTGCAGATCGCCGTAGCTGATCCGCATGCGCTCCTGCCAACCCGGATCGAACACTGCGCTCTCCAGGCCCGTGCTGCCGGCCACATAGGGATAGCACTCCGTCGTCACGTCGGTGCCCTGCGCCTTCGCGGCTTTGATCATTGCGAGCAGTGCCGGCGTATCGCGTAATCCCATGCTGGTGATGTGGACGACGTGCAAGGGAGCTTTGGATTGGCTGGCCGCGGTGATCACTTCCTCCAGTGCTGCACGACCGGTCTCAGGAGGTTTGTCGCCGGCGTAACGCAAGTGAACGTGCACTGGCGCGCCGTACTTGGCCGCAACTCGGAAGACATCGAGCACTTCCGCGCGCGTCGCCGCGGCGGTGTAGTTGATGCCCATGCCGACGGCCAGCGCGCCTTGCTTCAACCCGGCGTCGATGCGTTGATCGATCTGCGCAAGCTCGGCGTCTGTGGCCGCGCGATGAGCTGCGTCGCCCGTGGGCAGGAACGTGCCTGGATCCTTCATCACTTTCATGCGCGTCGGGATATGCCCGATGCTCACGCCGAAGTTGATGAGTGACTTGCCTTCGCGTTCCGCATACCAGCCCGCGACATCGGCCGTCCCGGCTTCGAGCTCGAGCGAAGTGGTCACGCCGTCGTGCGCCTGGAACTCGTAATTCTTCGGTGCCTGACCATGCTCGTGCAGATCGATGAAACCGGGCGCGACGACCAGCCCCTTGGCGTCGATGGTGCGCCGGCCCTGTAGCGGCTGAGCCGAAATGGCCGCAACTTTCCCGGCACGCAGACCGACGTTCCTCACGGCATCAAGGCCGGACTCGGGGTCCATGACGCGGCCGTTGACGATCACGACATCGTAGGCATCGTCGGCTGCGAGCGCAGGGGTCGCCATGAGGAAAGACGCGATGAGCGTCAAGGCGAGTGTCTTATAAAGCGTCATGTGTTGAAGCCCGGTGCGCCAGAGTGCGCGGAATATAGCAGTATCCGGCAGCTTTCCCGACGTACCTATTTGCGACGGCCGCATCAAGCGCGACGCTGGCAGCTCATATGAGCGTGCTTCATGTCTCCATCGACGGCCTCGACCGTCGCAGCCTGACCGCCCTCGGCACCAGCCAGCGCGTCGTGGTGGTTGGTCACCGCGTGAATGCGCGCACCGGCAAGGTCACCATCGATGCCTATATCACGCCGGTGCAGGAGAAGTGGCTACGCCGGCATGGCTACCCCGTTACCCTGATCGAGAAGATCGACGCCAAGGCGCGTGAGCGTCAGCGGGAAGGTCGTCGCGGCACGCAGAAGCGAATCTCCCGAGGCCGCTACGGCGATGTCATCTGGGGCGGCGGGTACCTGAACGCGGACGAGATTGAGAAGGCGATGGTGCTGGGCGAGCAGAACCATCCTGACTACATTGAGCGCATCGCTCTGCCGAACAAGACCTGGGAAAACCGGCGTTGCCACGCAGTGCGCATCGGCAAAGGCCGCGGCGCCAGGCGGGTTGGCATCTGCTTCATCAGCGGCGTGCATGGCCGCGAATGGGGCGGCCCCGACATCCTCGTGTACTTCGCCATGCGACTGCTGCGCGCCTATCGCGACGGCCGGGCGATCCGGCTCGGCAGGAAATCATTCACTCGCGCACAGGTTCGCAGGATAGTCGAGACCTGCGACATCATTCTCTTTCCGCAGGTCAATCCCGATGGCCGCCACTTCAGCATGGCGCGCCACCCGATGTGGCGGAAGAACCGGCGACCGGCGCCACGCGGGCGCGGCCCGAAAAGCATCGGCGTGGACATCAATCGCAATTTCCCGATCCTGTGGCGTTTCGATCGCCACTTTGCGCCCGGCACGGTCAGCAGCACTCACAAGCCCGGCGACTATGAAACGTACGTGGGGCCGCGCGCCGGCTCCGAGCCCGAGACGAAGAACGTCATGTGGCTGCTCGATCAGTTTCCGCAGATCCGCTACTTCATCGATCTGCACAGCTACGGCGAGACGCTGCTGCACAGCTGGGGCAGCGATCAGAATCAATCGCACGATCCGGCCATGTGCTTCAGCAACAAGGCTTACGACGGCAAGCGCGGGCTCATTCACGATGACGTCTATCGCGAGTACATCCCGGCCGCCGATGAACGGCGCGCACAACATCTCGGCCGTAAGCTTGCGGGCGCTATCCGACAGGTGCGCGGCAGAAAGTATCGCGTCGAACAGTCGGTGGGACTCTATCCGACGGCAGGATCGACTGACGACTACGCCTACAGCCGTCACTTCATCGATCCGTCGAAGGCCAAGATCATCGCGTACACGATGGAATGGGGCCGCACGCGCGTCTCGACGCCGTTTCATCCGCCGTATCCGGAAATGCGCAAGGTGATGCGCGAAGTGACGGCAGGTCTGCTCGAGTTCTGCGTGCAGGCGACCAACAGGTGATGCCCTACGGTGGGACCGTGTGTTCGCGCAACTCCCGCCGAAAGCCAGCGCTGACATTCGCATGGGCAACTACGAGCGCCTGTTCGATGAAGCACGCGTGCGCGTTCGTGCGTGGGAGAAGGCGCACCCGAAGTGAGTACGGTGGGCCATCCTTGGCCCGCCTACGGGGAACCCGCCTATTTCTTGCGAACCGCTTTGACGGCGGCTTCGGCGTTGATGAAGCCGTAGCCGTCGACATCGGTCCAGCCGTGGCCGATCAGGTTGAAGAACTCGCCGCTGAAGCGGCTGCCGTCTTCGTACGTGCCGAAGAACCGGGCACCGCTGTGCACGACTTCACCCGACGGGAGCCGCACACCGTCGCCGAGCAGGTCGGCCGACCTGCCGTTGATAGCACCGAGCGCTCCTGCCCCATCGGCCTCGTCGCGGTCGATGCCGAACGAAACCACATCGCCGCTGCGGAACGAGCCCGGCGCGAACGTCAGGTCGAGTTGCTGCCACTGACCCGCGACCGCCGGCGGTCCAGCCGGTAGCGTCGGCGTGCCCAGAATGTCGGCCGCAGTGATGCCGATGGTGCGCCCCACTACGAAGGGCTGGCCGTTCGGTGCCGGGCGCGTGTCGAATACCAGGCCCTCCGGCGTTTCCGTCGGATTCGCTGCGCTGAGATTGAGCGACAAGCTCTTGAGCCGCTTGCTGCCGAACTGCGTCAGCGTGAACACGTTCGGATCGGTGCGGCTGACGCTCGTAAACCAATCGCTCTGTGCGTTGATGGCAAACAGATTCGATCTCGAGAGCGCGAAGCCCGAAGACCAATATGGATCGAGATCGTGCCGGAATGCGCTCTCCTGCAGGATCTCGCGCATGCGCTTCGGTTTCACCTTGCCGCGCCCACCAGCGGCATCCAACACCAGCGCAGCGATGCCAGCAGCATGCGGTGCCGCGGCGCTCGTGCCGAAGAAGTTCGGCAGATCGTCATCGTCCTCGGCTGCGTCGTCGCTGAAGAACGTGTTGTTGGCGCCATCCATCGCGGCCATGTCCGGCTTCTGCCGGATCTCGGGATGCTTCAGGCGCTTGCTGTTCTTGTCGAAATAGATCGTCGACGGGCCAGGCGACGTGTACGGCTCCGGCACGAACGGTGCGAACGCGGCGTATGCCGCCACTCCGCTGGCGCCGTTCGCCGAGTTGTGTCCGTAGGTGATCGGACCGTGGTAGCTGTAGTGCTCCAGCGGTTGCACGCCGGTGAAGCCGACGTAGCGGATGCGATCTGCGACGTTGCGATTGTTCGCAGGCGGCGTGTTGGAACGCGCAATGACGATCTGGAACAGCGCGCCCGGCAGCTGAATGAACTCCACCGGACGATTGGTCAAGCGGTTCTGCTCCGCGCTGGCGAAGACGAAATTGCCGTTGAAGAAGAACAGCAGGTTGTAGTCCGTGAGCACGCGCTCTTCGATCGAGACCTGCTGCACGCGATAAAGGAAGTCGCCGAACTGGTCGGGCTGGAAGCTGTCGACGACCACGGTGTACGTACCGTTGAGCGGCAGCTCCTGGATGGCCGACTCCGGATTGGTGCCGTTGTCGACGAACAGGATGGATTGGCCGTTCGGGTCGAAGACCTCCAGCGTCAGATCGGGATTCGGCGTGCCGGTCGTCGTGTTATCGGCATCGGCGAAGATCTGGACGACCGCGCCCGCCGTCCCCTGGAACGTGAACTGCGTGTCGCCTCCTGCCGGAACGGTGCCCGTGCCCGCTGCCAGAGGGGGACCGACCGGGGTCGGCGGCGCCGGGTCGTAGGGCTCGTTCCACTGCATGACGATGCGCGAACCGCCGCCGATCTGCACGGTCTGCGAAATGTCGACGCTGCTGCCCTCGTCGAAATTGTGGAAGCCGCCGGCATACAGCTCCGGCGGTACGTTGGCGAAGTTCAGCCCGGAGTTCGTCGCCTCCGACGCCGGCACGATACGCAGCTTCGAGTCGTAGCCCATCGTTGCGGGACGATTGCCCGCGGACGAGAAGTAGTGCACGCCCGCCGCAGCCACTTCATCGACTGCTTGCGCGATGATGCCATCCTGGAAGAACGGCTCGGTGTAATAGACGATGTCGTCGACGATGATGTCCGCCTTGAAGCCGGGAATGGTTTTGGATCCATTCGGCAGCCCGGCGAGCGAGCGGATGTTGTCCGCCATGTTCAGTTCGGTGCCATTCGCCGTGGCGAAGCCCAGGCGTGCCTTCGGCGCGAGATCGTGCACGATCTGCGCCATGGCGCGACCTTCGTCGGTGGCGGCCGGCTCCCAATCCTCGAAGACCACGACCGGCTGCGTGTTGCCGAACGGGTTGCCGGGGCCAGGCAGATCGCCAGTCGCAACATCATCTGCCGCGCGAATGTCTCCCGGCGCCTTGTCGAAGCTGTCCGACATCACGCCGACCGTGATGCCTTTGCCATCGACACCTTTGATGCGATCCACACGGTGCTGCACGACGCCCTGGCTCTGCGCTGCGCCGACGTTCGTAACCATGGGGCTCGACGGAACGACCGCGAGCACGCCGGCCTTGCGCGCCAGACTCCGCAGCGCGTTGGTCGGCACATAGGCTTCGATCACGCCGGCGCGGTAGTTCAGATCGGAAGCGGCGACTTCGATGCCCGCCGTGCTGCGCAGGCTTTGCAAGAAGCTGGCGCCTGGAACCTTGCCGTCGAGCGAGATGCGCACCAGAACGCGCCCTGCGTCATCGAATGTCATCGGATGGACTGCGGCCAGCTCCGGAGCCGCGGCACGCAGCAGCGACTTATTGGCGGTGGCGGTGGTGAGCTCATCGAGCCCGCCGCCGAGATTCGGCACCGTATCCTTCGCTTCGACTTGTGCAGCCGAGAGCAGCACAGCGGCCAGTGTGGCCGCGAGCAATTTCGCGTGAACCTTCATGGAAGAAACTCCCCTGTATTTTTTCGAATCGCGATCGACGTTACACCTTCGAGTTGCGCGATTCAACGCGCGGCGCATTCGTTCTGTTCAATTGTGTAAAAGTTATTGAACAGGACAAAACGGACACATGAGTGTCCGCACGACCAGCGTCGAGAGGAGAACCGGGAAGAGCAGGAAAGGACTAGCGCGACGCGGAGCGACGTTGCGTCGATTGCTTGCTGCGTGTCCGACCTGAGCCACTGGCGCCGTTCGCTCGCTGCACGGGCGCCATGATCCACGCCAGCGATAGCGGCTCGTACCGCGCATCCGTGCTGGTGAACAGCAGCTCGCCGATCTCGGCGAGGTATTGATTGATCCGCCGGAGCGTTGCCGGGCTCGGCGATGCGACCAGCCGTGCGAACGCGAGATTTTGCAGCGTCCCGGACGGCCGTGCTTCGGGCGAGCGGATGCCGCGGCGGAAGTCGCGGTTCATCTGACGCGTCATGGTGGTCGTGATCCCGAGCATCTCCCGTGCGTTGGCGGGATCGCGGAGTGCCCGGAACAGACGGATGCGCGGCGCTCTCGTCATGTAGAGAACTTCGCGCCGCCGCCGTACGACGCGGTGGCCCGCTTCGACGACCAGGCCGACCCGTACGAGTTGCTGCAGGTGATGATAGAGAGCGGATGGCTGTGCCCCGACCAGGCGCGCCAGCTCCTTGGCGGACAGCGGTCCGGCGGCGACGAGGCGATCGATGATCTCCAGTCGTCGCTGCGAGACCAGGGTGCGCAGCTGTTTCCGCTGCAACACCCAATAGGTCTGGGACTTCGCCGAGCCCGAGGGCTTACTATTCGCCTTCATATGTTCATCATATTCGATCGCGACCGGGCTTCCGATTCCCCGCTCATCGAGCGGGTGTGGAGCTGCCACAGCGAGAGCGGCGGCACCTTCTCGTCCGTGGCGTCTCCTCACTGCGAGATCGTGTTCAGCCGCATCAATGGAACCACCACCGTGACGTTGCGTGGACCCGAAACCAGAGCGAGGCCGGTGGAGTGTCCCCCAGAGGGAGAGTGGTTCGCGATTCGCTTCAAGCCGGGAACGTACTTCCGAGCGCTGCCAGCATGGCGTTTGCTCGACGGCAACGACGTGAACCTGCCAGCATCAAGCAGCCATTCGTTCTGGCTGCAGGGCGCACGCTGGCAGCATCCGAACTTCGAGAACGCCGAGACATTCGTGGCGCGACTCGAAAAAGTTGGAGTCATTACTCGCGACGCGACCGTCGCGGCCGCTCTCGAGGGAGATCCGCAACTACTCTCG
>Ga0068864_100003531_pt1 | contig 12929 bp, 9 predicted proteins | sample KBSSwiS72_FD_66586 | JGI IMG/M metagenome (GOLD analysis project Ga0068864, IMG submission 66586) | Switchgrass rhizosphere microbial communities from Kellogg Biological Station, Michigan, USA - KBS Switchgrass S7-2 | ecosystem: Host-associated > Plants > Roots > Rhizosphere > Soil ...
CAGCACCTTGGCGACCAGGTCCAGGCCCTGCTGGGAGCCGCTGGTGATGAGCACCTGCGCGGGGTCGACCTGCATGCCCTGCTGCACGAGATGCTGCGCGAGCCATTCGCGCAGCGGCGCGTGCCCCTCGCTCGCGGCGTACTGCAGCGCCTCATAGGGGCTGTCCTGGAGCACGTGCTGCGCCGCCTCGCGCATCACCTCGACCGGGAAGGTCTGCGGCGCGGGCAGCCCGCCGGCCAGTGAGATCACGCCCGGGCGCTCGGTGACCTTGAGGATCTCGCGGATCAGCGAGGGATTCATTCGGTGCGCGCGGCGCGCCAGGGTCCAGGGCATTTCGTACTCCTCGTGATGGCATGACCACCCGCAGGGGGCGACACGCACTCAGGCGCAGCTCGGGCGCTCTCGGTTTCGGCAGCCGGCAGTATCCCCGCGCGTGCAGGTGTGTCACGAAAGCAGGGGCTGTGAGGCGCGGTAACAGTTGATGCGTCGCAGGCGCGGGCGCGGCAAAACTTGGGGCCCATGCACACGACCCTGCCCGACTCCTCCCACTCGCGCGCGCCGGTGCTGTGGCGCGTGAGCGCGTTCCGTCGCGCGCTGCCGCAAGCCGAGAGCCCTTCGCGATTCACCTCGCTGTCGCCTTCGCTGCTGGCCGACCTGCAGCGCTTCGAGGCGCTGCCCGAAGGCGCGGAGACGCTGGAGGTGATGGCCGCGTGCCTGCGCCATCCGCAGAACGTGGCGCTGCTGCTGGACCGCGACGGCCACGTGGTCCCGCTCACCGTGTTCCCGCGCGAGCGCATGTTCCACACGCCGCTGCCGCTGGCCTCGGTGCTGGGCATGCGCATGGACAGCGTGCGCGTGCTGCAGGTGGAGCCGGCGTTGCTGCATCCGCCGGGCGATGCCGATCGCGCGCGGGCGGCGAGCGCCGAGCGTTGCCATCCGCTGGGGCCGCTGCTGTGGCATCTGGCCCTGCACGGCTCGCGCCACGAGCTGCTGCCCGAGCTCGCGGGGCCGGCGGTGTATCGCATCGCCCCCGGGCTGGACCTGCCGCAGCGCCCCGCCGGCGCGATCGGCGCGGCGATCGCGCGGCTGGAGCGGCAGGCGGCGAGCCTGCGCGTGATCGCAGGCTGGCCGGGCTTCGATCGCGAGCGCGCCATGCGCCTGCTCAACGGGCTGTACCTGCAGCCGGGCGGCCTGATCGTGAGCCGCTCCCACCCGATGGGCGCGCGCGACTCCTGGTTCGGCAGCCTCGGGCGCTGATCAGCGCGAGCTCAGCGCCTCCCAGCGCTCAAGCAGCACCAGCAGCTCTTCCTCGATCGCCGCATAGCGCGCCTGGACCTGGGCCACGCGCTGCGGCTCCTGCTTGTAGAGCTCGCCGCTGGACAGCGCCTCGCCGAGCTCCTTCTGCTCGGTTTCGAGCTCGTCGATGCGATCGGGCAGTTCCTCGAGCTCGCGCTGCTCCTTGAAGCTGAGCTTGGCGGCGCGCTCGCGCCGCACCGGCTCGGCGCGCGCGGGGGCGGGCGCGGGCGCAGGGGCCGCGCTCGCGCGCAGCGCACTCGCGCGTGCGGACTGCGCCAGCCAGTCCTCCACGCCGCCTTCGTATTCGCGCCAGCGGCCCTCGCCCTCGGACACGATGGTGCTGGTGACCACGTTGTCGAGGAAGCGGCGGTCATGGCTCACGAGGAACACCGTGCCGCCATAGGTCTGAAGCAGCTCTTCGAGCAGCTCGAGGGTGTCGATGTCGAGGTCGTTGGTGGGCTCGTCGAGCACGAGCACGTTGGCCGGTCGCGCGAACAGGCGCGCCAGCAGCAGGCGGTTGCGCTCGCCGCCGGAGAGTGAGCGCACCGGCGAGTTCGCACGCTGCGGCGCGAAGAGGAAGTCGCCGAGATAGCTCATCACGTGCTTGCGGCTGCCGCCGATCTCGATCCACTCGCTGCCCGGGCTGATGGTGTCGGCCAGCGTCGCATCCAGGTTCAGCGCCTCGCGCATCTGGTCGAAGTAGGCGACCTGCAGGTTGGCGCCCACGCGCACCGTGCCGCGATCGGGCGCGAGCTCGCCGAGGATGAGCTTGAGCAGCGTGGTCTTGCCCGCCCCGTTCGGCCCGATGAGGCCGACCTTGTCGCCGCGCAGCAAGGTGGCGCTGAAGTCGCGCACCACCGTGCGCGCACCGAAGGACTTGTCCACGTGCAGCAGCTCGGCCACCAGCTTGCCGCTGCGCGCCCCGGCGTCGATCTCCAGCGACACGCGGCCCACCGCGTCGCGGCGCGCGGCGCGCTGTGCCCGCAGGTCCTCCAGTCGCTTGACGCGGCTGACGCTGCGCGTGCGGCGCGCCTCCACGCCCTGGCGCACCCACACCTCTTCCTGCGCCAGCAGCTTGTCGGCGCGCGCATTGGCCAGCGCCTCGGCGTTCAGCTCGCGCACCTTGGTGGCCTCGTAGGCCGCGAAGTTGCCGGGATAGGAGCGCAGCACGCCGCGATCGAGCTCGACGATGCGCGTGGCCACGCCATCGAGGAAGGCGCGGTCGTGCGTGATGACGACGACGCTGCCGCGATAGCCGCGCAGCAGTTCCTCCAGCCAGGCGATGGCGTCGAGGTCGAGGTGGTTGGTGGGCTCGTCCAGCAGCAGCACATCGGGCGCGGCGACGAGGGCGCGGGCCAGCGCGATGCGCTTGCGCGTGCCGCCCGAGAGGCCTTCGAGCCGCGCGTCGCCGGCCAGGGCCAGCCGCGCCAGCGTCTCGCTCACGCGCTGCTCCCAGGTCCAGCCGTCGAGCGCCTCGATGCGCGTCTGAAGCGCGTCGAGATCGTCGCCGGGCGTGTGCGCCTCGTAGCGCGCGCGAAGCTCGCGCACTTGCGCCAGGCCTTCGCTCACCACCTCGAACACCGACTTCGCGGGATCGAGCTCGGGCTCCTGGGGCACATAGGCCACGCGCAGGCCCTGCTGCTGCTGAAGCAGTCCGTCATCCAGATGCTCGAGGCCGCCCAGGATCTTCAGGAGCGAGGACTTGCCGGTGCCGTTGCGGCCGATGAGGCCCACGCGCTCGCCCGCCTCCAGCGAGAAGGCCGCGCCATCGAGCAGCGCGACATGCCCGAAGGCGAGGTGGGCATTGGAAACCGAGAGAACAGCCATCGGAATTCAGCGGGGCGCGCGCGCGACCGCCACCTCCAGCGCATTGATGAATCGATGCGCCACGTCGTAGCCAGCCTGCTGCGTGATCTCCTGGAAGCACGTGGGGCTGGTCACGTTGATTTCGGTGAGCGAGTCGCCGATGACGTCCAGGCCCACCAGCAGCAGCCCGCGCGCGGCGAGCACCGGGCCCAGGGCCTCGGCGATCTCGCGGTCGCGATGGCTCAGTGGCCGGGCCACGCCCTTGCCGCCGGCGGCGAGGTTGCCGCGGATCTCCTGACCCTGCGGAATGCGCGCGAGCGAGAAGGGCACGGGCTCGCCGTCGATGACGAGGATGCGCTTGTCGCCCTCGGCGATCTCGGGGAGGTAGCGCTGCACCATCAGGGTCTGCGTGCCATGGCGGTTGAGCGTCTCGACGATGCTGCCGAGGTTCATGCCGTCGTCGCGCACCCGGAAGATGCCCATGCCCCCCATGCCGTCCAGGGGCTTGAGGATCACATCCCGATGCTCACGGTGGAACGCACGCACGTCGGACGGGTCGCGCGTCACGAGCGTGGGACCGATGAAGTCGGGGAATTCGAGGATGGAGAGCTTCTCGGGGTGATCGCGCAGTGCGCTGGGCTTGTTGAACACGCGCGCGCCCTCGCGCTCGGCATGCTCGAGCAGGTGCGTGGCGTAGAAGTACTCGCTGTCGAAGGGCGGGTCCTTGCGCATGAGCACCGCATCGAACTGCGACAGCGCCATCAGCTGCGAGGGTGCGCATTCGTACCAGTCGCGCTCATCGCCCGTGAGGCGCACCGCCGAGGCGTGCGCCACCACGGCCGCGCCGCGCGCCCACGACAGGCCCTTCTGCTCGCACGCGAAGAGCGCGTGGCCACGCCGCTGCGCTTCTCGCATCATGGCGAAGGTCGAATCCTTGTAGATCTTGAATTCGGACAAGGGATCGGCAATGAAGAGCAGCTTCATACGGCGGCGTGCGATGGAGGATGCGGGAAAGGCCGCTAGTGTTGCACCGAAAGGAATGACGACCCCTCGTCTCGCGTACTCGCGAGACGAGGGTCGTCATATCTCTACCTTGGCGCCAAGCTCGACGACCCGGTTTGTGGGCAGATTGAGGAAGTCCGCGGCATCGGACGCATTGCGGTGCATGCTCGCGAAGAGCTTCTCGCGCCAGGGCGCCATGCCCGAGCCGAGCGTCGGGATGACGATGTCGCGCGAGAGGAAGTAGCTGGTCTCCATGTCGTCCAGCGCGATGCCGTGGGCCGAGAGCAGGCGCAGCGCGTCGGGGACGTCGGGCTCGTTCTTGAAGCCGAAGTGCAGCGTCACCTGCCAGCAGCGGCGCCCGAGCGGCGCCACCTCGATGCGCTGGCTGAAGGGCACCCAGGGCACCTCGTGGTGCTGCACCGTCACGAAGAGGTTCTGATCGTGCAGCACCTTGTTGTGCTTGAGGTTGTGCAGCATCGCGTTGGGCACCGTGCCCGGGTCGGCGGACAGGAAGGCGGCCGTGCCGCTCACGCGCGTGGGGGGACTCGTGAAGACGGCGTCGAGGAAGGTCTTGAGCTCGACCGAGTCGGCGTGCATGCGCTCGTGCATCAGGCGCCGGCCCTGCTTCCAGGTGAGCATGAGCGTGAACATGGCCGCGCCGATGACGAGCGGGAACCACCCGCCGTCGAACACCTTCACCGCGTTGGCCGCGAAGAACACGCTGTCCACGAGAAAGAAGAACCCCGTGGCCGCGAGGGACAGGGCCCACGGATAGCGCCAGCCGTAGCGCAGCACGAAGAAGGTCATCGTTGTGGTGATGAGCATGTCGATCGTCACCGTGATGCCGTAGGCCGCGGCCAGCTTGCTGCTGCTGCCGAAGGCGAGCACGGCCAGCACGATGCACACGTACAGCCCCCAGTTCACGAACGGCACGTAGATCTGCCCGGCGGTGCGCACCGAGGTGTGCGAGACGCGAAGGCGCGGCAGATAGCCCAGCTGTATCGCCTGCTTGGTGACCGAGTACGCCGCAGTGATCAGCGCCTGCGAGGCGATCACCGTCGCGCAGGTCGCCAGCGCGATGAGCGGGAAGAGCGCCCACTCGGGCGCCATGCCGTAGAAGGGGTTGGCGACCCTGTCGGGGTGGTCCAGCAGCATCGCGCCCTGGCCGAAGTAGTTCAGCATCAGCGCGGGCATCACGAGCGAGAACCAGGCCGCACGAATGGGCCGCTTGCCGAAGTGGCCGAGGTCGGCGTAGAGCGCCTCGGCGCCGGTCACGCACAGCACCACCGCGCCCAGCGAGATGAAGGCGATCCTCGGGTGGTGCCACATGAAGGCAAGCGCGTAGTGCGGGCTCGCCGCGACCAGCACCGACGGGTTGTCGGCGATGTGGACGACGCCCATGAACGCGATGACCGCGAACCACAGCGCGGTGACTGGCCCGAAGAAGCGGCCGATGCCGCCGGTGCCGAAGCGCTGCGCCGCGAAGAGGAAGGTGAGCACCAGCAGCGTGAGCGGGATCACGTAGGGATGCAGCCCCGGCGCCGCAATGCCCAGCCCCTCGACCGCCGAGAGCACCGAGATGGCCGGCGTAATGACGCCGTCGCCGAAGAAGATGGCGGTGCCGAAGATGCCCAGCAGCAGGAGCCTGCGGCGCACGGGCGGTCGCTCGCGCACCGCGTTCGATGCCAGCGCCAGCATGGCGATGAGCCCGCCTTCGCCGTTGTTGTCGGCGCGCAGGATGAGCGCCACGTACTTGAGCGAGACGACGACGGTGAGCGTCCAGAACACCATCGACAGCAGGCCGATCACGCTCTCGCGCGACACCTCGATATGGCCGTGCGCGAAGACTTCCTTGAAGGCGTACAGCGGGCTCGTTCCGATGTCGCCGTACACCACGCCCACCGCGCCGAGCGTGAGCGCGAGGAAGGCCGATCTCGAACGAGGTTGTTCGTGCGTGGACACGGTGGCAGGCGGGCCGGCGTCACCGCCTCAGGGACACCCGCAGGGCAAGGCGGCACATTCTGCCCGCCGCACCCGGTGCTGCATCAGATCTGGACCTTGGAGCCGAGCTCCACCACCCGATTGGGGGGCAGATTGAGGAAGTCGGCGGCGGCCGCCGCGTTGCGGTGCATGCCGGCGAAGAGCTTCTCGCGCCAGGGCGCCATGCCCGAGCCGACCGTGGGAACGACGGTCTCCCGCGAGAGGAAGTAGGAGGTGGTCATCTCGTCGATATCCACCCCGCGGTGGCGCAGGAGCTGCAGCGCCGCGGGTACGTCGAGGTCGTTCTTGAAGCCGAAGTTCAGCACCACCTGCCAGCAGTCGCGCCCGATGGACTCGAGCTCGACGCGCTTGTCGAAGCCCACCCACGGCACCTCGTGCGAGCGCGCGGTGACGAAGAGGTTGGTCTCGTGCAGCACGTTGTTGTGCTTGAGGTTGTGCAGCAGCGCCGCGGGCGTGACGCCGACCTCGGAGGTCATGAAGACGGCCGTGCCGTGCGCGCGCATGGGCGGGCTGATGAAGACGGAGTCGAGGAACTCGCGCAGCGGCAACGCCTCCTCGCGCATGGTCTCGCGCATCAGGTCGCGGCCTTCCTTCCAGGTCACCATGATGGTGAACAGCGCCGCGGCGAGCGCCAGCGTGAACCAGCCGCCGCTGAGGATCTTCAATGCGTTCGCACTGAAGAATGCCACGTCGACCAGCAGGAAGAAGCCCGTGGCCGCGAGCGAAACCCACCAGGGGTACTTCCAGGCGAAGCGCACCACGAAGAAGGTCATGAGGGTGGTGATGACCATCGTCGAGGTGACCGCGATGCCGTAGGCCGTGGCCAGTGCGCTGGACGAGCCGAAGAAGGCCACGGCGAACACCACCGCGGCGAACTGCATCCAGTTCACCAGCGGCACGTAGATCTGGCCCGCCTCGTGCACCGAGGTGTGCACCACGCGCAGGCGCGGCAGATAGCCGAGCTGGATGGCCTGCTTGGTGACGGAGAAGGTGCCGGAGATCGTCGCCTGCGAGGCGATCACGGTGGCCACGCAGGCAAGACCCACGAGCGGGTAGAGGAGGAAGTCGGGCGCGAGATTGAAGAAGGGGTTCTCGACCGCGCCCGGCTCCCTGAGAAGGAGCGCGCCCTGGCCGAAGTAGCACAGCAGCAGCCCGGGCATCACGAGCGCGAACCAGGCGCGCCGGATCGGCGATCGGCCGAAGTGGCCCATGTCGGCATACAGCGCCTCGGCGCCGGTGAGGGCGAGGAAGACCGAGCCGAGCACGTAAACCACGAACCAGCCGCGCTCGGTCGCAATGCCCAGGGCATAGCGCGGGTCCACCGCCTTCAGCACCGAGGGCATCTGCATGATCTGCACGATGCCCAGCGTGCCGATGACGAAGAACCACACGAGCATCACCGGGCCGAAGTAGCGGCCCATGTTCCCCGTGCCGTGCTTCTGCACCGTGTACAGGCCCAGCAGGATCAGCAGCGTGAGCGGCACCACGTAGGGCGTGAACGCGGGGGTGGCGACCTTCAGGCCCTCGACGGCCGAGAGCACCGAGATGGCCGGCGTGATGACGCCGTCGCCATAGAAGAGGGCCGCGCCCAGGATGCCGAGCACCACGAGCGCGGCGCGCGTGCGCGGCCAGGCGGTGGTGGAGCGCGAGGCCAGCGCCATCAGCGCGACGGTGCCCCCTTCGCCCTTGTTGTCGGCGCGAAGCACGAGCACGACGTACTTGAGGGACACGACGATCAGCACCGACCAGAACACCAGCGACAGCGCGCCGAGCACGTGCGGCTCGCTCGGGCTCAGTGCATGCGGGCCGTTGAAGATTTCCTGGAAGGCGTACAGCGGGCTGGTGCCGATGTCGCCGTACACCACGCCGAGCGCGCCGAGCGTGAGCCCGAGGCCGGCTGTTTGGGCGGTGCTTTGACGATTCACAAACGGGCTTCTAAGCCGGAAAGGGGGGCGATCCTACGCCCGCGCCCGCAGTGGGGTCTGTCGTATGTTGCAGAGCAGCAACGACGCTGCGCCCGTGCGGCGGCGCAGCGTGCAGGCTTACTCGTAGACCTCGGCCTCGGGGTCGGTGGACTCGAGCTCGTAGCTGGCCGCCAGCATCGCCAGGCGGCCGATCACGCCATACATGTAGAAGCGGTTGGGCGCGCTCGCCCCGGGCTTCTCGCCCGGGCGCGGCAGGTGGTGCGACTCGGCGAAGGCCAGCGGCACGAAGCTTGCGCCGGGGGCGTTGAGGTTCTCGTCGATGCCGCGCTCGGCATGCACCCGGTAGAAGCCGCCCACCACGTAGCGGTCGATCATGTAGACCACCGGCTCGGCCACCGCGTCGTTGATGCGCTCGTAGGTCGGCACGCCCTCCTGGATGATGACCTCGCTCACCTCCTGGCCGTCCTTGATGACGCTCATCTTGTTGCGCGTCTTGCGGTTGAGCTCGGCGAGCTCCTTGGCGTCGCGCACGGTCATGATCCCCATGCCGTAGGTGCCCGCATCCGCCTTCACGATGACGAAGGGCTTCTCCTGGATGCCGTACTCCTTGTACTTGCGGCGGATCTTGCCCAGCAGCGCATCGACGTGGTTCTGCAGGCACTCCTGGCCCTCGCCCTCCTGGAAGTTCACCTCGCCGCAGCGCGCGAACATGGGGTTGATGAGCCAGGGGTCCATGCCCAGCAGCTTCGCGAACTTCTTCGCCACTTCCTCATAGGCCTGGAAGTGCTGGCTCTTGCGGCGCACCGCCCAGCCCGCGTGCAGCGGCGGCAGCAGGTACTGCTCGTGCAGGTTCTCCAGCACCTTCGGGATGCCGGCCGAGAGGTCGTTGTTCAGCAGGATGGTGCAGGGGTCGAAGTCCTTCAGGCCCAGGCGACGCTTGCTGCGCTGCAGCGGCTCGACGAGCAGGTTCGAGCCGTCGGGCAGGTCCAGCGTCGTGGGCTCGGTGATGGTTTCGTCCAGCGTGCCCAGGCGCACGTTGAGGCCGGCCTGCGTGAAGATCTGCATCAGGCGCTGCACGTTGGTCAGGTAGAACGTGTTGCGCGTGTGCTTCTCGGGGATGAGCAGCAGGTTCTTCGCCTCGGGGCAGATCTTCTCGATCGCCGCCATCGCCGCCTGCACCGCCAGCGGCAGCATCTCGGGCGTGAGGTTGTTGAAGCCGCCGGGATAGAGATTGGTGTCCACCGGCGCGAGCTTGAAGCCCGCGTTGCGCACGTCCACCGACGTATAGAAGGGCGGCGTGTGCTCCATCCATTCCAGCCGGAACCAGCGTTCGATCGCCGGCATCGATTCCAGGATGCGCTGCTCCAGTTCGTTGATGGGGCCGGTGAGCGCGGTGATGAGATGGGGAACCATGAACAGCCTTGGCGGTCGGTGGGGGTCGTACGGCCGGCGGGCCGTCGAGCCGCGAATTCTAGGAGCGCACCGAAACCGGGGGCGCTTCCCTCCAGCGCCGACATGGAGGCGGCGCCCGCGGATTGCAAGTCGGGCGCCGAAAGAAGAAGGGGCCGCCACCCGGCAGCCCCTTGCGCACTTCAAGAGAGGCGCGACGCGCGCGCCTGCCCGAATCAGCCGTGATAGGCCGTCTCGCCGTGCTCGGCGATGTCCAGACCCTCGCGCTCCTGCTCTTCGCTGACCCGCAGGCCGATCACGAGATCGGTGATCTTGTAGGCGATGAGCGAGACCACGCCCGACCACACGATGGTCAGCAGCACCGCCTTGAGCTGGATCCAGAGCTGCGCGCCGATGCCGTTGGAGCCCACGGCGCCCGTGACCCAGTCGGTGACCATGCCCGGGCCGCCGAGCACCTGCGTGTTGAACACACCGGTGAGCAGCGCACCCACGATGCCGCCCACGCCGTGCACGCCGAAGACATCCAGCGAGTCGTCCGCGCCGAGGATCTTCTTCAGGCCGTTCACGCCCCACAGGCAGGCGAAGCCGGCGACGAAGCCCACCACCAGCGCACCCACGATGCCCACGTTGCCCGCGGCCGGCGTGATCGCCACCAGGCCCGCGACCGCGCCCGAGGCGGCACCCAGCATCGAGGCCTTGCCCTTGATCAGCGACTCGCCGATGCACCAGGCGAGCACCGCGCAGGCGGTGGCGGAGAAGGTGTTGAGGAAGGCGAGCGCGGCGCTGTTGCCGGCTTCCAGCGCGGAGCCCGCGTTGAAGCCGAACCAGCCCACCCACAGCAGCGAGGCACCCACCATCGTGAGCGTCAGCGAGTGCGGGGTGAAGGCTTCCTTCCCGTAGCCCACGCGCTTGCCGATCATGTAGGCGCCCACCAGGCCCGCGACCGCGGCGTTGATGTGCACCACGGTGCCGCCGGCGAAGTCGAGCGCGCCCCACTGCCAGACGAGGCCCGCCTTGGCGTTGGTGGCATCGACCACGCTGGCCGCGGTGTAGGCGTCCGGGCCCATCCAGAACCACACCATGTGCGCGATCGGCGCATAGGCGAAGGTGAACCACAGCGCCATGAAGAGCAGCACCGCGGAGAACTTGATGCGCTCGGCGAAGGCGCCCACGATCAGGCAGCAGGTGATCGCGGCGAACGTCGCCTGGAACACCACGTACACGATCTCGGGCAGCACCACGCCCTTGGTGAACGTCGCAGCCGTGGCGAACTCGCCCTTCATCGGATCGAACACGCCCTTGAGCAGGACACGGTCGAAGCCGCCGATGAAGGCGTTGCCCTCCGTGAAGGCGAGGCTGTAGCCGTACAGCACCCACAGCACCACGATCATCGAGAAGGTGACGAAGACCTGCATCAGCACCGACAGCATGTTCTTGCGGCGCACGAGGCCGCCGTAGAACAGCGCCAGGCCCGGGATCGACATCATGATCACGAGGGCGGTGGAGACAAGCATCCAGGACACGTCGCCCTTGTTGGGCACGGGCGCGGAAGCCGCGGCGGCAGGCGCGGCCGCGGCCGATGCAGCGTCTGCGGGCAGGGCGGCCGCGGCGGCCGACGCCGCGGGCGCGACCGCAGTGGCCGCGGGTGCCGAGGCCGCGTCCTGGGCGAGCGATGCGCCGGCGAAGCCGAGCATCGCCAGGCCCAGCGCGAGGGAGGCAATGAGTTTTCTCATGGTGTGATCTCTTTGAAGGAGGGACTCAGAGCGCGTCCTTGCCGGTCTCGCCGGTGCGGATGCGGATGACCTGCTCGAGGCTCGTGACGAAGATCTTCCCGTCGCCGATCTTGCCGGTGCGCGCCGAGGCCTCGACGGCCTCGATCACGCGCTCGACGATGGCTTCGTCGACCGCCGCCTCGATCTTCACCTTCGGCAGAAAGTCGACGACGTACTCCGCACCGCGGTACAGCTCGGTGTGGCCTTTCTGGCGACCGAAGCCTTTCACTTCGGTCACGGTGATGCCCTGCACGCCGATGGCGCTCAGGGCTTCACGCACTTCGTCGAGCTTGAAGGGCTTGACGATCGCGGTGACCATCTTCATGGGGACTCTCCTTGGGGCTCGTTGTTGAATGAGAGGGCTCAGAACGCCTTGGTGACGTTCACCACCAGCGAGGTCTTGCCCGCGCCTTCGGGGAAGGTGGCGCCGGTGGTGAAGAACTCCTTCTTGCTGGTGCCGACGATGGAGGCGCCGAAGACCCAGCCGCTCAAGTCCTTGGTGCCGCCGATGCGGTAGTCGGAGACATCGTTCTTCGACAGGCCCAGGTCGGTGCCGTGCTTGATGTACTGGTAGCCGTAGTGGCCGTTCACGCCCCAGCCGCCGCCCAGGTCATACGAGGCGCCCAGGTCGAGGTAGTAGTTGCCCTTCGTGTCGAACGGCGTGCCGTCGCCCAGGCCGAAGAAGTTGGTGAGGCCATAGGAGAACTTCGCCGTCAGGAAGGCGAAGCTCGCGCCGACGTAGATCTCGCCCTGCTTGGCCTGGCCCAGGCCCTTGGTGTCGGCCTTGGTGGGATAGGCGTAGTAGTAGCCGCCCACGTCCAGGCCCACGCCGCCGCCCACGTCGAACTTGTAGCCGCCGTAGACGTCCATCTCCAGCGATGCGCCGCGATACAGGGCCTGCTCGACGTTGGAGTTCCAGTTGCCCACGTAGAAGCCGGACGAATGGGCGATGTCGAAGCCGCCCTGGAAGGCCGGGCGGTAGGCCGTCTGCGTGAAGCCGCGGAACCGGTAGTCGCTGTAGAGCGAGGCGTTGCCGGTGATCGTCCAGTCGGGCTTGGCTTCGGGCGCCGGCGCCGCGGCCGGGGCCGTCTGTGCGAACGATTGCATGGCCGCCAGGGCAAGCGCGGCCGCGAGGGCCAGTTTCGTCTTCGTCATGCGGGACTCCAGGTTGTGTTTTGGTGGGATGTGCAAACGCGCCGGGTCGGGATCTGCACGATCTATGCCACTGCACGGAGTCGGGAATTTCCGTGACCGGCGCCGCGCGGCGCATGCACGCGGGCCCCAAAAGGGGGAGTCCGGTGCGCGCGGACGCACGGAGTCGGTGCGGCGGGGAGGCTGCGCTTGTCACGCATCGCGTCTTCCCGATGCACGAGCATGCGCGCCCATGTCGCTTGCCCTCGTCCACAGCCGCGCCCTCGTCGGGCTCGCCGCGCCCGCCGTCACGGTGGAGGTCCATCTGGCCAACGGGCTGCCCAGCTTCACCCTCGTGGGCCTGGCCGATACCGAGGTGAAGGAAGCGCGCGAGCGGGTGCGTGCCGCGCTGCTGCACAGCGGCTTCGCCTTCCCGCACGACAAGCGCATCACGGTGAACCTGGCCCCGGCGGACCTGCCGAAGGAGTCGGGCCGCTTCGACCTGCCGATCGCGCTGGGCATCCTCGCCGCGAGCGCTCAGCTCGACGCCGCGCGCCTTTCGGGCTTCGAGTTCGGCGGCGAGCTC
>Ga0068864_100003536_pt1 | contig 12924 bp, 9 predicted proteins | sample KBSSwiS72_FD_66586 | JGI IMG/M metagenome (GOLD analysis project Ga0068864, IMG submission 66586) | Switchgrass rhizosphere microbial communities from Kellogg Biological Station, Michigan, USA - KBS Switchgrass S7-2 | ecosystem: Host-associated > Plants > Roots > Rhizosphere > Soil ...
GGACGCCATCCGGATTCGTGCTGCCGGCGGCGACCAGGCGATCCGCGGCCTTCGCGATCGCGTCGCGCGGCGAGACCGGCTCGAGCGCGCCGGGCGCGGTGCGCACCAGCGGCTTGCGGATCCGATCGTCGCCCTCGATCCAGTGATACTCGAAGCGGCCGATGTCGCACATCCAGTAGCTGTTGACGTCGGGATTCAGCCGCGGCGTGAAGCGGACCAGCCGCGATCCCTTCGCCCACTCCGGCTTCGCCTTGATCCACGCCGTCGTGTTGCAGCCCTTCTCGCAGAGCGTGCAGATCGTGTCCACGGCATGCGGGTTGTCCCAGGGACGCGCCTTGAAGCGATAGTCGCGGGTCGTGATCGCCCCGACCGGACAGATGTCCATCAGGTTGCCGGAGTTCAGCGAGTGAACGCCCTCCTCCTGGAACGTGGCGATTTCGCTGCCGTAGCCGCGATCGATGATGTTGATCTGCGCGTCGCCTTCGACGTCGCGCATGAAGCGGACGCAGCGCGTGCACAGGATGCAGCGCTGGCGATTCAGCATCAGCGTCGGACCGAAGTCGACGTCGCCCTTCACGCCCTCGCCGTCGAAGACGCGCCGCGGAAATTCCATGCGGCTCTGATCCGGCCCGAACGTGTACGAAAAATCCTGCAGCGGGCACTCTCCGCCTTTGTCGCAAACCGGACAATCGAGCGGGTGATTGATCAGAAGGAATTCGAACACCCCGGCGCGTGCCGTCACCACGTCCTCGCTGCGCGTATGGACGACCATGCCCTCCGTGCACACCGTCGAACACGACGTCTGCAGCTTCGGCATCTTCTCGATCTTGACGATGCAGACCCGGCACGAACCATCGATGCTGATACCGGGGTGATAGCAGTAATACGGCACCGAAATGCCGCTTTCGATAGCGGCCTGCAGGACGGTCTTGCCTTTTTCGACAGTGACCTGACGACCGTCGATCGTCAGGGTGATGGTCTCCATAACAGACAATGATATCTGAGGATTTAAGGAGTTGAGGATTTGAGGATTTGAGGATTTGCTGGAGTTAAGGATTTAAGGAGTTAAGGATTTAAGGAGTTAAGGAGGGAAGGAAAGGATTTGAGGAGGTAAGGATTCCGGAACCAGGCTCTAACGCGGGGGTATTACCTCTGCCAGCGTCCCATCGTCGTGACTCACGTCAATACCTCGCAGGGTGCCCTCGAGCGGGACGCGGACTTCGACGACCTTTTCGGTGATCGGCACGGTCACGTCCGCCGGCTTCCGGTCGGCGTACTGCAGCGTCACGGTCAGCGGAAAGTCGAAGATGTCGCCGGTCTGTTCGAAGCGCAGCACGGCGGATTGCCCGGACGCGCCGTTCGGTCCAGCCGGGCCGATACCGTTTTCAATCCGGTAGGTGAAAGACACCCGCGGCAGCGTGCTGTTGTAGATCCACCGCTCGAAGAATCGCTCCAGCGAGCGGCCGGATTCCGATTCCATCGCCTGGCGGAGGTTTTCGGTGCCCGCCTTCGTGTACCGCGCGTTGACATAAAAGCGCCGGAGTCCTCGGAAGAACGCGTCGTCGCCAACCAGGCGCCGGAGCATGTGCAGCACCATCGCGCCCTTGTTGTAGACCACGGCACGAAACGCACGTCCCTCGTTCTTCACGTGACCGACGCGGTAGCCGAGATACACCGGACCCTGGTCTGACTCGTTGACCGCCCAGCGGCGCATCTGCCGAATGACGGAATCGAACACCTCGTCGCCGCGGAATTTCTGCGCGTACAGCGCGGCAAAGTACTGTGCGAACCCTTCGCTCAGCCACTGCTCGTGGTAATTCTTCCAGCCGACGGCCTGCCCCCACCACTGGTGCGCGACCTCGTGCGCCAGGAAGAACTCCGGGTAGGCGGCAAACGACGCCGGATCGTTGCGCCACGTGATGCCGGTGTTCGGTGTCGGTTGATTCAAGATGGCGAAATACCCGGGGCTATGACCGCCAGGCAACTGATTCTCGATCAGGGCGACCGTGAACGCGGAGTACGGCGAATCGCCAATCAGCGATTCATAGAACTGCACCACGTCGACGGCGCGCTCGGCGATGCCCTTGCCCCGGCCCGCCTGCCGCGGATGCGCCTCGACGATCAGATCCAGCTTCTTGTAGCGCTCAACCTCGGCGCCCGGCTTGGCTGGACCGTCGGCCGAGTCGAGCGGCGATGCGTCGTCGAACACGACCGTCCACCGGTCGGCGCGATTCAACTTGGTGACCAGGAACGAAAAATATCGAAGCGGTCGAGACGCCGCAAACGCGTACAGCTTTCGCGGCGGTGAGCCGGCGGCAAGCGGCGGCACAGTCTCGGGAGAATTCGACCGCTGTTCGCCGCTGGCGACGCAGCCGTAGGCGCCGGGCACCGTGATCTGGATCGTCGCCGTCGCGTAGTCGGTCACGGTCGACTGCGGATACCAGTAACTCATGTTGCTGTAGAGAGACGTCGCCTCCGGCTTGTTGATGAAGACGTCATCCTCGGGTGGGGTGAACGCCTGGTCACGTTGTGCACCGAGGGCGATGGTCTCGCGCTCCGGCGCCTGCGGCTCGAGCCGGCCGCTGTAGTCGATGGTCACGGTCATCTCGGTGTCCTGCAGCACGGTGGCCGGCAGGTTGACGAGAATCGCGTTCTGGTTCATCACCCGCAGGCTGAACAGGCGGCCGAACATGTCGCTCATGACGGACCGCACGACCAGAGAATCGGCCAGGCGGATGGTCAGTTGCCCGAGGCTCGGCGCGCGCACGCGCAGGCGCATCACCGCGTGACCATCGATCCATTGCCGTTCCGGAATCGATGTCACGTCGATGTCGTAATCGACGATGTCGAACGGCGCGAGATCGTCTTCGTCGTAGAAACGTCCCCGCGTCTGGAGCTTGCCCTTCGAGGCGTAAACGGCGATGTTGCGGTGCCGCCGCCGCTCGAAGAACGAGATGTCTTCTGCCTCGCCAGCCGATCGCGCATAGGTGAGCGTCTCGTACTTTCGAGTGCGAATTTCGGCGAGAAAGTCGTCGTCGCCGGGCAGAATCGACCAGGTGTCGCGAGTGAGATCGGCGAGATCGACGACGTAGGATTTTCCCGACTCTTCACGGAAGATCTGCTCGGCACGTTTCAGATCGCGTGGATCGACGGGACGCGCTTTGAGCACGGTCGGATCGGCGTGCGTTTCGTAGGTGCCGAGGCGGACGAACGCGGCGTCGAAGCGCGATTCGAGCGTGTCGGTGCCGGCATAGATCCGGACCTGCCCTTTTTCGGTGTCCGGCGCCGGGTGAAAGTTCATCTCGCCGTGACCCATCAGGATCAGTCCGGTCACGCCCCGGTTGGTTTCGACCACGAACACGGTGCCGTCGACCAGGGTCATTTCGAGATCTTCGGAGAGAATGGTGAAGTTGTGGGCGTCGAACTGCTTCTGCGGATTGACTGAGAGACGATAGAGGTTTTCCACCGCCGAGATCGGCTGCTGACCGGCGATGAGCCAGTCGTCCTCGACGCGCTTGACGTCGAGCTGCCAGGTCGCCACGCGCGCCCGGTCGCCGTATTCCATGAAGGCGTCGACCATCAGCGTGTAGCCGTTTCCAGGCAGCGTGCCGAGGAGGTTCTGGCGATCGCGCTCCTGGATCACGACGCGGGCGGCGCCCGGCCTGAATTCCGAGGCGGCGAAATCCGTGGCGCCCTTTTGATCAGCGGATCCGGCGAGGAGGCCGAGAAAGGCGGTGGTGTCCGAGCGTCGCGCGATCTGCTCGACTCGTTGCAGCAGCGCCCGAATCTTCACATCATCGGGATCGGCCTGGACCGCGGCTGCGGCCGCGAGCGGGCGCACGCCCAGTCGAACGCCGCTTCCGACGCAGACCAGCGCAGCGACGAACGCCGCGGCAACAGACCTCTTGCTCATCCCTCGATGATTCCGAGCTCCCGTCCAACACCGGCGAAGGCGTCGAGCGCAAACTGCAACTGCTCACGCGTGTGCGTGGCGGTGACGATCGTCCGCACGCGCGCCTTGTCGCGTGCGACGGTGGGGAAGCCAATACCCTGCGCGAACACGCCGCGGGCGAACAATCGATCGGATAACGCCATCGCGCGTTGCGCGTCGCCGACGATGACGGGCGTGATCGGACTTTCGCTCATGCCAGTGTTGAACCCGAGATTCTTCAGCCCTGCTTTGAAGAAGCGAGTGTTCTCCCACAACCGCTCGATGAGCTGCGGTTCTTCGAGAAGCACGTCGATGGCGGCAATGCAGGCGGCTGCCACCGCGGGCGGGTGCGACGTCGAAAACAGGAACGGCCGCGCGCGGTGGTGCAGGTAGTCGATGAGCGCGCGCGTTCCGGCGACGTAACCGCCGAGCGCGCCAATCGCTTTCGAAAGCGTTCCGACCTGAACGTCGACCCGGCCATGGACCTCAAAATGATCGATCGTGCCGCGTCCGTTGCGACCGAAGACGCCGCTGGCATGGGCGTCGTCGACCATCATGATGCATCCAAATTCCTCGGCGAGCGCGCATAAATCGGGCAGCGGTCCGAGGTCGCCGTCCATGCTGAAGACGCCGTCGGTGATGAGCAATTTCCGCTGAGATGCCGGGAGCGTGCGGAGAATCTGGCGGGCGGCGCCGACGTCTTTGTGCGCAAACACTTTGATGTCGGCGCGGCTCAACCGGCAGCCATCGATGATGCTGGCGTGATTCAATTCGTCCGAAATGACGACGTCGTCCTTGCCCAGAATCGACGACACCGTGCCGGCGTTGGCGGTGAATCCGCTCTGAAAGACGACCACCGCCTCCGTTTTCTTGAAGTCTGCCAGCCGCCGCTCGAGCTCCATGTGAATTTCCATGGTGCCGGCGATGGTCCGCACCGATCCCGTGCCGACGCCGAGACGTCGAACCGCATCGAGTGCCCGCTCACGCAGGCGGGGATGGGTCGTCAGCCCGAGGTAATTGTTCGACGACAGATTGACGACGTGATGGTGATCGACCGACGTCTCGGGTTTTTGCTCGTCGTCGAGCACGCGCAGATGACGGTAGAGGCCCTGCTGCTTCAGCGAGTCGAGTTCGACCGAAAGGAAGGAAAGGGGATCAGGACGCATATCAGTCGCCAGTCACGAGTCGCCAGTCGCCAGCCGCCAGTCGCGAGTTGTCAGTGGCTAGTCTAGCGATTCTGCTGCAGGCCGTTCACGACTTGTCACGCGACCTGCGGCTGGGGACTTGCGATTGGACTACGGGGTAAACGGACTGGGACTACAGCGTAAGGAAGAGCATCGCCCAGGGGACGATGGCGACGGCGAGGTAGAACGCCGTGAGCAGCGCCACGACTCCGTGAACCCGGCGAAGATGCAGGACCATGCCGAGGCCAACGGCAAAGAGCTTCGCCATGGCGACTCCGGTTCCAGGACCCGCGAATGCAACGGCCGAGCTGATGAGCGGATTGGCTTCCACGGCCGGGCCCCAAATGTGGACCCCGAGGTAGGTAAGGACCCCGTCCAGTGCCTGGACCACCATAAAGGTCACCACGGCGATGTCGCCGAAGCGGCTACTGGCGGCGTCCTGTCCTGACAGCGACAAGTTCATTTGGCAGCAAATCCAAGGAAGTAAGTCTTCCTATCGAAGCACTTTATTTTCAGTTTCGGCCCTAAATCCGGCCTCAATCTTCACTTACTCAAAACTCAGGCCGGGATTCTATTGCCGAAAAAGGCGACGCTAAAGGGGACTATTTTTCTACCTGGCCCACGGCCGAAGACCGTCCCAGAAAATCTGCAGTGAAATCCGACATCAGGCGATAGACCGTCTTGAGCTCGTCGAGCGATGCGAGGAACACGATGCGGAAGTAGCCTTCCGCCGCAGGCAACCCAAATCCGGATCCGTACACGCACAGGACGCCAGTCTCCCGCAACAGGCCGAGCACGAAGTCTTCGTCGGTGCGTCCCGGCGGCAGCGCCACCCGCGGCATCGCATAGAACCCGGCCGTTGGTGTCGTTACCGTCATCCCCGGCATCGCCCGCAGACTGTCGGCGGTGAGCGTCGCGCGAGCTTTCAGTTCGGTTCGAAACGAAACCTGATGCGACTTGTCGCCGTTGAGCGCGGCCGCCACGGCATATTGCATCGGAACGGTGCTGCACAATCGGCCATCGGTCAGCTTTCGTATCGCCGCCGCGACGTCGTCGAGCCGCGGTGTACGGCCGATCGACAGCCAGCCAGTTCGCCATCCCGGCGCCAGATACGCTTTCGACAAGCTCGAGAACGAAATCACGGACGCGTCATGATTGAAGCTGCCAATCGGCGCAACACTGCCTTCGTATCCCAGATCCCCGTAGACTTCGTCAGCCACCAGCGCGAGCCCGTGCTGTTCGGCAAACTCGAGAATCGATTTGCGCACGTCGGTGGGATAGCTCGCCCCGGTCGGGTTGTTGGGATCGATCACGACGATGGCGCGAGTGGCCGGCGTGACGAGGGATTTCACATGCTCGAGATCCGGAATCCACCCGCGAGACGGATCAGTCCGGTAATAAACCGCCCGGGCGCCGATTCGCGCGATAACCGCCGTATACATGGGATACGTCGGCATCGGCACGAGCACCTCGCCGTCGCCATCGAGGAGCGCCGTTAGCGTGAGGTCGATCGCCTCCGAGGTTCCGGCCGTGATGAATACACGGTCCGGACTGACGGGCCAGCCCTTCTCCGTATTTTCTGCAGCCACCGCTTCACGAGCTGCCGGAATCCCCGCTGACGGTCCGTAGCCGTTGTGGCCGTCACGCAGGGCTTGCGCAACCGCCTCCACGAGATGGGCAGGCGTCTTGAACCCGAAAGCGACGGGATCGCCAATGTTCAGGTACCGGACCCTCGTTCCGGCAGCTTCCACGCGCTCCGCTTCGACCACGATGTTGCGAATTGCGTATGAAAACCGCTTGATCCAGGCAGATGCGGGGATGGAGGTGTGGGTGAGGTTCACGGGCGGATTTTCTCATGAAGGCACGAGCGATCGCGACCGCGTAGTGGTTACGCTGTGATCGGCCGATAGCGTAATAGTTACTCGCTTTTCTCGTCAGTTAAGCTAAAGTCGAAATTCTCAAAAACATGTAAGGCCTTTGTTATGAATAGTTTGAGTACTTGGCACCCACCTTGTAAATACGCCGGCCGGACGATGAGGTTAATTCTAGTGACCGCGCTTTCAATTGGCAGCTTCGGCGTCGGAGCCACTGCGCTGAGGCAAGCCCCTGTTCCCAGCCAGGGGCCGGTCGCGACCTTCAAGTCCAGCATCGACCTCGTACGGATCAACGCCGTGGTGCGCGACAAGAAAGGCCGCTTCATCTCGAATCTGGCTGCCAAGGATTTCGAGGTCGAGGATGGCGGCGTGCCGCGGGAGATCACCGAGTTCCGTCACGAGGAAGCGGGCGTCAGTGTCGCCATGCTGTTCGACGTCAGCGGCAGCATGGAGAGTCGCATGAAGAACGCGAAGGAAGCGGCGACCCATGTCCTGAGCTGGTTGAAAGAGGACGGCGATGAAGCGGCGGTGTTCACGTTCGACACGCAGCTCTCGCAGATTTCGCCGTTCACATCCGGCGCGACGACGCTGCCTGAAGAGTTGTCGCTGGTGAAACCGTTCGGCGCCACGTCGCTGCACGACGCCATCGCGAAGACGGCTCAGAAAGTGGCGTCCCGCGACGTGTTGCGGCGTGCGGTGGTGGTGTTCACCGACGGAAAGGACACCGCCAGCAAACTCACGCCCGGCGAAGTCTCCGGCATCGCCAGTTCCATTGACATTCCCGTCTACATCGTCGGGATCGTGCCGTCGATCGACAATCCGCTCGCTCAAGAGGCATTGAGTGGCGCCGACCATTCGCCGCTCGCGCGCGCCCTCACCAATTTGTCGGAGTGGACGGGCGGCCGCACCTTCGTCGTCAGCAGCATTACCGAACGGAGCCAGATGGCGCGTCAGCTGATTGACGAGCTCCGTCATCAATATCTCATCGCATTCGAGGCGAGCACGCTGCCGGGTTGGCATCCACTCGTCGTCCGCATGCGCGACAAAGACCTGAACGTCAGAGCTCGAAGTGGGTACATCGCGGGGCAATCTCGCCCGATCTCGTAGGAGGACCGATCATGTTCCGGAGAATGCTATTTCTCGTGCCAGTCGCGGCCATTGCGGTCGGCGGTTCGACCGCTTGTGCGACAAAGAAATTCGTGCGAACCAGTGTTGGCCAGGTGAACGACAAGGTCGACTCGCTCGGCCGGTCGGTGGAAGAAACGCAGGAGCGGACCCGCCAGAACGAGGGCCGCATCACTGAGGTCGATCAGAAGGCGCAGGCGGCCGATCAGAAGGCGCAGGGCGCACAGTCGTCAGCCGATCGCGCTGGTCAGGCGGCGCAGCAGGCGCAGAGCACGGCGCAGGATGCCGTGGCGCGGACCGAAGCGCTCGACAAGGCGTCGAAGCGGCTCGTCTACGAAGTGGTGCTGAGCGAAGACCAGGGCAACTTCAAGTTCGGCAAGAAAGATCTGCCGGATGAAGCGAAGGCCAAGCTCGACGAGATGATGCAGCAGATCAAGGCCGACCCGAAGGGCGCCTACTTCGAAATCGCCGGCTACACCGACAGCATCGGCGACAAGAATTACAACGAAAAGCTCGGCCTCGAGCGCGCCGAAGCGGTGAAGCGGTATCTGTACGAGTCACACCAGATTCCGTTGCACAAGATGAACGTGATCAGCTACGGCGAAGAGAACCCGGTCGCCGAGAACAAGACCAAGACCGGTCGCGCGCAGAACCGCCGGGTTGTGATTCGCGTCCTCGTTTAGTGAATCTTTGGAGTTGAGGATTTGAGGATTTGAGGATCTAAGGATTTCAGGATCTGGTGGATTGAAGGATTTGAGGAAGATGGGTCGATGAGCGATCCAAAATCCTCAAATCCTTTAATCCTCACCTCCTGACGTCCTAAAATCCTTGAATTCATGATTCGCACAGAACTTACGCTGCGTCTCCCCAACAGTCCCGGCGCCCTGGCCGGGATTTGCCGTCTCCTCTCCAACGAACACGTCAACATCGTCGCGCTCTCGCTCGAATCGAACGGACGTCTGCACGTGGTGGTCGACAATCCAGTCCGGGCGCTCGGCGCTTTGACGGCCCAGCATCATCAGGTCTCACAACAGGACGTGCTGTTGATCGCGGCCGGTCATCAGCCAGGCGGTCTGGCGCCGACGCTGGCGCTGATGGCCGACGCCGGCGTCAACGTGAACTACGCGTACGGCGCGGGCGCCGAGGGAACGGCGACGTCTGCAGTGGTGGTTGGCGTCGATGACCCGCTGCGCGCAAGCGCGGCGGTCGGAACCTGATTGTCGGCGTTCTCGGTTCGGAGTTCCGTTCTTGGTTCTGCGAACCGAGAACCTAGAACCTAGAACCGAGAACCTAGAACCGAGAACCTAGAACCTAGAACCGATTGTATTTTTCCGACCACTCGCGCAGTTTGTCTTTCCTCTCCTGCGCTTCAGGCTCTCGGTCGAGGCGGTCGCTTGGCCACGGCAGCCGATACGTCCAATTCGAATCGCCAACGGTCGCCGGCACGTTAATCCGGTCGCGCCAGCCGAAGATGTCCTGCACCGGCAGCAGCAGCAGATTCGACTGCGATTCGAACAGCGTTTCGAGCAGCACATCGCGAACGGTCGGGACGAACGGCGCCGCCGGAATGTCTGCGTCAGCGGCACGTTCCTGCACCGCCGCGATCCTGGCCACCAGTTCCCGTTCTTTCAGCGGCGCTTCGTCCCACCAGATGGCCATCGGTTCGGTGTCGTGCGTGCCGGAGGTGGCGACCGAGAGCGGTGGGTAGCTGCGGGGATCGCGAAACGGCTGTTCTTCGACATTCCATTCGCGCTCCCACCGGAAGACGCGAAAGCCGGCAATCTGCTGCCGCGCCAACGAGGCTCGGACGAAGTCTGGAACGATACCGAGATCCTCCGCAAAAATTTCTGCGCCCGGCTCGCGGAACACCGACATCAGCCGTTCGCCAAGCTGCAATTGTTCCGGTTCGTTCACCGGTTCGAACGACGGCGAGCCGCCATTTCGCGGTCGCGAGTAGGTGCGGTAAAAGCCGACGAGGTGATCGATGCGGTAGCCGTCGAAGAGCGTCGCGCTTCGGCGTGCGCGATCGCGCAGCCAGCGGAAGTCGCCGCGGCTGATTTCGTCCCAGCGGTAGGCGGGCATGCCCCAATCCTGGCCGGTGGCGCTGAAGGCGTCAGGCGGCACGCCGACCGAGGCATCGAGACGGAAGTCCGACTGGCGCGCCCAGACGTCGGCGCTGTGGCCGTCGACCATGAACGGCAGATCGCCGAAGAGTTCGACGCCGTGGGCGCGAGCCGCGTCGCGTGCGTGACGCCACTGCTCATCGGCAATCCACTGCAGATACTGGCGGAACAGAATCTCGTCGGCCAACTCGCGCCGCACGTCGTCGAGCGCGCGCGCCTCGCGGCGGCGCAGCGGCTCGGGCCACTCCATCCACGCGCGGCCCTGTTCGCGTTCGTGAATGGCGCGAAACAACGCGTAATCCTGCAGCCACCAGGCTTCGCGATCGACGAACTCCTTGAAGGCCTGCGCGCGCAGCGTCTCGCGCGTCCACTCGTGTTCGCGAAATCGATGGAAGGCCGCGGACAACGCCTGCTGTTTCAATCGGCGCACCACTGGATAGTCGACGGTGGCGGCTCGGCGAACTTCTTCGAGCTGTTTCCGGTCCTCGACGCTCAGTCGATCTTCACCGCCGAGCGAGACGTATTCCGGCGCATCGGTCACGCGGATGAAGATCGGATCGATCGCCATCGCGCTCATCGCCGAGTACGGCGACTGCTGGCCCGCGGCCATTTCGTTGATCGGAAGCAGTTGCAGAACACGCAAGCCGCCGTCGGCCAGCCACTTGGTGATTACCGGCAGGTCGCCGATGTCGCCGATGCCCCAGCTCTTCGTCGACGGGCATGCAAACAGCGGGATGAGCAGCCCGGCACGGCGCCGATCGGAGCGGTTCACGGGCGATCGCTCATGGAATCGAATCGACGCAGGATGCGCGACACGCCTTCGGCGAAGCGGTCGGGCGGCGGCAGGAGGCTGAGCACGAGAAACGCTTCGTGCGGAAAATCGAAGAAGTACCCCGGATGCACCAGTACGCCATCGTCGGTGAGCAGCGTGAGAACCAGATCCTCCTCGGCCATGATCGATGGTACGCGCAACACTGCGTACCAGCCACCATCGGCTCGCAGCACGTCACAGGAACGGACGTCGCCAGCTCGAGCGTGCAGCGTCCGGTAGTTGTCCCGAACGCGGTCCTGTACCTGGTGACGAACGGCGGCGCCGCGTCGCAGAAGCTCGGCCGCGGCGAGCTGAATCGGTGTCGACACGGACAAGTACGTGTCGCATGCAAGTTCCAGGCGCGCGCCGACGCCGGGCACCACATCGTCCGGCCCGCTGACCGCGATCCAGGCGAGTTTGGCCTGCGGGAGCGCGATCGACTTCGAGAGTCCGCCCAGCGTGAATCCCACCACGTCGTTTCTGCGAAGCAGTTGACCGCTCAATGTGCGGTCTGCTGATTCCAACTCGTAGTCGGCGAACACCTCATCCGAGATGATGGCGAGATCGCGCGGCCGGGCCAGTCGAACCATGGCGTCCAGTTCGGTGATGTTCACGAACTGGCCGGTGGGGTTGTTCGGACTGACAAGCAGGATGGCGCGGGTGCGTTCGCTGATGGCGCGCTCGACGCTCGCGACGTCCACCGACCATCGCGTGTGGTATTCGAGGTCGTACGAGACCGCTGTGACGGCATCGAGGCGGGTGAGGTGATCGAACAATGGATAACTCGGACGAGGAATCAATACTTCGTCGCCCGGTCCGCAGAGCAGCTTGAAAAGCAGCGAATACGCTTCGCTCGTGCTCGCCGTCAGCGCGATGCGATCGGCCGCCACCGTCAATCCTCGCCGTGCGAAATCGGCGGACACCGCCTGACGGGCTTCGGCCAGACCGAGCGGTTCCGGCGCGTACACGAGACCACGCGGATCGGCCAGCGGCGCCAGTAAATCAGTTGGGTAGATCAACCCGGCGCGGGTTGGATTCGAGGCGGTGAGATCGACGATCGGCTCGCCGCGCTGTTGCCGAGCCGCCAATGCTTCCGCCAGCCGATTCTGTCTCAGATCGGACGGGACGCGGTCGGAAAACATCAGGGGACGATCGTGATTGATTCGATCATGTCGCCTTCGAGGAGCTGTTCGACGACATCGGCACCGTTCAGAATTTGCGCGAACACCGTGTACTGATGGTCGAAGCGCGGATTGTCGACCAGGTTCACGAAGAACTGCGCATCGTTGGTGTCGGGCATGGCGAGGCCAACCACGCCTCTGACGTGTGGCCAGGTGCCGACTTCGGCATGTGGAAACCGTGCGTCGTCGACGCTGCGGCGTCCGCCCTGGACGATGGCGTTGGGGGCGATGCGATCGAAGGTCAGTCCGTTGTAATAGCCCGACTCGGCCAGCTGCACGAAGCGCATCACGGTGGCGGGCGCCTCCGCCGTCAGCAGCGCGATCTCGAATCTGCCGACGTCTCGAATGGCGATCGTGGCGCGTGGCGATGCCAGAAGCCGGAGATCGGCGGCGGCCGGCTCCGGCAACTCCGGTTCATGGCGCGCGGCGCGCGGGCGCGGCGGCTCGCCGAGGCCCGCGACCGCGACGCCGCTCACCCGTTCGTCGGGATCGTTGGCGAGCGTCTGCAGGGCAGCACGATCGTTGAGGGTGGTCGCGGCGCGCGCGGCGTAGGACCGTACCTGCCACACCGGTGAATGCACGTAAGGCGGCAGCGCGCTGGCGGCGCGGCTCGGTGCAGCGACTGCCAGGGCGACCAGCGCGTGGGCGTTGCGATGCCAGCCGCGCGCCGCCTGGAGCTCCGAATGATCGCTGAC
>Ga0068864_100003538_pt1 | contig 12921 bp, 15 predicted proteins | sample KBSSwiS72_FD_66586 | JGI IMG/M metagenome (GOLD analysis project Ga0068864, IMG submission 66586) | Switchgrass rhizosphere microbial communities from Kellogg Biological Station, Michigan, USA - KBS Switchgrass S7-2 | ecosystem: Host-associated > Plants > Roots > Rhizosphere > Soil ...
CGTGCTGGTCCTCGGTCTGGAAGATCCGGTCCACTTCCATCACCAGGTCCTTCAAATGGAAGGGCTTGGACAAGAGCTTCGCCTCCGGCGCGGTGCGGCCGCCCTGGAGGGCGACGGCGGCGAAGCCGGTGATGAACATGACGCGGATTGCAGGGTCGATCGCACTTGCCTTCTGGGCAAGCTCGATCCCGTCCATTTCCGGCATCACGATGTCGGTGAGCAGCAGGTCGAAGCGCTCGCTTTGAAGCAGAGGCATCGCCTCGGTTCCGCAGCCGACCGCGGAAACCTCGTACCCCACGCGCTGCAGCGCACGCTGCAGATATTCGCGCATCGACGTATCGTCTTCGGCCAGCAATATTCTCGCCATGGCGACTTTATGCTCTCAAGAATTCCGTTTTGCCAGAAGCGAATATGGCGCTCGTGCGTTGCAGCGCCTCTACATCAGTCCTAAACTGGCACAAAAATAAGGATTGGCGCGAACCTTCGTGACGCCGCTCTCTGCACCCATCGTCCACGCGCCGCGCGGCGACCTGCCGGTGCTTCTTTCCGTCCCCCATTCGGGACGCGACTATCCCGACTGGCTCGTCGACAGCGCCTCCGCCGGAAGGGCGGCGCTCGCAAGTCTCGAAGACCCGCTCGTCGATCGCCTCGTTTGGCGGGCGCTCAACCGCGGATGCGGCGCAGTCATCGCACGCACTCCGCGAGCCGCCGTCGACTGCAATCGCGCTGAGGACGATATCGATCCTTCCGTCGTCGATGGAGCGCGGCGCGGGCGGGTGACGCCGCGCGCGCGCGGCGGTCTTGGCATCGTGCCGTCACGAACGCAGCAGCACGGCTTCCTTTGGCGAAGGCCGATCACGCTCGAGCAATTGCTCGAGCGGCTCGACCAGGCGCACCGTCCCTATCATGAGGCGATCGACGAACAGCTTGGCCTGCTGCTCGATCGCTTCGGGTGCGCGCTTCTGATCGACTGCCACTCGATGCCGCCGCCGCCGGCCGGAACGCCGCCGATCGTCTTCGGAGACTGCCGCGGCAGGACGGCCGACGCATGGCTGAGCTGGGAAGCGGTGGAGCTGGCCAGACGTATAGGCTTCGACGCGACTCTCAACGATCCATTTGCGGGCGGGCATGTGATCGACAATCACGCCTGCCCGTCGCGCAATGTCCATGCGCTTCAGCTCGAAGTGGACCGGCGCTTCTACCTCGACGAATCGCTGCGCGAACCCGGTCCCGGCTTCGACCGCGTCGCCGCCTTCATCGAAGCGCTTGCGGTCGAGCTCGGCCAGGCCCTGCTCGGCCACCAATATGCGACCGCGGCAGAATAACCGCGGTTAGACGGTCTCGGGCGTGAACTGCGGCGCCTGCGCGGGCGCCTTGCCCTGCTGCATCTGACGGCCGAAGACCGACCGCGTCTCGCTCAGCGAGAAGAGGTGCGCGTAGAGCAGCGGCAGGATGCCGTTCTGGCTGAGCTTCCTCAGCTCGTCGCCGCGAAGGTCGCGGAGCTTCTCTTCGTCGACCATGCGGAAGCCGCGATAGACGAACGGCTGCTGGAAGCCTTCCGGCTGGATGGCGACTTCGCCGTCCATCAGCAGGTCGCTCTTGACCAGCTCGTCCATGAAGGCGGCGGTCCGCTGGCCGGCAGCCTCGAACTGCTCGCAGAACTGGAGGATGGATTTCGTCGCTTCGCTCGGCTGGTCGCCGTCGAACAGCGCCTCTCCCTCCTCGAAATCGCCGACTGCATTCGCGGTCGGGTCAAAGCAGAGCGAAAGCTCGTCGCTGTCGGGGCGCAGACGGGCAAGCAGGAACGGATAGCGGCGGATGTAGGCCGGAATGTACAGGCTGGCGTCGAGCGGGCGGCCGTCGTCGTCGAGGAAGACGTTCACGCCTTCGTTGAGGCCCATCAGCGCCAGCGGCACCGGGTTGTCGCCGATCGAGAATACGATCGGATAGTGACGCTGGACGAGAGCGAACTCATCGACCGTCACCGGAATCGCGTGGGTCTGGCCGACCTGCGGAAGACGATCGACGGGGCGAACCTTCTGGTTCTGGTGCTGCGTCGCGCTGAGCGGCTCGATCGCATTGTACAGCAGCGGCAAATTCTGATTCGGGGCGGCAGTCGCCATCGAAAATCTTCTCCTGGGGCTCGGACTCACGGCCGCGATCGCGCGGGACTGCCGGCAAGAAATGGTGGACGCGCCTCTATTTGCCTTGCCCGCGTTAGGCAAGCCGCTGAGCGGCGGTGCGATGCGTGAGGGGCGGCGAATTCATTGAACATTCAACGCTTCGCTGCAAGGCAACGGCTGATGGCGGCTGGCTGCGAATGATCCCGGGGGCGATCCTCACCTTGGTACCACTGCTGCTCGGCCTCTTCGCCGCGCAGCCGTCGATCGTTGGCCAAACGGTGACTCGCCTTGTCATCGAAGACCAGGTCATCCTGAGGGTGCCCGTCGAGCCGCGCCCGTCGGTCAGCATCGAATGGCACGAAAAGAAGGGACCCAGGTGCATCCCCATGCGGGCGATCGAGCATGCGTCCCTGTCGGGTGAACAGCAGGTCGATTTCATTCTCGGCAATCGCCAACACATCCGGGCCGAGCTCGATGAGGATTGCCCCGCGCTCGACTTCTACGGCGGCTTCTACCTGCAGCTGCCGGACGACAAGCTGTGCGCCGGGCGCGACGCCATCCGCCCCCGCATGGGGGGAAGCTGCACGATCGAGAAGTTCAAGATGCTGGTGCCCAAGCTCCACCGCGAGCGCTAGGCGGCTCAACCCGGGGCTTGGAACCGAAGAGGCCGACGCCCATTTTCTTGACAAGCAGATGGGGTTCGCACACGCACCCGCAGCGCGCGCGATTGACGCTCGAGCCCATCCAACATCGAAGAAGAACTTATGAGTTTTGCCGATCTCGGCCTTTCTGACGAATTGCTCCGCTCCGTCTCCGACAGCGGATATGGCGAACCGACGCCTATCCAGCGCGCGGCGATACCCTCGGTCCTGATGGGCCGCGACCTCGTCGGGATCGCCCAGACGGGGACCGGAAAGACGGCCGGCTTCGTGCTTCCGATGATCGATATCCTCCACCACGGCCGGAGCCGCGCCCGGATGCCGCGCTCGCTCATCCTCGAGCCGACGCGCGAGCTGGCGATGCAGGTCGCGGAGAACTTCGAGAAATACGGCAAGTACCATCCGCTTTCGATGGCGCTGCTGATCGGGGGCGTGCAGATGGGCGACCAGGTCAAGGCGCTCGAAAAGGGCGTCGACGTGCTGATCGCGACCCCGGGCCGGCTGATGGACCTCTTCAGCCGCGGCAAGATCATGCTCACCGACTGCAAGCTGCTGGTGATCGACGAAGCCGACCGCATGCTCGACATGGGCTTCATTCCCGACATCGAGGAGATTTGCGCAAAGCTGCCGAAGAATCGGCAGACGCTGCTTTTCTCGGCGACCATGCCGCCGCCGATCCAGAAGCTCGCGGCGAAGTTCCTCAACGAGCCGAAGCGGGTCGAGGTCGCGCGCCCGGCAACTGCGAACGTCAACATCGAACAGCGGCTGGTCCAGGTCCGCGCCGACAAGAAGAAGGACGCGCTGCGCGACATCCTCAGCCATGAGGAATTCAAGAACGCGATCGTCTTCGCCAACCGCAAGACGACCGTCCGCGAGCTCGCGTCGAGCCTGAAGCGTTCCGGCTTTGCCGCCGGGCAGATCCAGGGCGACATGGACCAGTCCGACCGAATCGCCGAGTTCGACCGGTTCAAGAACGATGAGATCACGATCCTCGTCGCCTCCGACGTTGCCGCGCGCGGGCTCGACGTCAAAGGCGTCAGCCACGTCATCAACTATGACGTTCCCTGGCAGCCGGACGATTACGTCCACCGCATCGGCCGCACCGGCCGCGCGGGCATGAAGGGCATCGCAATCACGCTCGCGACGCGCGAGGACGGCGAGGCGATCGACCGGATCGAGAAGCTGATCGGGCACAAGATCGCGACCACTGGCGCTCCCGAGCAGGCGTCGTGGGAGAAGCCGGAAAAAGTCCCCAAGGCCGCCAAGGCGCCAAAGGCTGCGGCGAAGCCGGAACGCAGGGCCGAGCCGAAGGCCGAGGAGCGGCCGCGGCCTTCCCCCGTCGTCGAGGACATCAAGTCCGAGTGGAACGGCCCACTGCCAAGCTTCCTCTCGGTGAGCGCGGGCTAAGGCACACCACTGACACTGGAAAGCGCATTCGCGGGTTCCTAGCTGGCCATCCCAAAGGAAAAGGGAACCAGCATGACCGAGTACGTGCCTCCGAAAGTGTGGAAGTGGGACCAGCCCAGCGGCGGGCAGTTCGCGAACATCAATCGCCCGGTTTCAGGTCCTACGCACGACAAGGAGCTGCCGGTCGGCAGGCACCCGTTCCAGCTTTATTCGCTGGCCACGCCCAACGGCCAGAAGGTCTCGATCATGCTCGAGGAGCTTCTCGAGAAGGGGCACCGCGATGCCGAATATGACGCTTGGCCAATCCGGATCGGCGACGGGGACCAGTTCTCGAGCGGCTTCGTCGGCGTCAACCCGAACAGCAAGATCCCGGCGCTGGTCGACCGTAGCGGCCCCGAGCCAGTGCGCGTGTTCGAGAGCGGCGCGATCCTCGTCTATCTCGCCGAGAAGTTCGGCGAGTTCCTCCCGGACCTAGGCCGAGCGCGCGCCGAAACCTTCTCATGGCTGTTCTGGCAGATGGGCAGCGCGCCTTTCCTCGGCGGCGGTTTCGGGCACTTTTTCGCCTACGCGCCGACCAAGATCGAATATGCGATCAACCGCTATGCGATGGAGGCCAAGCGCCAGCTCGACGTCCTCAACCGCCGCCTCACGGAGAGCGAATATGTTGCCGGCGACGATTATTCGATCGCCGACATGGCGATCTGGCCCTGGTACGGCGGGATCGCGCTAGGCCGCACCTACGAAGGCGCGAACGAGTTCCTGGCGACGCACGAATATGAGCATGTGATGCGCTGGGCGCGTGCCATCGATGCCCGCCCCGCGGTCCAGCGCGGCCGGAAGGTCAACAAGCTGACCGGCGAACTGTCCGAGCAGCTCCACGAGCGCCACGACGCCAGCGACTTTGCCCTGCGCACGCAGGACAAGCTGCAGGCAGTGGACGAAGCGGAAGCGGTCCCGCTCTAGGCCGAGCGAGCGCGATAACGGGTCAGGAACGACGTCGCGAAGCCGGCGAGCCGCTGTTCGGAGATCGCTTCGCGAAGCCCCTGCATCATCCGCTGGTAGAACCACAGGTTGTGCTGGGTCATCAGCATCGCGCCGAGAATCTCGCCAGACCTGACGAGATGGTGGACGTAAGCGCGGCTGAAGGTCGTGCATGCAGCACAGGGGCAGCCGCTTTCGATCGACCGCTCGTCTTCCGCGAACCTGGCATTGCGCATGTTGATCGGTCCGTCGGCGGTGAAGGCTTGACCCGTCCGCCCGGACCGCGTCGGAAGCACGCAATCGAACATATCCACGCCGCGCACCACCGCCTCGACGATGTCGTCGGGCTTGCCGACACCCATCAGGTAGCGAGGGCGATCGGCCGGAAGCATGTCGACGGCAAAGTCGAGGCAGCCGAGCATCGCCTCCTGCCCTTCCCCGACTGCCAAGCCGCCGATGGCATAGCCGTCGAATCCGATGTCGATCAGCGCCTCGGCCGATGAACGCCGAAGTCCCTCATCGAGGGCGCCCTGCTGGATGCCGAAGATGGCCGCGCGTTCCGCATGCTCTCCGCCGCGTCCGAATTCCTCGCGGCTGCGCCGCGCCCAGCGGATCGAGCGCTCCATCGCCTCCTGCTGCGCCTCGCGCGTCGACGTCGTCGGAACCAGCTGGTCGAACTGCATGATGATGTCGCTGTCGAGCAGCCGCTGCACCTCGATCGACCGTTCGGGCGAAAGCATGTGCCGCGACCCATCGAGATGGCTGGCGAAGGCGACGCCCTCCTCGGTCACCTTGGTCAGGTCGCTGAGGCTCATCACCTGGTAGCCGCCGCTGTCCGTCAGGATCGGCCGTTCCCAGCCCATGAGACGGTGGAGGCCGCCGAGCTTTGCGACCCGCTCGGCACCCGGCCGAAGCATCAAATGATAGGTATTGCCGAGGATGATGTCGGCGCCGCTCGCCCGCACTTCCTCCGGGCGCATCGCCTTGACCGTCGCCGCCGTCCCGACCGGCATGAACGCGGGCGTGCGGATCTCGCCGCGCTGCATCGAGATGCTACCGGTCCGGGCCGCCCCGTCTGTTGTGGCGATGGAGAAGGAGAAGCGGGTCATCCGCGTGCCGCTTAGCGGCTCAGGCGCTTGCCGCAACTCGAACGGGGCTGGCGAAGCCGCAATGTCATGTTAGGGCCGCCGCATGCCGCACATCGGAGACGTCGAGAGGTTCACATTCATCGTCGGCGCCCCGCGCTGCGGCACGACGACCATGGCGCGCTGGCTGCAGGCGCACCCGCAATGCCTGTTCCCCTTCGTCAAGGAACCGCACTTCTTCTGGCAGCACGACCTCCGCGGCCTTAGCGACGACGAGCTGAAGCGCCGCGTCGAAGAGGATTATCTCGACCATTTCTTTCGCGAGCCCGTGCCGGGCCAGACGGTCGGCGTCGACGGGTCCGTCTCCTACCTCTACGCGCCCGAGCAACTGGCACCGGTGCTCAAGCTCTGGCCCAACTCGCGCTTCATCGTCGGCGTTCGCGATCCGATGACTCTGCTGCCGTCGCTGCACAGCCGGCTCATCTTCACCGGCGACGAGAACATCCGCCGCTTCGAGGATGCCTGGGCCGCGATCCCGGATCGCGCCGCCGGCCGCCGGATCCCGTGGAGCACCATCGAACCGCGCTGGCTGCGCTATGACGAAGGCGCCCGCTACGGCACCTATGTCGAGCGGCTGTTCAACGCAGTCGGCAAGGAGCGCTGCCTCGTCACGGTCTTCGATGACCTGGTCGCCGACCCCGCTGGCCAGCATCAGCGCCTGCTCGACTTCGCCGGGCTGCAGCCGATCCCGCGTTCCGACGGAAAGGCCGAGCGCGAGAGCAAAGGCGTCCGCTTCCTCCTCCTCCAGCAGCTCTTGAAGCGGCCGCCGCGGGCGCTCCTCCCCTACCTCGCCGGCAAGCGCCACGTAGGCCGCTTCGACAAGGGGGCCGGCAAGAAGATCGACAGCGCACCCGCGAAGGGGCCGCCGTCACTCCGCAAGCGGATCCTCCGCTGGAACAAGGTCGAGGCCGAGAAGCGGCCGATCCCGCTCGCCGTCCAGCGGGAGATTCAAGCGCAGCTCCAGGGGGAAGTCGACAAGCTCGGCGAATTGATCGGCCGCGACCTCAGGCACTGGCTCCAGCCGCGCGAGTAGTAAGGGCGGCTTGCACAAACAGTGCAAGGCTGTTCGACTGGCACCGCCGAATCTCATGTGTCTGGGGGAACAATGAGAAAGCTCGTTTCGATCTTCGCCGCCGCGTCGCTCGGCCTCGCTTCAGCTGCAGCCGCAGACCCGTCGTGCCCGAAGGCCGGTTACACCTATCCATGGATGATTGAAGATTTGATGCAGGCGACAGCTACGCCGACGTCTACATCGACATCGACAGGTCAGGACGTCCGCTCTCGTGCAAATATGGGCAAACCAATTTCCATGGCGAGGAGCTGTTCTGGGTCTGCAACGCCTTCATGGAACAGTTCCGGACAAAACCGCCGGTGGATCTCGCGAAGGGCGAGCGGACCACGGTCATGCGCACGATGGTGGATTACGGCGACGCGCATCGCAAAGCCGAGAAAAAGGCGAAGAAGAAGTATTTCGCGGAGCACCCGGACGAGCGGGCATCCTGTTACGCGAGCGCCGACTAGCCGGGGAGCAGCAGGCTCGCGTCGCCGTAGGAATAAAAGCGGTAGCCTGCCTCGATGGCGTGGGCATAGGCCGACTGCATCACATCGAGTCCCATCAGCGCGCTCACCAGCATGAACAGCGTCGAGCGCGGCAAATGGAAGTTGGTGATCAGACCGTCGATCGCCTTGAAGCGATAGCCGGGCGTGATGAAGATCGCGGTATCACCATCGAAGGGGCGGATCACGCCATCATCGTCGGCGGCGCTCTCGAGCAGGCGTAGGCTGGTCGTGCCGACCGAAATCAATCGCCCGCCGGCGCGGCGCACGGCGTTCAGCCGGTCCGCGGTCTCGGAATCGATGCGGCCCCATTCGGCGTGCATCTTATGCTCTTCGATCCGCTCGCCCTTCACCGGCAGGAAGGTGCCCGCGCCGACGTGGAGCGTCAGCGTCTCGCAGCCGACCCCGCGCGCCTCGAGCTGGTCGAGCAACGCTTGCGTGAAGTGGAGTGCAGCTGTTGGCGCCGCCACCGCGCCTTCCTCGCGAGCGAACATGGTCTGGTAATCGTCGCGGTCCGACTCATCGATCGGGCGCCGTGAGGCGATGTAGGGCGGCAGCGGCATCTGCCCGGCGCGTTCAAGCAGCAGCTCGACCGGCTCCTCGCCATGGAAGTGAAGCAGGGCCGTCCCGTCATCCGCCTTTTCGATGACCGAAGCGAACACGCCGGAGCCGAAATCGATACTGTCGCCGACGCGGACGCGCCTGGCGTTGCGCAGGAACGCGTGCCACTCGCGCGCGCCTTCGCGCTTGTGGAGCGTGGCGCCGATGCTCGCGTCGCCGCGGCGCCCCTCGAGCTGGGCGGGGATGACCTTGGTGTCGTTGAACACCAGCACGTCGCCCCTGCGGAGCAAATCAGGAAGGTCGAGTACCTGACGATCGATCACCGTATCGCCCTTGACCAGCAGCAGGCGCGCACTGTCGCGCGGGCGCGCTGGCCTCAGCGCGATCCGCTCGGCAGGGAGGTCGAAATCGAAATCGGCGACACGCATCGGCGCGGCCTTATCCCCCGAGGTGGGCTCTCACAATTTTGGTCGGGTCGGCCGGCGGCTCGCCCGGCGCGATCTTGTCGACCACGTCCATGCCGCTCACGACCCGGCCCATCACCGTGTAATTCCCGTCGAGCTGGGCATTGGGCACGAACATGATGAAGAACTGGCTGTTCGCGCTGTCCTTGCTGTCCGAACGCGCCGCACCCAAGGTGCCTCGAAGGAACGGAACCGACGTAAATTCAGCTTTCAGATCGGGAAGGTCGGAGCCGCCCTCGCCCGTTCCCTTCGGATCTCCGCCCTGCGCCATGAAGCCGGGTACGACGCGATGAAAGTTCAGCCCGTCATAGAAGCCGCGGCGCACAAGCGCCTGGATCCGCTCGACGTGATGCGGCGCGAGGTCGGGGCGAAGGACGATCTCGATGGTCCCGCCGTTCGAGAGGTCGAGGAAAAGGTGATTTGCGCCTTGAGCCACCACTTCAGGAGGCGCGACGATGCTCGGCATCGGCGGCGGCGTCGCCGGAGCGGCTGCAATCAACAGCGCGGCGAACGGCGCCGCAAACAGGGCCTTGATAGTCATTTGCCTCCCCAAAATGCTTGCTTCTTGTTGCGCCTAACGCGCTGACTTCAACGTGAACCGCCGTTTAGGTGGCGCCCCACGTCAGCGGCAACCGCGGGCGTCACGAACTTGTCGATCGCGCCGCCCAACAGGGCGATCTCTTTCACGAGCTTGGACGCAATTGGCTGCAGCGAGACGGCCGCCATCAGGAAGACGGTCTCGATGTCGTCGTTGAGCTGCTGGTTCATGCCCGCCATCTGGAATTCATATTCGAAGTCTGCGACGGCGCGCAGGCCCCGGAGGATCGCGGTCGCACCCTGTTTTTCGGCGAATTCCATCAGCAAGGAATCGAATTCGACGACCTCGATATTGCCAGGGATGTCGCTGACTTCGCGGCGAACCATCGCGAGCCGTTCTTTGACCGAGAACATCGGCTCCTTCGAGGGATTGGTCGTGACCCCAATCACCAGCCGGTCGACAAGGTGCGCGCCCCGCCGGATGATGTCGAGATGCCCAAGCGTGATCGGGTCGAACGTCCCTGGATAGACCGCCACTTTCATCAGTGATCTCTCTCTACCGCGAAGCGGGCGATGGCGCGCAGCAGGTCGGCTTCGCGGCCATGGCTAGACAAATGCTCGATCGCCTGGTTGACGAGGAAATCCGCCTGCTGCCGGGCACGATCCTCGCCGAGAAGGGACACGAAGGTGGCCTTGCCCGCATTCGCGTCCCGTCCCGTCGGCTTGCCCGCCGCCGCTTCGTCGCCGCTATGATCGATAAGGTCGTCGGCGATCTGGAAGGCGAGGCCAATATTCCGCGCGTAACCCCGGTAGGGCGTTCTCGCGTCCGGCGGCATCTTGTTCATGATGCACGCGGCTTCGACCGCATATTCGATGAGGGCGCCGGTCTTCAGCTGCTGGAGCCGTGTGATCGAAGGAAGGTCGAGCGCCTGGCCCTCCGCCGCGAGGTCCATCATCTGCCCGCCCGCCATCCCGTTCGGCCCAGCCGCCCTCGCGAGCTCGAGCACCAGGTCCGAGCGCACCCACGGATCCTCGTGAGTCTCCGGATCGGCGAGGACCTCGAACGCGAGCGCGTGGAGACTGTCTCCGGCTAGCACCGCCGAAGCCTCTCCGTACGCCTTGTGCACGGTTGGCTTGCCCCTGCGAAGCTCGGCATCGTCCATGCAGGGAAGATCGTCGTGGACGAGCGAATAGACGTGGATCGCCTCGATGGCGCAGCCGACGCGCAACGCGCGTTCGCGGTCGATCGCGAACAGGCGGGACGCGGCAACGGTCAGCAGCGGACGGAGACGCTTGCCGCCGCCGATCGCGGCGTGGCGCATCGCCTCGTAGAAGGCGTCGCGGCTGTCGCCGGTCGGACTCAGCAGCTTCGCGAAGAAGCGGTCGACGTCGGCCGAGACGGCCTTGGCCTCAGCCTCCAGCTCGTCGGCGAGCCGGTCGATGGTCTCAACCGGCATCGAAGGGCTTGAGCCCCGCCGGCTTGCCGTCGCTTCCAAAGGCGATCTGCTCAATCCGGGCCTGCGCGTCCTTGAGGCGCGCCTCGCAATGGCGGCGCAGCCGGTCGCCCTCCTGGTAGAGCTCAATCGACTGGTCGAGCGGCGCCTCGCCCTTTTCGAGCGTGCGGACGATCTCCTCGAGTCGGCGAAGCGCGTCCTCGAAGCTCAGCTGGTCGACGTTGCTCGTCTCAGCGGTTGCCATGGCAGGGACTGTGAGCCGCGCTCAGGTTCAAATCAAGCGAACGGCTATTCGATCGGACGGTTCGTGAACGGGTCGCGAATGCCCGGCACGACCTCGTCGCGAAGCGCCTCGTCGCCCGCGCCCTCGAGCGCAGCTTCGGCCTCGCGCGCATGCTCCTCGCGCTCGCGGCGGAGCTGTTCGATCAGCGCCTCGCGGTCGCCCTCGAAACGAGTGTCGACCGGCGCCGCGACACCGGCGGCCTTGGCGGCCTTGGCGACTGCCGCGTCGAGCTCGCGCTGAGTCGTCAGGCCGAGGGTCACGGGATCCTTGGCCGTGATGTTCGCCATGTTCCAGTGGCTGCGATCCCGAATGGCGGCGATGGTCGTGCGCGTCGTGCCGATCAACTTGCCGATCTGTCCGTCGCTGACCTCCGGATGGTTCTTGATGATCCAGGCGATTCCGTCGGGCTTGTCCTGCCGCTTGCTGACCGGCGTGTAGCGCGGCCCCTTCGTGCGGCGGATTTCCTCCGGCGCCTTGTGCATCTGGAGCACGTAATCGGGGTCCTTCTGACCCTTCTCGATCTCCTCGTGCGTCAGCTCGCCAGCGCGGATCGGGTCGCGGCCCGTCAGCTTCGTCGCCGCCGTGTCGTCGGCGATCGCCTGCACCTCGAGGATGTGGAGGCCGCAGAATTCGGCGATCTGCCCAAAGGTGAGCGAGGAATTTTCGACCAGCCAGGAAGCGGTCGCATGGGGCATCAGGGGCTGGGCCACTGGGATGTCTCCGTATCTACAAACAAAATGGGCCGCCCCTTCCCGGAGCGGCCGACGTGGCCCGCGATGTAAACCTGCGCCGCCGCGGGAGCAAGGCCGCTCAGGCCTCCATCGGGATAAAGCCCGGCTCCCTCGTCACGCGCTCTATCCAGGCAGCGACGTTCGGGAAAGCATTGAGCCCGAAGTCGGCGTCGCCGGCGACGTGGGTGTAGGCGAAGAGGCAGATATCGGCGAGACCGATCTCGCCGCCGACGAACCAGTCGCGACCCTTCAGATGGTCGTCCATCAGCTTGAGCGCCGCATTGCCCGCCTCGCGCTTCGGGCCCATCTGCGACCGCTGCAACTCGTTCAAGTTCGCTTCGCCGAGCCACCCCATCCAGAAGCGCAGGGTCGCGATGTTCGGCTCGTGGCTATATTGCTCCCAGGACATCCAGCGCAGCATGTCGGCGTGATCGAATCGGTCGGTCGGGATCAACCGCGAGCTGTCGGCGACATAGTAAGCCGCGGCATTGCTCTCTGGGATGAAGCGGTCGCCAACTTGGAGCACGGGCACGCGCCCGTTCGAATTGACCGTCGACAGGAACTCGGGCGTCCGGGTCTCGCCTGTCATCAGGTCATATTCCCGGCGTTCCAGCGGGATTCCGAGCAGTGCCGCGGTGAGCCGCACCTTGTAGCAATTCCCCGAGAGCGCAAATTCGTGGAGCACGAGTTTCTCGGTCATCAGCCGACCTCCAGCACGATCTTCCCGATATGGCCGTCTTCTTCCATATGCGCGTGCGCAGCGGCGGCGTCCGCAAGCGGGAAGCTGCTGTCGATAACCGGCTTCAGCCTGCCGCCTTCGACATAGGGCCAGACGGTCTTGGCGATTTCGTCGGCAACCATGGTCTTGAACTCCACCGAGCGTGGGCGGAGGGTCGAGCCGGTCAGCATCAAGCGCCTGCGCATGACGTCGAAGATCGGCACTTCGGCCGTCGCGCCGCGCTGGACGGCGATCGAGACATGGCGCCCTTCCGTCGCCAGGCAGGCGAGGTTGCGCGGGA
>Ga0068864_100003542_pt1 | contig 12911 bp, 10 predicted proteins | sample KBSSwiS72_FD_66586 | JGI IMG/M metagenome (GOLD analysis project Ga0068864, IMG submission 66586) | Switchgrass rhizosphere microbial communities from Kellogg Biological Station, Michigan, USA - KBS Switchgrass S7-2 | ecosystem: Host-associated > Plants > Roots > Rhizosphere > Soil ...
TCTGGATTTTAGCGCAGAATCAGGATGGTTTGTCCTCAAACTTGCCGTATCGTTTTGCGGCGTTTTCAAGATCAGAGATCTGCGACGGCTTTAGGTCTTCGAAAAACGTATACTCGATATGGGCGACGTTCTTTTCCAAGGTTCGTTTCCATATCCCAACGACACGACCATCGACGACGATGATCGGCCGGAAAATGGCATGTCCGACCGTCACATCCTTTAATAGTTCGGGAGCGACCGATGCAGTGCGGTCCTTGTAACTGACTGTAAACTCATCAAATGCGGGTAACAGGCGGACGCTTTTTGAACGAGGTTGTGAGTTTGGCATTTGGCTGGGCATCCAATAGGTCTCTCCGTCGATCTTTTCGCTATGCAGGCGTGATTCGATCATTTCTAGACCTAATGCAGCATCAGCGACGGTCATGCCCGACCACCAGACAAAATCCTTTAGCGTTGCCGGACTGTGGCTCGTAAAATATCGCTCGGCGAGGTTTGCCACGGCTTCTTCACGCGGCAAAGGCTTGGCCGGCGGCACACGTTCGTCAAAAAGAGCGTACGTAAACTGATTGCCGCGACGTTTGCCGTTACATACGACCTTGTCGAGTTCGGCCCGCAGCATAATATGAGTGGCCCGCTCAATGCCGGTCTTAATTCCCGCGTTTTCGAGCACGGCCATTAGCTCCTTGCGGGTAAGGTGGCTTCCGCCTTCCAGTGTAGTGGAGATGAGTTTGTTGCAGCGGAGGAGCGTTTTATTGTCAAGTTCCAGGAATCGCTGCCGGAACGAGCAGGCTTGCCCGATGCGCGGGGCGGAGAGTTCCAGCATCCAGCGAATGTCTTCGGCCGCCACGAAATGCCACGTTGGCCGCAGAACGTGCGTGCGAACGATCGAACCGCTGTCGATCGCGGCTTCGATCGATTCGGCTGTCGCAGACTTGAGCCGAAGTCCTATTCCCCATTTCGCCATTGCGTAATCCTGTGCTTGCACGGCTCCGAGCCACGATACCAGATCGCGAGGTTCCGTGAATTTCGTGCCAACGATCTGTTGATTTGCTAGACGAAGTTGCGCTATGTGGGACTTTTTCATTTCACTGAAATTTCGAGCAGCTCTTCGAGCCGCTGGTGTTTGATCCCGTAAAGATCTTTTATCGCCTGTATTTGGAGATCGAATCTTTCCGGATCAACGGCCCGTTCAAGCCGCGTTGCGGCCAGCATATTGTTTTTTGGGGTGTGCTCGACGGACACAAATTCGAAAAGCTTGGTCGAATAGCCGCTTCGCTCGAGCAGCAGTGAACGCAGGCCGTCGGTGATGGTCTCGGCAACTCGCTCAAGCATTACCCCGTGCTTTAAAATGTCGCGAAACATCTCGGGCGCTGTAATTTGCGGGCGGATCTCCTGGTGACAGCACGGAGCGGCGACTATGAGATCAGCGTCTGAGACGATGCCCTTGTGGATCGCGTCGTCGGTCGCCGTATTGCACGCGTGGAGAGCGATCAGGATATCGACATCGCAGACGTTGTAATCCGCGATGCTGCCAACTACAAATTCCAGGCCGTTGAACTGTGAGGCATTGGCAATACCATTGCACAGATCGACAAGCTCGCGTTTCGTATCGACGCCCGTGATGTGGACATTCACGCCGCGGATATTCTTAAAATAATCGTACGCTGCAAAGGTCAGATAGCCTTTGCCCGAGCCCATATCGACGATCGAGAGTTCTTTATGATCTTTCAGTTCGGACTTGTCGACAAGGCTCGCCAGCACCTCGACAAACTTATTGATCTGACGCCATTTATCTTGCTGTTTGTCGCGAACGCGGCCCGTTTCGTCAGTGATGCCGAGTGCTTTTAGATAAAAGCTCTCAGCATCCACCTGAACCTTCTTTTCGCGGTCGTGCTCTACAGGAGGTGCGGCCTTAAAGGTAGGTTTTGCAATATTTAGCCGTGCGTTGCCCTTTTTGCCGATGTCGAGCTGAAAGTCATTCCCGGTGGTGAAAAGGTGCCCGCTGCAAAATCCGTTGTCCAAAGCTTCGCCAACCAGCCCGACACCGAGATCAAGATCGTAATTCTTTGCTGTATCGCGGGTGTCGCTGCGATAGAGAAAGAATAGCCTCATATCTTTTTTGGTCTTAACGAGCCGCACAAGGATTTTTTGCAGATGCTCGTCGACACCCTTATAATTTCCCAGTGTCATCTTCACGAATGTGCCATCGGCCAGCGACGCGGCAAATTCGTGTAAAAATTTTTCTACCTGTTCGAGCATTCTGCCAAAAGGTTAGCACAAATGGATAAGGGCAAGATAAGCACCGGATTTTAAGTTGTTAGAAACATCTCAACAAAAGAAATGGGTGGCGTGGGTGTTGGCTATTTCTCTTTTTCTTCTAACGCTGACGTCCAGGATCTGTCTCGCTTATTACTATCCGGTTGATGGGCCCGGCGACGGCGTTGTTTACACGCAGATCGCAAAAAATATTCTCGAACAGGGTGTTTACTCGTTAGAGTCCGAGGCTCCTTTTACACCGACACTCGTCCGATTGCCGGGCTATCCGCTTTTCATCGCCGGCGTTTATTCCATTTTTGGACACGATAACAACACGGCCGTCCGCGTGGTACAGGCAGTTTTTGATACGGCGACATGTGTGATCGTTGCTCTGCTCGCATTTATGTGGACGGAAGACGCGGACCGGAAAAGGAAAAACGCGTTTATGGCGTTTCTTCTTGCCGCATTGTGTCCCTTTATCGCGATCTATGCGGCGACGCTTCTGACTGAAACGCTGGCGACATTTCTGATGGCGGCTATGACGCTGACGGCGACGCGTGCTCTAAAAGCTGCGAGTGCGAAAAGATCACTCCTATGGTGGATATTTACGGGATTGCTCGCAGGAGTTGCGGTTCTATTGCGACCTGACAGCGGACTTTTTGCCGCGGGCTTGGGTTTGACACTCGTAATTTCGGGTCTATTTTTGTTTAGTCAGGAAGAGCCAAAGTTCCTCAAGCGGCTCTGGCAAGTCACTTGGAAAGGATTGGCATTTTCTCTTGCTTTTATCTTGGTTCTCATCCCGTGGACGATCCGCAACGAGCGGCTGTTTAGCGTGTTTCAGCCGCTTGCTCCGGCTCACGCCGAGATGCCGGGCGAATTTGTTCCCCACGGTTATGACCGCTGGTTGCGGACGTGGGTCGACGACTTTCGCTTTGTCGAGCCAACACTCTGGAACCTGGACGAAAAGCCGATCCGGATAGCAAAGATGCCGCCGCAGGATTTCGATTCACCGGAAGAGCGCGATCGGGTCGCCGCACTTTTGGATCAATATAACAACCCGCCAGGTAGTCAGAATCAGTACAAGAAAGCAGATGACGAAAGCGACTCGGCGGACGACGCAGGCACTGGTGACGATAAGGCGGACAACTTGGCGGATAATGAGTCAGATACCGGCGACAATTCACCTGAGGGCAACACGGGTACAGACGAAAACAGCAATGGTGATCAAGGTGATGACCAGTCGGATGATGACGACGACGAAAACAAAAAATTTGTCGTAAAAATGACGCCCGAGATCGACGGCGGATTTGCAGCGATCGCCGACGAAAGGATCGCCCATTCGCCCGTCCGCTATTACCTGTTTTTGCCAGCCAAACGAGCCGCCGCGCTTTGGTTCGATTCGCATTCTCTCTATTACCCGTTTGGTGGTCAGATGTCTCCGATCAGCGATCTTGATTACGATGTGGATCAACAATACTGGCTGCCGGCGTTCACGCTGCTGATGTGGATCTACACTTTAATAGCGATTGGCGGCATCGTCGTCTTGTGGCGTCGTCGCGCGGACAAAAACATCTTGCAATGGTTGATCTTACTGGCATTGATGACGCTGCCGCGGATCATTTTTTTCTCAACTGTTGAGAATCCAGAGCCGCGTTATGTAGTTGAGCTTTTTGCTTTCACGGCGATTCTCGGAGGGTTTTTTCTCGGCAATCTGAAGTTGAAAAGATCAGATGCCAAAGAAGATGCTGGGCCCCAAACGCCGCCTGACCGTATGCTTTCGCTCGATGTGTTTCGAGGGATCACCATAGCTGCGATGACGCTGGTCAATGAGCCGGGAACTTGGAACGCGGTCTATCCCCCTCTCGCCCATGCCGAATGGCATGGCGCGACGCCGGCGGACTTGGTATTTCCGTTTTTCCTCTTTATCGTCGGGGTCGCGGTCGCGTTCGCGCTCGGAAAACGTAAAGACGAAGGCAAGTCGGGGCGGGAGATCTATTTTAAGATCATTAAACGCTCCGTGCTGCTGTTCGCGATCGGCGTTTTGCTCGAGATCTTTCCCTTTTACAATATCTGGACCGCAAACTGGTTTGAACCGTCCACGCTCAGAATATTGGGAATCTTGCAGCGCATAGCGATCTGTTATCTAGTTGCGTCGCTCATCTTTCTGCATACGAACTGGAAACGGCAGGCCATGATCGTCGTCGCGATTCTATTTGTTTATTGGGCGTTGATGATGCTGATCAGGGTCCCCGGATGCGATGTCACGACAATAAATGACAAAGCATGTAATCTCGCCGCGTACATCGACCAGACAATTCTCGGCACGAATCACATTTGGGAGCAATCAAAAGTGCTCGACCCGGAAGGACTGCTTTCGACGCTGCCCGCTATCGCGACGACGCTCCTGGGAGTTTTAACGGGGCAATGGCTGAGGTCTGGGCGGGCTAATACTTGGAAATTTGGCGGCATGCTCTTATCGGGCATCTCGCTTGCCACGGCCGGCTGGATCTGGAGCTTTTGGTTTCCCTTGAACAAATCGCTTTGGACGAGTTCGTTTGTAGTTTTCACGGCGGGCCTCGCGCTCTGTTTACTGGCAGTCTCTTATTGGCTCGTCGATATAAAAGGCTATAGAAAATGGTCGACGCCATTTATGATATTCGGTTCAAATGCAATCGCTCTATTTGTGGGTACAACTATAGTTGGGAAAATATTGGAAACGGCCGAGCTTGCGGCGTCGAACGACAAAACTATCTTGCTTCAGGAAAAGATCTTTAATGTTGTGTTTTTACCTCTTGCCGACCCCGCGAGCGCATCGCTACTTTATGCGACCTCGTTCGTTTTTATCTCCCTGCTCGTGTTGTGGCCGCTTTATTCAAGAAGGATCTTCATTAGGATCTAATTTGTGTCTGAAGGCATGGGCCTGCCGTCAGATGCTTTCAACCGACTGAAGGGCCTCACGCAATGTAAAATCGCCAACATTAAATGTATCAAGCCATTGATACATCGTATAAACCCCAACATTAAATGTATCAAGCCATTGATACATCGTATGAAGCCCAACATTAAATGTATCAAGCCGTTGATACATCGTATGAAGCCCAACATTAAATGTATCAAGCCATTGATACATCGTATGAGGCCCAACATTAAATGTATCAAGCCATTGATACATCGTATGAAGCCCAACATTAAATGTATCAAGCCGTTGATACATTGTATGAACGCCAACATTAAAGAATATGAAGGCTCACATCAACTTGCTGCCGGCTCTCATATTTCTTAGGAATGCTGGCATACAAGGTATATTCGCCAACATTCAGCGACTGACCGCCAACATCTACCCCGGCTATTCACTATCAAATGGTTCGGCTAAACTAACAAGGTGTTACGCGGAAGCAAATTATTGCGATTTACTGCTAAGGTCGTGGCGGGCGTTATATTATTCGCCGGAACCGTTGCCATCGTTTGGTGGCAAAACACGCGTTTGACCGTTCTCTACGATCTGTCCGGGGTGCTTGAGCCGGCGTCGCGCATCGCGCAGGGCGATCTACCATATCTCGATTTTCCGTTCCCTTATGCTCCCCTGACATTTATGATGCAGGCGGCGGTTATTCGCGTGACGGGGGCGGTCTATTGGCATCACATCGTTTATTGCTGCATTGTAGCGGGACTCGCGACCGTACTAACCTGGCGAATTTTGGCAGATCTCTTTTGCAATCGTCTTCCGCGGCCCGGCATTACTGCTTACCTGCTCTCACTGCCGTTAATGCTGTTGGGCATCTACTGCGTTTTTCCACATCCTTTCTATGATCCGGACGCTGCGTTTGTGATCTTGTTGTGTGTTTTTCTACTGCTGCGGCTGGAGCGAAAGGACTTTCCGCCGGTAAGGACCTTTTTGCTCGGAGCGCTGCTAGTCGTCCCGCTTTTTGTAAAGCAAAACATCGGCCTCGCTTTCCTCGGAAGCACCGGCATCGCACTTTTGATAATGATCGTTGTTGGGTTGCGGCGAAAGACGGTTGTGCGGCCTTATCTGTTGTTAATTGCTGGATCGATATCTGGCCTTGGCGTTGCGTTGTTGGTCATTCATAACACCGTTGGCCTAGAGAATTACAAATACTGGACGCTTGATTTTGCGGCGATGCGCCGTACGCCTTCGTTCGTCGACATGCTCTCGGTCTATGCCGACTGGATGTTGGTGTTGTGGGTCGCGACCTTTCTACTCGGTGCCTTTCTAATGCGGCAAAACGCGCATGTTAAGCGTTGGCCTTCGGTTCTATCGGTAATATTGATGGCCGTGCCGTTCATCTGGCCGGTCGCTTATTTATTTATCGACACAGACGCGTCAGAGCGGGCCGAACGTCTCGTCGGCCTCTGGCCGCTTGTATTTATAGCGTCGTTTGCTCTGGCCTATCTTTTCGTTCGACGTCTTAGCGGTATCGGGGCGGCTCTGCCATTCGTCCTGATCGCGACGGCCCACGGCGTATTTCTATCGCAGCAGCTTTGGGGCTCGACCTATGGCATCTGGCCGCTGTTGATAATACTGATCGGTCTTATTCTGGTATTGTTGTTCGAACCGGAGGAAGGAAAATCCGGTTTGCCAGTATCGATATTCACTGGCCTGATATCGGCGTCACTGATGGTCGCGGGTGGATTTTACGTCTATTCAAACGAGCGGCTAGATTACGTTAATTTTGAGGACGGCGAAATGGCTCATTCAAAACTGCCTCAGCTACAGGGCCTCTCGATGCGCGGCGACTGGATACCGGATTTCGAGGAGTTGGTTGCGTACGCCGATCAAAATATTCCCCGCGACGATGGCATCATATATCTTCCGGGCGAGGACCTTTTTTATTACACCACCGCAAGGCATCCGCACTTTCCCGTGCTGCTATTTGATGTTACAAATAATCCTTATAGTGCGGCGGACATTCGTGAACGTGTCATTGCAAGCGATATCGAATGGATGATCGTCAAGAACGATACGCAGATCGAGGCCGACAATACGATCGATAGCAAAACGGCAATATTCGATCTGCTAAAACCGGACTTTCGTAATGTCGAGAGCCTCAATAATTACGAGATCTACAAACGCCGTCATGCGGACGATCCGCCGGATGAGAATGACGATGGCGGCGATGGCGACGATTCACCGGATAGCGACAATTAGATAATACTTAAGGAGTTATGAGATGAATAACCTTTTCCACCTGGCTTTTCCCGTACACGATCTAACGGCCGCACGCGAATTTTACGGCGGCGTGCTTGAATGCGAAGAGGCACGCAGTTCGGATCGCTGGGTTGATTTTAATCTTTTCGGCCATCAGATCGTCGCACATCTTGCGCCGGAATCTGCGGGCATCAAGGCAGCAAATCCTGTCGACGCCGACAATGTTCCGGTGCCGCATTTCGGCATAATCCTGCCGGTCGAGCAGTGGCGTGAACTCGCGGATAAACTCATCGCCAAGGGCGTGAAATTTATCATCGAGCCGAAGACACGGTTTAAAGGCGAGGTTGGCGAGCAATCGACGATGTTTTTCCTCGATCCGAGCGGGAACGCGCTGGAATTCAAGGCCTTTGCCGACCCGTCGCTCATCTTTGCAAAATAAATGAAATATAGACTCATACTCATGCTTGCAGCGATAATGCTGCAGTTTGTTTTTGCGAACGCGCAGACGCAGAGAGAGATCGCGATAACGATAGACGATCTTCCGGTTGTCTCGACCCGTACCGACCTCAAAAACCGGCAGGAGATCACGAAAAAGATCCTTGGACATATCACAAAAGCGAAGGTGCCAGTGATCGGCTTTGTAAACGAGAACAAGCTCTATGCCGGCGACGAACGTGACCAAAAACAGATCGACCTTCTTAGAATGTGGCTCGCAGCGGGCCTCGGACTCGGGAACCACACCTTTTCGCACAAAAGCCTCAACTCGATCACCCTGGCCGATTATGAAGCGGACTTTTTGAAGGGCGAGATGATAACCAAAGAATTGCTTGCGGAAAAGGGACGAAAAATACGGTATTTTAGGCATCCGTTTCTACAGACGGGGCGGACTATCGAGATAAAAGCAGAATTTAATATTTTTCTTAATGAGCACGGTTACACGATCGCCCCCGTCACGATCGATAATGCCGATTACATTTTTTCGCGGGCGTATGACATGGCCTTCGACAAGGGTGATAAGAAGCTGATGAAACAGGTCGGCGACGCCTACGTGCCGTATATGGAAAGCAAGCTCGCGTATTGGGAGCGGCAATCGGTGAAGCTTTTTGGCAGGGAAATTCCTCAGACGCTGCTGATACACGCGAATTTTATCAACTCCGATTATCTCGACGACCTGATCGCGATGTTCAAGCGTCGCGGTTACAAATGTGTCGATCTTGATACGGCGTTAAAGGACGATGCTTATCGCCTGCCGGACACCTATGTTGGCCCTGCAGGCATCTCGTGGCTGCATCGTTGGGCGCTCGAGCGAGGCAAGCAGAATCTCGAGCCGAACGAGCCAACGGTTCCTGCTTTTATCATAAAGCTAACCGGATTGACCGAATAGCCCGCTTTACTTTGTGAACTCACCATCGACCAACCGCCAAATTGCGAGCGGATTTCCTTCCTTTAACTCATCTGGCAGAGCGGTGTCTGGAAAATTCTGGAAACAAACGAGCCGTGCGAACCTTGTAATTGCTCGCGACCCAACCGCCGTTGAGCGCGAATCAGACGTCGCCGGATAAGGCCCTCCGTGGACCATTGACGGGCAGACTTCGACGCCCGTCGAAAATCCGTTGAATATCAGGCGCCCGACTTTGGTTTCAAGTATTGCGATGAGGTCGTCGTACTCCACAAGATCGGCATCACTGCCGTGGACCGACGCGGTCAGTTGCGCTTCGAGCGAGCGGGCGATCTCAAGCAACTCCTCACGTTTCTGCGACCTGATCAGCAACGTTGTTGGGCCGAAGATCTCTTCGTTAAGGTCCGGCGTTCTCAAAAACTCGATTGCTGATGTTTCAAAAACCGACGGGTTGACTGAAAATCCGGGCAGATCAGCATCCTCGTTGGCCGCAAAACCGGCGACTTCAGATTTGCGGTGTTCGCTCGCGTCCGCGTAGCTTTTTTGAATTCCTCCGGTGAGCAAGGGCGAGGGCGGCGTCGCTGAAATTTGTTCTTTGAAATCCAAAATAAATTTCTCAGAGCCGTCGCTCTCCGGCAAAAATACGAGACCCGGTTTTGTGCAAAACTGGCCGACACCGCCGGTAACCGATGCGTGCAAGCCACTGACAATCGCGTCGCTTCGCTCTTTTACAGCACTTGGCAGTATAAAGGTCGGATTGACCGAGCTCATCTCTGTGTAAACCGGGATCGGCTCTGGCCGAGCCGCAGCAATGTCCATTAATGCCCGCCCGCCGCGTCGTGAGCCAGTAAACCCAACCGCTTTGATCACGGAATGTTTGACAAGGGCTTGACCTATCTCATAGCCGTCCGAAAACAAAAGGCTGAAGGTGCCGTCGGGTATGCCGCAGTCCTTTACTGCTTTTGCGACAGCGGTGCCGACGAGCTCGGCAGTTCCGGGATGCGCGATATGAGCATTGACGATAACGGGACAGCCCGCGGCAAAGGCGGATGCGGTGTCGCCGCCCGCGACTGAGTACGCGAGTGGAAAATTGCTCGCGCAAAAGACGGCAACAGGCCCGAGCGGTCGAAGCATCGATCGGACGTCTGGTTTTGGAATAGGCTGACGATCAGGGATCGCATGATCGATGCGTGCGTCGACCCACGAGCCATCGTCAAGCAGATCGGCGAACATACGTAGCTGGCCGCACGTGCGTCCGCGTTCGCCAACAAACCGAGCATTTGGCAATGCCGTTTCTAGCGATGCACGTTCGATAAGCGTGTCCCCCAGGGCCTCAATATTATCGGCGATGGCACGCAGGAATTTTGAGCGTTCGCGGCCAGGCAACATGCCGTAGGGAATTCGGGCTTCATCAGCCAATGCTGCGGCGCGGTTGAGTTCATCCAGCGTTGCGGAATAAAAGTCGGGGCCGACGGCCTCACCTGTTCGCGGATTGAACGCATGAAAGGTTTTATGCGCCGCGACGCCGCGATTAGCGCCGATGATCGAAAGGCCTGTAAGCTCAACGTTCATAATGTATTACGGCCTATCTGCAATTGCCTTGTCGATGATCTTTAATGTCTCAGCCAGCTCCTTGCCGACGAGTTCAAGCCGTGGCGGGCGCACTCGCGTGCTGCCCCAACCGACCTTTTCCTGCACCAGTTTTATCAGCTGAACAAATTTCGGCACGGTGTCGAGCCGCAGCAGCGGCAGGAACCACTCATATAGAACACGCGCCTGGTCGTTGTGCCCACTCATCGCGTAGTTAAAAAGATCGACGGACTCCTTTGGAAATGCGCTGACAAGACCTGCGATCCAACAGGTCGCGCCAGCGCCAATGCCCTCGACAATGCAATCGTCGACGCCGACGGCGATCGCCAAGCGGTCGTCGATAAGCGCCCGGATCGCCGTCACGCGTCGGACATCAGTGCTCGATTCTTTGACTGCATGAAGGTTTGGGATCTCGTCATCCAGCTCGGCGATCTGCTCGGGTAAAAAGTCGGTACCGTAAGCCACCGGATTGTTGTAGAGCATGCACGAAAGAGTGGTCGCTTTGCAGACCTCGGTGATGTGATGCTTACTCTCTCGCCAGTCGCTGCGATATATGTAAGGCGGCAAGACCATCAGTCCGGTGCAGCCCGCGGCCTCGGCTGCTTTCGCCTGAGCAATGGCGTCCGCGGTTGTGATCGCGGCTATTGCGGCGATGATCGGAACTTTGTCGCCGACAGCCGCGACGCAGGTTTTCCAGAGGGCGACCTTTTCATCCATTGTGAGAGTTCCGCCTTCACCGAGGCTGCCGTTCGTGACAACGCCTGTGCAGCCGTTGTCGACCAGCCACTTCACATGACGAGCGGTAAAGTCGTGATCGATCTGCAAGTTCTCGTTAAAACAAGTCGTGATCGCGGGCATCACGCCCGTCCAATTTATTGTCATAGATTCTCCATCTTTACAGGGAATATCGGCGCCCGTACCGACGCCGGCTCCCAGTCAAACAAAAACTCTGTAGCTGTTCCACAGATACGTCCCTGACAGGCTCCCATGCCGCAGCGTGTCTGCAATTTCGCCGTTCGCGAGGAGTCAAAATCTTTGAGGCGGCCATACTCGACATCTTCGCATCGGCAGACGATCGTTGCATCGTCCGCGACCATTTTTAGCTCGTCGCGTAATACGAAGGCGCGATTTAGAGCCTCGCCAAACTTTTGTTTTTTCTCACGCTCGGGAAAGAGACCCCGCGCTTTTTCCGTTTCACCGACGGCAGTGAATCCTGCGATCTTTCCTTCGATCAGCGATGCCTCGACACCGCCGATGCCGGTTGGTTCACCTGCACAAAATATATTTTCGCATGAAGTCCGCTGAAATTCATCGACGGCGACGAAACCATTTTCTATTTTGCACCCAAGGACGGACGCGAGCTCAATATTGGGCACCAGATGAAAGCCGCAGGCGAGCATATCGCACTCGACGGACCTGATTTCCCCCCTTCGAGTCAGGTTTACGGATTCCAAGTTATCCGTTCCAACAGCAGATGTGATCCAGCAGTCGGTTAGGTAGGGAACGCCCAGAAGTTTTGCACGCAAGGCTATAGCTTGCGAAAGCTTCGACGGCGACCGCCATAATCCGACGGCGAATCTATTTAGTTTTGCCGACGAGGTCTGCTCGGCGATGGCGACGACGTTTGCACCTTTGAACTTTAGATATTCGGCGACTGCGAGCAGCAAAGCGCCAGTCCCCGAGACGACAATTCGTTTATTTTCAATCTTTAAGCCGCCTTTTACGAGGGCCTGTAGGCCGCCGGCACCAAAGACATTCGGGAGTGTCCAGCCGGGAAAAGGGAGAAAGCGCTCCCTTGCACCGGTCGCAATGATAAGCTTTTCGTACTCGAATTCGACGGTGCCGTTCGGCGTTTCAGCTAGCAGGCATTTGTCGCCTGCTAGTCCAAAAATCGTCGCGTCATTTACGATCTTGATTCGCTCAGCTTCCACCTCAGCGATCAACTTTCTCGCTTCAGGCGATTTTGTTTTACCCAATTCCGCGCGCCAGATCTGGCCGCCGAGGCGCGGATTGTCATCTGCGATGGTTACCCCCACACCCTCCGAGGATGCGGCCAAGGCCGCGGACAAGCCCGCCGCACCGCCGCCAACGATCAGAATGTCGGACGCGTGGCTATTCATCGGTCTTGATCTCCATTCCGTCGTGGACAACCAGGGTACAGCTTTTTTGATGTTTCACGCCATTGACGGTGACGCGACACTCAAAGCAAATGCCCATGCCACAGAGTGGCCCGCGCAGATTGCCGTCGACCGAACGTCGGAATTGATCGACGCCCCCGGTCAGAATTGCCGCCGCGACCGTCGTGCCGTCGTCAACCGAAACACTTTTGTTGTTTATGGTTAGAGTGATCAATGTTCTATAAAAATTCTTGACGGTGAATACGGCTCGGGCGAAATTGCAGAAGCGCGGCCGAGGATCGCGGCAGTTATCAACTCAGCGGTGCCAAGTGATGTTGTGATACCCAACCCTTCGTGTCCGGCGGCGACATACACGTTGTCA
>Ga0068864_100003543_pt1 | contig 12908 bp, 12 predicted proteins | sample KBSSwiS72_FD_66586 | JGI IMG/M metagenome (GOLD analysis project Ga0068864, IMG submission 66586) | Switchgrass rhizosphere microbial communities from Kellogg Biological Station, Michigan, USA - KBS Switchgrass S7-2 | ecosystem: Host-associated > Plants > Roots > Rhizosphere > Soil ...
TACGCGCTGTTGCGCTGCATCGACTGCACGACGACGTGGTCGCGCCCCGGTTGGCCGCCGACCCGGGTGACGAGGTCCCGGACCCGCACGCCGGTCCAGTGCGCGGTGGCGCTCCATCCTTCGACGCACGCGATCGGCAGCTCCACGGTGGTCTGCGGCAGCGCCGCCAGCTCGGCCAGGCTGAGCGAGAGTGTGCCCGACGGGCCGGCGAGGGTGAACCGGTAGGCGGGGTCTGCCGCCACCAGGTGCACGCCGGACTCGAACGCGGTGTTGTTGACCGGCAGCCCCTGCGGCCCGGTGTCCGGCCGGCGTGGTGCGAGCGCCGAGACCGTCTGCAGTGGACGGATGGTCTGGCCAACCGTGGCCAAGGTGACAACCCCGACCGCCGCACCGGCCGCGGCCAGCAGGCCCCGGCGGGTCAGCCCGGTCCCGGGCGCCGGCTCGCTGCGTGGCTGGTGGCGCAGAGCGCCCCGGACGATAGGCAGTTTGATCGCGACGTGCAGCAGCAATCCGCCGATGGCCAGCCACGCCGTCCAGTAGTGAGAGGCGATGAAGGCGAACGGCATGGCCGAGTACCACCCGGCCACGTTGAGGATCCCGGTCACCAGCTGGAACAGCACGGCCGACACGAGGGCAAACACGGAGATCCGTTCGAGCGCGTGGACGAGGTCGCGGACCGGAGGCCAGGTGAACAGCTTCGGGTACACCGACCACAGCTTGGCGCTGAGCAGGCCGACGCTGGCGAATCCGGTCGCCACGTGCAGCCCCTGGGTCACGCGGTAGAGCCCGACGGGACGCGACGGCCACCAGAACCACGAGGTCGGATGTTGGATGAGATGGCTCAGCAGCCCGGTGACGAAGCAGATGGTGATGGCGGTGCCGAGCATCAGGCCGAGTTGGCTCGTCAGCCGGGGGGACCGGATCCGGGAGGTGAACGCCCGGCGGCGTAGCGGCCCGCGCCGAAGCCACAGCGGGGGCGTCGGAAGCGGACGGCGCAACACGCCGGTCAGCCGCGACGCTGAACGAGGTGGACGAACCACCGACCCGCCTCCGTCCATTCGTCAGACACTCGAAGGGGGGTGCGGCCCACCAGATCGTTCACGTCGCGGGCGGCCACCCGAGCCCATGGGAACAGCGCGCTGCGGCGCACGCCGTCATGCAGGGCGACCTGGCCGGTCCAGCTCGGCACTCCGGGCGGGTGGACCTCGGCGACCACGCCACCCCGTCGGTCGAGCAGCCCGGCGCAACGACGCAGCAGGCGGCCCGGGTCACCGCCGATACCGATGTTGCCATCCGCCAGCAGGATACTTCGCCACCGTCCCTCCATCGGCAGGGGCGCGAAGACGTCACCCCGCATGGCCAGCGCGCCACGGCGATGGGCTTGCCGGACCGCCTCGACGCTGATGTCCACGCCGAGCGCCGGGCGGCCGCGGCGGTGCAGGGCGGCCGCCAGCCGACCCGGCCCGCAGCCGACGTCCAGGGTCGCGCCGCGACAGCGCCCCAGCATCGACTCGTCACCCGGGCGCAGCCGTAGCGTCCATTGGGCCGCGTCGACCTGGCTCACCACGTGGCCGCGCGGACTGATCAAAGTCAGCACGGCGGAACGCCCCGCGTCGGCCCGGCGTAGCGCCGACCCGTACACCTGCAGCGGTGCGGTCACCGCGCAACCCCTTCCGCGACCGTGGGCACCTGCATCCGTACGGTCGCGGCGAACGACCCGCCCGGGCATGCGGCGGCGACGGCGTGTGCGTCGGCCGCGGTGTCCACATCCCGCAGCGAGGGTCCATATTCGACAGTCAGGCCGTACGCGTCCAGCGCGTGGCGGGTCAGCGTACACGTGTCCGGCGTGGACATCGGGACGCCCGCGAGAACGCGGGCGGCGGCCGGGTCACGCAACGCCAGCGCCCACCAGCCGCCGTCCTCGGCCGGCCCGAGTACGGCGTCGACCCGATCCAGCCCGTCGGCGAGCGCGGCCAGCTGAGCCGGGCCGACCTGCGGGGTATCCATACCGATCAACAGCGTCGATAGTCCGGGGACCGCGGTGTCGGCGAAGGCATGCGCCAGTCGCTGGCCCAGCCCGTCGCCGCGCTGGCGGACCAAACCCCATCCGGCGGGCGGCCGATAATTGCCGCAGATCGCCAAAGTGCGGAGGGCCACCGGGCTGGCGTCCACGGTGCGCAGCGTGTCGGCCAGGCTCGCCGCCGCCACCGCCGCCGCCTGCTGGGGTGTACACGGTGGACAGAGCCGGGTCTTCACCCGGCCCGGCACCGGCTCCTTGGCGATGACGAGCAACTGCAGCCTCATCGGGCCATGACCTTCGCCATGTCGCGCACGGCGCGGGCCGTACCACGCACGGTGCCGGTCACCTTGGACCGGCCACCGGCGCGCGGGGCGTAGTCCACGTCCACCTCGGCCACCCGCAGCCCGGTGCGGGCGGCGCGCAGCACCATCTCCAGCGGGTAGCCGAACCGGCGGTCCCGCAGGTCCAGCGCTACCAGCTGCTCGCGACGGCCGGCCCGCATCGGACCCAGGTCGTGCACCGGCACCCCGGCGGCCCGCCGCAACCGCCAGGCCAGTACCGCATTGCCCAGCCGGGCGTGGGGCGGCCAAGCGTCGCGGCGGGTCGGCCGGCGCCGGCCAAGCACCAGATCGGCCCAGCCCGCGTCGACCGGCTCGACCACCGATGTCAGCTGACGCGGGTCGAGGGAGCCGTCCGCATCAAGGAAGCAGACCAGGTCGGCCTCGGCCGCCAGCAACCCTGCGTGGGCGGCCGCCCCAAACCCCCGCGGGCTGGCGTGCACCACCCTCGCTCCGTGTGAACGAGCCACGTCCACCGAGCCGTCGGTCGATCCGTTGTCGGCCACGATCGGGCGGAAACCGTCGGGGATCCTGGACAACACCCACGGCAACGCCTGAGCCTCGTTGAGGCAGGGCAGCACCACATCGATCACTTGGTCAGGCTATGCGTCGCGCTGCGGCCGGGACATTACGAGACTCGGAAGGGGTGTTACGAACTGCGAACGCGACCGGTCGCGACCCTGGACAGGCAGTAGTGTCGATGCGTGCGAGTCCTGGTAACCGGCGGCGCCGGCTTCATCGGCAGCTACGTCGTGGCCGCGATCCGCGCGGCTGGCCACGAGGTCGTCACCCTCGACGTCCTGCACCCGTCGGCCCATAGTCACCGCACCGCGCCCATTGGGGTGATCGCTGGCGATGTCCGCGATCCGGCGATGGTCGCCTCGGCGCTGCGCGGTGTCGACGCCGTTATCCACCAGGCCGCCATGGTCGGCATGGGCGTCAACCTCGACGACATGACCGAGTACGTCTCCTGCAACAACGTGGGCACGGCCGTGCTGCTGAGCGCGATGGCCCGGGCGGGCGTACACCGGCTCGTCCTGGCCAGCTCGATGGTTGTCTACGGCGAGGGCGCCTACGACTGCCCGACCCACGGACCGTCCCGTCCCGGACCGCGGGCACGGGCCGGCCTGCTGGCCGGCCGGTTCGAGCCGACCTGCCCGCGCTGTGGCCAATCGCTGGCCCCGCGCCTGGTGCTCGAAGACGCGCCGCTCGAGCCGCGCAGTGTCTACGCCGCGACCAAGGTGGCCCAGGAGCACCTTGCCCGGGCGTGGGCCCTGGAGAGCGGCTCGACCGCGATCGCCCTGCGTTACCACAACGTCTACGGGCCGGGGATGCCCCGAGACACCCCGTACGCCGGTGTGGCGGCGATCTTCCGGTCAGCCCTGGAACGCGACGACGCGGCACAGGTCTTCGAAGACGGCCGGCAGCGCCGCGACTTCGTGCACGTCGCCGATGTGGCGCGAGCCAACGCTGCAGCGCTGGCCGCGGTTCTCGGCACCCACCGGCCGCCCGGTCTAAGGGCCTACAACATCGCCTCAGGCGAGCCGCATACCATCGCAGAGATGGCCGAGGCGTTGAGCGCCGCCTTCAACGGACCGGCGCCGGTGATCACCGGACAGTTTCGCGCCGGGGACGTGCGGCATGTGATCGCATCCCCCGAACTGGCCCGGGCCGAGCTGGGCTTCTGCGCCGAGGTGAGCTTCCACAGTGGAATGATGGAGTTCGCCACTGCCCCGCTCCGGGGCTAGCGATTCGTGGGACCGTCCCGGTCTTGGAACGTCACGCATCGGTGCGATCCCGGGGAGATCCGTCGGCGGACCACGTTCGTGTCCCTGCCTCGGCGAACCCGTATCGGTGTCGGCGCCGAAATCGGTCGGAGGGCTCGCTGTTCACGGCGCCATAAGTTCGGCAGCGCCGAAGGACACGGCGAAGCGCTGGCACCAGATGGTGACGCTCCGGAACGCGATCACATCGGTGCCGACGGGCACGTCGTAAAGTTGCGTACCCCGGTTGCCTTTGAGCCGGCCAACCTCCAGGTGCCTGCCGTCGTCGAAGACGTGCCAGCCCGCACTGTTTGCGACGACCGGCTGGTCAGTGAGCCAGACCCGCAGATCGGGTCCATCCGATGTGGACAGATCCCTGAGGATCAACTGATGTCGACCATCCGGCAGCCGAACCAGCTGAACCCGGCCCGACGTGGCATGCTCGTGCGCGACCAGGTCGCCCTGGGCGACGAGCACCGGAATCGTGAACGGTGTTGACCCGGACGCCGGGCTAGGGTCAGCGGTGGCCGGATATGGGGTGGCGGCACCGACGACCGGCACCGCCTCGGTGATGGTCGTAGACGTGAAGAGCTTCCACGGCTGGAACCAGTAGAGTCCGGCCGCAACGAGTACAGCGACCAGTGTCGTGCTCGTTACGACTCGCCTGCGCATGAACGAACGGTATCGGAGTGGCCGGGCGGGCCGAGCGATCAACGAAGACCCGTAACCGTCACGTAAGGATCTTGTCGAAGACCCGCACCTATTGCAGCGTCACCATTGTCGACCCGGCGGTACAGATTCCCATCGATGGCATACGGTCGGCACTGCCGCAGGTCTGGATTGACCACGCCTCACCCGACGTGGGCAGAGATGCAATCGCCGCTCTTCGCGACACTCATTGGGGTGATCGAGCGTGAGAATGCGTGGCCGGTTCTAGGCCCCGAACTTTTCCGAACGGGTCGACCGTCTCGAGGTATCACTGCAGCGGCGATGCAGTCCGCCCCTCGCGCAGGGCGGACGCTACGAGCTCGGCGTGTGTATTCTGTTTTCATCCACTGTGGACGTCCCTGTCCGCAGGCCGTGGATGTCCCATCTGCCGGAGCAAGAACACCAGGAACTGTGGCGCAAATGGCCAGAGCAATCCTTCTACGCTTCGCAAGTCATCAACGGCCACGTGAAAGGTTGTACGCGAGTTCCGCGAGAACGCGAGTAGGCAGCGGCAACGGAGACCGAGCAAACGATGGCCAGTCACCGGCGGCGCGCTCGGGACGCGCCCAGGGGATCACCGCCGGAATGGTCACCGGAACCGCCCGGCAGGGCGGGAACCGGCCGCGACGCGTTCCTCGGCGAGGGTGCCGTTGGCCTCGCCGAGCCACGGATATGGAAGCGGGCCTTCTTGAGGCGGACGACGCCGGCGTGGATGACGGCAGCCGTGTGCCCACAGCCGACATCGGCAATACGACGACCGGCGATCCGGTCCGCAGCTGGCCAGCGCTTGTTGCATCCGCCTGGCATTTGCAACGTTGTCGCATGCGGACATGGGCACCTACAGTTTCCGGAGGACCCTCAACCGCGCGAACGTCTGGAGCAAACCGTGACTGCAGCGCACGACCACGACCATGACCACCATTACCAGCCCGACCGTGACCCTGACCACGATGAGCACGCTCACGCGGGTGGGTTGGCCGGCCTGTGGCGCAAGGTTGGCCACGTCGTGACGCCGCATTCGCACGACGCCGCCGGCAAGGTTGATCAGGCGTTGGAGACCTCCCGCGATGGGATCCGGGCGTTGTGGGTCTCGCTGGCGGTCCTTGGGTCGACCGCATTGCTGCAGGCTCTCGTGGTCGTGCTGTCGGGGTCGGTCGCGCTGCTGGGCGACACGTTGCACAACCTCGCCGACGCACTGACGGCGGTGCCGCTGGGGATCGCGTTCGTGCTCGGCCGTCGCGCGGCGACCCGCCGTTACACCTACGGATATGGGCGCGCGGAGGACCTGGCCGGCATCGTGATCGTCGGGTTCATCGCCGCGTCGTCGGGACTGGCCGGCTTCGAAGCATCGCGGCGACTGTTGCACCCGCAACAGGTGACACACCTGCCCTACGTTGCCGCCGCCGCGCTGATCGGATTCGCCGGCAATGAGATCGTTGCCCGGTACCGAATCATCGTCGGACGCCGGATCGGCTCGGCCGCCCTGGTCGCCGACGGCCTTCATGCCCGTACCGATGGGTTCACGTCGCTGGCGGTCCTAGTGGGCGCGGCCGGGGTCGCCATCGGCTGGCACTGGGCCGACCCCGTCGTCGGCCTGCTCATCACGGTGGCAATCCTGTTCGTCCTCAAGGACGCTGCCCGCGAGGTATTCCGCAGACTCATGGACGCCGTCGACCCGGCCATGGTCGACCAGGTCGAAACGACCCTGCGCTCCACCCCGCACGTCCTGGATGTCGGCCAGGTGCGGGTGCGCTGGATCGGTCACCACCTGCACGCCGAGTGCGAGATCACCGTCGCCGACACCGCCACCGTCGCGGACGCCCACCAGATCGCCCACGACGCCGAGCACCGCCTCGCCCACTCAGTGCCTCGGTTGACCACCGCGACCGTCCACACCGAACCCGACAGCATCGACCGCCAGCACCATCACAGCGCAGTCGCCACGCACCGGTAGCCATGAATGTAATCCGCTCAGCTTTGGGCCGAGCGTTGGTTTCAGACCCTGGGCGGGACGTTGTCGGGCATCTCATGCTCGCAAGGCGCGCCATCGCGGGGTCGAGCCGTGCCCTTGGGAGCACAGACGCACGTCTCCACGGACAACGGACAGTCAGAGATCATCTGGCTGTCCATTGTCGTTTACTTGGATGGGCTGGCAAACCGCTCGTGCGCGTGAACCTGCTATCGGCCGTGTCGCGGGCACCGTCCACAGTGGTCACATTCCGGCTGAGAGCCAGGCACTCATTGGATCGCTACGGTGATCGCGGCGGTGTGGACCGCCCCACCGGTTTGGAACTGGATGAACATGCGCCAGTTGCCGGCCTTTGCCGGGGCGGCGGTGAAGCTGAGCGACGGGCCGCCGAGACCCGTTTTCGCGTCGCCCTGCGCGAGCGGGTAGGTGAGCGCGAGGTCGCCCTCATGTACAGCGGTGAGCTGGCCGAACGAGCTCATGTAGGGCTCGAGATCGGTGACGAGTAGGCCCGCCTTCTTCACCAGGAAGGTCACGCTCCCCGTTGCGCCTGCGGTCAACGGGGTTCCGACCATGGTCAGCGAGTAGCCGTCGACCTGCGTTGTCGTGGACGGGGCGGGCAGTCCAACCGCCGCGCCGGTCCCGGTCACGGTGACCTTGTCCCCCAGGATGAGCGATGCGGTGTCGCCGCTGCTGGAGACGGCGACGAATGCTACGTACGCCCGGTACGCGCCGGGCTGTAGCGGCCCCACGGACGCGGTCCAGGTGCCGTCGTTCGCCATGGTGGGGTGGAGGTGCTGGAAACCGGACAGGTCGGATCGGATGAGGTAGAGGTGCATCAGCTGGGTCTGTTCCGGATGAAAGGTCGTGAATGCCTTACCGTCGGGGCCAACGATGCGGAAGCTGAACGCGGTCGCCTCGTCCGGGGCGAGCGTCGTGGTCGATGGCGTGAACGTCAGTCCAGCTGTGCTTGCCTGTAGCCCGTCACCGAGTGGTGCCTGCTCGCCACCGTCAGTATTGCTGGCGGCCGCTGGCGCCTGAGTGGTTGGTTGGCCCGCGGTGGCCGATGCCGGCTTCGAGGTACGAGGTGCGGACGTCGTCGCGTATCTGGTCGGCGTGGTATCGGGACTGGAGCAGGCGGCCGGGAGCACGGTCGCCACCAGGACCATCACAGCTGAACCGAATCTGCGTGTAAAGGCTCGCGTCGTCATGGTCGTTGGTGATCCTTCTTGAAGGGTGCGAGGACGTGGTCGAAAACATACGGCCAGCGCCGGACCCTCACCAGAGGGAGCAGGATCCAGATCAAAGGGCCCCGTACTCCGCGTGAGTACGGGGCCCTTGGCTGTTGGTCAGTCGGTGGTACGGATGTGGTTCACGACCGCCGCGGCGGCGATCGCGGCGGCGGCGAGGAGCAGCCCCGAGCCGGGGAAGCCGAGCGGGCCGTCGTCGCCGACGAGGCCGCCGACTGTCCACGTGATCGCGAGCGCGACGCCGACCCACCAGGGCAGGACGCGGGCCCGGATCGCGGCCACCGCGAACAGGACGAGCCCAATGATCGAGACGAACGTGCCCAGCAGGTAGACCGGTCCCAGCGCCATCGGGTCCTTGGTCACCAGCGTGGCGACGCCGTCCACCGCCACCGCGACGAGGGCGACGGTCGTGACCGCGAACGAGACGGTGCCGAGCTTGCCGTCCCGGCCGCGCTGGACGGCGCGCAGACCGGCGAGCAGGAGGAAGAGGCCGATCAGCATGGGGAACATGTCGGCGGTGTACCAGTAGTCGACCGCTGACTGGAATTTGCCGTCGGAGGTCGTGGTGAGGAAGTCGAATCCGGCCAGGGCAACGCAGCCGAGGGCGAGGAGGGCGGCGCCGACGGTCGCGGTGCGGCCGCTCGTCCGCGTGGGGGCGGCGGTGAGCGTGGTCATGGGAACTCCTTGTGCGGTGGGCGATCCGGCGCTCGCCGGTCGTCGCTGACGCTAGGAGCGCGTCGGCTCGGAGTCGTCCGGCCGCACGCCGAATCCGCGTCCGCCCGGCGGTGGATGCCGCCTCCACCCATGTGCGGACGCCGACCCCCTCGGCCGGTTCGTATTGTCCTGGCCATGGAAGGGTCCGGGCGGCGCTGGTGGCGTGCCGATCTTGCGATGGCCGCGGTGGTGACGCTCGGCATGGCCGCCGCGGTGGTCGTGTCCGGCCCAGCCTCCGCACTGCCGCGGGCCGGTGCGACCGTGGTTGCGTTGGGACTGCTGGCGCTCGCGGTACGCCGTCGGCGACCGCTGGCGGTCGCGGTGGTCGCCGCGACCGTGGTGGTGGTCGAGGTGGTGGCGGCACCGGACGGCACACAGGCGCCGGCGTTCGTGGCGCTCATGGTGGCGGCGTACTCGCTCGGCGCGCACGCCGGCCGCGTGGGCCTGACCGCCGGCGCGGCGGTCTCGCTCGCGGCGGTGGTGGTCGCGCAGTTGCTGGCACCGCGGGCGCCTGGCTACTCGCACGCGGCGGCGATCACGTTCTTCGGGGCGATCCTCGCGGTCGCGCCGATGGCGGTCGGCATAGTGGTCCGGGTGCAGGCAAGTCTTGGCCGGCGGTTGCGCGACCGTACCGAGTCGAACCGGGTCGGCATCGCCGAACGCATCGATGATGGTAAGGCTGAGCAGCGGGTCAGGATACGTGCCGACGTCGAGCGCGCGGTGCTGGGCGGGTTGGACGCGATGCGCCCGTACGCGAGCGTCGCCGGCCTCGCCGACGTGACCGCCGTGCGTGACCTGGGGCGTGAGGTGCTCGGACGGATGCGAGGCCTGCTCGGCGAACTCCGGACCGATGATCTCGACGGTGCCGCAGCGCCGGCGCGCGCGCCCGGACGTGGACTCACCGAGCTGCGAGCCATGGTCGACCGGGTGCTCGCGGCAGAGGTCACCGCACCGGCCCGCCGCCGTACCGTATGGTCGGTTCTCACTCCGGCCCGCGTCGACCTCGCTCTGGCCGTTCTCGCCGGCGCGTACGCGCTCCTCGTTGTCGCCTCAACGATCGGCTCGGCCACAGCAGCCGGCCCATCAACCGGCGCCGCTTCAACCAGCGCTGTGGGGTACGCGGCCGCCGCCGTCGGTGCGATGGCCGCCCTGGCCGCGGCCGGGGTCCGTCGGCGACCGTTCACGGCAACCATGGTGGCGATGGCGTTGGTCGTCGGCTACGCGGCGTTGATCCGGCCGGCCGACGCCTTCGAGGGGTGGGTCGCCGGGCTCGACCTGATCGTGTTCCCGTTCCTCGTTGGGGCGGCGCTCGACCTCGGTGCGGCCGCTGCCGGCCTGGCCGCATGCGTGATCACGGCCGGACTTACGGTTCTCGCCTCCCGGGCCTCGCTATCCCTGGCCGACCTCGCCACGTTGGGCATCTCAGCCGGGGCATGGATGGCCGGGCGGGTCCTGCGCGGTGGCGCCCGTGCCCTCGACGCGGAAGCCCGCCTCAGCGCCGCCGAGCTGGCCACGCAGCAGGCGGTGTTGCTGGCGGCGCTGCACGCTGACCGGGCCGACGTCGCGCGCGACCTGCACGACGCGGTCGGGCACGTGATGACCGGCATCGTGCTGCAGGCGAGCGCGGCGATCCGGGTCTGGGACACGCCACGGGCGGACGCGCACATCGTCGACCTGCGGCACAGTCTGGCCGAGGCGCTGGACGAGCTGCGCCCGCTGCTCGGCCGGCTGGCCGTCGACCCCGATCCATCGGCCGAGATTGGTGGGATCGACGCCCTGATCGAACGGGCCCGGCGAACCGGCCTGCCGGTGGTGGTGCACGGATCCCTTCCACCCTCCGAAGTGGACGCCGTGGTGTACCGCGTCGTGCAGGAGTCGCTGACCAACGCCGCGCGGCACGCTCCCGGCACCGCGGTGACTCTACGGTTCGCGACCGACGAGGAGTCCATTGTGGTCGAAGTGGCCAATGCGGTGCCGTCGGCCGTGCTGGCGGGGCTCGCGCAGGCCGGCTCCGGGCAGGGCCTGCGGGGCATGGCCGAACGCGTCTCCGCGCGCGGCGGCGACCTGCACGCGGCGCCGACCGCGGAGGGCGGATTCGTTGTCCGGGCCCGCGTTCCGCGGGCACGGGTCGTCGCATGATCCGGGTCCTGCTCGCCGACGACCAGTCCCTCGTGCTGGCCGGCCTGCGGACGATCCTCGAGACCGAGCCCGACATCGACGTGGTCGGGCAGGCCCGCGACGGGAGTGAGGCGATTCGGCTCGCCGCCGAGCTGCGGCCGGACGTGGTGCTGATGGACATTCGCATGCCCGCGGTCGACGGCGTGGTCGCGACCCAGCAGATCCTCGCCTCCGGTGCCGGCCCGACCAAGGTGGTCATCCTCACCACGTTCGACCTCGACGAGTACGTGTACTCAGCCCTTCGCGCCGGCGCCAGCGGCTTCCTGGTCAAGGACATCCCGGATGACCAGTTGGTCGCCGCCGTGCGTGCGGTCCACCGCGGCGACACCCTGCTGGCCCCGACGGTGACCCAACGGCTCATCCGCGCGTACGTTCGTCGTCCGCCCGACGGCCGAACCGTGCCCGGAGCCGACACACTGACCGCCCGGGAACACGAGGTGTGGCAACTGGTCACCGCCGGCCGGTCCAACGCCGAGATCGCCGGCGACCTGTTCCTGGGCGAGGCGACCGTGAAGACCCACGTGTCGCGACTCATGGCCAAACTCTCCGCCCGCGACCGCGTCCAACTCGTCGTCCTGGGCTTCGAAGCCGGCCTGCGCTGACCTCGCCGCGGCGCGTAATTGCGTACCGATCGTCGCGGCCGGTGGCTAGGCTCCCGGTCGTGGGCAGTCCTCCCGCGCCGTCGATCCGCCGGCCCGTCGCCGGGCTGATCGCCGCGGACGTCATCTCCACCGCGGGCACCGAGATGACCGCGATCGCGTTGCCCTGGTTCGTTCTGGTGACCACCGGCTCGCCCGCGCGGATGGGCGTCGTGCTGGCGGCCGAGTTCGTGGGTCTGACCGTGCTCGGCCTGGTCGGCGCCCGGGTCGCGACCGCGGTGGGACCGCGGCGGCTGATGCTCGGCTCCGACCTGACCCGCGCTGTCCTCATCGCGGCGATCCCGTTGTTGTCGTGGCTGGGCCTGCTGTCGTTTCCGGTGATCCTCGGAATCGGGTTTGTCGTGGGCGGGTTCTTTCCCGCTTACCAGTCGTCCAGCCAGATCATCCAGGCCGGCCTGGTGAACGACGACGAGGTCCGGTTGACCCGGCTCGGTGGTCTGCTCGGCGCGCTCAACGAGTCCGCGAGCTTCGTCGGCCCCGCCCTGGGCGGCGTGCTGGTCGCCGTATTCGGGCCATCTCCGGTGCTGCTGATCGACGCCGCGTCGTACCTGTGCGCCTTTGCCCTGATCGGCCTGCTGGTCAAGCCGGCCAACTCCGCCGCGGCGACCGCCGGCGATGACGCGTCGATCGGTGCCGGCCTGCGTTACCTGTGGCGCAACCACGACGTGCGGCGACTGGTCCTGGGCGTGGGCGTGATCTCACTGTCCTGGGCCGCGCTCGTCGCCACCGTACCCGTGCTCGCGTTGCATCACGGCGGCGCGTCCGTCGCCGGCCTCCTGCTGGGCGCGTACGGAGCTGGGTCGGTCGTCGGGGGACTGGTGTCATCGCGAGCCCGCCGGGCCCGCGCGCGGACCGCGGTCATGTCGCTGTTCGGGCTGGCCGCGGCGTCCTGGGCGCTCGTGTTGCCTCTGCCGACGTGGGCCTGGGCGTTGGCGATCGGCGGGACCGGAGTCGCGTCCGGGTTGTTCTTCCCGCGGTTCTTCTCCTCGCTGACCGCGAGCATCCCGGCCGCGCTGCGTGCCCGAGTGCTCAGTACCGTCCACATTGTCATCTCGGCGCCGTCGACGTTCGGTTTCGTCGGCGCCGGCCTGCTCGCCCAGCAGTCCACTGTGGCCAGTCGGCTCCTGGTCGCAGGCTCGGCGACGGTTGGCGCGATGATCGTCGCGGTCAGTCCCGTCGCGCTCCTGTCTCCGACCGCTGCTTCGGAGCCGGAACCCGCGGCGCTGGCCGGCTAGTCCCATCCGCGGGCCCTGGGCTGGCTCCGCGCACGGCGCGCGGAGCCAGCCGGACGCCTACTGCGCCTTCCAGCCGG
>Ga0068864_100003550_pt1 | contig 12898 bp, 12 predicted proteins | sample KBSSwiS72_FD_66586 | JGI IMG/M metagenome (GOLD analysis project Ga0068864, IMG submission 66586) | Switchgrass rhizosphere microbial communities from Kellogg Biological Station, Michigan, USA - KBS Switchgrass S7-2 | ecosystem: Host-associated > Plants > Roots > Rhizosphere > Soil ...
CTCCTGAGCGGCTCGGGCCTTCCGCCGGCGGAGATCGTCACCTTCAGCTTGCTCTACTTTGCCGCCAACCTTGTCACCGGTCTCGTCGGCGGCATCCTGTTCATGCTGCGAGGCACGGCCATCAGCTGATACCACGACTCGTGGTGAGAACTCCCCGAGGTTAAGCACGAAGAACCCAAAGAACACAAAGACCGAAATCATTTGATCTGGTCTTCGTGTTCTTCGTGATCTTTGTGTCCTTCGTGATTGATGACTGCTAGCTGTACCACTCACCGGATGCCTAATCACCCGTTGCGTATCCTCCTCCATTGACATAGGGGGAGGGGGTATATAGACTCCTATCCGAATCACGTTTTCAGGATGGCTCTATGTCGATGAACGAATGGCTGGTCGTGGCAGGCGGATTATCCGCCATTGCTTGGGTGAATTGGTATTTCCTGGTCGCAGGACGTAAGCGGGTAGCAGTTGCCGCCGGCCCCGGCGGAGCCCCCGAGGTGCGGATCACGGTTGATGGAGGCTACGACCCGGCGGCGATTCGAGTTCCGGCAGGACAGCCCGTAAGGTTGCTCTTTGACCGGCGCGACACCTCTCCCTGCTCCGAAGAAGTTGTGTTCCCCGATTTTGGCATCCGGCAATTTCTTCCCACCGGCAAGACCACGCCGATTGAAATCACCCCGCCCAAACCGGGGAAGTACGAGTTCATGTGCGGCATGAGCATGCTGCGAGGCAGCATCATCGCCGAGCCTTCGGTATCCTCCGACTCAGCCCGCTAAGCCCATGGCAGCCGCCGAAAAGGTCGAGCTTCGAGTGACGGGGATGCACTGTGCCTCGTGCCAGTCACGGGTGCAGCGGTCGCTGGCCGAGCAGCCGGGGGTCGTAGACGCCTCGGTCAACCTGATTCTGAATACCGCCGCAGTGACCTTCGATCCGGCCGCAACCACGCCCGAGAGGCTGGTGCAGGCCATCAGGGAAACCGGATACGATTCGGAAGTCCCGCGTTCGGCGAACACGGCATTCGAGGAGCAGGAGGCGCGTGACCGTGCCATCGACGAGGAGTTTCGGGATCTGCGCCTCAAGGCGGTGGTCAGTGGGATTGCCGCGGTCGTGGCGATGATCCTGTCGCTGCCTCTGATGGCACCAGCTGTGGCAGGACACGAGACCGTAGTCGCTGATCCCTTCATGCGCTGGGTCATGCATTCACTGAGCCCGGTGCTTCAAAGCCTTTTCCCCTGGCTCTACACGCTGCCTCCGCAAAGTCTGGCCTACGCGTTGTTGCTTCTGACGGTCGGGGTCATGTTCTGGGCCGGGCGGCAGTTCTACGTCCGGGCCTGGACTGCGTTCCGGCATCACACCGCGGACATGAACACGCTCATCGCGTTGGGCACCGCAGCGGCGTTTGTGTATTCCTGCCTGGCGGTGCTGACGCCGCAGTTCTTCCTCGCGCGGGGTCTCTCGCCCGATACGTATTTCGAGGCCGTTGTCATTATCATCGCGCTGATCCTCACCGGCAGCGCGTTCGAGGCTCGGGCCAAGCGACAGACGGCCCAGGCCCTTCGCGCCCTGGTGAACCTCCAGCCCCAGACCGCGAGAGTCGCGCGGGAAGGCGAGCTGGGGCGCGAGATCCCCATCGATCAGGTGGTTCAAGGCGACATCGTCCTGGTCCGTCCCGGAGAGCGGATCCCGGTGGATGGCCAGGTCCTCTCGGGTCACAGCGCGGTGGATGAGTCCATGCTGTCCGGCGAATCGTTCCCGGTGGAGAAGAAGGCCGACTCCCTGGTGATCGGCGGGACGCTCAATGGCACCGGGGCATTCCGGTATCGGGCCACGACGCTCGGATCTGACAGCGTCCTTTCCCAGATCGTGAAGCTGATGCGTGAGGCCCAGGGTTCACGCGCACCGATCCAGGCGCTCGCCGATCGGATCAGCGGGATCTTCGTGCCGATCGTGGTCTCGATCGCGATCGCGACGTTCGTGATCTGGTTTGTCGCCGCCGACACCGCACCTGCCGTGCGCGGGTTCGCCGCGGCAGTGTCGGTGCTCATCATTGCCTGTCCCTGCGCCATGGGTCTCGCGGTGCCCACGGCCGTAATGGTTGGGACCGGCCGGGCGGCCCAGCTCGGTTTCCTGATCAAGGGAGGAGAGACCCTGCAGCGCGCCGGGATGGTTGACGTGGCGGTGCTCGACAAGACGGGGACAGTCACCGAAGGCCGGCCGCGGGTAACGGACATTCTCGTGGTCGGCGGGGGCGCCCAGGATGAAACTGATCTGTTGCGGCTCGCGGCCTCCCTCGAAACAGTGAGCGAGCATCCCCTCGCAGCCGCCGTGGTGCGGGCCGCGCGCGATCGCGGCCTGACCCTGAGTGAGCCTGGCGAGTTCAGCTCGGTGACCGGGCGCGGCGCCTCGGGAACCGTGGATGGGATTCCGCTCCTGGTCGGCAGCGAGGCCCTGCTCAAGGAGCGGGGAGTGGAGACCGTCGCGATGCAGGAGGCCGCGATCCGGCTCGCCAGCGACGGGAGGACCCTGATGCTCGTCGCGGGCCGAGGGAAGCTCCTGGGTCTCGTCGGGATTGCCGATCCGATCAAGGAAGGCTCTCGAGAGGCAGTAGCCAACCTGAGGCGGATGGGAGTTGAGGTTGTTCTCGTCACCGGCGACAACGCCGGGACCGCGCAGTCGATCGCCAAACAGGCAGGGATCGAACGAGTGATCGCCGGAGTCTTGCCGGAAGGAAAGGTCGAGGAGATCAAGCGGCTTCAGGCAGCCGGCCGGGTCGTCGCGATGGTGGGAGACGGGATCAACGACGCCCCGGCCCTGGCCCAAGCCGACGTTGGTATTGCCATCGGGACCGGGACCGACGTCGCGATCGAGGCGGGCGATGTGGTTCTCATGCGGGGCGACCTTCGTGGCGCGGTGCAGGCGATCGAGCTCTCCCGGCGGACCGTGCGCACCATGAAACAGAACCTGTTCTGGGCCTTCATCTACAACGTGATCGGTATTCCGGTAGCGGCCGGCTTGCTGTATCCCGGTCTGGGAATCCTCTTGAGCCCGGTGCTGGCGAGCGCGGCGATGGCCTTCAGCTCAGTCAGCGTCGTCAGCAACAGCCTCCGGCTGCGTCAGGCACCGGTGGCCTGATGGCTCATTCACGAAACGACTCTCGCAACGACGGCAACGTCATGTGCAGCTGTCCCCTGCCCGGTGATGAAACGACCTATCGCAAGGCTCGCGGAGTGGATCCCGACATCAAAGAGCGGAACCGCAAGCGCCTCCGCCGGATCGAGGGCCAGATCCGCGGGCTGCAGAAGATGGTGGAGGAGGATCGCTATTGCCCCGATATCCTCACCCAGATCTCCTCGGTGCAGGAAGCACTCCGCTCGGTGGGCAGGGCCCTGATGCGGAATCATCTGAAACACTGCGCCGCATCCGCGATCCGGGCAGGCGATGATGAGGCCGAGGCGATGTATGATGAGCTGGTAGATCTCATCTATAAGCACAACCGGTAGTTGCGGCACCCCTCTTGCTGATTTCGGGCCTGGAAAGGCCTGTCCCCAAAACCCTTTACGCGCAGCGCCCACCCGAGCGGGAAGGAGGGTGGACCCATGTCCCACTTTCTCTTGGGGTTACGAGCTACGCTCGCCTTGGCCCTCGGTGCCCTTGCTGCCTGCGCCAGCAAAAAGCCCGAGGTTGTGGTAGCTCCGGTAGAAAGCAGTCCGCCAGTGGAGCCGACTCCTGCTTCCCCTCCCGGGACTGTCCCCCCCGACACGGTGCGAGTCCACGACGTCGAGCTGGAGCAGCGGGCCCAGCGATTGGAGCTGGCTCTGCTCGAGCGCGATGCGCAGATCGAAGAGTTGCAGAGCCGGCTCGATGAAACTCGGCAGGAAGTCGTGCGCGCGATGGCCAAGCTGCAGACTCTCGCGACCCGGGCCGAGGCCGCGTCGGGACTCGCCGAAGCAGAAGTCGCGGTTCAGTCGCTCAAAACCGCCGGGGGTCCGCGCGCAACAGCCGAACTGGCACAGGCGACCAAACTGCTCACGCAGAGCGGCGCCGAATTCAACAAGCAGAACTATGCGGGTTCGCTCTACCTCGCGACCCAAACCAAGCGCCTCGCCAGCGCTGCGAAAGGAAGACTTAGCGGCGACGGCAACGGGGCGAGACCGGGAGAATCAACCTTCACGGCACCGGTCCGGTTGCAGACGGTCCGGCGCAGCAATGTCCGCGTGGGGCCGGGGACCAATTTCAAAGTCCTGTTCACGGTGGAAGCGGGGACTTCGGTCACCGGATACTCCTATACCAACAACTGGATTCGGGTGACCGCTGAGGACGGCCGGGCAGGATGGGTGATGCGGAACCTGGTGGGCCGGGGCCCGGAGGCGATGCGCTAGTCCTCAACCTTGTTCAAGCTGGCCATGACGACTCGGTCACGACCCAGATGCTTCGCCTGGTAGAGCGCCACGTCGGCGCTCATGATAACGGCCTCCGGTGTTTCTCCGAACTCGGGATATGATGCGACGCCCACGCTCAGGGTGATTTTTCCCCCCGCGAAAGTCTCGCCGGCAAGCCTGGCACGGACCCGCTCCGCCACTTCGACCGCCCCTTTCATCCCCGTCTCGGTGAGCAGGACCAGGAATTCCTCGCCCCCGTAGCGCGCGGCACAGTCCACATCCCGGCAGGATTCCCGCAGAATCTCCGCAATTCGTACCAGAACTTCGTCTCCCGCCAGGTGACCATAAGAGTCGTTGTAGTCCTTGAAGTGGTCTACGTCTACCATCAACACGGCGAAGCTGTGATGGCCCCGCTTGGCTCGGCTCGATTCCAACGCAAGCCGGCTCAGCAGGTGGCGCCGGTTGGCGAGGCCGGTCAGGTCATCGAGAGTGGAGAGCCGCTCCAGCTCCTCCCGGCTCTCCCGCAACCGGTCAACCATGTTGTTGAAGACTTTGGTGAGATCGCCGACCTCACCACCGCCCACTTCGGGCAGATCCACCGCGAGACTGCCGGTCGCGACCTCCGCGGCGCCCTGGGCCAGGCGAGTCAGCGGACGCACGATGAGCAGTCCCAGGAGCCACGCGATCAGGCCGACTCCCACCACCAGAGCGAACACCATGAGGATCGTCAGGTTGCGGAGCCGATTGACTTGGCGGAAGGCCTCGGCGGAGGGAATTTCAGCGACCACCGCCCAGCCGAGACCGGAGATCGCGTTGAGCGTCCCCACAACTTCATTGCCGTCGTAATTCTGATATTCGACCGCAGCACCCTCGGTCGCGGTGAGCCGGCCCATTGCCTCCTTGCTCAGGCTCTGCGCCATGACAGTCCCGGAGCTGGCGTGGGCCGAGGTAATGACATTGGCGTTGGCGCCGATCAGATAGACTAGACCTGAATCGCCCGGGGCAAAGCGGCGCAGAATGTTGTCCGCCCGCTCAAGACTCAATCGGGCGGAGAGCGCACCCAGGAGCCTGCCATCGGCGTGCCGGATCGGTACGGCGACGACCATGACCGGCTTGCTCAAGGAATCATCCCAATGCGGCACGCCAACGACCGGGCGGTCATTCTCAATGTCGTCCTGCCAACCGGCTGCGAGGTGGATCGTCCGCTGGCTCTTGGAGCTGCTGGCCATGACCTGGCCCTGAGGGTCGAGCACCAGGAGCTCTTCGTAATCCTGGAACCGCTCCTGGACCGAATTCAGGTAGTCGCCCAGCCGTTCCTGGGTCTGGCTTCCGCGAATGGGGCGGCCCCTCGACACGGGGAGCCGGGCCAGGTTTTCGGAAACCTCATAGGAGCTGGCAAAGACCCGGAGATCGTACAGCCGCTCCTTGATCCAGAGATCGAGTTCGCGGGCGGCCTGGGATCCGGCGTTCTGCAACTCCTGACCGCTTTTCTCGGTAAGTGCGCGCTTGTTCTGGACGTAGGAAAGCCAACCGGTGCTGACCGATGGAATCAGGCTCGCCAGCACGGCGAAGGCGAGAAGCTTGCTTCGGATTGTTTCCAGTCGCAGGACCTGGAGCAGCTTGGACGTAGTCTGTTCCCAACGGGTCAACTGCGGCCTCCAGGCTGGAAAACGGGTGGGAGCAAGATCACCTGGCGCCCCCTAGCCGCAAGAGTCGTGACGGCCGGGTCGCAAAATCCCCGGATCATCTTGACAGGGGGAGATGAGCGCTTTCGGCCAGGCCGGCCGTCCGAACCAGGCAGCCCCGGGGCTAAGTCATCGATCCCGGACCCTGAGCAGCCAACCCTCTCCTGCCCTCAGGTGTCCAACCGCCACACTCTTACGAGATCACTCAGGAGGAGGCCATGCCATTAGATGTGAGGGGGATGCTGGGTCTGTTAGCTCTGGCCTTGAGTCCGGCGGTTCTCCCCGCCCAGGACCAGGATGACACCCGCTGGCTCAGGGACTGCAAAGACAATACTTACGACTCCGACAGCCGGGAGCAGGTCTGTGAAGTCCGCCATACCGGGTTTCGGCTGAGCGGGAACTCACTCACCCTGGATCCCGACATGAACGGGGGAGCCGAAATCATTGGTTGGGATGAGGACTCTGTTGCGGTGACGACGCGGGTTCAGGCCGGTGGGCGCACACTCGAGGCGGCACAAGACCTGGCGAAGGGCGTGAAGACCGAGATCTCAGGTTCTACGATTCGAGTGACTGGCCCGTCTCCCGGGCGGCGACAGAATTGGGGCGCCCAGCTCGTGGTCTGGGTCCCGAGAAAGATCAATCTCACCGCGGAAACTGTGAACGGACCGCTTTCAGTAGCCGGTGTGACTGGCATCATGGATCTGCGGGCGGAAAACGGCCCTGTTTCCCTCACTGGCGTAGGCGGCGATGTCGTGGCCCGGGTCAAGAACGGTCCCCTGAGTGTGAAGCTTGCCGGAACCAAATGGGACGGGAAGGGGCTTGATGCGGAATCGGTGAACGGACCGGTAGACCTTGCTGTGCCGGAGAACTACAACGCCGAGTTGGAGACCGGGACGGTAAATGGCCCGTACGATGTCGCCATGCCCCTGACCGTGACGATCCAGGGTTCGATGAAAGACCGGATCCATTCGACCCTGGGGAAGGGAGGCGCTCCAGTCCGAGTGGTCACCACCAACGGACCTCTTACGATCCGTAGAGCGCGCAGCTGACTGCCAAACATTCGGCCGTCAGCCTCTTCCTCCTGAGACTGACGGCCGAGTTCTCCCTGGGACCTGGAGAGGTCCTACTTGATGAAGAAGTTCTTCACCGCGACTTCCGAATCCAATCCCAGTGCGTCGAGATCGGTTTCATTGCAGACCCCGTCGTGGTTCACGTCCGGGACCACGTTCGGAGCATCGTCGTGAATCCCGTTCTGGTTGAGGTCGGCGACCTCGGCTATGTAAAGCGTGCTTGGCGTTCTGTTCCCGAACAGAGGGGCACCGATAATCCAGGTATCCCAGATTTCCGTCTCCTCCTCAGTCCGGTTGGTGACGCCGGTGAGATTGAAGGCTCCGGCCAGATTCTGGCAGGACCCGCCTACCGCGGGGCTGGTAGTTGAGATCAGGACTACGAGTCCGGGGAATTTGTCATCCGCACCAAAGCCGAAGTTGCCTGGGAACGGTGGGGCGTTGCTGTGGACCCCGGGACCAGTGAGCTGGCTACCGTTAAAACCGGTGTTCTTCAGTCTGCCTTCGAAGTCCACCGCAATGTCCACAAACCAGCCTTTACCTTCGGTCCCGACGCGGTCACCGTTCTCGGGAGCGAAGACCTCGATCTCGACTGGTTCCGAAGCGCCGCCGGTGTCGGACACCGTCACGCGGTCGGCGCCTCTGACGGAGTGACGGCTGTTGGAAGAGTTCGAATTGTTGGCGGGGGAACTACTGTCAGAACAGGATGCAAGAAGAAACGGTAGGACGAGAAGCGTGATGCGGCCGAACTGAGCCCACTCTGCTTTCGGGTTACTACTGGTACGGGCACACATAAAGCCTGCTCCCAGACAATTGTCGTCCTGCAACATCGAGCCCCGCCGGAGGATAGCGGCCCGATGAAGGGAGCCCAATCTGGCGCTCGCGCCGGTCTCAGTCTGTCAGACAAAACGGAAGACGCTTGTAGTCCTCTGGTGGCAGGGGACCGGCCCTTCCATTTTTCCGGCCAGGTTCACGCCCACATCGCCATTCGGAAATCCCTGCCATGCGTTATGCGCTGGTGTTCAGTGCCGTGCCCGCCGCCCACAAGGCCATCCCGCCCAAGGGAGCAGGGCAGTGAGAACGCTACGGATTTCCGTGCTGATGCTGGCGATCGGCGCCGGGTTTGTCGTCGCCGCTTGCGGCGGGAAGAACCAACCGATCCGGATCGGCCTCTCGCTTCCGTTAACCGATCCGGCCGTCCTTCCCATGATACGGGGCGCCGATCTCGCGCTGCGACAGATCAACGAGGCGGGTGGGGTAAATGGGAGGCCGTTAGAACTGGTCCAGCGAGATGACTTTGGCGAGCCCGATTCAGCGGTTCAGGTCGCGGCCGAGTTGTACGCCTCTGATGTCGTGGCGGTCATAGGCAGCGCTTACTCCGGTGCCACAATTACAGCCGCTCCGGTTTATAACGGCGGTCGCCGTCCCCTGGTGCAGCTGTCTCCTTCGGCGTCATCTCCCGTCCTCAGCGAGGCTGGGGACTACACCTTCCGGATCTGTGCGACCGATTTGGCCTACGGAGCTGCCCTGGCCCAGTTCGCCTACAACAAGCTGCGGCTTACCCGCGCGGCTGTGCTCTACGTGAATGACGAGTATGGGCGAGGGATCCGAATCACCTTCTCCGAGGAGTTCAAGCGACTGGGCGGCGAGGTCGTAGAGGCCGACCCGTTCTTGTTCGAGAAGCCCGACGTTTCGCCCTACCTGGACCGGATCCGAAAGGAGGCGAGGGCTCAATTGCTGCTCATCGCGGCGAATCAGGCCGAGGGTATTCCGGTGCTGAGCCAGGTCCGCGGTGCCAAGCTCGGGTTGCCATTGCTGGCGGGTGACGGGTTTGTCGGAATCGAGGCCCGGGACACTCTGGCCGACGGGGTCTACATCTCGGCGGGCTACCTTCCTTCGTCCATCACGATCGCCAACCGCACCTTCGTGAACTCCTACCGACGTGAATTCCCCGAGGCGGGATTACCGGACCAAGGGGGTGCCGCGACCTACGACGCCGTTCGACTCATCGCGGCCGCTATTACCGAGGGCGGCGCCAGCCGGTCGGGCCTCAGGCGAGCGCTGGCCCGAGTCGGGAATGGCCAGCCCTCCTTCGACGGGGTGGTTGGCCGGATCGCGTTCGATTCCAACGGGGACGTGCCGAGCCTTGGGGTCCGGATCGGGATGGCGCGTGGGGGGCGGCTGGTCCCGGCGGACTGAGACTGGGGTGGGAAAGGGCCGGACTGTTGACCGAAACCCCTCTGGCATGTACTGTTAGCTCCGCCCGGCGGCCGATTTGCGCTGAGCATACGGCCAGCGGGGCATTCTCGGGGATCTGGCTCAAGCCGGGTCCCCCATTTTTGGTAGGTACGGTGACACCATGCTCCGGCCGACCATACAACATGTTCAGCAAGGAGCAGGTGATGCGTACAACCGGTACCGTGAAATGGTTCAATGATGCGAAGGGCTTTGGCTTCGTGACGCCGGCCGACGGGCAGAAGGATTGCTTCGTCCATCATTCGGCCATTCAGGGCAGCGGATTCAAGTCGCTTCAGGAAGGCGACCTGGTGGAGTTCGACATGGTCCAGGGTCCGAAGGGCCCGGCCGCGCAGAACGTCGCCAAGATCCAGAAGTAAATCCACTTCTGGACACAGTCAGCGCAGGCGGGGCCGCCCCGGAAGAGGGTGGCCCCGTCGGCTTCCCGGGCCGACAGCCCACGGAGTGATTCATGATCGAAGTTCGGTTGGGAGAGGACGACCGGTTGGATGTGGCCCTCAAGGCCTTCAAGCGGAAGATGGTGAAGTCGGGCATCCTCCGCGACCTGCGGAAAAAGCGGTACTACGTGAAGCCCAGCGAGGCCAAGGCCTTGAAGGCAGCCGAGGCGCGCCGGAGGAAGCGGAAAACCGCCCGCAAGGCAGCAGAGAAGTAGTACAGCACGGCTCGGCGGCTGGTCGGCTCGGCGGCGGATCGGAAGGATGCCGGGCCCGATGTTGCGGGAGCCGTTTTAGTCAAGCCGCCAAGCCGCGGATTCCAGCGCCCTACCATCCGCCTGACTCCTCATTAGTTTCCCGCCGCGTCAGCCGCACCTCTGCGCAACCCCAGCTTGAGGCTTTGATCCGGTGACGACTCCTGCCGCCTCCAACGGTATGCCCGTCCGCATTGATACGATTTTCAGCGCCGACGTCTTCTCTCGTGACGTCATGCGCCAGCGGCTCCCGAAAGATGTCTTTCGGAGTCTGCTGCGGACCATCGATCGGGGCGAGCCGCTAGATCCCAAGGTGGCCGATGTCGTCGCTTCGGCCATGAAGGACTGGGCCATCGAGAACGGCTCAACCCACTTCACCCACTGGTTCCAGCCGCTGACCGGCCTGACCGCGGAGAAGCACGATTCCCTGGTTCAGCCGGACGGCCAGGGCGGGGTGATTTACAACTTCTCTGGATCGGAGCTGGTACAGGGCGAGCCGGACGCCTCGAGTTTTCCGTCGGGCGGACTCCGGGCCACCTTCGAGGCTCGCGGTTACACGGCTTGGGATGCGACCAGCCCTGCCTTTCTCATGCGGGGCAATGGCGCCACCACACTGGTGATCCCCACCGCGTTCGTTTCCTGGACCGGCGAGGCGCTGGACACCAAGATTCCATTGCTCCGCTCGATGGAGGCTCTCTCCAAGCAGGCGCTCCGTATCCTGAAGATCTTCGGCAACGACGAGGGCGTCACCAAGGTTTACACCACGGTGGGCCCGGAGCAGGAGTACTTCCTGATCGACCGGGAGTACCTGTTCAGGCGACCCGACCTGCTCACCTGCGAGCGTACTCTCTTCGGCGCCCGGCCCCCCAAGGGTCAGCAGCTCGAGGATCAGTACTTCGGGGTGATCCCCCAGCGCGTTCTTGCCTGCATGGCCGACTGCGAGAGGGAGCTCTACCGCCTGGGAGTGCCGGTCAAGACCCGTCACAATGAGGTGGCGCCCGCCCAGTACGAAATTGCTCCGCTCTTCGAGATGAGCCAGATCGCGAGCGATCATCAGATGCTCATGATGGAAACGCTGAAGCGAGTGGCGGAGCGGCACGGCCTGGCAGCCCTGCTGCACGAGAAGCCGTTTGCCGGCGTCAATGGATCGGGCAAGCACAACAACTGGTCGATGGCGACCGATACCGGGGTCAACCTCCTCGACCCGCAGGACGAGACCCACACCAACATGCAGTTCCTGGTGTTCCTCTGCGCGGTGATCCGGGCGGTGGATCTCCACGCCGATCTGCTGCGGGCGTCGATTGCCTCGGCGCCGAACGATCACCGTCTGGGTGCCAACGAGGCGCCTCCGGCGATCATCTCGGTGTTCCTCGGAGACATGCTGGAAGACATCCTGCGCCAGGTAGAGAAGGGCCTGCCCAAGCGCACCATTCGTGGCGGGACGCTCAATCTGGGGGCCCGGACGCTGCCCCAGCTCCCCCGGCACTCGGGAGACCGGAACCGGACCTCTCCCTTCGCCTTCACCGGGAACAAGTTCGAGTTCCGCGCCGTGGGCTCGAGCCAGACCATCGCCTGGCCCAACACGGTGCTCAACACGATTGCCGCCGAGTCGCTCGACTACATGGCGACAGAGTTGGAGAAGGCTGCGGGGAAAACCCCGACACCCGCCCGGCTGCAGGCCGCGGTGCTCTCGGTGCTCAAGAAGGTGATCCGGCAGCACAAGCGGGTGATTTTCGGAGGGGACAACTACTCCGCCGAGTGGCACGACGAGGCCGAGGAGCGTGGCCTGCCGCACTTCCGGGACTCGGTCGAGGCGTTCGCCGTGCTGCGCCAGAAGAAGATCGCGGATCTGTTCAAGAAGTACGGCGTCCTGAGCAAGGCCGAGCTCGATTCACGGACTCACATCGCGTACGAGAAGTACATCAAGCAGATCGACATCGAGGCGCAGACCATGATCAGCATGGCGCGCACAATGATCCTGCCCGCGGCGCTGCAGCACCAGGCGAAAGTCGCCCAGGCTGTGTCAGTGACCGAGGCGGCTGGTGTGAAGTGCCTGGATACTCACCAGGCGCTGGGCGAATTCGTCAATCTGGTCTCCCGGTTCCGGGAAGCGCTGGGCCGCCTGGAGAAGGCGGTCGCTCACGAGGATGGCGATCCGATCAAGCACGCGCAGTGGATCAAGGACAAGGTGAAGCCCGCCATGGCCGACCTGCGCTCCTTGGCCGACACGATCGAGCTGCACGTGGAGTCGACTTTGTGGCCAATGCCGACGTATAGGGAGATGCTGTTTTTGAAATAATTGAAAATTGGTAATTGGTAATTGACTACTGGCCGGGTTCTCTGTGCGTTGAGGGAGCCCGGCTTCGCCTTCTTGGGGTAACTGGGCCAGCTGAGAGCGGTGCGAGCTTGGGAAATGGACCCTGATGAATTGCGGCGACGGACGGAGTCTTTTGCTGTTGAGGTGATTCGGCTTTGCAGGGTGCTTCCGCCGACCATGGAAGGCAGGGCGATTGCGGTCAGCTGATACGGTGCTCAGCATCCGTGGCAGCCAACTATCGTGCAGTGTGCCGTGCACGATCCAGGAAAGAGTTCATCTCGAAGATCGGGACCGTAGTCGAGGAGGCTGATGAAACCCAATTCTGGCTCGGCTTACTCGTGAAACTGGGGCTACTAGTTCCGGATAAGGTAAAGTTCACTTCTAGACGAGGCGACTGAGTTGGTCGCTATATTCACCGCCAGCCGACGCACGGCGCAGCGCCGCCATGCCTCGTCGCGACACCGCTAAGCAGGACCGACCCATTACCAATTACCAATTACCAATTTTCA
>Ga0068864_100003551_pt1 | contig 12895 bp, 8 predicted proteins | sample KBSSwiS72_FD_66586 | JGI IMG/M metagenome (GOLD analysis project Ga0068864, IMG submission 66586) | Switchgrass rhizosphere microbial communities from Kellogg Biological Station, Michigan, USA - KBS Switchgrass S7-2 | ecosystem: Host-associated > Plants > Roots > Rhizosphere > Soil ...
TAAGTGTCGGCAGTCCACTCCCGAACATTGCCCAACATGTCGTAAAGTCCCCATGCGTTCGCTTTCTTTCCGCCCACCGGGTGCGACTCATCGTCGGAATTTTTTCCAAACCATGCAATTTCTTCAAGCGGGCCGTAGGCGGGGCCTGTCGTTCCCGCGCGCGCCGCGTATTCCCACTCGGCTTCCGTGGGCAACCGATAACGATATCCGTCGTTGCGCATGGTCAGGCGGTTCGCGAAATCGATCGCCTCGGCTCGCGTGACATTTTCGACGGGATTGTTGTCGCCGACGAAGACGCTTTCGTTTGCGTTCATCACGGATTTCCACTGTCCTTGCGTCACTTCGTATCGGCCCATCTCAAACGCTTTCGTAATGCGAACCCGATGTGGGGGTTTCTCGTCGTCTTTGCAGGTGGTGTCCCCCATCGAGCAACCCATCATGAATTCTCCGGATGAAATCCGCATGAACTCCATTCCAATGGCATTCTTCTGCGCTGCCGTCTGGGTTCCAGACAACATCCGCGCGAGGAGAACGGTCACCGAAATGGCGAACGTTCCCACAAGGACCAGTTTCATGTTTGTTCCTCCGCTATTTTGATCTGCGAGCATGTTTTCACACGGGCGTGTGTGTCAACCAAATTGCTGCAGGCGGGATCCATGAAGCTGTGAGTAAATTGAATGAGTGTAAGAAATTAACGCTGCCCTCCTAAAGTTAGGAGGGCAGCGTGATTGCGAAGCAATCACGCGAGGGGTGGTTCCAAAGCCGCCTTCCCGCGGGATATCGCGCTTCGGAACCACCCCGGCGCGCCATCTATTGAAGTCCCACCCCTCCTGACTCAGGAGGGGAAACGTCCTTATCACTATCATTGCTGAATTCATTCACACCTTGTATGACCGCGCGTGCAAACCCGACGTACCGAAGGAGACCCGCGGCAAGCCCATGAAGGGATTTTCTTCAGCATCAGCAATCGAAAGGAACTATGCTAGCAACCGAATGATCGAAACCGGTGCGTGTACCCGACAATTGGTTGTCATACTCGTGGAGGTTACGAAGTACGACGAAGACGGCTACCTTATCCAGTTCTATAAGGGCGTCCTCCCATGCAACACCCTGGCGGCCATGTGGTCATTGACCGAATCCGCTTTTGCCTCGCCTGAGCTTGCCGGTATAAAGTGCCGAGTCCTCGCATTCAATGAAAGAACAATGAGAGGCGGAGTGAACGCCTCGAAGGTGATGGAAGAATATTCCGCGCCTGACACCCGGGTGGTCGTTTGCCTGGTTGGCGTTCAAACCAACATGTTCCCGCGAGCCCGGGAAGTTGCGCTGGAATTCAAATCGCTGGGCGCGACGGTCCTGATGGGGGGATTCCATATCAGTGGATCGATCACCATGCTCCACGACGGAAGCGGTGAATCGAAAATTCCCTGTCCTCACATCATGCCCCCCGAATGCGCCGACCTTCTGGAACGGGGAGTTGTTCTGTTTCATGGAGAAGCCGAAGGAATCTGGCATGAAGCTCTGCGGGACATCGTGCGAGGTGAACCGAAGCCACTCTATCGAGGTGGGCGTCCGGCTCTCGTCGCGGCGCCGCTGCCAGAGTATCCGTCCGACTACTTCGAAGGGTTCTTCGGCCGGATGCATACACTCGACACCGGGCGCGGCTGCCCGTTCACATGCAGCTTTTGCACCATCATTAATGTCCAGGGGCACGATCCGCGATACCGGACGGTCGATACGATCGTGCGCCGCGTGCGACGGGCCTGCGGTGAAGAACGAACTCCGTTTTTCTTTTTCACGGACGATAATTTTGCGCGTAATCCCCGCTGGAAAGAAATCCTTCAGGGGCTGATCCAGCTGCGAGCCGAAGGACTTTCGTTCCGATTTATGGTTGAGGCGGATCTCGTGGCATGGAAGATTCCGCACTTCGTCGAGCTTCTGGCACGGGCCGGCTGCAACCAGGTGTTCATGGGTGTGGAAACGGTACGGCAGGAAACCTTGAATGCCACGCGGAAGCGGCAAAACAAGGTCCGGGAGTATGCGGACATGTGCGCGCTGCATCACGAGTTCGGTATCGCCTGCCACGCCGGATATATTCTCGGGTTCCCGAATGACACTCCGCAGACGATCGCCGAAGATGTGGATGTTCTGAAAGAACTCGGATTCGACCAGGTATCCTTCTTCATGCTGACCCCTCTTCCCGGCTCGGAAGATCATATTCGCCAGTATGTGGCCGGTATCCCGATGGACGAAGATCTGAACAACTACGATTCTTTTCAGCCCGTGACGGACCATCCCCGGATGTCTCGAAGTGAATGGCAGGAAGCGTACAACCGGGCGTGGCGGCAGTTCTACACGGCACGCCAGATGAGCGCGGCGTTGCGAAGAATTTCCAGGGACGAATACTGGGGCATGTTCCGAAATTTTCTCTGGTACCGATGGAGTGCCATTGTCGAAGACGTTCATCCGATGCTGGCGGGATTTGTTCGACACAAGCATTTCGCGAGCCGGCGGCCGTCGGCGCCAAAAATGTCGCGGATGGAACACACCATCCGCGAGCTCTGGCGGTTCGTCCGCTACGTCGGTCTTGGCTTCCGGGAATTCTTCGTGTTGCAGCGGGTGTATTTCGCAAGCTGCACACTGGGCCTCGCGGCCGACGGGCACGAACCCTGGGAGGACCGATTCCGCAGATGGCGACGGGATGTCCGCCACTCTCGATGGTTCCGGCGAACGTTCGGCCGTGCAGCACATCGAGAATGGTTGAACGCATTCTGGAAACGCTACGCGCGACTGGAATGGGAGCTTCTTCTGCCGCATCGATGGGTGTGGCATCTCAAGGCATTCTCGTGCGCGACAACCGAAGTCGTCTATGCCATCCGCTTCAGCACCGTGGTGTTGCTCCAGCTCCGTCGGAGGGGCAGGAACATGGGATATCCGGGGCTGCAATAGGCTTCATGAATTTCCAGGCTGTCGCGGGTTCGTTCGCACTGGTGGCAATCAGTGAGATGGGCGACAAAACACAGCTGCTGGCGTTTTCGCTGGCGGCGCGATTCAAGAAACCCATTCCCATCATGGGTGGAATCCTGGTCGCCACGATACTGAATCATGGTCTCGCCTCTTCGGTAGGTCAGTGGGTGTCGAATCGCGTACCGCCAGATCTCATGGCATTCATCCTCGCGGCGTTGTTCATTGGATTTGGAATCTGGACGCTGAAGCCGGATCAAATGGACGAGGTCGACGACAGGCCAACGTATGGCGCTTTCCTCACAACGACGTTTCTATTCTTCCTGGCAGAGATGGGAGACAAGACACAGCTTGCGACGGTTGCGCTGGCGGCCCGCTATCACTCTGTGGCAACCGTCACCATCGGTACGACGATGGGGATGATGCTTTCCGACGGCCTCGCGGTTTTTCTAGGAGAGAAGCTGGCCGGTACGGCTCAGATGAAGTGGATTCGCTGGGCTGCGGCGGGAGTGTTTCTTTTATTTGGCGTCGCGTCCCTGCTCGCGGGGTTTAATTCCCTTTGATGCCCCTGTAGGCGCGGTCTGTGACCGCGCCGATCCTTCAGTCGGAATCGTTGTGGATGATAGAGCGTGCGCGGTCACAGACCGCGCCTACAGGGGCGCGACTCTCCTTGCGATCTGCCTGGGCTGCGGCGGCGATCCTCTTGACTGCCGCGATGTCGAAGGGTTTTCCAAGCCAGGAACATCCCGTCGACTCGAGAAAATTGCGCGTGTCGGGGTTCATCAGATCCCCGGTCACAAACACCATCCGTTGTTCCATGCCGTGACCTTGGCGTTTGAGATCGTTGAATAAATCGATCCCGCTCGATTTCGCCATCTTGATATCGCTGAAAATCAAATCGTATTCATGCTGTTGGATCGTCTGCAAAGCGGACATGCCGTTGTCGACCATGTCGACACTGTGGCCCTCCGAAGTCAGCACCTCGCTGAACAATTGACGTATGGATGCATCGTCCTCAACGACGAGGATTCTTTTCTTAACGGCACCGGATTCCCTGGATACCAGTAGAGGAACTTCCTTGGTGGCCGCCTGGTTCTGAACTGGAATCCGGACAACGAATGTCGTTCCGCTTCCCGGTTCGCTCCTCACATCGATCCGCCCGCCGTGTTCCTGGATGATGTTCTGGCAAATGCTCAATCCCAGCCCTGTTCCCTTGCCAATCGATTTGGTCGTGAAGAAGGGTTCGAAGATGCGCCGGATATTCTCTGGAGAAATCCCGGGACCATCATCCGAGAACTCCGCCAAAATCGCAGCCCCGTCGGTGCGAGTCCGGATATAGAGGCGTCCGCTGCCATTCGAATCGATCATCGCGTGTTCGGCATTGACGATCAGGTTCAGGAAGACCTGCTGAAGCTGGCTCGCGTCAGCCATCGTCTGCGGAAGGCTTCGTTCGAGGTCCAGTTCCACGCTGATGTCGCGAACCTTCAGCTCGTAACCGTGCAACTCCAGCGTTTTTGTAATCACCGCGTTGATGTCCGTCAACTTGCGTTCGGGATTCTCGTGGCGTGCAAAACTCAGCAGGTTGCGGACGATCTTCGATGCACGTTCCGCGCTTTCGCCGACTTTCCGGAGCGCCTTTGCATCGTCGTCGTCACGATGACGCATCAGCAGCAACTGCGTGTTTCCGAGAACAATGGTCAGTGGATTATTCAATTCATGCGCAATACCGGCGACGATCTGTCCCATGAGCGCCATCTTTTCCGATGCCAGTAACATGTCATAGGACGACTTGAGCTTCGTCTTCATATCGTCGAGGGTTTTCGCGAGCGCTCCAATCTCGTCGCTGCGATCGAGCGAGAACCGGACTTCCAGATTGCCTTCTGCGATCTGCTTTGCTGCGGCCGTCAGGGATTCCACGGGCCTGGTGAAACTTCTCAGGATGAACAGCAGACTGCACACCGCGATGACCATGATCACGAAACCGAATCCGGCCAGCAGCCACTTCAATCCGGAAATCGGAGAAAGTGCTTCGCCGGCATCCTGATCCATGCTGACCGCCCATGCCGGGGATGTGAAAGAAGAAGCCAGTGCCGCCGTCGCCGCGATGGATTCCCTCGACTCGAATTTCTCTCTGCCAACGGCAAAGCCACCGGAAAAGGAAGCTGGCCGCAGGTACGGCAGGGTCTTCGATTGACGCGCCGGATCCGTGCTCGCGACGACGATACCATCTCCATCCATCAACTGTGCAATCACGTGACCGCTGGGTTTTCGATCGAGAATGGCTTGAACCTGAGGATGATCGGTGGGTATTGCGCCGACCAGCATGCCGACGAAATCCCCGTTGTCATCTCGAATGCGCGAGGAGACAAGAATATCGATGCGTTCCCGCTTCTTCCAGGTCGTCAATGCCACTTCGGAGCTTTCGCCCTTCATGAGGTTGAGAATGCTGACGAAGGGTTCGTAGCGGGTTTCCAGCAATCCGACATCGGGTGGCTCACTCCACAACACCTGTCCCTGTTTGTTGAGAAGATAGATGCCATTGGTAAAAACGTCGGATTGATAGGAGAGATAGTGAAGCGTTGTCCACGCCGGTATCTGCTTCCCCTCCCGGTTGGCTTCGAGAGTGTGCAATCCGTAGGCCAGGCCCGGCAACTGCGAAATCATATCGAGCCGTGAAATGCCCCGGCTGAAGAACTCGTCGAATTCGCGAGCGACAGTCCGTGTCAATTGCAGACGCCCGTCGAGAAACTGCGTCTCCTGCTGGCGAACATAGTAGTGGCTGAAGCCCAGATACATCACAAGGAGTCCTGTGACACTCAGTGCGACAAAGAAGAGTGTTCTCTGCTTCAGGTTCATCCCGGCTACTTCCTCAACTCGATTTCGAGATTCCGGATTCCGCCTTCACCAGTTGTGATGCTCATGCCCGACGGCCTCGCCTTTGCATGCCACGTTTTCAAAACGTACGTTCCTGGAGGGATATTTCGAATCGTGAAATTGCCGGCCTTGTCGGTGACGGCGAAGTACGGAGTTTCCGTAACGATCACGTATGCGGACATCTCGGCATGAACGTTGCACAGCAGCGTGAAGGCACCCGGCTTATCAAAGATGTGGAATTTCGTGCTGCCGCGCGGATAGGTTCCAAGATTGAATTTCCAGCTGGCCGTCGGAGAAAAGACGTTATGCCGCACTGGATCGCTGTTGGGAAAGGCGACGTTGGTACCGGTCAGAACTGGAAGAACGTGTGGCGTGAAGCGGAGATTCACCTGATCGAGGACTATCGGAGTCGTGGGCGGCGCAAAGGTCTTGCCGGGGATTTTGTCGATATACACCACGGCATCACTGCTGTCGGGCAATCCACGCACGATAACCCGGCCGTCGATGGTGGTTTCCTCGGTACTGCCAGTGGCAAGTCCAACGGCAAGTACCAGCACAGCCAGGAGAATGAATATGATCCGGACCAGCAAGGTAAAACCTCAATTGGGGTTATCGCCAGACCGGATTGATTACTTTAGAGACAAGTTGTCCTGGCACCCTTCCTGCCAGGGGCAATCTCGCCGTCAACTCAGAACAAAAAGTCCAGGCGGATGAGACCTTCGTTAAGGCCGGTTCGGCCACTCACGTCCGTGCCAATGCGGTTATAAAACCGGCCTTCCGCCAGAACCCGCACGTTCGCTCGCACGAGGAAGTTGACGGCAGGGATGGCCAGATTTGTCGCTCTTCTGCCGTCGGAGAAATTGGTTTTCTCGAATCGAAACACAGGCATGACCCAGGGCAGCAGCTGATAGTCGGCTTCCCCCATGAACGCGCTGGAATCCACGGTTCTGGGACTCGCGCCCAGCAGTTCATCCGTCCCGAGAACAGCTGTCCCAAACACATTAAGCTTTCCCAGCCACGCATCGACCTTGACGCCATGGCGTCTGAACCGATCTTCGGTGACACCAGTCAGTGTGGGTAGACTTCTCCCGACGTAGCTGAAGGTGCCGATAGTGAACGCCGTTTCCGTATAGCCCTGAGGCGAGTTTGGATTGGCGGTCTCTCTCATGCGTGAGCCCACAACACCGAGCCCCCCGAACTTGTATGAAGCGGTCCAGTAAAAATCCTTGTAGTTGTTGTTTTCCGGACGCCCGGCCGTGCCCTGCACGACTCCGGCGGCATACTCGAAACCGCCGTGGTCGTCCGGCCCCGTCGCGGCGCCCCACAATTCAATACCGGCATCGTGATCGCGAAATGCGAATCCTCCACCCGTGGCGCGAAAATCGCCGACATTGAAATTCTGACTGGTTGTTTTGCGGTTGGTCGACGAGAAGGGTTCCGCGCGAGTATCGATTCGACCCAGCTTGATTGTCAGCCAGTTCTGACCGGAAGTTTCCTTGAAGAGCTTGAACTGTCCGTAGGCGCGATCCAGAAATATGGCGTTTGTCGCGCCCTGAAGAAACACCGATCCAAAAAACGAAAAACTCTCGCCGGCCGATCCGGCAAAGTAACCGGCAATGCCATTTGGAAAATCGAAATTGACATTGACGGCAGTGGACGGCCGAAAATTCACATCCGTCATGACACGAACTGCCACGGGCGGCATTCCCGGAATAGCGCCGGGCCATACGGCTTTGGGCCACAGCTTCTTCCATTCGTCCGCGCCCAGAGGGACGTCCTTGGTTTTTACAAGGGCCGCATCGTCGACTGGAATTCGATATCCGTTGTTACGAAAAGCGGTTCCAAACGCGTTCAGCTTGGGTATGACGACGTGGCAGGTTGTACAGGATGTTTCATAACGCCGGGCAAATATCGGAAGCGCCCATGCCGGCTCGGCCAGCAATGCCAGTAGCGCGCAACAGAATGCGAGTCTGAGAAATAAGCGAACGGTTTGGGACATGAGTGCACCTTCAATTCAAAAAGGCGCATTACCGACCGAGTGGTAAAACGAAGCGGATTGTATCAGAAGGTCAATGAACTTACTGCTGCGCTCTCAAAACCGCCAGCAGGGCGGTTCTCTGTGCGGGAACGAGAAGCCTCACCACTTTCGTGAGAGTGTCCGTTTCCAGCTGCTTCAGTTTTGCGGGATCCGGCGTGCCTTGGGTTTCTTTGGCCAACGCCTCACGCGATTTCTTCTGCTCCTCGAACATGGCCTGGACCTGAGGCAGCTGTTCATCGGTAAATGGCACACCGGCATCTTCCATGGAAAGCCGCAGCGCATCGAATCCGCCGCGGGCCTTGATCTGGTTGCGGGACATCTTTGTCAGGACAGCTTGCTGCTTCGCATCCAACACGGGAGATGAAGCAACCTTCGTGAATAGCGCATCGTTCATCTGGCGCATCTCCACTTCAAGCGCGTCGAGCACTTCCGCAGGAACTCGAGAGCTTGGCGGCGCGCCGCGCGCCGCCAACGCTGCCGCAAGCAGAGCGGGATTGGGTGCGCCAGGAGCGCCGCCTGGAGCAGGTGGCGCATTTGCAGCCGGAGGTGCAGTGGCGCCTCGTGCCGGAGCCGCCGGGGCCGGGGACGTTGGGTTTGGTGCGGCAGCGGCAGCCGGAGGCGGAGCTGCAGTTCCCGGTGCCGGAGCTGCAGCAGGATTCGGAGTCGGGCCGCCTGGGGCACGGGAAGCCATCATCTGCTGGCCATGAGTCCGTAATGTTTGCTGCATCGCCGGAATTTCCGAATCCAGCAACTTATTCAGGCCCACTTCCTGTTCCTTTGTCATCGGCGCTTCCGCCTTCAGGAGCGCGTCACGCAATCGCACCAGACGATCCGGTGGAGGAACAGTGGGTGCGGCGCCACGTGCCGGTGCCGCACCGCGTGCAGGCGCAGGGGCCGCTCCACGAGCCGGAGCGTTGGGGGTTAACAGGCTGCCGGCGTCTCCAAACGCTCCGAAGTCCACATCCTGCGCGTAGGCTTGCGTGGCGAACACAATCAAGGCCAGTACACTCAGATGTCGATTCATAACCTCTCCCGATGCTTAAAATCTGGAATTCAGCGTGAACCGGATATCTCTTCCCGGCTGGTAGCTCGTCGGTTGACCAAACAGCGGGGATGTTATCACGCCACTGTAGCCATTCATTCTCGAGTTGTTCAGCAGGTTATTCACACTGACGTTCAGCGTCGTCTGGGGATGCAGCAGCGTGGGCTGTTGTGTCGTCGATGTTGGAGCATCCGGTCGTCCCGCCAGAAGCCCGGGCTGCGCGCTCACCTGCGCAATCAACTGTTGAATCGCCGCAGCCGGCAGTCCGGCTGCCATCGCCGATTGAATCAGAGAATCCAATGCGGCATTGGTGCCTGTCGCAGCAGCAGCAGGCCCTGAAGCCGTTGCGGGGGCCGGCTTCTTCTTACGGAAGCTCAGCTGGGGGCTGTTGTAGTTCAGGTTAACGGTGTAAACACTGGGACCTCGGAGCGAATTGCGCGGAATTCCAGCCGGCCGATCGTTGATGTTCTGATCGAAATTATCGTCCTTGCCGGAGGTGATGCTGTAGGAGCGGCCGGAATTCGCATTGATATTAAAGTTAAAGGTACCGATCCATGGAGGCCTCACGGAAAACTGGGTCTGAAATCGCTGACGCTGGTCGTTTCGTGCCCAATCGGATCGTATGTCGTATGGGTTCTGAACCTGATTATCGTCCGCTGCCCACGTCAGGCCGTATTGGACCAGTCCCGAAAGCTGAGTCTTCAGATATTTTTTCGTGGAGGGAAACTGTACGGTGACATTCAAATTTTTCGAAAGAGAATTTGCAGTCGGTTCGAACTGGTTCAATCGGCTGACGATTGGAAAGTACGGCCGCAGCAGATCGATCTGGTCCTGTGTGATGAAAGGATCCAGCGGCGTGCCTGGATACGGCGCGTTGATGTTGCGATTCCGGAGCTGGTGCACGCCGCGGTTGATATTAAAAGAAGGTGAAACTCTCCAGCCTTTCTTCAGCGTCTGGTTCAACGCCAACTGCATATTGATGTTGTAGGGAGACACCATATCCTTGACTCGCGTCTGAAACGAACTGTTCACACCGATCGCGGTTGCCTCCAGAAGCGAAGGAGTGGGATCCGGATAGGACGGGTTCGATATCACCGTGTTGAACTGCTTCGTCGTGCCGTTTCCACGCAGCAACTGTTCATAGGAGCCTATGGAAAAGCCGATATTGGGATAGGACAGTCGCGCGCCGATGCTGATGATGCTGTTCTTCTTGATCTGGGCCTGATACTGCATGGTGGGACCAATGTTGTTGTAGTCCTTCAAGTGCGTCTGAATCGTGTACTGGGCTCCCATGTTCAGGCTCATCGTCGATTTGATGCGATAGGTCGCCTGTATCGATGCGTTCCCATCGGTCTGGCTGACGGAAGCCGCAGGATTTCCGGACGTCTGTGTGAATGTCAGCGCATTTCCGGCCTCGTAGTCCTCCAGGCTGGAGAACGTATAGGTCCCAAGGTAATTGCTCACCGTGACGTTGTAATTGGATTGATGGTTCCCGTTAATGGCGAACTGCACATTCCATTTCGTATTGGGCGTCCATCGCAGAATCTCAGTGATGTTGTAGTTGGTATTGCGCGACGAACTCAGGTTCTGCGCACCACCGCCGTTAAATGCATCCAGCACATTGATCGCGATTCCGGTGGTCAGCGGGTTTGTCCCGGACTTGTTGTGATTGACCCGAAACTGAAACGTATTCGTCATTTTCGACGATATGGTGAGGTTGTCGGAAACCTGGATATTCCAGCCCTGGTTGCTGCTGTTGTACCCGCGTTCCGGCAGCGTGAATCCTCCAATTCCTCCGTTCGGACTCCTGTTCCGGTTGAAGTTGAAGCTGTCGAGAAGAGTGTGTTTGGAGGTCAGGTACCAGTTCTGCGAAACGCTGATGAAATCGTACGTCGACGGGCTCACGACTGTAGCGTTGACAGGACCGGCCGGCGTCACGGCCTTGATGGAGCTGCTGGAGGATTCGGATTGCTCCTTGGATACATTGAAAGTCATTCCCAGCTTTCCCTTGATCACCGGACCGTTGTAACCCAGTGAAACAACCGATCGATGGGTTTGGGGCTTGTTAATGGAACCGGGAGTGGCGGCATTCAGGGCCGAGTTCTTGTACTGGAAACTGAGATTGCCGGCCCATCGCGTCGGTCCGGGCTGTTTGGAGATGATCGTGATGCGCGGGCCCGTGCCGTTGGCGTTGAAGGAATTGGGCTCGATGACGATCCGCGCAATCTGGTCGCGCGTGGGAAGGCGGCCTCCTTCAAACCCGTCGATGATGAGTTGAGCGTTGCCCTCTCCGCCAGCCAGGGCCTGAAGATACGCGAGGAGGGACTCTTCATCGTCCGGCAGGGCGTCGAGTTTCTCGCCAGTAAGCGTTGTGGCATCCAGGCTCTGGGAGGCATCCACAACGGGCTGATCCACATTCTCGGTGACATTCACAATCGACGTGATCCCCTCCACCGACAATGTCACGGCCAGTGCCGGCGTATTGGGAGCCACACGCACGGTCCGCACATTCGTCTGGAAATCCGGGGCTATCACGGCAAACTGATACTCGCCTGCAGGAAGATCCAGCGAGAACTCTCCTTCCGCATTGGTCTTGGTCGCCTTGACGACGCTTCCCATCCGAAGAGCCGAGACGTCGACTCCAGGCATCACCGCTCCGGAAGGATCCTTGATGACGCCCCGCAATCTCGGAGATGGGGCGGGTGTCTGGGAAGCTGGACGGGGCGTCACCACAGCCTGTCCTGCCTCCGCAGAAGCGGACGACAGCAACGTCACCAACACCACAAATCCGACGCCAAATGCGATGGATTTCAAATTTCGCATGGGAGTACCCCTGAGATCAGCATGTGCAAACATCGTACAGACGCTCTATCCGTGCATCTGGTTCACAAGGCAGTACGCTAAATCGGTTAAATAGTTTCTAAAAAAAGTGGTCTGCCGGGTCTGGCCCCCTTTTGTCATTCATCAATTCCTATTTTTTATTTTGGTTAAAGGGAGGCATTTGACATACCGAACACTTGTACGGTATACCTTTCCTTACTCCGATGGTTTCGCCAGCTCTTCGCGCTCAGTTGGAATCCTCTTTCGGTGGACGGATCACCACGCCTTTCACCGATCCGGGCCGGCGTGTGGGCGAAACCGTTTCCACGGGAATCGCTGCACTTGATGCGCGAATCGGAGGCTTGCTTCGCGGCGCCATCACGGAAATTTACGGTGGGGCGTCTTCCGGCAAGACCAGCATGATGCTGTCGATCCTGGCAGCGGCAATGGACCGCGATGAAGCCTGCGCCCTGGTCGATGGCCATGACTCCTTCTCTCCCGGGATCCACTCGGGGAAATTCCTCTGGGTTCGCTGTCACAACCTGACCCAGGCATTGAAATCCACCGATCTGCTGTTACAGGGCGGAGGATTCGGTGTCGTCGCGCTCGATGTCAGCGACCTGGACGGGAAAGCATTGCAGGAGGTGCCGTTATCCACATGGTTCCGTTTTCAACGTTCGATTGAAAAAACCCCGACCATCCTGACCATCGTCAGCGGGATGGGAATCGCCAAAACCTGTGCATCGCTGGCAATACGCGCCGCATCGGACTTCGAATTTGAAGACCGGCTGCTGGCGCACTCCGTCACGAGGGCCGAAATCGTCCGGTTGCGTTCCAGCGCCGGATTTCAACCTGGCTTTAAAAATGTTTGCTTCAATTTTTATCCCTCATTTTCCCGTTCAATCGCTCGTCCGTAACGAACCGGAACTGTCGGGCAAGGCGATCGCTGTCGTTCACAGCGATGCCGGCGATCCCGCGCTCCAGAAGGTGGTGGAGGCAAACGTCGCGGCAATACGAGCGGGAGTCGAACCGGGAATGACCCGGCTACGGCTTCAGCATTTTCCTGAAGTCACGATCCGGCAGCGATCCGTCGCGCAGGAAAACTCGGCACACGCGGCGTTGCTCGATTGTGCCGGCGGATTTTCGCCACGAGTGGAAGA
>Ga0068864_100003553_pt1 | contig 12889 bp, 7 predicted proteins | sample KBSSwiS72_FD_66586 | JGI IMG/M metagenome (GOLD analysis project Ga0068864, IMG submission 66586) | Switchgrass rhizosphere microbial communities from Kellogg Biological Station, Michigan, USA - KBS Switchgrass S7-2 | ecosystem: Host-associated > Plants > Roots > Rhizosphere > Soil ...
CCGGGACTGTTCGAGTTCTACGGAAAAATGATTCAGTCCTACCCGATTGTGGACGAACGCAAGCGTGACGACGGGCGAGTTGCCCGTATAGTCCACGAACCGGTGGGCGTCGTTGCGGCAATCACACCGTGGAATGCGCCAATGGTTCTCCTTTGTTACAAGGTCGCCGCCGCACTGGCTGCGGGCTGCACGGTGGTCTCAAAGCCCGCGCCGGAAACGCCGATGGATGCGTATCTGCTTGCGGAGTGCATTGAAGAAGCGGGTTTGCCGGGGGGAGTTTTCAACGTCGTCCCAGCGGGTCGTGAAACTGGAGATTATCTGGTTCGGCACACGGGCGTCGACAAAGTCAGTTTCACTGGAAGCACCGCCGCCGGCCGCACCATCATGGCCGCCTGTGCCGCACGCATGGCGCGTTGCAGTTTTGAGCTTGGTGGCAAGTCCGCTGCGATCGTGTTGGACGATGCGGACATCGGACAGGTCCTGCCTAGTCTTGTTCCATTCTCCATGCCGATCACCGGGCAGGTTTGCTTCTCGCTGACACGCGTGCTGGGTCCGCGTTCGCGCGCGGCGGAAATCCGGGACGCCTATGTTGCGGCGATCCGCACCGTCAAAGTTGGCGATCCATTCGATGCGAGTACGCAAATGGGGCCACTCACCATGAAGCGGCAGCTCACCCGCGTACAGGGCTATATTGAAAAAGGCCGCGCCGAAGGCGCGAAGCTGGTGCTGGGTGGCAGCCGTCCGGAGCACCTGAAGAAGGGCTACTTTATCGAGCCGACGGTATTTTCCGATGTCGATATGCGCATGACGATTGCGCAGGAAGAGATCTTCGGCCCTGTCGTCTCGTTTATCAGTTACGACGACATCGACGACGCCGTAGCCAAGGCCAACAGCACCATGTATGGGCTGCACGGTGCGGTATACACGGCCGACGCGGAACGTGGGTATCAGGTCGCGCGTCGCGTGCGCTCGGGCAGCGTGACGGTCAATGGATTGATCGTCGATTACAAGATGCCGTTTGGCGGGTTCAAGCAATCCGGAATCGGAAGAGAAGGCGGCATTGAAGGTTTGGAGAATTATTTCGAGGTGAAGACTGTTTATCTCTAGTCGAAAGTCGGTTTTGTGGAGAGGGCCTGACGCAGTTCGACGATGGATTCGTCGGCGATGAATTGGAACACATGAGTGTTCGGGCCCTTCGGTAGTTCGCGGGCAAGCAGGCTGTCGGTGATGATGAAGCTCTCTGCGGTCACTCCGCGCTTCCAGTGTTTTTGCCGCGCGTCGCGCAGGTCGATCGCCGTCGCGTCGATGCCGACTGCCACCAGAAGGATACGCGCCCACTTCAGAAAATCCGGCCACCGCGACGCAACCGTAATGAGCGTGTCGGGCCCGGGCTTCGGCTTGCCGGCCATACTTTGAGGCGCGGAACGTGAGTGAAGAAACAAACAGGGCGTTTTCGCAGTCAGAGCGGTGCGTACATCTTCCGAATGATCGTATAGGGCGACACAGAAGGCACCGGACATCTCCTCCGATCTTCGACATTCTTCCAAAGACAAGCCGGTAACACGCACCGAAACCTGGCCAGCGAGTTCCGCGACGAGGATCTCCCGCAGTTCCACTTCGGGTTCAATCACCACCACACGATCCGGTTTGGCCGATAAAAGCCATCGATTCATCCGCGACTGAATCTCGACCGGAGAATGTCCACGGGCCTGTGCCGCCTTGAGAAATGCCTCGATGAGGCCGTCGAGATCCATACCCGCATCGAATGTTTTTGTTTCAGAGGTGCGTGGTCGTACGAAGAATCCACTCCCGCGTTTCCATATCACCCAGCGACGTTCCGCCAGGCTTCGATATACCGCTCCGACCGTATTGGCGTGCACATGAAAGCGGCGTGCGAGAACAGTCGTGCTCGGCAGGCGTTCACCGGGCGCAAGATCCCCACTCACGATCCCGAGCACGATCTGAGCGCTCAATTGTTCCTGAATCGTTTCCGCGCCGTTTTTCGAAATCCAGAGTTTCATGCCTTTCCCAAATTCGTTGTGAGAGCCGGAAAAGTATCACAACCACGCCACCATTTCCCGCGTTGCACATCTACATTGGGCGCGTTGAATAGGAGGAGAAACGTCATGCGCAGATTCCGTCTCTCGAAATACGTTTTGATGATGGTGTTTGTACTGCTGGCAGTCGCTGCAACGGCCGAGGCTCAGGTGTGCATCCGCGTCGACGAGCAGCGAGATATGCTATCCGATCAGGATCGTGCGGCGGTTGTGCTCTACCTGTCCCGGCAGTTCGAATTGGCAGGCAAGCGTGTGGTGCCCGATTGTCCGGCGCCTTACACGATCAGTCATATCCGCCTCGGCGACGTGATCACGGTTGCGGTGTCCGGACCTGAAGGACAACGGGAGGGAACGGCTCAGGGCCTTAACGACTTGCCGGCGCTGTACAGCCAGCTGGTTCGTTCGCTCATTATCGGCCGCCAAAGTGTGGATCGATCCAATGTCACGGAGGCTCAGGCATCCGCGTTGCGCGTGCACACGGACTCGTACTTCTATGTGCGGCTGGGTTATGGAGGCATCTTCAGCAATGGCGTTCATGGCAGGCCCGCGTTTGGCTTCGGCCATCGCACGGAGCTGGATTCATTTGCGATCGATGTGTCATTTCTGAATGTTCAGCCCAATACTCGCAACGGCTATTCGACCTCGAGTGCAACCGCGGCCTCGCTCTTGAAGCTGGAGGGCTTGTACTTCGTCCATTCCAGGGCGAATGCCAGTCCTTATTTCGGCGGAGGCTTCGGTTATGGGAGTACTTCGGTGGGTAGCGACGCCTATTACAGCAGGACGACAAACCAGACGTACTCCGGGTGGAGCGGCAGCGGGCTGCAAGGCGAGTTGACAGCCGGATACGAGATTGCCCGCACGACCACGCTGCGTGTGTTTGTCCAGGCCGACGCGACCTTTCCATTTTACAAGTCGAGTTCTCAAACTCTATCGACGCCGGGTGTTGTGACGACAAGCCAGCGCTATGTCCCATCGGTGGTAGTGTCCATCGGTCTTGGCTGGCAGAGGAGCCACCGGTGATTGGAGAGCGCTGGTTACGGTCCGCGATTACACCGCAAGTTTTTCCAGGATCACGCAGACTTCGTCGATTTGGCTTTCTGTAATCTGGTTAAAGAAGGGCAACGCGAGTACGCGGTCGGCAATTGCTTCGGTATTGCTCAAATCTGCGTGTCCGGAAAAGGACGCATCCGCCCTGTAAATCGGCTGCAAGTGGATTGGCGCGAAATAGCGGCCGCAAGCGATTCCGCGCGACCTCATTTCCCGCCAGATCTGATCGCGTTGATTTCGGTCGAAGCGTGAACTCAATCGGACAACGTAGACAAACCAACTGATGCGGCGTCGGGGCACACTCAACCCGGGCACCACCAGGTTGGGATTGCCGGACAGCCGGCTGTGATAACTGCGAGCGACAGCTTCCCGCCGGGCAAGAACGTCGTCGATCCGCTTCATCTGCTCCACCCCCAGGGCGCAGTTCATCTCCGATATGCGGTAGTTGTAGCCAAGTTCCGAGCAATCGAACCAATCGCTCGAGGAATTCCGTCCCTGATTGCGGAGCGTCCGCAGCCTGGCGGCGAGCTTCGAATCCCGCATGACAATCGCCCCACCCTCTCCCGTCGTAATCTGCTTATTGGGATAGAAAGCGAATACTCCAATGTCGCCGATTGTTCCGGTCTTTCGCTTGTCATATTCGGCTCCGATCGCCTCGCAGGCGTCTTCGATTATCGGAAGCCCGCGGGCACGGGCGATTTCAAGGATCGAAGACATTTCGGCAGGACAGCCGAACGTGTGCACGGCCATGATGGCACGCGTCCTCGACGTGATGGCCGCTTCAATTTTCGCCGGATCGATGTTCAGTGTTTGCGGTTCGATGTCGACAAACACTGGCAGCGCTCCCTCGAAACGAATTGCATTTGCAGCCGCGATGAAGGTGAATGACGGAACGAGAACCTCGTCTCCTGCGCCGATTCCCAGTGCGCGAATACACAAATGCAACCCGCTTGTCCCGGAGCTTACGGCGACAGCGTCCGGCGCCCCGGTGTAACTCGCGATGGACCTTTCGAACTCTTCAAGCTTCGGGCCCAGACTCAGCTGGGGCGAACGAAGTACGCGGCAGACCGCTTCGATATCCGATTCATGAATATCGGGTGCAGAAAGTGGGATTCTCAAGGTATGCCGCGTTTCATCAGCAATTTCACGCCGAGCGGTGCGTTCGTCAACACCTCGACAATTGTTTCGGAGGCATGGCCGTCACCATAAGGGTTGGTCATTTCTGCAAGCGAACCGCGGAATTCCGCGCTCTTTGCCCTTCGAACGGCATCCAGGATGGACGCGGAATCCGGTGCGGTGTCCAGTATGTTGCGAGCGCGTTCGCGGCCCTGTTGTCTCAGTCCGATATTCACAGTCGGAAGAGCGAAGGATGGAGTCTCCATAATCCCGCTGCTGGAGTTCCCTAACATCAATGTTGTTTGCCGCAGCAGGCTCCAATAAACGAGTGGTTCAAGGTTCACGAACGAACGCGACCGACTCTCCACGGCCAGAAACGATCGCCCTCGCTCGATCAAAGCTCTGCTGCCGGCGTCGGCGTTGGGATGGCAGAATATAATTTGGTCCGGCAGCGCTGCGAGGGCGGAAAACAACGCATCGGTCTCCAGCAACGTATCGCGTTCGATCGTCACGGGATGATACGCGACAAGAATCGAGGGGCGCCCGAGGTCGATTTTTAGCTGCGATTCAAGGTGCTCGCGGCCGAGCAATGTGTTGCGCCTCAGGTGGTCGAGCGAGGGCGCGCCGGCGCGATGCACCCGCCATTCTTCTTCGCCCATCGCGATCACGCGCCGCCGTGCCTGGATGGTTGAGGTGAAATGGAGATGGCTCATTTTCGTGAGCGCGTTGCGAACCGCGTCGTCGATTGCGCCTTCGCTGATTTCACCGCCCTCGATGTGAGCGATCGGAATTCGCAACGCCAGGCAGACTGACGCCGGGGCCAGCATCTCGTAGCGATCCGCAATGAGCAGCAGCAGGTCGGGCCGCATCGATCCGAGAGTGTCGGCAAGGCTCAGCGTGGCAACGCCGATTGTCTTGGCCATCCCGACGTCGGTGTCGGAACTCAGAAGGCACTCGATCCGCGCGTCTATCGGGAACCCGTCGTTTTCGATTGCCTGGATGGTGCAACCGAACTCGGGTGACAGATGCGAGCCCATCGCGATGATTCTCAGGTCCACATCCGGATGTGCAGACAAATCCTTCAGGGGCCAGTAGAGATGGCTGTAGTCCGCTCGCGAAGTGGTCAGTACGGCGATCTTCCGTGTCATGCGCGAACAGCACTCGTGTGATCCGAATGGAGCAGCGCCATTAGTGTGTCACTGGGATAAAACTCCGGGACCATATGCCGGACAATGCCCAGTGCTGCAGCAGAATCATTCTGTCGCGAACTTTGCACGAGCGCCGCGATGGAGTCATCGAGGTCATCGGGTGGAAGGGTCCTGCTTCGGACGCGATAGAGTTCGCGATCCACGTTCGGGTCGGCCATCTCGCAGGACGACAACATCTCTTCACTCATCTTTTCTCCGGGGCGGAGACCGGTGAAAACCACTGGAATGTCGACGTGGCCGGCGATCATGTAGTGAGCGAGATCCACGATTTTGTGCGCGCTGCCCAGCCGAGGGACCAGAATGCTGCCGTCCCCGGTCCGTGATGCTGCCGCAAGAACGAGCGTCGCTGCCTCGTCGAGGGTAAGGAAGTAGCGCGACACTTCGGGATGGGTGACCGTGACTGGACCACCCTGAAGAATTTGTCGCCTGAAGATCGGGACGACGCTTCCGCGAGAAGCCAGGACATTGCCAAGGCGCAGCGCACGCATGCAGATGCGGCTGCTGGTGCCCTTCAAGAGAATCATCTCCGCGATTCGCTTCGTCGCTCCCATGATGCTGTGCGGGTTCACTGCCTTGTCGGTTGAAATCATGACAAAGGTTTTGCAGCCGTGACGAATTGCCGCCTGCGCCAGCTCGTAAGTGCCCAGCGCATTATTTCGAATTGCGGCAAATGGATCGATCTCCAGCTGCGGGACATGCTTAAACGCTGCCGCGTGATAGACAACGTCCGGCTGATGCGTTGCGAAGAGATGGTCCAAGGCAGCCGCGTGACAGATGTCGCCGACAATGGGAATCAATGGGACAGCCGGGGAGTCTGCCTGGATTTCGCGAATGCGTGAATCCAGGCGGTGCCTGGATTGGTCCATGAGAATCAAACGTCGTGGAGAGGATTGGGCGATTGCGTGGGCGAGAACGGAGCCGATGGATCCTGCAGCTCCGGTAATTAAGACGGATCGGCCGGCATGCATCGTCCGCGTTAAATCGTTATCCCGCTGCTGAATTGGGCGGCGGAGAAATCCCGCCCAGTTTCGATCCTCGATAGAGTGCGTCATCATCGTCGCGAAGATGATAAGCGATACCAGGTATAGAAAACGTGAATGGATTGGAACAAGGAAAAAAATCCCTTCCTTAGTAAGGCCGAAGGGCCGTGGGTTCCAAAGCCGAAACAGTTCGGCATGGGAACCACCCCTCGCGGGATCGCAAAGCGATCCCGCTGCCCTCCTAACTTTAGGAGGGCAATATGGATGCGCTTCCCCGCCATTATCTTCTGTCATCGAAATCATGGTGAGAGTGATCGTGCTCGCACAAGATCGGGATTCTCGAATCCCAGGATGTGGAGGCGGCAAGCCAGTTCCTCCGCATGAAAGCGCCGGGCCAGTCTCAATTTCTCTGGGGAGCATTCCAGGAACTTTCCAACTCGCGCGAAACTCAATACTGATACCGAAATGACGGAATTTCCTTTCCGCTGACAAAACGGGTGTTGGTGCCAAGACGGTATGCGAGATATTCAGAATCGTGTGGATATCGCTTCTCCGGACCATAGGGATACTGGCCCATCGCATGGAATGGCAGCGGCTCGACGCTGTCCGGAATGGCCTCATAGAAATCCATCTCTTTTGCGAAGCCATCTGCGTAAAAGAAGTAGTCTCTTGTCCAGCCGGAGCGCAGCGCCGGCAATGCGGATGGATCGAATTCCAGTGATATCTCATCGCCGGAACCGACGATGACGAATTGATCGTCGGAATTCCTGAGCAGTGAAAGAACGTCACCATAAGCCGTGTAGTGGCCTTCATGGCGTGAGAATGGTCCGGTTGGGCTGACCACTTCATGGATATATGACGCATCTCCGCGCACGCTGCCCTCGACTCGCTTCGGATATCCGCGAAACGCAAGCCCGGCTTCGACAGCCGGGACCTCGTGAATTTCGGCAGACGCCGTCTGCGGTGTCGTATCCACGAGAATCTGGTCCCAGTAAATTTTCAAATTCGTGCCGATACGAATACGCGAAGTACCCGCAGGCACACGATTGGACAAGTCTGCGATCATGGTTCGCGCAAGCCCGGCCGGGAACCCGATGTCGTCGAGGACGCGCTTCCATTGCCCATCTGGGGTTTGTACGTCCAGGAATGGTGCGACCGCGTGGATATCCGCCTGATTTGCAGCGAAGACTCCGGTGGTGGTGAAGTAGTCGGTGAAACCGTGCATGACGAGTCGCAATGAATTCGTGTTTTCAATCTTTCCGAGATCCAGCTCCAGATAATGCATTTTCGTGAATCCGTGGAAGGGCAGGGAATCGAAGCCTGCAACATAGCGCCGATCCCGACTCCGAAGTTCCGGAAGGACATTGCGCCCATGATCGTCCCGTGCTGCCAGTGGCGGCCGCGGATTCCTGCTGACGACAACCTTGAATTCGGGAAACGGCGGCTGGCTCGCAAAATATTCGTTCGGATTCACCGCGACATCGGCAGGGTGATCGATCGCAAGCAGGCGTACCTGATCCAGGTAGGTGATTTCTTCCATTGCCTCTGCGAAGCGAAAACTCAAGCGGCCGTTTTTGGGTTTGACAAGGTTCCCGTCGACTTTCAGATATTCGGTCGGATCGGAAATGTTGCGCTCGCCGGGCGAAACCCATTCCCCGAGAATGCCGGGACCGATGATGTCGGAGATGAACTCATATCGACTGCCGTTCCACGCGAACAAAAGCGGGCACGAACTTCCTCTCCTGTCGATTTCCTTGATGAGATGGCGGCGAGCGGCGGCGAGTTGCACCTCGTCCTGCGGCACTCCGCTGGGCCAGAGCACACGGACGATGTCGGCTTCATGCGCGGAATCGATGCCAACGACGATTTCGGGTGCATTCTGGCCGAGGTATCCCGATGACGACGACACCTCCCACTTCTGACGCAGCGTACCCGCAAAGACTTCAACCTTCGTGCCGATCGCGCTTCGATTGTCGTTGAGTCCCTGGAACACAAGTCGGAGAGACGAGCGCTTGTTGCCGCCATCATTGCGAAGCAGTACCGGCTTGCCGCCGTTTTGAGTCACGAGGATATCGGTGTCACCGTCACCATCGAAATCGCCGGTGAGCAATGCACGCGGTTTTACCAATTCTGGAGAATTTAGACCAGCCGCATCGCGGACATCGGTAAAACGGTCGCCACCCATATTTCGCAGCAAGCGGATTTCGCCCCGCTCATTGGTTTCGCCGACGGCAATAAGATCCAGCAATCCGTCGTTGTCCACGTCGACGGCCGCGATTCCCCATCCGCGGCTCCAGGATACGTCGGGCAATGGCACCCTCTCGAACCCGGTACCGCCAACGTTTTTCCAGAGACTCCATCCGGGTTTTCCCCAATGCGTGAAGGCAAGATCCATCCACCCGTCTTGATTGAAATCGAAAGCGACGACGCCGGAAGCGGGTGACGGAAACGGTGACTTCCAGGGCTCCGATGGACGGAATGCTCCCTCGCGCGGATTGGTGAGAAGAACTGGAGCAGCGCGCCAACCTGTAAGGAGAAGGTCGATTGCGCGATCGTTGTTGACGTCGGAAGCGATGGCGGCAATACCGGGAGCGTCTGCCGCCAACCCTGACTGTGCGGTCCACTCTGTAAAAGTTCCATTGCCGTTGTTTCGCCACAACTGATTCGATGTTCGGGCCTGTCCGAATGGAAAATCAAAATCGCCCGACGCTGGAATTGCGAAATTGGAGAATCGCGAAACATAGAAATCGACGTCGCCGTCGTGGTCGTAGTCCACCAGTAGAAGTCCGAGCGGCAGACCATCCACATGAATGCCGGTGGCCGCGGTGACATCCTGGAACGTTCCGTTTCCCAGATTGCGATAGAGAGCGACATGATCCTGGAATCCAACGACGATGTCGTCAAATCCGTCATTGTCGTAGTCTCCTACGGTGCAGCCCAGTGTTTCTCCATTCATGTTGAACCCGGCACGTTCGCTCACATCCGTGAATTGTCCACCGCCTCCGTTTCTGTAAAGAACGACGCCGCGCATGCCTCCAAGCAGAAGCAGATCGGAACGGCCGTCTTTATCGAAATCGATAAAGCACGCTCCGGCACCGAGCAGCGGGAGTACGTGGTCGGGATGGTCGGGTTGCCCCCGAGGTTCGAAGCGAATCCCGGACTGTTCCGCAGCGGATGAAAAGCGTACTGCGAATTGTGCGGGTGCTACGGGTGCACCGGCGACAGGTTCGGCCGTTGAGTACGGACCCTGTTCACCGTAAGTCAGGCTGATTGGTTTTCCAAGCTTCGACCGGGTGAGCTGATCGAAGCGATCGAGATGCATCCGGGCCGCGTCGTCGTTGCCGGAAAGCTGATACGCGCGTGCGAGTCCGAATTCTGCGGAAACATGAAAACTGTCGAGCGCAAGACAGCGTTCATACCAAATGATGGCCTGGTCATAGCGCATGAGCTGTGCATTGAGCTGCCCCATAAAGTACCGGGCGTCGGCGTCTCCTGCATCAATGCGCGTGACCCGCTCGAACGCTTCGATAGCCGCGTCAGTCCTGGCCGTATTCCGATACAGAATACCGAGGTTGTACCAGCCTCGGGCACTGTCGGGCTGTCGTCGCGTCGCATCCAGCAATACTTCCTGCGCCTCGTCGAATCGCTGGCCGTTGAGCAATGCGATTCCTTCGTTCAAGCGGGCGGGGAATAAACTGGCGTCGCGCTGCCAGGCCTGCCGGAAATCGTCATATGCTTCGCCAGTCCGGCCACGATTCATCTCCGCCACACCAAGATTGTTGAGGCGGATTGCGGCCACCTGATCCGCCGGCTGCGACTGGGCTGCATTCGGGACGTGGCGCTGACAGCCTGCAATTCCAAGGCTGAGCATCAGGGCAAGTGCAAGGTGAAAATGCATTTTCATAGCCGGTTAAAAATAGTGCCCAAGGCCGCCACACTGTAGGCGCGGTCATACAAGGTGTGAATGAATTCAGGAGTGAGAAGCGCAAGTCCCCTCCTGAGTCAGGAGGGGTGGCGCGAAGCGCCGGGGTGGTTCCGAAGCGATACCCTGCGGCATTGCGGCTTTGGAACCACCCCTCGCGTGATCGCTTTGCGATCACGCTGCCCTCCTAACTTAGGAGGGTAGTCTTCGTCTCGTCCAGAAATTCAATTCATTCACACCTTCACAGACCGCGCCTACAGTATGGATGCGCTGCGCGGCACTTCCTGTTGATTTCAATTGCCCCAGGAAACCGCTAGAACCCATCCAGCGGGGTTATTCCCTTGGACTCGACGCAGTCGTAAGTTCTGCCAGCCGCAAGGTCCTTGTATTCCTCAGTCCGGCCGCTGGGCCATGCGATGACCGCGCGATCGATTTTCTCCCGCTTCCCGATCCCGAATGTGACCGGTAATTCCGATTGAGAAAGATAGCTTGAGCCTCCCTTGACGAGTCGCGATTGCGTTACTCCGCCTGCAGAAACGCGCACCATGGCGCCGATCGCGTCGCGATTCGACTTCGTGCCGGTCAGGCGAAAGCGGATGCTCCGGTTTCCGGAGAGCTGATCATTGCGGAAGAGGAAGGCCGGTCCGTTGTTTGTCGTGAGCAGGATGTCGCAGTCTCCATCGCGATCGAAGTCGCCGTAGGCGAGGCCGCGTCCAACTCTCCGGTTGCCGAAGTCTTTCCCAACTTCGGAAGCCACATCTCGAAAAGTTCCGTTCCCTCGGTTGAGAAAAAGATGCGGAGGCTGCGCGTAACCGGAGTTTCGGACTTCCCGCACCGTTTCGTCGATGTGCCCGTTCACGACTGCAAGGTCGAGCGAGCCATCCAGATCGGCGTCGAAAAAGACGCAACCGAAACCCAGCGTGAGCTGAGAGGCCTGCCCAACGCCGGACTTGAGTGCGGCATCTTCGTAGAGTCCGGGCCCGATCTCCCGGTACAGGCCGATCCTCTCGTTGTCGAAATTGGTTATGGCGGCGCCTGGCGCACCGGAGTTTTCAAAATCTCCCACGTCGATGCCCATGCCGGCGCGGGCCTTGCCGTCGGTGCTGAATGCAAGACCGGCTTTAATGGCTGTCTCACTGAAGGTCCCGTTGTGAAGATTCCGGTAGAGCTTGTTCGGTTGTGTGTCGTTGGCGACGAGCAGATCGGGCCAGCCGTCCCGGTCGTAGTCGAACATCGCCACGCCGAGCGATTTCGAACTCGTGTCGAGGATTCCGCTTGTCGCGGTCACGTCTTCAAATGTCCCGTCGCCTCGATTATGGAATAACCAGCACGTCTCGCCCCGGTATGCCTCCGGGGTGCAGTAGGATTTGCGTCGTCCGTCTGGACTGCAGAACACATCGTGCTCCTGAAACCACTTCACGTAGTTGCACACAAACAGATCGAGTAAGCCGTCGCGATCGAAATCGATCCAGAGCGCGGACGTACTGAAGCTTTCCCGGCCGCCGAGCCCGCTCGCTCGGGTGACATCGACGAATGTGCCTTTTCCGGTGTTGCGAAAAAGGCGATTCTGTCCGACACACGTTACCAGGATGTCCGGGAATCCGTCGTTGTTGTAATCACCGACTGCCACTCCCATTCCGTACATTTCGACGTCGAGTCCCGCGCTCCGGGTCACGTCGGAAAATGTGCCGTTCCGATTGTTGCGATAGAGGCTGAGAGTGGTTCGCTTTCGCTTGTGTCCGGGCCAATCCATTCCGTTGATCAGGAGAATGTCCTGCCAGCCGTCCCGGTCGTAGTCCAGAAAGGCGCAACCGGCTCCGAGCGTTTCCGGAAGCAGTTTGTCGCCATACGCACCGCTGTTATGAAGGAACTGAATTCCGGCATGTGCTGTGACGTCTGTGAGGTGGAAAGCTGGAGCAGGCGATTGCACCGCGACTGAGCCAATGATCCCCGCAAGAAAATCTCTTCGATTCATGGTAGCCGCACCAGTCCATTCCGGATCGCATAGACGACGAGTTCCGCGGTCTTGTGGAGTCCGAGCGTTTCCATGATATTTGCCCGATGTACGGCGACGGTGTTGGTGCTGAGGCCGAGCTGGGACGCGATCTCCTTGATGGATTGACCGTCGACTATCAACTGAAGGACTTCCAACTGGCGTGGGCTGAGCCCCCTGTTTCTCTCGCCCTTGAGAGGCTCGGGCGGGGATATCTGTGGGGCGATCACGATATGTCCCGCGGCCACCCGCTCAATTGCAGACACCAGTTCCATGTCCAGAATGTTTTTCAAGATATACCCGCGGGCGCCGGCGGCGAGTGCCTGGTGTACCCACGTTTCCTCCGAGTGCATACTCAGCATCAGGACGGCTGTCTTCGGCGCGAACGCAAGGATGCGGCGTGTGGCCTCCAGCCCATTCGTGCCGGGAAGCGCACAGTCCATGACGATGACCTGAGGCCGCAATTCCTGAGCCAGGCGAACCGCCTCGTCGCCGTCATTCGCTTCGCCGATGACGCTGATGTGCTGCTCATCTTCGATGATTCGCCGGAAACCTCGGCGAACCAG
>Ga0068864_100003554_pt1 | contig 12888 bp, 10 predicted proteins | sample KBSSwiS72_FD_66586 | JGI IMG/M metagenome (GOLD analysis project Ga0068864, IMG submission 66586) | Switchgrass rhizosphere microbial communities from Kellogg Biological Station, Michigan, USA - KBS Switchgrass S7-2 | ecosystem: Host-associated > Plants > Roots > Rhizosphere > Soil ...
CGTGTTTGCGTGGCGAAAGAAGAGACGAACAGGCGGGAACGGCCACCGCACCGGCGTACAAGCATCCGAAAAAGTTTGCGACAAATTCCAAACCTGGCGGATTAGGCAAGAGCACTTGTTGGCCTTTCGCGCCCGCAGCGATGAGGCGGCGGCCGATGGCCATCGCTCTACGATCAAGCTCCGCGAACGTGAAGGAAGCTGCTTCGCGCTCGCCCCGATCGAGAAACAGAAAGACACGCTTGTGCGGCGTCAGTTCAGCCCGCTGCCGCAGAACGTCGACAATTGTTTCTGTAGGTTTCATGCGGTTGTCTTATCCACGGATTACACAGATCGATTTGTAGAATCTGCGTAATCTGCGGATGCAAATACTTTCTTGAACCTCTGCCACAACATTTGGACCAGAAACTTGACCACGCCCCACCCGGTTTGAAGTAGTCGATAAACGAAGATCGATAGCGAAATCATGATGGCCGTGCGTAAAAGAATTCCTGACAGCAGACTGAATAGTCTGCTCAGGTTGGGAGGCCACTGTTGGACCAGTTGCCAAACGGTCTTCAGTTGTCCCGGATACGCCGGAAGCAGGTAAAAGATCGAAAACCGAATCATGATTTCGCAAACATAGAAGAAGAACAGAGTCGAAAGTACGGAATAAACAGCCAGGGACATGCGTGCGCGTGGCGTGAGATTGGGCAGCGGGGGCCGAGCCGCACCGCTCGAGCCAAACAACTTGAGAGCGTAATGCTTGATCAGCTTCGTCGATTGTTGTCTCAGGTTAAAAATCCCGAAGAGATCAGCAACCAGCCAGTAACCGTCCATGCGCAGAAAAGGATTCATCGTGCGAAACATGATCAGGTCAGTGAAAAGGAAGAAGAAGATCGGAATAAGCGAGCCAGTGATGAAGAACAGAGCGAGCAGCAGGACTTGAAAAACTGATTGAAAATAAACGCCGGCGATGTCGATTGTCGCTCGCTGGTAGCGCGACAACTTCCATGCTTCAGAAACGTCCGTATAAAGAACTGGAAAGTATAAGTAAATCCCGAAGCCGATCTCGGTCTGTTTGCAACCAAACGAGACAAGCGCCGACGCATGGCCGGTCTCATGAATGAAGGCGCCCAGTAAACTGAGGAGGGCCAGGACCCAGACTGTTGAAGTGCCGCCGATATGGCTGAAGTCCGAACGATGATTGGGCAAGAGCCACACATAAAAGATCAAGTGGGCCACACTGAAGACCGCCAACCAGGCTATCGAGATCCGTTTGTCGAATGCCCACCCAAACAATCTTGCTATGGGATAAACGACCTGTTGCGGGAGCAAACGTACTTTCGCGAAGAGGTAAGAGGTACGTTTGGAACTGATCTCCGGTAGAAACGCAGGAGTGTCGAGATCGACGAGAAGACTCTTGGGGAGGAGAAAGCGTTTGACAAGGTTTTCAAACTTCTCCAGCGAATACTTTCCGGGGTTGAGTTTGTCGTAAGCGGCAAAGACCTCGGGCACGTCGCGCTGCCCGTCAAACATTTTCAGAAGCTCCAGCAAGTCTGCGGGCATGGCGAACCTGATAGTTGATTTTTTCTGGGCGGGAACTTCGCAAAGCACCATCGCTTGATCTGAGGCGGCATCAAGCGGGTAAACGTAAAGCGATTGATTGAATGAGTAGGCCATCTAAACAACCTCTGGATTTCTCTGTGCAATTTCCGTGTTCTCTACAAAAACCACAGAGACAGAAATTGCACAGAGAAGATGCGAGGCTTTCCGGGTGAAGCCGCTTCCGGCCGTAAGAGGATTCACCGGAAAGCCCGCATCAAATTGCGTGAGCCTAGATTTGTGGAATGCAAGGCTCATCAGGGAATGGTGGTTCGCAGCCATCGTTTGGTGGCGGCGGTTCGCAGCCGGAGTTAATGGGAATGCAGCCGCCGTTTGTGGGCGTACAACCGCAGTTGCCATCGCACCAGGCTTCGAATTCGAGTCGCTGTTCGAGTTCAGTGATTGAGAACTCTTCCAGTAGCCCGAATTGGCTTAAATCTTTTTCAGTCATAACTACCTCCAGAGAGGAAGAGTGAGCACTCGGGAAGCCCTCGGATGCACGAGTGCCGGGGTTGAAGAATCCGCTTTGTGCGGTTGGACCAAACAAAGCGGTGAGTTGGACGCCGAGCTAGTTTTCAACGTCCGTCGTTGCTAATTCAGCGCGCAGTAATCAAACCTGCTTGCTGTAAGTAAGCCAAAAGTAAATAAATCCTATCTTCCCACGCTCGATCGCTGTTGCTTCTGTTAATCCAGGCCAGGTCGAGCCCGGTTGACGACGAAAGAGTCGCCAGCACATTCTCTTGCCCGGCCCATTTTGGATTCTGAAATCCCTTTAGCGTTTTGAGATCAACCCACATCACGCCGTCTTTGGTTGGCAGTTGCGCCACGCGACGTGGATTCACACTGAACTTCTTGCCGTCGTGCAGCAGCCCGGCAATCGTTTGCGGAGAGGTATCGCGCGTGACGTTGCTGCCTGTGTCGGCGTGGTCGCGCAAACGCCAACGATGCAGCGCAGACCAGCCTTCCCATTGTTCCGGCTTAAGACGGACATACGACTCCATCAACGCATAAAGCGATTGCATCGTCGTCTGGGCAAACTTTTGAATTTCGGAATGTTTGAGTCCCGCAGGAGGAATGATCGGTTCACTGAAAACAATCTGGCTGCTCGCGCCGCTATCTTCGAGCACTATCACCGGCAAGATCGGAGTTCTTAGCGCAGCCGCTAACCGGGCCGCGCCATTCTTCACCGCGATGCGCAGTCCGAGGAAGTCGATCGTGCTCTTGGATGTATCGCCCCATGGTCCATCCGCTCCGCTATTACCCTCGATGCAGAACGCAACCATTTCCTTCCGCTTCAACGCGTCCACAAACTCGACTGTGCAACGAGGATCTTCCACATAGAGCGTCTTAAGAAGCCGGATGTTTTCAGCTTGCGGAGTCGATTCTCCGGGAACCGGAGGTGTTTCCCGGTTGCACGGTCCCAATGAATCAAAAGCGGGTTGCATCCCCTCGTAGATGGGTTGATTAGCAATCTGGGAAATAGAAAACCCCATCAACGCCAGGTCGATGGGGACGTAACGAATGGCGCTAAAACGGAAACTACATATGATCAACCCTCGTCCGCGGCTTAACAGCGAACGGATCAACCCCATGTCCCAACCGTGGAGCCGCAGCAGATGCTGATCGGTTGCAGGTAGTGGTTTTCTCGGACCGGCCTTGGTCAGTTCGAACAGTTGCGAAAGGTGCAAGTAGTATTCGCATTCATTCAAGAGCTTGCGTTTAATGCACCTGATAGTGAGGGAATGAACCTCCTCATTGGTCAGCTCTTCGCGAAAGACGGAGAGGAGGTTCAAGTAGGTGGGATTGTAATGTCGCTGATGAGATCTGAGGATCTCTTCGTCAGTCACCTCGTCGAGCCACTCACGAAACTGAACGAACAATTCAGCCTTCATGATGACGTCGTTTTTGAAGTCTTTGATCGCGGTGCGGAAGTAGTGCAAACGCCTGTCTTCCGCCATCGCGTCTAAAGGCTCCCGAATCAATTCTGCGCTCGTAGCCATGCTATTGCTGATCCGCGTCAATCCGGTTCGTGATCCGTTACGATCCGTGTTACTTAATCGAAGTTGACCATGACTTCCTGCGACTTAATCTGCGCCGTCTCCATCGCCAGCAACAGTTCATTGCGAACGTTCTTTTTAGGCGTTGCTGCGCATGGACTTTGGTTGTGCTCGATCCGGATCAGCGGGCATGAAATTCCCTGACAGCTCGGCAGGAGGGCGCACTTCTGACAGCCGCTGTCATTCGCAAATGCCGGCTCAACCCAAAGCGCATAGTTGTCTGCGTTGAGGATTACTTCGCCGTCGGGTGTTAGCCGGCCGACGATGTTGTGGTCCTCTTTATCGAGGACGATGGTGCACTTCATTAGCTTGCCGTCGGCGCCCACGATGAAGTTGTAGGGCCGCGCCGCATAGCAAACGTTTCTGCCAAAGCCGTTGTAGTCACGGATAGTTCCGGTGGGACGGAAGCCTTTGTCCTTGGCTGATTTGCGTAATCGTTCTTTCACTACTTTCACTTCCTCGACACCACAGACTTCGAGCTCCTGATCGTTTGGTCCACCCCATTTGCCAACGCCGTGAAAAGCGACCATAAAGCGGTCGTCTCCACCAAACTCCTTTTCCAAAAGCACCAGGAGATCTTCGATGTGAGGATGATTTTCCTTGTCGTAGTTCACGCGAACACGGACGCGATACTTTTCCGGCCTTTTCTTCAGCTCAATCAAATTGGAGATGATCTGATCGAACGTGCCGCAGCCATCTCGGGCCGGTCTCTTCTTGTCATGCTGCTCGCGCATGCCATCGATCGTGATCTGGTAATGCATCACTTTCCAGGCCAGCAGCTTTTCGGCGACGTCTGGTGTCATCAAGTAACCGTTCGTCGTTATGTGACTGACATATTGAATTGAATTCCTCTCGGCGACGTCGATGAAGAACGGGCCCAGCTCTTCCATTGCCTGGAAACCATAAAGCGGCTCACCGCCGAACCATCCCACCGTCAACTGCTTTAAATGCGGTGCTCTGGCTTCAACCATTTTCTTTATGCCTTGACGAACAGAAGGCAACATCGTTCCTCTCGCGAAATCCTCGTAGCAGTAGGTGCACCGGAAGTTACAGTCTTCCGAGGCGAGCAGAATTAGTTCGAGGAGATCCTGACGATAGTGTGTCTGGCCGAAGCGAAGTTGGACCTTGCGATACTCGTTGACCCCCTTCGGCACCAGGAAGCCATTGTCAGTAAGATACTTGACGACGCCTTTCGGCTCGCCGGTGTAGCCTTGTTTCAACAACAGTTGCACGCCTTCTCGTTGTTCGGGCTTGATAACGCAGATGGCGCCCGTGTAGCTGTTCCACAACACGTAACTGCCGTTTTCAGCCGTGGTTCTCAGGTTGTATTTGGAAGCCTGCCAATGCAGCTTTGTGGCTAAGGGTTTGATTTGGACCAGATCAACTGAGGTTGGTTCAACCGCGTCGAGCGGGGATACTCTTTTGATATCTATTTCTGCAGACATAGGCCTCTCTTTCCCTTCGGGTCGACCGGGGAGGCCTCGTTAGGAACGGCCGAGGAATGGCTGATCAATTGTGGAAGCAGACGTACTGGGCGGATCAATCCCCGACGCGACGTTCGCGTTGGGATATTTTTACTCTGGGCTGTTTGACTGGTTACCGGGAGGTTGAAGTTTGCGGCTAAAAAGCCACTACCTTATTTTTGGGAGCCATCCATATACCACCGCGCGTATTCGAAGTCAACAAAAATTACAAAATTACAAAGCTCACTTAAATGATCGTGAGTACAACCTTACCGAACGTCTTGTTTGATTCGAGACGTCGATGAGCATCTTGTATATGTTCGATTGCGAACACAGAATCGATCACTGGTGCAATAGTTCCCTCAGCAAGTAGCGGTACAACTTCGGACGCGAATGCTGATGTGATGGCGATCTTCTCCTCGAGAGATCGAGCGCGGAGCACAGTACCAATGATGTGAAGACGTTTGCGCAGAATCTGATAGAGCTCAATCTCAGTCTTACCGCCTGCGACTCCACCGATGAGAATGATCCTTCCCTTCAACGCCGACACTTTGAGACTCGCAGCGAAATACGGACCGCCAGTTAGATCGAGAACAACATCAAATCCGCGGCCGCCGGTCACGCTCTCCGCAAACGCCGGAAGTTCCGCCAACGCGCCTGGCTCGGGAACGACAAACCCCGACTCGAGACCGAATGCTTTCGCGCGCTCGATCTTGTCAGGCGTACGTGAAGTACCAAACGCGCGGCCTCGCAAAGCTTCGACGAGTTGAGTCGCGGCAAGTCCGACTCCGCTTCCAACTGCATGAATCAAAACATTTTCGCCAGCCTTGAAACTCGCTTGCCGCAGCGCGTCATGTGCGGTGATGAAGACCTCCGGTATCGCTCCGGCAGCAGGCCACTCGAGATTCGGAGGTACAGCGATCAACGCATCCTGATGCGCCGTCACAAACTCAGCATGCGCCGCGCCACCGATGATTCCCATCACGCGATCGCCTTCACGCCAGCGATCAGCGTTCGCGCCCAACTCCGCGACCTCTCCGGCAAACTCCAGTCCCGAGATGTTCTGAGGCACGCCCGGTGGCGCCGCATATCCACCCGCTCTCTGCAAAAGGTCGGCACGATTGAGCGCACTACTGCGCACGCGTATCAGCACTTCGTCCGGGCCGGGTCGCGGCGCCGGCACGTCCTGAATTTCCAACACCTCCGGACCACCGGGGCGAGTAATTACAACAGCCTTCATGATTAGTATTCCAGTTTACCGTCGTACATCATTTCACTGACTTTGAAACGCACGTTTAATTTTACTCTACCTACTTCCGATACAAATCTCACCTCACTGCTGTCAGGGTTCAGAAATGCTCGTTCGTCAACTATTCTCTCGAAGATAAATTTCGCACCCAACCCGTCCGAACCAGGAGCTTGGTACAAATGTAAATAGAGACGCTTGCCGTCGTTGCGCTCGAGGTAGGTTTGATTCTTCAACGATCCAGTGGTGGCACTCGCAAAACTTTGTAGCGTCGGCGCAAGGAATCGTTGGTCACGCGACTCGAAGCCGACACTGACGGCGATCCACTGATCAAACTTACGTTCGACAAAATCATTCATGTACAGCTTGACCTTCGGATCTTCAGTCGGTTGATCCAATGCGATCAGACGTGCGAAGGCCTGGCGGATCGGCTTGGCCGAAAGAAAACAAATTCGATATCGCACCGTGGTCGCCTGATTCGTTGCTCCTCCGCGTTCGTCGCGAGCGGGATCAGCATTACTGGCGCCCGTCCTCGGATCGGGCGCCGCCTGCGGACGAAACAGCATCTCTGAAGTGTCGGTCTCGGTTTGCGTCTTTCCCCACGAGGAATTGGTCAAGATCGTTTCCGCGTCTTTTCGCGACCATTCTTGCCACGGTTTGAATCTCTTTTGCGCGTTGGATGGAAGTGCAATGACGGCGGCGAGTAAGAGTATGCCGAAGAAGGATTTCGTCTTCATGTGCTTCCCGCTTCCAAAAAATTGAATGTCGCCACGAGAGGGCTGAGCTTAGTTTTTGAGAGCGGCAATCATCGTGCCTTTGTGAGTTGGAGCACGTGGTGTTAGCGGTGATTGACGTCATTTCAGCCTTAGCTGTCGTCCGCTATCGCGGAGATCTTGCTGGAATTGGATCGGAGCTATCCTGAATCCTGAACGTGGCAGTGGGCGGCATCATCCAGGTTTTTAGATTAACGGGAAGTATTGACGCGAAGGCGCTCCGTGTATTAACGTCACGCGCGATTCTCATATCACGCGTATCTATTTTCTCAACAAGCTTCGGAATTACGGTCCAACGAACTCAAGGGCGGTCGCTCGCACCTCAATTCGTTAACAATTTCCAGCAAGGCTCCGGTTCATCCCACGGAATAAGGATCATTTGTCATGGAACCCACCGCATCAGAGATTCCTCTCATCGGAATTCACCAGATCGGCTTCGACGGCACAATTGACGAAGACGACGTCCAATGCCGCACAAGGCAGATGATTGCCCGGTCATTGAACACCAGGAGTGTTATCGCCTTTGTGGGTTCAGGCGTCTCGACCGGTTATGGACATAAAAACTGGGATGCGTATGCGACGCGGTTAGTCGAGTTCACCCTGAATCAGATAAACGAAAACAAGCTTGAAGTTCCACCCCAACACAAGGCGACGCTGAAATCGTATAGTGATCAGAACAAACGTAGTCATAAGAAGAGCCGAAAGAAGAACCGAAAGAAGAGTCCAAACCCGCCTCCATCCTCCCTCGCTCGCTCAGATCAAACGCTGATGATCCTCGATCTTTGCGACGAGTTGTTTGCCAGGCAGGGGCCTGCTGCGCATGAGGAATTTCGAGCGTACACAGCCAGGATCATTAAGCCGTTCAGGGACGTAAAGCCTGGCGAACTGGATCCTCTCCGTTTGCTGATCGAGAAGTTAGAGATACGGCGCTTTCTCACGACAAACTATGATCTTCAGATCGAAAGAGCGCTGGTAAACAACCTAACCTGCCAGATTCGCGCAAACTACAAACCAGATCGCGAGCCCCCTGACGCTCACGACGCGGTTAAGTTGGTGGCGCGGTCGCTCATTCATTCACCGCACAGTATTGAAGATCTCAGCCAGTTTGCAGTTGCAGCGCCCGGCTACGAATGGGGCGTGTTTCACTTGCACGGCGTAGTGAGCAATCACCAGTCGATGGTCGTGACTGAGCGCGATTACCAGCGCATCTACCTACAGGAAGACCGGGACCATCAGGCCTTCCGCGAGGCATTGCAAGTTGCCTTTGTCGGAAATGCAATTCTCTTTCTGGGAACGGGAATGGAGGAAGCCGATCTGTTGCGGCCGCTACGCCAGTTCGTATCGGAAGCGGCGCATGGCGGTTACGAGCGACCCATTTTCGCGTTGCTTCCTTATCGAAAGGACGCCGCTGAATTCCGACATTACCTCTACTCGCGTTACGGGGTGAAGACTCTCTACTACCCGGTCAAGGGACGCGGCAGGAGAAAGTTGACCGAAAGTTTCTATGAGGCGATTGAGAATCTCGCAAAGTCCTGGAGCCTGTGGTGGCAAGGTTGGCAGAAGAAACCATTAGTGCGCAAACCCTACTTCCATATGCCCGACGAAGTGAAAGAGAACGTAATGGTTCGTCATTGTACGAACACGAAATCGCTGTTCGGAGTAAATAAAGATAAAGGAGATATAGCTGAACAACTCAAGGGGGACGCACGTGCCCTCATAGTGATGGGGCGCCCGGGTTCCGGCAAGGGCACGTTAGGACAGACCCTCGTCACCGATGACACTTCCGGACAATACGAAAAAAGGTTCTTCGCGACCGCGCATTTCAGCAACGATTTTCTTTGCATGATCGATGCTGCCGCTAACTTCTTCGCCAACGGTGCGAGTGGGGTGAAATCTGATGGCGTCACGACGCCGGTGCAGCGTTTTGAAGCGGCGCTCAACTCCGGTAACAACCTTTTTGTAATGGGTGGTCTGGAGCGACTTCTCGTTCCTTCGCCTCTCGACCAGGCGCTCACGATTGAGGATCCGCTGAAATTCGAGTACCCCCTTCCGATCGGAAAACCCTCGACGCCTGAAGTGCGAGAGTTCATCGATCTCGTTAAGACACAGATAGGACCCCCCCAAACCAAATTCCAGAACCGTATTGTTCTCACCAGCTCGATGTGGCCGGAGACGCTGGAAAAATCCAATATCGCTACAGTCTGGCTCAGCGGAGTACATGTAGATGCAATTCTCAACGACCGGCGATTCACGGCACTGGAGGACGACGATCTGGTTACGAGGCTACACCACACTTTGCGTGGACACGCTTACGCTCTGGCTGTCATTAGATCTGCCCTCGTCGCCATGAGACGACGGCAGCGCCCACTCAACGACCAACGACACTGGCTCTACCACGTTGTCGATCGCCTGAGCGCAGTGGACCTTGGCAGTAGACCAGCGATGGCGATCGCAATGGCCGGGAGAAAATTGCTTGATACAAAACCTGAAACGCTGTCGGCTTTGGAAGGCATCCTCCAGCGAGTTGCGCTCTGCACTACGCCAGTTACTCCCGCTGCAGTGCAGACTTGCTATGACGCTACGCAACCACTATCAGTGGACGAAGTACGACGCTCGCTCCGTTATCTACAGAGGTCGAACCTGCTCATCCGAGTACAGTACGAACATGACTCACTTTTCCGATCTACGGCGCATACGCTGGTTCGAAACCACGTCTTGACACGAATGGGCTACTTTCCCAACGCGCCGGCAGAAGCTCATAGCTTTGAAATCGCGGGCTGGAGTAGCGAGGTTCCGGACACGTTGTCCGGACCTGGCCAGGGGCACGATCTCAGCATTACGAGTATTGATGCAATGCTCAAGAGTCTCGAGGCGGGCCGCGAGACTATGGAAGATCACGAGTATCGTCACTTGATTCGAGCCGCCTTTGGATTGATTCGGTCGCGGTGGACCGCCACTGCAATTCCCCGTTTGAGTGTGTTGAAACCTGAGGTCACTCTTCGTTTGCCCCGTCCGCATTATGACGCTTATCAAAGGCGCCTCGCGAGATTACTGAATGCGATCAGAACCATGAAGGGCATGCGGGAGCTATGGCTTAACGAAACGTCGCCGCGTAACGCAGTCGAAGGACTAAAGATCGCGCACGCAGAGGTTGAACACCTGAATGGCGTGCTCTACGCCGACGAACTGGCCTGGCTTTACAACGAACTTGGGCTGGTTGCTTTCAGTATCGGGCTCGTAGCTGATGCTTATGCACTGTTTCGCGCCGGACAGCACGTAAACGCAGTAGCGGAACGCGGATTTCACGGACATCGCTGGTGTGCATCGGCAATCAATCTGGGCCAGGTGCAGCTCGAACGTGGAAGTCTGGGGCGTGCCCGCTATCACCTGGAAACTGCAGTGCGAACCGCTCACACGTTGAACGATACGGTGCTGAAGGCGCGGGCGCGCGGTCATCTCGCGCTGGTTCACCACCTCATGGGTAACTACCAGCGATCCGAAAGTCTTTATAGCGGTGCGGTCAACGACCTACTGGATGTCGGTAATCATCGTGGCGCCAGCATATTTCTGATGCATCGAGCCGATCTCCGCCGTCGCCTGCATAAATTTGAGGCTGCGGAAAGCGACTTGCGCGAGAGTGTAGCCGCGGCTGAGTCAGGTCGACATCCGGACCTGGTGCACTACGCCAACTTAGCGAACGCTAAGCTCAAACGAACCGGGATGAAACCTGACCTGGTTACCCTTGAAGAACTGACACCGGCACTCGATTTCGCGCGCCGCGTCGGCATTCGAAAACTCGAGTGCGATGCGCAGATCGTACAGGGACAAATCGCGCTCGAACAGGGTGAATACGACATGGCCGGACGACTGGCCGTTTCGAGTTTGGGTATCGCTTCGTCACTTGGACTGCGATTGCGTCTGACTGGAGGACTGATCCTGCTCGGCCGCGTCAGCGAGGCACGCGGACACCGCCGCGGCCGGAAGCTCTACAAAGCCGCGATTGAACTTGCTGAGCGACAGGGTAATCAGTTGTTGATTGAAAAGGGTGAGGAAGCGTTGCGAGCATCGCGGTCTGCAGAACGTCGACGACCGTCGTTTTAAACTTCCCCATTTACGCTTTGCCGGTGTTTTTAGCCACAGAAAGCACAAAAGACTCATTTGTCGCCGCTCAACTCTACTGCCTTGAGAACGCGCGCGATGGCGCGATTGACCCACTCTCCGAGTGCGACCAGTCCCAATACGACAATCGAGTAGCAGCTCACGGTCGAAATCAGGAGCAACAGGTGCATTCGGTTTCTGAGATCAGCCAGCAGCAGAAAGCTGGCCACAAATGCAATCTCTACGACCGCCGCTGCGAAGAAAGCTAATTTGAAATTCCGTTCGCTCCGCTCGATCCGCTTCAAAGCCGCGGCCCGCACATGATCAAGATTTACAGTTTCGGACATCACAATCCCCTTCACTTCTTCAGTGCGTAGAACACGGCAAATGCTGTCACGATAAACTCGACGACGGCAAAAACGATCAGCGCACGTTTGAAGCTCCGTTTGAACCTCACTGTCTCTTCCAAACTCTCGTCCATCTCACTTCTCCTTCCTCAAATTGCGGCGCAGGCATTCGAGTCCATACGCCAATCTCGACTTCACTGTGCCAACCGGAATATCCAACACCGCCGCAGTCTCTACCAGCGACATCTCATGCAAGTAGAACAAGACCACCACTGCGCGACTCGCGGGCGACAGACCGGCAACCAACTGCGGCAAACTCTCAATCAGCTCCCGGGAAAACTCGTTGTGATCTTCTGCAACGGGTACGGCCGTCAGGATCTCTTCATCCCGAACCTGGTCAGTCCAACGACGTTCGCGATTCAAATATCTAAACGCCTCCCGCGACGCGATCTGGTAAGTCCAGGCGCGAAACGCCCGCGGCTCTCGCAACCAGCGCAGCTTGCGATAAATCCGAATGAAGACTTCCTGAAGGATGTCCTCCGCGAGCTGCCGATCTTTCACGAGGCTAACGACGTAGCGAAACAACGGCTCCTGAACACTCTTGAAGAGTTCATTCAAAGCCTCGTGGCTGCCGGACTGTGCCTGCAACACCCACCAGCTCTCTTGCTGCGATGTTGCCTCATCGGCCATGCACTTATTAAGACCCGACTAATGTGGATTAGGTTCGAAGCGAAACAACCGAGCTACAATTTTATGCATCACAGGTGCGAAATCGCGACCAGCTATTCGCGATCGTTTGGCGGTAAAGAGTACTACGCACGACGAGCTGTCCCCAGGCTATCCTAAAACCGAAACAGAGAAGAGTGCTGTCAGTTGAAACTCAGTCAGTTTCACTTCGTGGCAGTGTGTCTTTGGAGGCGACCATGAGCCGTCGATGGCTTCTTTCCCTATTGTGCCTTGCGCTGCTGTTTCTCTCGTTGGTCCAACTCACGCGCGCCCGTGGCGAGCTGAGAGTTAACGAGACCAGTAGCAGTATCTCGTTGGAACAAGGTCCAGCGGAAGTTTACCTCGCAGTTGAGAATCTCTCGACCGCCAGCGTAAATGCAAATGTGCAGCTCGAACTGCTGGACCCGAGCAATATCAGCGTGGCCAAGGCCAGTCAGGTGCAATCGATCGCGCCCGGCAGTCAAAAGCTCAACCTGTCGCTGCCGTTTGCCTTCTCGAGCACAACGGAAACGGTCCGTAATCGAATACTGCTGTATCGACTTCATTACCGTCTTAGTCCGCAGGAATCTCCCGCCGAAACACTCGCCGACGGGATCA
>Ga0068864_100003560_pt1 | contig 12874 bp, 8 predicted proteins | sample KBSSwiS72_FD_66586 | JGI IMG/M metagenome (GOLD analysis project Ga0068864, IMG submission 66586) | Switchgrass rhizosphere microbial communities from Kellogg Biological Station, Michigan, USA - KBS Switchgrass S7-2 | ecosystem: Host-associated > Plants > Roots > Rhizosphere > Soil ...
GAAGTCTTGGCTCGTAAATATGATATGAGCTATAATGCCGGAGTGTATGATTTCAATGTACACATGGAAGTAGAAATGACCCGGTTTGGAAAATATCTTTTACCTAAAACATTACGCTATATCGGCACCTGGGACGTAGCATTTAAAAAGAGAGAAAGAGGAGTGTTTACAGCTACGCTTTTCGATTTTAAATAATCAATACTTATTAATTAATAATTATTGATTATCAGGTGCCTCTTGTTTCCACATATCTTCTCCACTTTTCAATCACGTTTTGCATATCAGCAGGTAACTCAGCCTCGAAAAATAGTTCTTCTCCTGAAGTCGGGTGAATAAAACCTAAGGTTTTTGCATGAAGCGCATGACGCGGACAAATCTCGAAACAATTTTCAATGAATTGTTTGTATTTGGCATAAACGGTTCCTTTCACGATTTTGTCACCACCATAAAAATCATCATTGAATAAGGGATGACCGATATATTTCATATGCACACGGATCTGGTGTGTACGACCTGTTTCCAATACACAGCTAACCAGTGTTACATATCCAAAACGTTCCAACACTTTATAGTGAGTGATCGCTTCTTTCCCATGATCACCTTCGGGGTAGGCCTCAAATAATTTTCTGAAACGTAAATGCCTCCCTACATGAGCTATGATCGTGCCTGCATCATTTTTTATATCGCCCCATACCAGTGCTACATATTGCCGCTTTACCGTGTGATCAAAAAACTGTTTTGCCAGGTGACGCATTGCTTTATCTGTTTTTGCGAGCAGCAGCAATCCGCTTGTATTTTTATCGATACGATGTACCAATCCAAACCGGGGTAACAGGTCCTCATTCAGCTCAGGGTTTTTTTGTTGCAGGTACCAGGCAATACCATTCAATAGAGTGCCCCTGTAATTCCCACTGCCCGGATGTACTACCATGCCGGCTGGTTTATTAATGAGCATCAGGTCTTCATCTTCATAAAAAATATTCAGATCCATTTCTTCCGGCACTACATCTGTTTCTTCAGGATGCATATCACTATATACAATGATCTCATCACCGGGTTTGATCTTATAATTCTGCTTAACGGCTTTTGCATTTACCAAAACAAACGAAGCATTGATCGCCTGCTGAATTTTATTCCGGGTGGCGCCTTCAATTCGGTTCATCAGGTATTTATCTATGCGCAAAGGCTCCTGGCCTTTGTCGATCGAAAAGGCAAATCGCTCATACAGCTCATCATTACTGTCATTTTCTTCGTTACTATTTTTGACCTGTTTATCTGCCATGTTTACAAAGTAAAAGAAAAGTTGACGGCTTGAATTCAAATATTCAGACCAGACGCATTAAAATGTGATGAAAAGTATAGCACACGGATGACGCGGATTGAATGGATTTTCACTGTTTTTTTGGTTTATTGAGAATTTAAAATACTTATTGGCATAAGTAAAGAGTAGTGGTAGGTTTGTCCTGTTTCGAGCAATAAAAAAATCCATTATTATCCGTCCCATCTGTATCATCCGGGTTCCTTTTTTTCACTTTCAAAATACATGAACAGTTTCTAATGCGTCTGCCCTGTTCAAATTTTAAGCTATAAGTTTAATTTTCTTCATAATCCTTATCTTTCATCCCGATCATGAAAAAATATGCTGTCATCGTTGCCGGCGGTTCCGGTTTAAGAATGGGAACTGCCGTTCCAAAACAATATTTGTCGCTACGGGACAGGCCGGTGTTATGGCATACACTAACTGCTTTTTTAAATGCTTATGACAATATGGAAATCATTCTCGTATTGCATAAAGATTATGTTGAAAGAGGGTTGGAGATTGTTCGAAGTACTTATGCACCGAAACGGATCGGGATCGTCGAAGGAGGCGAAACAAGATTCCATTCTGTACAAAATGGATTGAAACCTATCTATCAACATTCCGTTATTTTTGTTCATGATGCAGTACGTTGTTTGATAACAAAAGAGTTAATTCATCTTTGTTATGAAGAAACTTTAAAACATGGTAACGCTGTACCTGCCGTTGCTGCTGTTGATACCATTCGTATCGAGTCGGCATTGGGCAATGAACAAATAGACCGCAACCGGGTTCGCATCATTCAAACACCACAAACATTCTATAGCGACATGATCAAAGCAGCTTTTGAACAGGAGTATGTTGATGCGTTTACCGACGAGGCCAGCGTGGTGGAAAGACTGGGTGTGAAAATAAATTTAGTGCAAGGCGATTATTCCAATATCAAGATCACGAAGCCGGTTGACCTGATGATTGCTGAAAAAATACTTGAGGAGAGAAGCCTTGCTAATAATCAATAGTTATTAATTAATAATTATTGATTATTTCTTCAGCCATTTCAAATAAAAAGGGAGCCTGTTAATTTTCAGATAGGGATATAATTCCTCTTTAGCTCCAAACCCACTATAGAAAAAAGCAAGATTGCGAATGTCTGAACCTTCAAAGTCAAGAATAATTTCTTTGCCTGCATTGTCTTTAATAAAAGCATCGATCAATGCATGTGATGCGCCCATAGTTTTGCCATCCGGGGTATTGCCTACCAAAATATAATAAGCCCTGTTATGCGAATAAAAAAATACACAGGAGGCCATAATTACATTTTGCTGATTAACGATAGCATAGGTTTCGGCTTGTCGTTTTTCTTTCAATAGGTAAAAAAGCTTTTTGAAATTTTCATAAGCAGTATTACTAAGCGCATTGATACGACTCATCTGTTCCTGGTTAATGCGGATGATCTCCTCGACGGGTATATCCTTTTTCACTGTACAACCCGATGAAAAAGTTTTTTTAATATTTCGCAGATGATTTTCGCGGTATGCAGCTGATAAAAGATTATAACTTTTATTCAGGTCTAAAATATAATTCACTCGTAAAGTTGAAGAACCATGGGGAGGCGTTACTTTATTAGCTGCATTCAATGATAGTTCAATGAATTTAAATTGTAAAGGAACTTCACGAAGAAAATCGGATATTATTTTTTCGTTCAGAGTTTTCCCAAATACACCCAGTGATGCTGTGAAAGCAGGCTGGTATAAATAGTTGATGCCATATTTATTTTTCCATGGCAATGGCATTACTATTTCATAATCATTCAATACAAGGGCGCCCCATTGCCTTGCCATGATATCAAGATAAAATGAATAAGCATAAATCAAACCATTGGGAGCATTGGCAATACATTTATCCCATTTGTCTTTGTCGATCTGTTGATGAGTGAGATATTGTATTTGATTTCGTTCAGCCATTAGAAACTGAAATTGCGGTCGAACTTACGCAAATTGAAATTCGAAATATCAATTGTGAAAGAGATTGTTTTAAATATCCGCCCTTTTTTTTCAATTGTAGATTGAATATAATCTTTAAAGATGCTGCTGTAAATAAGCGGCACATAAATATTGATCGTTTCTTTTAAAATAGGGATGTGCAAACCTGCATCAAATAAGAAGCGATCAATTTCCGCATCTTTTTCCCAGGCTTCAGCAAAAGTGCCAATATCAACAAATATTTTCAGGGGAACTTTAAAAGGCAGAATGCTTAACGGATTAATTGCATTGGGAACCGTAGTACTGAAATTAACTGAAGCCAGCCAGTCATCTGTTTTACCAACTTTACTTGCTAACAGATCGGTCCTTACTTTAAAACCGCCGTCACGGTTCATGATCTGCTGGCTCTCGAAACCTTCAAACTTATTACGGCCAATAAAATAATCGCTATATGTATAATCTTCATACCCGTTTGCACCGGTCATATTTAAATGAAAGCGATCTGTACTGAATTCTTTAATGATCGTTTTGGTACCCATGTAAAAAAACTTGCCGGCAAATAATCTTACTTTCAAGCCGCCCTCTTTTGGATAATTAAAAAAATAATTTCCTGTAAAGGCGGTGCGAACAAAATCTTTCGCCTGTTCCAGTTTTAATTCAGCTGAATACGGATAAAGTGCCCGGTAGTTATCAATTACAATCCTGAGTTGATTCAGCGTACGATCATCTGTGAGTGTTCTAAAACGATTATAGATTGTTGTGTCGTTGGATGGAGATATAACGGTATCCCTGTAAAATTTCAAGCGGTCTTCCCCGATCAAATAGGTTTTCCATTGAATAAAACGCTCCCGGCTGCTCCTGTCTTTTTCACGAAATGTAAAGCGAATACCCGGAACGAGTTTGGTGAAAGATAAAAAAGCTTTATTGCCATCGGCATCCTCAAATTTGTTTTGCGTGTATTTCGATGCGCTGATACGGGGTTCTATTTTTCTAAAAACTCCCTTAGGATAAAAACTGTAAGATGCGAAGCCGAGCCCATTGAATTTTTTGGACCCAAATGCATATTGTGGTAATGCCAGGAATTGAAAACGATTTTTAGGCAACCAGATATTTGTAATGACGGGGCCCAGCATAAATTTATCATAACTATTAAAACCGATGCCATAGGGCGTAAAAAGAATTTGATTTTTATGTTCCAGGTCAGGCCCACCCATAAATACATCACCCGTTATTCCAAAAACGAAATGAACGCCTTTTCGTTTAACATCGGGTAAAAGACCTTTTTGATTGAGCAAGGCAAATGTTGAATCAAGCTTTCTGCTGCTCACTTCTTCAATTGTTTTTTTAAAATCTTCCGGATAAGGATGTTTGAATTGCCAGCGGCGATAATATTCCTGCATGGCTTTATTAAAAGTTTCCGTTCCCAATTCTTTTTCCAGCAACCGCATCCAATCTGCCGTTTTTTGATAGGCAATCAATGAATAGTTGCGATCATTGAATTTTTCTGAAGTTGTTTCAATGGGCTGATCCAGTTTTTCATTTATTATTGTTTCTAATAATTCTCTGCCCGGATTGAAATTGGAATGATGATTTTTATAGGCGGCGTAGCCGTGTTCATAAAATGAATTGACGCCTTCATCCATCCAGGGATGGACACGTTCATTGCTGGCCAGGATACCATAGAACCAGTTATGTCCTATTTCATGTGCGATCACATTATCTAATTCATTTAATGATTTGGCGGGCGAAATCACAGTTATAGTTGGATATTCCATTCCGCCACCAAAACTTTGCGGCCCCTGTACTACACTTACCACATTGTATAGATATTCCCCAACCTTGCCCGAGTAAAACCGAACGGCATCCTTTGCAAATTGTAAGCTGCTTTTCCAGATCTCTTTTTGTTGAGGTGTATAATAAGTAAAGACCTCGATAATTTTGCCGGAACCGAGTAAGCAGGTATCTGTATTTACAATAAAGCGCTTATCTGCAAACCAGGCAAAATCATGAATATTGTTTTGCTTGTATTGAATTGTTTTTGTTGTACCGGCGCTTTCAGGAAAATCCTGCGAAACAGTGGAGATGATGCCTTTGGATGATTTTACTTTTCGTTTAATGGGCTCCCATGAAAAATTGTTTCGCTGCTTCAGCCAATTTTTTTCTTCTGAATTTTGCAATTCACCTGTTGCAGCAACAACATAATTTTCCGGAACGGTGATGCGAACATCAAAATTTCCGAACTCACTATAAAATTCTCCCTGGTCCAAATAGGGCATCGGGTGCCAGCCCTTACGATCATACACCGCCGGCTTGGGGAACCATTGGGTGCATTGATAACTTTCCCCGTCATGCCCGCCTCTTGAATAATTATGAGGCAGCTTAACATGGAAGGGGGTTGTAATTGTTGTTGATTGTTTGGGAGCGAGTGGAGTGGGAAGAATTATTTTTATAACATCAATATGTTGCGGATGATCTTCTGTTTGAGCCGTGATATTATCTACTTTAAAATCCAGCCGGTTAATATAGCCTTTCTCTTCTTTTGATGAGAAATAAAATTTTGTATTTCCATTTTCCAATAACTGGTCACTGAAAGCTGTTTGATCATTTTTATATGCATTGGGCCAGAGATGGAACCAGATGAATTTTAATGTATCGGGTGAATTGTTGAAGTATTCAATTTTTTCAAAACCATCAAGAGTATGTTCCTTATCATTCAGCGTTACATCTATGATGAAGTTGACTTGTTGTTGCCAGTAATTTAATTGACAATTGGCAATGGACAATAGACAAAGAGTAACCGGAAAAAGTAAAAGTTTTTTCAAGCGGATATTTAGTTTCTCAAAAATATAAAACAAAACGTCAATTGCCAACTATAAGCCGCAGATGATCACTTCCCTTTTCCCTTAAAAATGATCCTTAGTGTATGGATCATGATCTTAAAGTCAAGAGCCAAAGAAATGTTTTCGATGTATAGCAGATCAAACTTACTTCGTTCGATCATTTCATCTATATTCTCTGCATAACCAAACTGTACCATTCCCCAACTGGTAAGTCCCGGTTTTACTTTCAACACGTATTTATAAAAGGGAAATATTTTTAACAGCTGCTCAATATAATATTTGCGTTCAGGTCTTGGGCCAATGAGGCTCATTTCGCCTTTTAAAATATTCCAAAGCTGTGGCAATTCATCGAGTCGCCATTTGCGCATCGTTCTTCCCCATTTTGTGACCCGTTGATCATTATCAGATGAAAGAGCTGGTCCAGTTTTCTCTGCGTTATCAAACATGGATCGGAATTTATAAAGCATGAATGGTTTGCCACGAAAGCCAATTCTTTCCTGGGAATATATAACAGGACCTGCAGAAGATAATTTTACCCGGATTGCAATGAAAAGAAGAAATGGAGAAAGCACAACAAGGGAAAGAAATGATAATCCAAAATCCAGCAAGCGCTTAATGTTTTGCTGCCATTCGGGCATCAAACCTGTTTTCAGATCGATCAACGGTGCTCCTAATACATTACTTGTTTTTACAGAACCGGAAAGTATATCCAAGGTGTCGGGTTGAATTTTTATTGACACGTCTTTTTCACTCAACCGGCTAATGATATTTTCAAGCATGGAGTGCTCCGATTTTTCAACAGCAAGAATGACCTGGTGAATATTTTTTGAATCAATGATCGTTTCCAGCTGATCGGTGTTGCCCAATTTTGGTATGTATTTATCCAGGCCGTTTTTACCCAAATGACCTGTCATTACATAACCTGCAAAATGAAAACCATCGGTGCGCAGCATTTTTTCACTTTCTTTATAGATACGAACTGCATTCTCATTGCCGCCTACCAGTATGGCATTAAATGAAACAGCTCCGCTGAGCAATTGCCGCTTGGCGATATTTAATAGTATCCAACGACCGATCAATGTTAACGTGAGATGTAATAAAAATAAAACTCCAAATCCCGAATAATAATAGGTATATGTTTTCTTTGCATCGTCCAGCAGGAACAGGAAGAAAAGAGCAATACAACCAATCAAGCTGCAAATAAAGGTCATGGTAAATTCATTGAGCCTTGATTTTTTATATAAAGAATGATAAGAACCAACCAGTGTATAAATGATCAGCCAGCCAACCGGGATAAAAAAAGTTCCCAGCCAGAATTTTCTATCGGTTTGTAATTGTCCCTCTTCAAAGATGGGTTCATTCAATATCCATTTGCGTATAAAAAAGAAAAGCCCCCATGCCAGGGCCGCTGTGATATAATCAATAACAGCATATAAAGCAATCGGTATTTTTTTGCTGGTATTCATTAACGGGTAATAAGGTTATTCCCTATCTTTTCCAGTATTTGATGCGCTACTTCCATTGCCATCAATCCATCCAGCTCGGAAACTATCGTTTTATGATTATTTTGAATAGCATGCACAAACTCTTCCAATTCCTTTTTAATAGCATTTACTTCGGGCACGATCGGGTTAGCCACAGCAATCGTCTTTTTTCCATTGGGTGTTTCAATGTCAAATGCAAAAACATTTGAATCGGTTGCATCTTTTAATTTTATAACCTCGGTTTTCTTATTTAAGAAATCGATCCCGATATAAGCATCTTTTTGAAATAAACGCATCTTGCGCATTTTCTTCATTGAAATACGGGAAGATGTCAGGTTAGCGACACAGCCATTATTAAATTCAATTCTTACGTTAGCGATGTCCGGCGTTTCAGTCATCACGCCAACTCCGCTGGCAGAAATATTTTTTACATCACTCCTGACAATACTTAAGATAATATCAATATCATGAATCATCAGGTCCAGTATTACACTCACTTCGGTTCCGCGGGGATTAAACTGTGCCAGCCTGTGCACTTCAATGAACATCGGATTCAGGTTCACGTTTTTGATGGCGAGAAAAGCAGGATTGAATCGCTCCACATGACCCACCTGCATTTTCACATTTGATTCTTTTACCAGTTCTACCAGCTGGCGTGCTTCTTCCATGGTATGAGCCAATGGCTTTTCTACAAACACATGCTTGCCTTTTCTGATTGCTTTCTCGCACAATTCAAAATGAAAATTGGTAGGAGCTACTATATCGATTGCATCAGACTGGCTGATCAGAGCATCGGCATCTGTAAATCTTTTGAGTTGATATTTTTTAATAACATCATTTGCTGTCTCATCATCGGGATCAAAAAAACCGACCAGCTGGGTGCCGGGAATTTCCTTCCAATTGTTTAAATGAAACTTACCTAAATGACCAACGCCAAAAACTCCGATCTTGAGCATAGAATAAATGAATAGTTACCGGTAAAGATAGCTATTCATTTATCGATGAAAAATCTCCCGTTCAATTATTATGAATTCAGGACCGTAGAGTGTTGCTGATAGTTACTCTCAGGGGTATAGATGAACAGGCAACTGCCGTCTTTGATGGCATTGATTATAGGAGTGGTCAATTCAGCCGGAACAGCAGGGCATCCCCAGCTTTTGCCCAAGCGTCCTAATGCCTGAACCGCAATTTTGCCGGCATAAGGAGCGCCGTGCATTACGATGGCCCTGGAACGGGCATTGTCATTAATATTTTTTTCTAAGCCATCAAGCCGTAGTGAGTACCCATGACCGCCAAAATAGGTTTCAGCAGTGGAATAAAATCCGGGACTGCTTTTCAATGATGAGTTTTGATTGGAAAAAGATTTTGCCCACAAAGTACCCGAGTTTTTTCCATGAGCAACAAATGTGTTAAAGAGTATTTTTTTATTTTTCAGATCGGCAACGTATAATCTTTTTTGTGTGCTGGGTTGACTAAAGTCAATGATAGTAATAATGTCATCTCTTTTGACAGAGCCATTATCACTGAGTTTATGCATTCCTTTTACAGCTGAATCAAAAATATCTTTTTTCAGACCGGCTGTTTCCAGGTTAAGCTCAGTATATAAGGTCTCTGCTGCTCCGGTATTATTATTTTCATTTACATTAAACCGGGCAGCTGCTGTATAAGATTTTTTAGAAAAATTATTTTGAGATATAGCGAGAAGAAAAAATAAGCTGGCACACACTAAGGTTCCGGAGAGAACGGCGGCCTTCTTCAGTGGATATTTCATTGGCTTCTTCGTTTTTATGGGTTAAATAATTTTTGAACTCTCTTTCAAATAAAAACTGTCCCGCGCAACAGGACAGTTTTGGTTTTTGCAAAGGCAAAGGTAAAAGATCTGCTCTTTGCAAGTTGTAGTATAATGTCAATTTTGTGTTAGTGAAATCTGAATTTTAATTAACTGTATTCAATGGTTGAACGGAGTAATGAGATCAGGAATTTCTATAAGTAGGTAAAAAATAAAAACCGCTCAAAAAGGCGTTTTAATTTTTAAGCGGCTTTGTTTTTTGAAGCGGACCGGACGGGACTCGAACCCGCGACCTCTGCCGTGACAGGGCAGCATTCTAACCAACTGAACTACCGATCCTTACCTTTTTTAGAAAGGGAGGCAAAGATATGGGTTTTGATTTTTGGGCAAAAAAGTTTTTTGAAAAAAAATTCACCCGTGATTTGGAATAGGATGTCGGAGAAATCAGGTGTTTAAACAATCTGGCGAAGTAAAAAAGCAAAAAGTTTTTAAGAGATGAGTGGAATTTTTATTTCAAGTTTAAAACCATTGCCGGGATTTGTTTCAATATTAACCGTGCCATGAAAAACACTAAGACGTGCATTAATATTTCTTAATCCAATACCTGCAGTTTTTTGGGCTGGATCCATACCTATTCCATTATCAATAATGATCATCATAAACTCATCATTGCTTGTTTTTAATAAAATGTTTACAGATGTTGCCTGGGCATATTTTATGATATTGGTACATTGCTCCTGGGCAATCCGGTAAATAGCTAATTTCTGTTTATCGGAAAGTAATTCTTCTTTCAGATCATTGGTATTAAGCTCGATATTAATACCTGATGTTTTAAGCATAGCGTCAGAAAGATTTTCAATCTGTTCATCCAATTTTTTTGTTAGAAGATCGGGTGTCACTAATTCGTGTGCAATTTTCCTGTTTTCATCGATAGCACTTTGGAGATTATCAATGCTTGCAATAATTGTTTCTAAATATTCTGCGGGCTTATTTTTAGCGATAGATAAAAGCAGTTTTGTGCCAACTAATATCTGGTTTACATTATCATGAAGCTCCTGCCCAATTGCATTTCTTTCTTTTTCCTGTGCGTCTAATGCCATTGAAGTTATTTTTAACTGTTCATTTTTTTGTTGTTCAAGCAGTTTGGTCTCCAATTTTTTCTTATCAGTTACATCGGTTATTGCGCCTATTGCTCGGGTTACATTTCCTTTTTTATCGCGGATAAAAATGGCATGGTTGACAATATTTAATATGTTTTTTTCAACACCCCAAACGCTATATTCTTCTCTCCATAACTCACAATCGGGATTCACTCTTGCTTTTCGAAAGCTTTCTCTTACTCTTTCCCGGTCTTCTTCAACAATATATTTTCCTTCCACGCCGACTTTCCAATTAATATCTTTTTTTTCTCCAAAAAGTTTTTCTGCGCCTTCGTGTACAAGATATTGTTTGGTTTCAAAATTCAATTCCCAGATAATATCTAATGTAGCTTTTGCTGCATATTTAAAACGTTCGTTGCTTTTCTTTAATTCTTCTTCTACTTCTTTACGTTCAGTTATATCCTGCAAGATCCCATAGAGCCGTAAGGGTTTTCCTTTTTTATCAAATTCAAACCTCCATTCAGTATAGCCGTGTCTTATTATACCATCCTTACGTATGAAACGGAAATTAAATGATGAATCTTTCTGCGTATTGAAAGCTTCCTGTACTTTTTTTTGTGCAAACGCTGCATCTTCAGGATGCATATAGGATAAAAAAAGTTCGGCAGATGGCAGTACTTCATCTTTACTTATTCTATACATCCTGTAAAATTCATCCGACCAGGCATGCCTGTTTTGTATAAAATCGATTTCCCAGTTGCTTATATGTGCTATTGATTGCGCTTCTTTTAACCTTGCTTCGCTTTTCCTAAGGTTTTCTTCAGCTAACCGGCTTTCAGTAATGTCACGGGCATAACCTCTTACAATAGCTGAATTCACCCCTGTTGTCTTCAAAGAGTTGTTGTATTCCCAAATATGGATCTTCCCCGAAAAAGATTTAACCTTCATTAATCCTTGTACACGTCCGTTTTTTTTAAGTTGGGCAATGTAGAGATCGAATTCATCTTTTTTATCAGCGGCCAGGATATCTTTAATATTAAGATTATCCTGCGGATTAAATTTGCGTCCCAAAAGTTTTTCTGCAGCGCTGTTTACAGAAAGAACCCGCCCTTCCAGGTCATGCGTACAGATCAGGTCAGTAATATTTTCAACAAGATCTCTGTATTGTTCTTCGCTCTTTTGTATTTTTTCTTCAGCCTTTTTATTTTCTGTAATATCAGACAATGTTCCAATATAACCGGTCATTTGATGGTTTTTGTCGAAAAGAGGAGTTGCTTTGCCTATTACCCATTTTATATTTCCTGTCTTATCAATAAGACGGAATTCGGAAGAAGACTCAAGACCGCTTTGCGATCTAACCTGCCATTGCTCAAGTTGTTTTGCTTTATCATCAGGATGAAGAGCTTTGCGCCATCCATCACCCATTGCCTCATCAAATGTAAGACCGGTATATCTCATCCATGTCTCATTCACATAAATTGTTTTGCCAGCGGCATCAGTTTGAAAAATTCCTACAGGAGCATTACTGGTTAATATGCGAAAGCGGAGTTCATTACGGCTTAATTCTTCTTCTGCTACTATTTTTTCGGTAATGTCATTAGCTACTACCATTCTTACTTTCCTGTTGTTATAATTAACAGAATGTACTGTTGTCTCTACTATAATTACTTCTCCATTCTTTTTCCGATGTTTCCAAATGCCTTTTTGAGCATCGGGACGCGAATCTATTTCCTTAATGTCTTTTAAAAGCAGCTCTATATCTTCTTTGGGCCTGATATCTTTTATGGTCATGCTTAAAAATTCTTCCTGGCTATAGCCATAGTGCCGGATTGCTTCTTCATTTACCTCCAGGAACCCAAGCGTTTTAGGATCATATATCCATTTGGGAAGCGGGCTTTTTAAAAAAATAGTACGATATTTTTCTTCGCTTTGAATAAGTTTATCTACTGCTTCCTGGTTCTCTTTTTCCAACTGCTTTTGCTTTAATCCTGCATCAATGGCGGCAGGCAATCTTGCCATCCTGTCCTTCAATATATAGTCGTCGGCCCCAAGCTTAATAATAGTTGCTGCAAACTCTTCTGATACGGTACCGGTAACCAAAATAAATGGAACCTGCATTGATCGCTGGCGGATCATTTGCAACGCCTCGGTAGCGTTGAATTGAGGCAATGAATTGTCTGAAAGAATGACATCCGGATAAAATTTTTCTAAAGCGGCTAAAAAACTTTTTTTGTCCATCGCAAGGTGAAACTCGCAATTGGATTTGGCCTTTTTCACCAGGCGTTCTATTAATTCAGCATCGTCTGGGTTGTCTTCCAATAATAATATTTTTAATCGTTGTTTCACAATTTATATTCTGGTGACTAATAAAGCAATCCTTAT
>Ga0068864_100003562_pt1 | contig 12871 bp, 14 predicted proteins | sample KBSSwiS72_FD_66586 | JGI IMG/M metagenome (GOLD analysis project Ga0068864, IMG submission 66586) | Switchgrass rhizosphere microbial communities from Kellogg Biological Station, Michigan, USA - KBS Switchgrass S7-2 | ecosystem: Host-associated > Plants > Roots > Rhizosphere > Soil ...
TCACTTAGTGCTACCAGGCCTTTGGTGTTCCGTCCCGCCATTCGATAGCTGGATACAACCGACGAAAACACCGCAAAGCGGACACTGCGCCGCGCCAAACAAATGCCGACTATTGCTCCAGCAGCGGTCACCGCACCTTCAATGCGAACGGTACGAATATCATTCATCTTGCTGACGAATCCAATCGGCTGGAAATTTCCAGGATAGATGGACCGGAAGTTACGGAATGCGGGATGACCTTGCTCGCTCTGATTCTTCGTCGCGAAACGGTATCGCAAAAAACCAGATCCAAGCCGGACAGACTGATAATTCTGTTTTCTTCGAGCAAATGCTCCTCAATTGCGTGGACACTGCCCACGAATGGAGCCAACAACGTTTTAGCCATTTCCAGGAATAGGGGACTGATTGAAACAATGCCAATCACGGAAGCGGTCTTCAAATTACGAATCCGATTCAGGTGATCCTCGATACTCGACGGTTCCAGCGCCAGCATCGGATGACCTCTCGGCAGCTGTGAAGCGATGCGCCACACGCGTCCCGGTATGAACACAACCAGAGCGCCGATGACAGGGCTTGCATTTTCCGACAGTGCGTCGAGCGAGGTGGAAGCAATTGCAACAGGCAGTTTCTCGGATAATTCCTCCTGCAGAATCCTCCGCATTCCAGGCTCCTCTTCAACGATCAAAACGTGATCCGGATGCTCGATCAGCAATCGATCCTGCACGCGCTTGCGCAGTTCCTGGAGCGTGTAACCGCGCTCGCGGGCTTTATGTATCGTTGCGTCGATCAAATCGTCCAGATCCGCTGCGGGTCCTGATTCGAGCGGCCGGTCGGGCGCGCGCACGACCATTTTCTTCCCTCGATTCCGTTTGATCCACAACCGCTCGACGAGATTCTGGTATGCCTCACTGACCGTGGTCGGAGACACCTTGAGGCGCAGCGCCAATTCGCGGACGCTCGGCAAGGGATCTTCCGGCTTCACCTTGCCGGTGGCAATCTGGAACACGATTTGTTCAGACAGCTGTCTGGAGATAGTGACGTCGCTGCCTTTGTCGATGCGGATATGCATTGGAAATTGTCCGGTCGATTCTACGCGGAATCCACCGGTGGCACACATCAAGAACTGTGCCAGCCTGGAATCGATTTGCCTTAAACTCCGCTACTTTCGGGCTGAAGGATCTACACCATTGAAACTTGCTGCCTCAGCAACGCCCGTTGTGAACGATCGGCGCGAAATCTTCGGCTGGATGATGTACGACTGGGCGAATTCCGCATTCGCCACAACCGTAGCCGGAGTGCTCCTGGATCCATACCTGACAAAGCTCGCTCAACACACCGTGGGAACCAATGGCGTCGTTCTCTCCCTCGGCCCGCTGGGCGCAATTACTGCAAAAGCATTCTTCAGGTTTGCCGTCTCGATTTCAGTTCTCCTGCAGGTATTTACGCTTCCGGTGTTGGGAGCGATCGGGGATTATTCGCGCCACAAGAAGCATCTAATGGTTCTGCTTTGCTATATCGGCGTCACCGCGACATGCCTGTTCTACTTCGTTACAGGTGATCGATATCTGTGGGGTGCTCTGCTGTTCATTATTGCGAACCTGAGTTTCGGAGCCACGATAGTCCTGTACAACAGCTATCTGCGCGAGATCTGCAGCGAAGAACAAAGCGATAAAGTCTCCAGCCGTGGCTTCGCGCTGGGCTACGTCGGAGGCGGCCTGTTGTTGGCGATGAATCTCGCACTCGTCGAGGCCGCAAGGGCCGGACTCCTTAAAATAAACGCCGGAACGGCCGTACGCATTTCTTTGCTAACTGCCGGAGTATGGTGGGGAGGTTTCGCACTTCTCACTTTCGCCCGTCTTCACAATCGCATACCGAGCCGCGGCGCTCCCACAGGCAAAAGCTACCTGACGGCCGGATTCTTGGAACTGGCGGCAACCTGGCGCGAACTTATAAGTCTGCCCCATACACTGAAGTTTCTCGCTGCATACCTTCTCTATAACGACGGTGTTCAAGCCGTCATCAGCAACGCGTCGGTGTTTCTTTCGCAGGAACTTTTTACACCCCAACAGCGGGACGCTGGAGCCGACACGGCTTTCACCATGAAAGTGATCCTGATGGTCCAATTCGTCGCGTTCGCAGGGGCGTTATTGTTCGAGTGGGTTGCGTCCAGGACGGGAACCAAACCAGCAATCGTTGCCTCGCTGGTCATCTGGTGCGGCATCGTGATTTATGCCTGGGGCTTTCTGCGAACAACTGGCCAGGCGTTCCTGATGGCCGCAGTCATTGCGATTGTGCTGGGCGGTTCGCAGGCCCTCTCCCGATCGCTGTTTTCGCGAATGACTCCGGCTGGATATGAGTCATCATTCTTCGGCTTGTATGAGATTTCGGAACGCGGCACATCATGGATCGGACCGCTGATGTTCGGGCTCGTGGCAAACGTCTACGGCAATTACCGCATGGCAATTTTGACGCTGATCGTCCTGTTCGTCACAGGCACCTTCATTCTTGTCCGCACCGACACCGATCGGGCAATCCTCGAAGCCGCAGCCCGGAGGCCCAAATGATGCTCTTATGGAGCCTATTCCCTTCGCGTGATGACATCCGAGCCCTTGCCTGAAACCGAACGAGCATTTCAGAAAATCCTGCTCGTAGATTTCATTCAGAACCTTTGCCATTGCTCCCTGGAGCGCGCGATCGATCACCGCCGGAATCCCGATTGGACGCTTTGAACCATCCGCCTTCGGGATGTACACCCTTCGTACCGGCGGCGGCGTATAGCGCCCCTCGTGGATCTGCTTCAGGATTGGCGGAAGAAGCCAGCTTAAATTTTCTCTGGCTTGCTTCGCACTCATCCCATCCATCCCCGCCGCGCTCGATCGAGGTATCTCATCGAGACACTCCTCGACCAACTCATACGTCAGATGGTGAAGCAAGTTGTTGAACTGCTCTTTTGAATTCGTCCGGGCCTTCGCTGCTATTGCGGCTCGCCTGGAAACTGGATTGTGTCCCTTGCCAGCTCTGGGTCCGGAAGGGTTGCCCGCCTCGGAGTGCGGTTCCGATTTCCTCATTCGCCACTTCCTCTTTCCGCCACGCTCTTCGCTCCCCGGTCATTACCCGGCTCACCGCTACTACAACGTGGTCTGACTTCCCTGTGCTCACATAGCGTGGCTTGCGCCGCTCTACTGTCCACCTCCTGTGGACAAGCACAAGGATCTCCCAAGTTCATGAACGTGCTCTTGCGAACATGCCGGAGCCAGCGCCCCCGGTGGCCGAGGACAGGCTCGCTTCAGCGCGTGTCTTTCTTCCGCCTTCCCCGCACTATCCCACGGGTCGGCGACCACAACTTTTTCCGTTTCGGGGTGAATACTCATTCATCTCACCGATTCGGCCTGTCCGCTCGAACAGCACCCGCTTTGACGCGTCTGTTGCCATTCGCCTCAGGGTGCGTTCTTCACCTCTGTCTGCTCGACTTTAAGGCGGTGATCTTTGCATCTCACAAGCTCCATTCACGCCTCTTGGCGCACGATAGTCGGAATGAACTGCGTATTCAATCGAATCGCCGGGCATCGAGGTCCTGGATTGTCCCCTGTCTGGCAGACCCCGACTCCACTGGCCGTTTGCTTTCCGGTTGCGGTGAGGACAGGTTACAATCCGGTACAATCCAAAAACTTTCCGGGAGGAGTGCAGTGACGCGTATCACTCGTAGCGGCTCGATGTTCCGTACCATGGCGTTACTTGCTTTCGTGACTTCGTCGTCCGCTCAAACTGCGACGCAAGGTACAAAGGTTGTCTCCGGGCGCCTTGTCATTGAGGGCGCGGCCGTACGGCCGCCAACTCCGGTGTCCGTTCCATCCTCAGGACGTCCCGACAAGCTCCCGACAGAAATCTCGGACGCTGAATTCTGGCGGATGATTTCCGAGTTTTCCGAGCCTGGCGGAGCCTATCCCTACGAGAACTTCGTTTCCAATGAGTGGAACCAGCAGAAGATCATTCCGGCATTGAAGAGCGCGACCAGGGCGGGCGAAGTCTATATTGGAGTTGGACCCGAACAGAACTTTACTTATGCGGCGGCACTGCGCGCGAAGATGGCGTTTGTGCTCGATATCCGGCGCCAGAACATGCTGGAACTCCTCCTATATAAAGCGCTGTTCGAACTGGCGCCAACTCGCGCGGATTTCGTCTCACGATTGTTCTCCCGGAAGCGTCCTGCCGGATTGGACGATAAGACCAGCGCAACCGCTTTGTTTGCGGCGTATGAAAAGGTGGCGAGTAACGCGGACCTGTACATGGAAAACCTTGGAGCCATCAAGAGCAGTTTCAAAACCCACGGATATTCGCTCTCCAGCGACGACATCACCCGTATCGAATTCGTCTATCAGGTTTTCTTTCGGGGTGGGCCAGCCATTAACTATAGCTTCGCGAGTATCTCGCCGGCCACCTCTACCCCAAGTTATCTCCAGAACATGACGATGTCCGATGACGCGGGGCATAACTGGAGCTATCTGGCAACGGAAGAGAACTTCCAATATGTCCGCGAACTGCAGCGAAAGAATCTCTTTGTACCTTTGGTCGGAGATTTCTCAGGCCCTACAACAATTCGGAGCATCGCGAGATACCTGAAGGAGAAAAACGCGAACGTCAGCGCGTTTTATGCCTCCAATGTGGAGTCCTATCTCGACGAGAAACAAACCACCGCTTTCTACGCGAATCTGCTTTCTTTGCCGATCGACTCCACGACAACAACCATCCGATATGTGGATTTCATGCACAACACCGTGCTTCCCTGGTGGATTTCCAGCCTCTCCTATATTCAGGTAGTGTCACCCATGAGTGATCTGGCCAATCTGTCGCGCGCGGGAAATATGCCGACATACAATGACGTGTTGCGACTCATTAAGGATCCGTCCCTTGGTGGAACCGTGTCACGGTTCGTCCTTCCGATGAGCCAGGGACCAGGGCAACCGTTTTTATCCATCACGATCGAACCACAGCCAGGCGGAACCTTTCAGACCAGGTTGCCCGTCGGCTTGACTCAGGTTGGGGCTGCAATCGGACTGCCTGCGGCGTTCAGGGTGAAGTCCATCACCTATGGCTCCACGGACTTGTTGGGACAATCGCTAAACGTTTCGCTGACGGAAACCGCGGAGCTTGTCATCACTTTAACAAAATCCGCACCCTGACAAGTTCAAAGACACTCCGTTGGAATAAATGAAAAAAGCGCTGGGATAATCTGAAAGAATGTCGCGGATTTCAAATAGCGATCCATGCCATCGCGATACGCATCGAATCGGGCTTTCTATTTTGCAAACACCCACAATACTTCTGGCGTCGTGTCCGATGACGTGGGCTCAACAGAAGCTGGTAATTCATGCGGATCGCTCTCGAGTGAAATCCGGCTAGATCCTTTACGTGACTTGCACTGGTTTTACTCCCGACCGCGCAGTCATCGCTCATTTGCTTCGGCAGGAAAAAACTGAATACAACCCGCTCCGCCTTCGTGCGAATGCCGCTGGCGAACTTGCTCACAAGATCGATACGGGGATACTGGACATCGGCACGTTCGAGCTGTGGGTCGAAGGACCATAGACAGGATAAGGAGGGTCTTTCAAGATTTGGATGGCGCCGTCGCTGTGGGATTTTTATGTGGGACGGGTATCCGCGGGCTCAACGCCGTATTTGATCAACCGAAAGACGGGAAGCGAACCGCTATCGGGTTACGCCGTCATTCGCGCGGTTACCGTGGCGTAGTTCGATTTCCCGACGCTGAGAACGAATTCGCCGGCCGGCACATCCGGAAATGCGAACTGGCCGTTGCGCTCGCTGTCCATCTCCTTGAGCGTTGTTCCGTTGGCAGATTTCAGCTTTATCGAGGCTGCAGGCACTGGCGCACCCGAATGGTCTTCCAATACGATTCCACGCACCATTTGCGCGGACTCTACGCTGGCATACGCCACAACTAGAAGGACTGCTTTGATCATTGGCTTTGCGGACAGCTTACTAAACTATAAGCGCGAGTCGTTAGTTTTATAACATGTTGAACTCCCGACGCGAACGTCTGGAACGGAAAGAGCTTTATCCGAAGTTACTTTCCCGGGGTATCGACGCGAATCTTCTGCTGTCCCTTTTCGTCGGCGTACTCGCGATTATCTTCTCAGACATACTCGAGCAGCGAGTAGTTGGGCATTCGCCGGTAACCGAACGTAAACGTCCAGGGTTTTTCCAGAGTGGCGGGATCTTCAATAGTAATTTTGTGGCCGCAGGCGGCAGCCACAACGGCGCTCCCACACAACAACCCGACTGCGACTGGATACGAGAGATACAGGATTGAGGCTGTTTATGGTTCCTATCATTCCCTGGCTCCATGTCGCAGTCAGGATATTTCGGCGGGGCTGTGGACGTCTTAGGCACAGCCCCGCCGATCTGATCGCTGACGACAAGATCCGATTCGGCATATCCGCGTCGATGGCCGCGTTCATCGCGATCTTCATCCCAATCATCACGGGTTTGCGCCTGGGCGCGCGAGCGTTCCCAGGGCAACCGGCCTTCCCCTGTAGCTGATTCGCGAATGGCGCCGTATCGAGGCGAGGGACAGCAGCGCGATGCCCGCGCTCATCGTCCACAAGGAAGAGGGCTCGGGCACCGCCGCTTGATCGGCCAACGCGAAGTTCGATGCGGTAAAGTCCGGTAACTCGTTTATCGAGGCCTGGCCAGACTGCCCGTTCAAGTTCAACATCCGGGCGAGAATCTTCAGATCGGCGGAGTTGCTGCTTAAGTCGTCCGAATACACCAGGCGCGGCAGGTTCAGACTGCTATTGAAGTAGATAAAAAGGCCTGGGCCCGGCGTGGTGATGCGGTTCGCCAACAAGTCCGCTGCGTTCCCGGCTACAAACGGCGTCAAGGGATCGTTATCATTGTCCGTGGTCTGTAGGACGACAACGTTTGCATCGGATGCAATAGAGCCAATGGGCCCGTTGGCGAAGCGAAGTTCGCTCAATCCAAACGCGGGTCCATCGAAAACGAAGCCTTCCGTGGCTGTATGGAAGGAGATGAAGAGCTCGCCGCCCACCACCTGCCTTCCCGGTGTGTTGCGGGCCGTGGTTCCCTCGAAGGGATCAGTGCCAAAATTGATGCTGCTTCCCATGGCGCTGGTGCTTAGCGCGACGAGCATAGCGCCCGTGGCGAGAATGCGTGAGATCAGCGGCAGTCCTAAACTTGAGAGTCTGTTCATTTGTTGTTCCTTTCAAACTGTTGAGAGCCTAGTTGGCTCTGAATCCAGGAGTCTTACGCAGTGGGGATTTGCTATCGAATGCCCCGCAACGCCATCGAAAGCCGAATCGACGAAGGCGTGCGCGAGCATGGAACTTCCGCCATCCGCACGACAAACCAAAATGCCTTCCCGCAATGGGACGCGAGCTGCCTTGCTTTGTTTGCGCCGATGGGGACCTTCTCAAACCTGTTCATAGTTCGTCCTTTCGAAAGAGAAGGATAGTGCGGTGCATCCAGTGAAGTCATAACGCCGGGGTAAATGTGCGGTAACGTTTCGGTAAACGGGTAGGAGGCATATTGCGCCAGGCAAAGCTTGCGAGAGGGGAATTTCAAATGAGCGGATGAACCTTTCGAAAGAATCCAGTTGGTGAAAGTCCAGTAAGGCTAAAGCCGTAGCGGGCAGGCCGGTAGTGAGTCTTGCGTCTCGCCCAAAGTTGTCCCTTGCAGTCCTGGCATTCTTCCGCGCACGAATTCCAGATCATGTTATTGCGCGGGATTGACGGGGCCCAGGTATCGATCGAACCAATTCAGAATTTCCCCAATCATATCGGGACGAGTTACCGGGTTGCGATGTCCATCTTCATAGAGGATGTGGTTTTTGTCCGGCTCTTTTGTCCCAATAGCCCGGAAGATTGGCGTCTGAGTGGTTTCCAGAGGAAAAACAAAATCATCGCGGCCGTTCAGCATCAGTACAGGCACGTGGATTCGTGGAGCGAAGTTGCGCGCGTCGATCTCCACTGGCTGGACCATGAATCCGCCTGACAGAAACACGGCAGCTTTCAGACGAGTATCAACGGCGACCAATCGGACGCCGTGAGTTGCCCCGAAAGAAATTCCGTAATTGCCCAGCTTGTGCGTATCAATATCCGATCGGGTTTCCAGGTAGTCGATCGATCGCCCCAGATCCATCGACCATTTGAGCCCTCTTTCCCTTTCCTGGTTGGCCGCGCCGCCAATACGGGGAAGAGTCATCGACGCGTTCGACCCGGGAATCCAGGGCGGACTTGTCATAGGCATGAAGACCCAGGAGAACCCGGAAGGCCTCATCATTGATGGGCTGAATGGATGTTTCGGTGGTGCGAGTGTGAGATCCGCAAAACTTTCTCTGGGCGGCGGAGTTATCCGGCGAACGCAACGAAATCCAAACGTGAACATGGATATCGGAAACACGATGGCAACGTCTCGGCATATACTCCGGTCGGCTGAAACAAGATCCAGAATGGGATGACGATGTCCTCTTCGAAATGATTAGGCAGAATGACGGGATATTAGTACTCATGATTTTCTACATTCAGAGATATATCCTATGACGACTTTTAATTCCCGCTCCGGCGGCAAACAAGAATTCTATTTGGCGGGAAGAATGGCGGGACAGTTGGAAATTTTCCGCCAAGTCTTTGTTAGAATTAGTTGATTCAACTCCCGTTGGGGCTATTTCCCATGTCGGATTTCACCACACAACAGCTGACCGAACGACTGCAGAAACTCTGGGTTCAGGCTACCGCCAGCTGCGGCTCGGCGACTCCGCAACTCGTCGAGGAGATCCGAGAGCTCGAACGGATGCTGAAAGAAGAGGAAGAAAAGAAGAAAATCCCTTAATCCATCAGGCGCAATTGGCGCATGTCGGAGTGTGTGGCAGTGCCTTCAACCGCTCTTTGGATATAGACTTTCCGCATTTTGTACACGTCCCGTAGCTTCCCGAATCAATGCGGCCGATTGCCTTCCGAAGAAGCTGGATCTCTTCCGCAATCTGATGATCGAGTTTTTGAAGTACCTCGGCATTCTCCAACTCTACAGCCCGCTCCTCGGAGTCGCGCTCGGCGGGCTGACGCATGTCCCGGCCGATCGATTTCTCCCGGCCGACCAGAACATCGAGTTTCTTCTCAAGCGCCGCCCGAACTGTCTTCAGATCTTCCATGGTTACTCCTTTTCCGAAGCAGTATGACGCAACTTCGGAAAAGTCAGGACAGTCTCACGAATTTAATCAGCAATGATATGCTGTCGTCATGAGTGAGCCCGCACACGAAGAATCCTTCCGCAGCTGGCGACAGGCCCTCGAAGCCAACAAGCTCTCGTCCGGACAAATCGAAGTCCTCCAGGACATGGTGGCGAAAGGCGAGGCCGAGACCCTTCTTGCGGCAGCTGTGATGCTGGACTGGAAAGACGGAATTATCCATCCCGCTGAGCATCTCTACGGATTCTGATGATTCGAAGTCAGGCAATTCCGAATGCGCGCAGGGACTGAACCGTAATCACGGACAGTGCATATCCAAGGCCGGTATAAAACAGGAGTTGAAGACCGGCAAGCTTCCACGAATTCATTTCCTTGCGAACCACCGCCACCGTTGAGAAACACTGCAGCGAGAAGAAGAAAAATACAATCAGGCCCACAATGCTCGACGGTGTGAAAATCAGCTGGCTGGTTCCGGGAAATGTGGCCGTCCGCATCTGCTGCAGCAGGCCCTCCTGCTGCGTGCCTTCATCCGCACTTTCGACATGAAACACGATGGCCATTGAGCTCACGAATACTTCCCTGGCTGCAAATGCGGAAATCAATCCGACGCCTACCCGCCAATCCACTCCCATGGGGTGCATCGCCGGTTCCATCTGATGGCCAAGTGCCGCCGCGAACGACTGATCTTTTGGCGTCGGGGCGATGATCCGGTCCGCAGTCGTTCCAAAGTTTGAAACAAGCCACAGCACGGCGGATACGATCATGATCGGCACCGCAGCACGCTGAAGGTAAGATGACCCGCGGGCCCAGGTCATTTTTAAAATGGGTTTCATGCGCGGCACTCGATACGCCGGCAACTCCATGGCAAGCAGCGACGGGGTGCGGTATTTCAGGAAAACCCGAGCGGCAAGGCCGGCGACCAGAGCACCAACCAGAAGGCTCGATATATAGATCGTCGCAAGGCTCAATCCCGCTTTCAAAGCGGCTGCAGGAAGCAATGCCGCAAGCAGGAGGGAGTAAACCGGCAACCTGGCGCTGCAACTCATGAGGGGAAGTATCCAGATGGTCAGCAGCCGTTCACGTCGCGCCGGTATCGAGCGAGCCGCAAACACCGCTGGAATCGCGCAGGCAAAACCGGACAGCATTGGGACAAACGATCGGCCGTGAAGGCCCAGATAAGAAAGAGGGCGATCGACCAGAGTTGCACCGCGGGCGAGATAGCCCGAATCTTCCAGAAGGGTCATTAGAAAAAACAGGATCATAATCTGCGGAAAGAACACGGCTACCACTCCCACTCCGCCGATAACGCCTTCCGCCAGGAACCGGACGATCACGGAATTCGGGGCCACCGAAGTGAGCAAATCCCCAACAAAACCGAAACCCGCATCGACGGCATCCATGAACGGCTGTGCCGCCCAGAAGATCGCTGCGAAAAGAGACACAAGGACGAGAAAGAAGACCGGAAATCCCAGGTATTTATGGAGAACAATGCCGTCGATCTTTGCGGTTACCGAATCGGCTTCGTTGGAATGCATCACCGAACCGCTCTGCTTTAGCAGGTTTCGAACCTGCATGAATGCCGCAACAGGCTCCCGTGGTAGTTCCGCAAGGGCATTCGATGTGTACGGCAGGCTCGCTCCCTGTGTTACCAGATCCAGTTCCCCAATCAGATCCTCCATGCCTTTACCCGTTCGGGGATCGACAGGAATCACGGGAACACCCAGGGTCTCCGCGAGCCTTGCGGGATCGATAACGATTCGCGTGCGAGGAAGCAGATCCATCATTGTCAGGGCTACCACTGTCGGCTTTTTCTGGCGCGCAACCAGCCCTGCAAACTTCAAGTGACGCTCGAGCTGTGTCGCATCAACTACAAGAACGAAAGCATCCGGTTTAACTTTCGCATGCTTGCCTTCAATCACCTGGACGGCCAGTTCCTCTTCCGGCGATGGGGAGATCACACTATGGACTCCCGGCAGATCGATGAGGTTTCGCGAAGCGCCAAACTCCGGCCTGGTTCTGCCGCGAAGCAGCGACACGGTAACTCCGGGATAATTTGCTGTTTTGAAATTTCCGCCGGTCAGGGCGTTCATGAGGGTGGTCTTGCCGGCGTTCGGCATGCCGACCAAAGCAACGCTTTGTTCTTTAACAGCTGCGGGGGAGAGGCTGGAAGGTTCGGTATCCGAAGGGTGACAGCTCATACGACCCAGATCCACGCCGCCTCGCGTTTTCTCAACGCGAGTGACGCGCCGCGGATACGGATCACCAGAGGGTCGCCCAACGGTGCGGTGTGGGTGACAACCACGTCTTCCCCGGGGGTGACGCCGAGATCCAGAAGCCGGTTGCAGTCCTGAACTGGTCCGTCCAGGCGCTCAATTCGGAACGTCGAGGCAAGCGGAACCAGCGACAGCGGCTTCGCTACGGGCAATTGTTCCAAATGAAAACGATTATCATTTTCAGCTTTCACACTGGAAGTATGCCCGAAGGCCGCGCTTACTTCAACGCATTCGTTGAAATATCCAGAATGACTCCATTCCTGATGACCTTCGAGATCCTTCTGGCGTTTCGAATGTCACGCAGCGGATCGGCGTCCAGGATGACAAGATCGGCATACTTACCCTTCTGCAGCGTTCCGAGATCCGCATCCTTTCCCATGACGGCAGCGCCATTTTTTGTAGCGGCCACGAGAATATCGGCTGGCCGCATTCCAGCGGCGGCCAGCAGTTCGAACTCGCGGTGTATGGCCGGGCCGTGAAGAGTTCCGATATTTCCGGCGTCGGTGCCGGCCACGATGCGAACCCCAGTGGACTCCAGCAACTGGAGATTCATGAACTGCGTCTGCTGCGAATCCCTGAGAATCGGCGGAGGCACGCCACCGGGTATTTCATTCGCGGGAGTTTTCGCCAGCTGCGACCAGGTGGCTATCACCTGCGGGTCTCCGAGCTGCTGCTCAATATCGGTGAGCTTCACGGCCTGGCCGAAAACTTCGTCGTAGCCTTCGGTCACGATCAGCGTCGCGATATACAGGACGTTTCTGCCTTTTGCCAGATCGATGAATTCCCGATCGATGCGACGATCTTCCACGCTATGCACGAGGATGTCCGCACCCGCGCGCAATGCCATTTTCGCCGTCTCCAGTTCGGTAGCGTGAATTGCGACTCGGATTCCACGCGAGTGACTCTCTTCCGCCGCCGCCTTGACTACTGCGAATTGCTTATCAGCATCACCATTTCCGCGCACGAACAGAATCTTTGTCAGGTCGGGATGATGATCGGCGTTTTTGCGCACCAGTTCCCGGGCCATGTCCGGAGTTGTTGCGACAAACAGGGCCGGATCGCTTGCCGAGAATGCCGGTTCGCCGAAGGTTGAAATCAGTGGACCGGCGACGACGACGCGCGGAGAGTTGGCAGTCTTGCTCGCCTGGTCGCGAACCTCGTAGGTCCAGAGCGGACCGCCCATATCGACAACGCTGGTAACACCCGAAGCGGTATACCGCATCAGAGTCACTGGCAATCGCATCTTCGTCCACGCGAGTTCGTCCTCGTAAGAACGCACCTTTCGAAGATCTACCGCATCGGGACGCGTGAAAATGTCTCCCGACTGGTCGAAGTGAATGTGAGCATCGATGAGGCCGGGGATCACAAACTTCCCAGT
>Ga0068864_100003564_pt1 | contig 12867 bp, 8 predicted proteins | sample KBSSwiS72_FD_66586 | JGI IMG/M metagenome (GOLD analysis project Ga0068864, IMG submission 66586) | Switchgrass rhizosphere microbial communities from Kellogg Biological Station, Michigan, USA - KBS Switchgrass S7-2 | ecosystem: Host-associated > Plants > Roots > Rhizosphere > Soil ...
TTCGGCCGTCTCGTCTACGGCACTGCGAAGACGGCGGCGTTCACCGATAACCTGCAGACGTTCTCATACGACCGGTTCGGCAATCTTCTGAAAGTCACGACCACCTCCGGTGCTCAGTCGAGCGTCGATGGCTTCGCCGTCGACGCCGATCGAAATCAGTTGTCCAACTCCGTTCCATGTCCACCCGGCTCCACCACCTGTCACCTCGGCGCCTACGACGCGGACGGAAATCGGACCGGCACCATCACCGGCGTGACCGAGTATCAGTGGGATGCAGCCGGAATGATGACCGAGCTGAATCTCGCCAGCCGGCATGAGGAGTACGTCTACGACGCGAACGACGAGCGCATCGCGGTCGTCGACCGGCCCGGCGGCACGGCGCGCTACACATTACGCGGTGCGGACAAGAAGGTCCTGCGCGAACTGTCGCACGACCCGCAAAGCGGCACGTGGAGCTGGTCGCGCGACTACGTCTACCGCGACGGCACACTGCTCGCCGAGTATCTCGCGGGCGAGTCCGGCGCCGGTCCGCACCGCCACTATCACGTCGATCACCTCGGCACCCCTCGCCTCATCACCGACGCCGGCGGCTACAAGGTCTCGCTGCACACCTACTGGCCCTTCGGCGCCGAGGCTCGAGGCAGCGAGCGCGACACCGAACGGATGAAGTTCACGGGCCACGAGCGCGATGCGAATGCCGCGGCGCCGGGGCAGGAACTGGATTACATGCACGCGCGGTATTACGCGGCGATCGAGGGGCGGTTCCTGTCGGTCGATCCAATCGTCGATAGCAAGGCGGCTCGTGCAAACCCGCAGGCCTGGCATCGGTACGCGTACGTTCGGAACAATCCCTTGAAAAATGTCGACGCGACCGGAATGTTCGCCGAAATGAGCTGGACCTTCCAATTGGCCGGATACCTGGCTCGCCAGATAGTCGAGGCCGAGATGCAGTCACACTACTATGCGGTCGTGTGGGGAAACCAAATCGGGCATTCACAACACGAAGGGATTTATCTCGCAGACCGCTCTGGCAGGATTTCAGAGGTCTGGGAGCACAACATCGGGTGGCCTGCGCCTCACGAAGGCGTTCCCTGGAAGGGAAGCTTCGCGCAGAAACACGCTGACTGGAAGCCCATTTCGGCGAAGCGACTCGGTAGTACGTTCAGACCGCATCGCGGTCTGACGCGCCCGATCGACAGCATGTTCGCGGACAAGACCTACCAGTGCAGCACGTATTGCGAGCTTCAACAGAGCCCGGGGAAGGTGTTGGGCGCCCTCTTTCCATTGCTTTCGAAGTACGACATGGACGATCACCTCGCAGGTTTGGCCGGTTACGACAAGCCGGAGAATGTCCTTCCGGCAGGCTTTCCTGCAGGGCATTAGGCGCCAGCGCTATGCGAAACGAGGGTATGAGGATGACGGCCATGAAAACGCGCCTCGGATTTGCAGCAATTCTCTTCTTCTTGTGCTCTGTGCCGCTGCGCGCGGCAACGCCTTCCACGTCCCGATCGGCGAAGCCCCTGGCCTGGGATAGCGACACTTACGCATACCTCTACGACTACGACGGCGCGGGAAATGTCATCAAGGCCGGCGACGACCAGTACCGATATGACGCGTTCGGCCGTCTCGTCTACGGCACTGCGAAGACGGCGGCGTTCACCGATAACCTGCAGACGTTCTCCTATGACCGGTTCGGCAATCTTTTGAAAGTCACGACGACCTCCGGCGGTCAGTCGAGCGTCGATGGGTTCGCCGTCGACGCCGATCGGAATCAGTTGTCCAACGTCGTCCCCTGTCCACCCGGCTCCACCACCTGTCACCTCGGTGCCTACGACGCCGAAGGAAATCGGACCGGCACCGTCACCGGCGTGACCGAGTATCAGTGGGATGCGGCCGGAATGATGACCGAGCTCAATCTCGCCAGCCGGCACGAGGAGTACGTCTACGACGCGAACGACGAGCGGATCGCGGTCGTCGACCGGCCTGGCAACACCGCGCGCTACACATTACGCGGTGCGGACAAGAAGGTCCTGCGCGAGATGTCGCACGACCCGCTAAGCGGCACATGGAGCTGGTCGCGCGACTACGTCTACCGCGACGGCATACTCCTCGCCGAGTACCTCGCCGCAGAACCCGGCCCTGGCCCTCAGCGCCACTATCACGTCGATCACCTCGGCACCCCTCGCCTCATCACCGACGCCGGCGGCTACAAGGTCTCCCTGCACACCTACTGGCCTTTCGGCGCCGAGGCTCGAGGCAGCGAACGCGACACCGAGCGGATGAAGTTCACCGGCCATGAGCGCGATGCGAATCCCGGCGCGCCGGGACAGGAACTGGATTACATGCACGCGCGGTATTACGGGGGGATCGAGGGGCGGTTCCTGTCGGTGGATCCGACATGGAGTAGCTCTGCTCTGTCACAGCCACAGACGTGGAATCGCTATTCGTACGTTCTGAACAATCCGGTACGGTACACCGATCCAGATGGTCGGTGTACAAACGTGCTTGATTGCACTCTGGAGGGGGGTGCGGTCGCTGGTCCGACCGGAGCGGTTGTCGGCGCAGCAGTCGGCGTCGGCATAGTTTACGTTGGCAGCAAGGTCAACTGGAGGGCGGTAGGTGAGTTCCTGCTGAGCGGCGGAGGCGGCGGACCTGAACCGGCCGCCGAGGCCTATGTTCAGAACATGGCCAATCACATGGCCGAGCAACAGGAGCAGGCTTCTGGAGAAACGGGCACGATCTACGAAGTTCCTGGCGAGGCGACCAGCAGCGGGCGACCATATGTCGGAAGGCACAATCAGCCCGAACCGAACAAAACGCGGCGGTCGAACGACGGTCGTGATCGCACGAAAGCGAAGGTAGTTGATACATACGATGCGAACAACAAGCAAGAAGGCAGGGTAAAAGAACAGAAGGCCATCGACGACAGAGGCGGCGTGAAGAATCTCGATAATAAACGAAATGAGATTGCTCCGAAAAAGAATGAGCCGACGGTAACTCCTTGCACCCCGAAATCGGTATGCTGATGAGCGAGAGGTTTCGTCTCGGGATTAGTATTGTGTTGACGGCCGATTCTGAAATGACTTCTGCTTCGACAACTCGTCGATCTGCTCTTCGCTGAGTTGGGAATCCATGGGGAACCAACGTGACCACTTCTGACATCCTTGACTTTTGGCGCTGGTTCGCATCCGTTTGTGGCGGCTTCGCTTCACACTTCGAGAATGCCGCGCTGCTAAAAGAGCTGGATCAGCATGTGACCGCTCTCGGCCCGTTTACGTGGGAGGTCGGTCCCTCGCGGAACTCGAATGACAGTATTCTCGTGATATCGCCAGGCGGACATGCCGAACTGTTGCAGGAGACGAAGACGATCGTCGATCTGGCTCCGGCTTGCCCTGGCTGGCAGTTTTTTTCTGCCAAGCAGCCGAAAGATTGGGAAAGACGTTTCTTTATGAACGACAGCCAAGGCAACCAACTGGCCGTCGACGCTTCTGAATGGCGATATGTTTTGTACGGATACCCAGATGGTGTTTTCGACATCGTGGTCCACGCTCCGGATCTTGCGGGTCTTTCTGAACAGGACCAAATCACAGCGGCCGAGATCGTTCTGGACGGCGAGCTAGGCGAGGAAGCGCGTCTGTCGCTAATTAATGAAATCGAGATCGTTGTCCCTCCGCGTGATGTCGGCCCTGCAGCGACTACTCCCATCACTTGTGTCAGCGACCATCTGAAGAAATTGACAAGCATGGGAGAGGGTGATCATGTCCAATGAAACGTTCGGTTGACGAGGCGCCGGCAATACGCGGCTGCCCCGCCCGACCAGTCATCGTAGCGAGCGGCACGCTCTACGCCCGCAGAGCATCCGCCGTCCCCACGCCGGCCGCTCTGATGCGCCACGCTTGAGAACGACGTCGCAGGCGCGTTGATCGTCGGGCGGAGACGGGCGGTGGAGGCGTTGACGATGCGGAGCGCTCGGAAGCTGGAGCTCACTCTTGATGTCGTCCGCCGTCCCGGTCATATCCCCTCACGGCGCCCCCACCACCACGAACGGCGCCCAATACATCGGATGCGCGGTCTTCGGATCGCGCATCAATTTCATTTGGGCGTGCCGCAATGCGATCGCCGGCGATTCGCCGCGGATCATGCGGCGGTGGAACTCGACCATCAACGTCTGCGTCGCGGCCGACTCGGCTTTCCAGAGGCTGACCACCGACGTCGGGCAGCCGGCGGCGAAGAGGGCCCACGACATGCCGATCACGCCTTCGCCCGGCGTGACGCGACCGCGGCCGGTCTCGCATGCGGAGAGCACGGCGACGCGGGCGTGGAGGCGCAGATCGAGGATCTCGCGTGCTTCGAGGAGGCCGTCTTCGGCGGTGTCGGTGCTGCCGAGGAGGAGCGCGGAGTACATCGGCGCGGTGTCGTCGAGCAGGCCGTGCGTGGCGATGTGGACGACGTCGAAGTCCGCGGCTTCGCTCTTGACGACCGTCTCGGTCGCGGCGTTCCCGATGTAGACGCGGCTCGCATTCCGTCCATACAGCGAGGCGATCTGCCTGACCTCCGACTCGGCCTCGGGGATCTCATCGAGCGAGCCGCCGGGAGCAAGGGTTCGGAACCGGCTCTTCGCGGCCGCGCCGGCGTACGGGTTGGCGAGCGCGAACAATCTTGCGGAGCTGCCGATCGCACGCTCCTTCGACCGCTCCAGGGCCAGCCGCAGCGCGTGCACGGACGGCGCATAAAACACCGCCGCGCGCTGGGCGAGAAACCTGCCATCGGCCGATCGAAGGGCCTGGAACGGCAGCCGCCAGAGCACGTCGTCCGGAATGATTCCGATCAGCCGCGCATCGCCGATCTTCGATTCAATCGGTTTGATCAGCAGGTCGTAGAGCGCGCGCGATTTCGCCGCAGTGCGAAGCCCCTGACTCTCCACGTTCTCGACGAGCTCGCCAATCCGGCGCCGAAGAGTCTCGCGGCCCGCGGGAATGACGGCGACGGAAACAGGCGCGCCGTCTGTGATGATGAAGGCGACGGTGCGCACCTCCATCACCGCGAACGCGATGATCACGCCGCCGGGCATGGCGGGCATCGGAACAGCCGCTCCCCTCGCCTCTTCGGCGGCGAACCAGCGGCGCGATGGATCGGCCGCATACAGCGCACTCTGGAACTCCTCGAGCTCCAGCCGCGCCTGCGCGAGCGCCGCTTCTTCGCCCGCCGTTTCCTTCCGCGCCGTACGCGCCGCCCACAGAAGACGATTCGCCTCGTTGATGCGCTTGTTGAGCGTGGAGAGCGTCGCTCGCTCCACCGGAGTGAGGCGGCCGCCGGCGTCCTGCCCGGAGTGAGCAATCGTCTCCAGCAGGACCTGGCCCTTCATCCGTTCGTATTCCGCAAATGCCCCGCGCGTGTCGCCGCAATCGACCAGGAGATCGATCAGCGTGAGCGGCGCCCAATGCGTGCCGGCGGCAAACATCGACTGCTGCCGCGCGTCGGGACCGACTTCGGTGCGCACGCGGCCATAGCTGTCGATGATCTCGCGCAGAATCCGTTCCGCGTCGGCGTGACGGCCGAGCCCCCGAAGAGCCTGAGCCTCGGCGGCGGTCCGCCACTTCAGCGTCTCGGCGATCGCGAGTGCTTCGCGATATCGATGCTCAGCAGCCAGGACATATGCCAGCAGGGTGCGGTGGAGATCCACGTCCTCCTGTGTCCGATACGGCTCGGCCTCGGCGCGGGCCAGGCTCTCCTCCGCCGCGGAAAAATCTTCCCGCCCGTACGCGAGGTTCGCCTGCGAAAGATAGAGGCCCGCGAGTTGGTGCTCCGGATCGCCTCGCTGCCGGGCCAGTTGAATCGCCTCGTCCAGGAACGGCGTGGCCTCGTCATGACGACCCTGTGTCCTGAGCATCATCGCGAAGTCGCCGAGGGTCGAGATCAGCACGGCGATGTAGCCGTTCGCGCGGGCGAGATGAAGAGCGGCCCGGTAATGAGGCTCCGCCAGATCGAAGTCCAACCGCAGCGCGTAGGTCCCCGCGAGGTTCAGCTCGGCGGAAAGCTGCGCCGCCGCATTCTCCGACTCCGCGGCAAAACGCTGGGCCATGAAGCTGTAGACCAGCGCGTCGCGATACATCGCTCGGGCGTCGTAGTTGCGCGCCGCCTGCGTCGCCAGCAGGGCGATGCGCGCGGGCTCCGTCACATAGTCGCTCAACTCCAACGCGCGCTCGATCAGGTGCAAGGCGGTCATGTCGGCGTGATCGACGTCGGTACGCGTTCGGACGAGCCGGTTCGTCGCCTCGAGGATCACGTCGGGGTCGTGCGTCCGCTCGGCGACAGCGAGACTCGCCTCGCCGAGCCGGCGGGCCTCGTCGAAATCGTGATCGATCCTTCGCCGCGCCATGACGCTCTCCAATCCGAGCGTGACCGCCTCCAAACGGTCGTCGAGAAGCTCGCCGTTCAGATCCCGTACGACGTCGATCAAAGACGCGGCTTCGGGAAAGTGGCTCTGATCGATGCGCGCCACGATGAGCGGTGCCAGGGCCATTCCGAGGGCCCGCGTGCGCAGCAACGGATTCGCGTCGAGCAGCGCGCGGCGCTGATCCGGCGAAGCGTTGGCGATGCGCGCGGCGAGATCGGCGAAGCGGTCACGCCGCGCCGCGATCTTCCACGCGCCATCACGACGAACGAGTGTGAAGCGCTTCCGTTCGTCGATGACGTCTTCCTCCGCGCCGGGGGCGGCGCTCCAGCGTGAGAGCGTGACGACGGCGTCGACCGTGGTGGCGTCGCCGCTTTCGTTCACAGTGGCGACATCCAGCGAATGCATCCGCATGCATTGCACCGTGATCTCGCGGCGAATCCTGCGGCCGTCGTGCGCGCGTGCCTCGGTGGTCAGGAAATCGAGCGCGGCATCGGCTGAACCTCCCGCGTATGCGGCGTAAAAACCGGTTACCGCGCTCTCCGCGCCTTGGTTTCCGTATGCATCGAGCCCGACGGCGAGGAGTACGGCCACAGCGAGCTGGCGTCGGATGGACATGACGCTATCCCCGTGGCACCCACGATTGAATCGAGCGCAGAAGCGCATCCGCCAGATCGGCACGACCGGTCTTTCGATACTCCAGCAATTCGCGCTCGGCGTCGGCGCGCAGACCGTGGCGCGCGAGGAGGATCGCCTGAAGGAGATGATCGCCGGGAAAGCGCCTGCGGGCATCGGCGATCTCGGCGGCCGCTGCGTCGTCGAGCACATGGAAGCGGACGGGCGGATGCGGCGGCGCCGGATGGAGAGCGCGCCCCTTGTCGGTGACGACTTCGAGCTGCCACGAGTAATCGCGACCGCGCTGCAACGGCGATGGAGGCTGCCAGGCCGCTTCCGAGAGTGGCTCACTCTCCACGACGCGGCCGTCCTGCGGCGCGAGGAGAACGACGTAGCGCGCGGCCGGTTGCGCGCGCCAGGTGAACCGCGGCCGCGCCGACTCGACGACGATGCCGGCCGGCGCGAGCGCCGCGTCATCGGCTCCGATCCCGCCGCGGAAATGAGACGCGGGAGGCTGCAGCGCGGCGAGCAGAGCGGGCATGGCGAGACGTCCGCTGGCCGTCACGTCGCGGACCAGGCGATCCCATTCCGCATTGCCGTACGAGAACGCGGGCGGCGGTGCTGTGATCGTGACGGGAGGAACGATGGCGACGGGAGGACGGGGCTTCAGAGGCTCCGGTTTGAACACGAGCACGCCGAGGATCGCCACGGCGGCCAGCGACGCGGCGAGCGCGTACGGCAGCCAGTTGCGCTTTCGCGGACCGGCTCCCCACTTCGACAGTTCCTCGACGTCGGCGCGGCATTGATCGCACGCGTCGAGATGCAACCGCGCTGCTTCGAGCTCGTCGCCGCGGAGCGCGCCGTCGCAATACGCAACCTGCTGATCGGGATCGAGGTGGCGGAACGCGTCCGCCTCGATCTGAAGGCGTACGTCGTCGGCCATCCGGCGAAGGCGATCGAGCTCCTGCTGCGTCAAGTCGGGTCTCATTGTGATGAGGACGGCCATTCGCCGTTCATATTCACGCGCTTCATTTCCACTTCGACATCCGGCGCGCCAGTCGCGCGCGCGCCGAGCTCCGAAGGTTGATCACCTGCTGCCGTCCGATCTTAAGCCTCGCGGCAATCGTGAGGTCGTCGAGCGGCAGGCGTTCCCAGATCGCGGCGAGCTCGCTCTCCGGCAACCCCATCGCGTTCGCGATCGCGTCGCGGCCGGCGATGTCGAGCAACAGAAAAAGCGCGACGGCATTCGCTCCTTCCGAGTCGCGGAGATTGAGCAGGAGCGCCGCGCGTTGATGCTCCGGAAGCTCGCGGATCTCCGACCAGAGCTCCGCGAGGTACTGGCGCTGCTCGAGGTCACCGTGCTGATCGCGCTTCGGATCGGACAGCAGTTCGGCGCTCTGCATGACGGGGTCGCGCAACTGCCACAACTCCGCGATCGTGTCGACGAGGGCGTCGAACTGCACCGGTCCGCCGATCCGCTTCAGGATTGCGGCGACGGCATCGCCCGGGTGTTCGCGGTCGTCCATCTCCGGCGTGGACGAGAAACGAGTCAGCGCCGTCACCGCGATCGCACCGCTTCGCCCTTTCCATGACGCCAGTCCGCACACCACGGCCGACGGCGTTTCCCAGAGTGCGAAGCGGCGGTCCCGCGTCAGCAGGTAGCGGAGATTCTTCTTCAGCCGGTATCGCTCCGGATGCCGCTGCCTGCGCAGATCGTGAAGCGCGTGATAGCTCATCGTCGCGACGTAGTCCTCGAGCGCGGCGATGGCGTGATCCTCGAAGAGCGCTGTGGCCCGCAGTTTGAGCACCACGCGCATGGCGACGATCGAGGTCAGCTCCTCGAGGTCTTCCGGCTTCAGCGTCGGCTCGTTCCTGCGGAAGCGGGCGATCATCGAATCGATGAGCGGCTTGACGAAGCTGACGACGACGGCGTCGATCGCCGCCTCCCGCGCCGCATCGTTCTCCGCATCGAAGAGCGGCCCGAGAAGCGGGTCATTGAGCTCCCGCAGCCGAGTGCGGGTCGGTGTATTCATCGCCGCGCAAGACAGTACCGCGATTCACCGCTGCGCCGGCTGATTCGATTCCACGCGCGCTCTCTGCCCGCGCCGCAGGTCGCGTTTCAGACAGCTCACATGCGCCGTCAGCGGCGACACTTCCTCGTCGCGCGAGAGCGCGCGTGCGATGTCGTACGTCTGCAGCGCCGCGGCGACGACGCGCGCCTTGCGCGACTCGATCGTGAAGCGCAGCGCGGCGGTGAGCGCCGCGAGCTGATCGGCGACGGGACGGAACGCTTCGACGAACTGCAGCGTCTCGCGCGCTTCGTCGACGTCGAATCGGCGCACGAGGCGCAGGTCTTCGATCTCTTCCACCGCGGCGATCACCGACACGATGAAGTCGCGCGGCACGGTGCGGTGGGCACGGATGCGATCGCGCGTCGACGGATGCGGCAGCTCCAGCCGCGGGATGAGTGCGGACAGCGCTTCCACCGCCGCGCGGACCTGTTCTGCCAGCCGGTCCATCTCCGTGATGGTCGGCGTTTCGGGAAGGGTGAACGGAACGACTTCTGCCATGACGAGCCTCCTTCATCTATGAGACTCCTCCTGGCCAGACGCCGGCTGTTACCGGATCGTAACAGTGGTCTAAATTCCGCCCCCTGCCTTCATTTCACAGGACTTACGCGTTTGACACGGTGATGCGGCGGGTCTGGCGCGCAGACCGCCCCGCCTCCTCACCTGAGCTGCCACAACAGAAATCCGGCGAGCTCGCTCTCGTTCCTGACCTGCTCGCTCACCGGCTCGCCGCCGGAGTGTCCGCCGGAGACGTGATAGCGGAGGAGCACCGGATTCTTCGAGCCGGTCGAGGCCTGCATCAGCGCCGTCATCTTGCGCGCGTGCAGCGGCGCGACGCGCGTGTCGGCGTCGCCGGTGACGAACAGGATCGCCGGGTATTTCGTCCCCTTCACCACGTGCTTGATACGGCGAGTAGGCGTAGATCCACTGGAACGCGTTCGGATCCTGAGCCGTGCCGTACTCCGACACCCAGAAGCGGCCGACGAGGAATTGGTCGTAACGCAGCATGTCGACGAGCGGATAGCCGCACATCACCGCCTTGTACAGCTCCGGATGCTGCGTCGCCGCGGCCATGACCAGCAGTCCGCCGTTGCTCGTGCCGCCGATGCCGAGGTGCGAGGCCGAGGTGTAACCGCGATCGATCAGGAAGCGCGACGCCGCCTCGAAGTCGTCGAACACGTTCTGCTTCTTCTCCTGCATCCCGGCGCGATGCCACTCCTCGCCGAACTCGCCGCCTCCGCGCAGCGCGACGAGCGCGTAGACCGCACCGTTCTCCGCCAGCGTCACGGCGCGCGCCGAGAAGCCGGGAAGCTGGCTCACATTGAAGCCGCCGTAGCCGGTCAGGTAGGCCGGGTTCTGACCGTTGCGCTGCAGACCCTTCTTGTAGAAGAGGAACATCGGCACGTGCGTGCCGTCCTTGGAAACGGCGAACGTCTGCTCGACCGTGAAGTCGTCCGGATTCACCGGCGCGCTCACCTGGAAGAGGACATTGCGCGAGCGGGTCTCGACCTCGTATTCGTAGACCGTCGGCGGAAGGGCGAAGGAGCTGAAGCGATAGAACGCCAGCGGCGAGTGCCACGCGCCGACGATCTCTTCCAGCTTGCCGGCGACGTCGAACTTGATCTCCCCGCTGCGAGCGCCCGCGAGGTCGTAGAGGACGACGCGCGGCTGCACGTTCTCGAGGTAGCGGACGAACAGCTTCCCGCCCGCGGCGCTGATGCCCTGGATCGCGGCGGTGCGATTCTCGGGCACGATCTCGCGCCAGTTCGCGCGCTCCGGCGAAGCGATCGGCGCGATCATCACGCGATGATTCGGCGCGTTCCAGTTCGTCTGGAGCACGAGCGATTCGCCTGCGAAATCGGCGACGGTGCGCGCTTCGAGATCGTCGACGACGGCGCGGAACGGCGCATCGTTCGACGCGTCCTTGATGAAGATGTCGTTGCGCTTGCCGGCCGAGCCGTACGACACGTGCGCGAGCAGATAGCGCGCGTCGTCCGAGGCCGTGAGTCCGATGATCTTGTCGGGCGTGTAGCCGTCGCCGAACAGCTTCGTCTCGCTGCCGCCGCTCATCGCGCGGCGAAAGACGCGCGGGCCCTCGGCCGTGTATCGCGAGAAGTAGACCTGGTCGCCGATGACGGCGATGCCGGAGTAGCGCGCCAGCGGCAGTTCGCCGAGGTCGCGTTGGGCGTCGACGTCATAGAAATGGATGCGGACCTCGTCCGCCCCACCCTCCCGTACGTAGAACGCGAGGATCTTTCCGTCGGGCGAGACGTCCGAGATGCCGACGTTGTTGACGTGCTTCGGATCGTTCGCCGGGGCGGCGATCAGCACCGAATCGGTGCCGTTCTTCCGGACGTAGATCGAGACCTTCTCCTCGCCCACCCGCCGGCGGGTGAAGAAGTAACGGTTGTTGCGGAAGGTCGGGAGGCCGCTTTCGTCGACCGCGAGGAGCTGTTCGAGCCGTTTCGCCAGGGCGTCGCGGCCCGGGAGGTGGGCCAGGGCGGTGTCGGTCCAGGCGTTCTGGCTGTCGATCCAGGCGCGTGTTTCCGGGCTGGTCTGATCCTCCAGCCAGCGGTACGGGTCGGTGACCGTAACCCCATGCAGGGTCTCAGTTACGGGGCGCGGCGCGGTGACGGGCGCGGGCCTGGAGACGGCACAAGCGACGAAAACGGCAGAAAGGAGCAGCAGCAGCGGCTTTCTCGGCATGGAGCGCGATTGTACGCGGAAGTCAACTGGAATCAGTGACTTGCCACATTTTCGCAACAGGCGGAATGGAGTAGACGCCGCGACCGGTTGAAGAGCTTGTCTTTTGCAATAGGTAGGTCCTAGAATTTTTAGCGATCTGAAGCAGAAGGGGGGGAGATCGGGGTCATGCCTCTCGTTCACGTCAAAGAAGACGAGACGTTCGAGAATGCGCTGCGCAGATTCAAGCGCAAATGTGAGAAGTCGGGGATCCTCTCCGAATTGAAGAAGCGGCAGCACTACGAAAAGCCCAGCACGAAGCGGAAGCGGAAAGCCATTGCCGCCCGCAAGAAGGTGCTGCGGAAGCTCGCGGAAGAGCGCCGCACCGGCTACTGAGTTCTCGACCACGTTCTAAAAAAGAGGACTCGCTTCGGCGAGTCCTTTTTTGTTTCGCTCAAAAAAATGATCCATAGCGAAATCGAGTTCGACCGCGTCCTGACACTCATCGCCATGGAGGCGAAGAGCGCGCCGGGCAAAGAAGCGATCGCCCGCCGCCGCCCGCTCCTCACGCTCGACGAATGCGAGCGCGCGCAGGCCGAGCTCGCGGAGATGGTCCGCTTCTTCCACAGCGAAGGACTCCTCCCGATCGCCGGCCTGACCGACGTCCGTCCCCTCTTCGATCGGGAGACCGTGCTCGAGCTCGACGAGTCGTGGCAGATCGTCCGCGCCGCGCGCGCGACGCAGTCGATGCGCGAGACCTTCCTGCGCAGCGAGACGTTCCCGCACCTCACGAAGATCGCCGACCGCATCCCCGACCTCGGCGAGATGCTGTCGAAATCATCGAAGTACTTCACGCGCGACGGCAAGCTGCGCGAAGAGGCCTCGGCCGAGCTGCGCGCCATCCGCCAGCGCGTGCAGCAGAAACGCGGGGCGATCCAGCGCGTGCTCAACGACGTGATGAACCGCAGCGTCGACGCGATCCAGGAGCCGCTGATCGTCATGCGCGGCGACCGCTTCTGCATCCCGGTGCGCGCCGATCATCGCAACGCGGTGCCGGGCATCCTGCACGAGCGCTCCGGCTCCGGCGCCTCGTTCTTCATCGAGCCG
>Ga0068864_100003572_pt1 | contig 12856 bp, 15 predicted proteins | sample KBSSwiS72_FD_66586 | JGI IMG/M metagenome (GOLD analysis project Ga0068864, IMG submission 66586) | Switchgrass rhizosphere microbial communities from Kellogg Biological Station, Michigan, USA - KBS Switchgrass S7-2 | ecosystem: Host-associated > Plants > Roots > Rhizosphere > Soil ...
GACCGGAAAATCGCTGTCGCCCAGCCGGACAGCGACGCGGTCGAGTGGCACGCCCATCGTCTCCGCCGCCACCTGCGCGATGATCGTGTAACTGCCGGTGCCGATATCGGTCATATCGGTCTCGACCGTCAGCCGACCGTCGCGCTCCAGCCGCACACGCGCGGCCGACTTGAACGGAATGTGGTTGCGGATCGCGGCCGCCATGCCGAGCCCGATCAGCCACCGCCCCTCGCGCACGCTCGCCGGCCTGGCCACACGACTGGCCCAGCCGAACTTGTCGGCGCCGAGTTCGAGACACTTGGCCAACTGCCGCTGCGAAAAGGGGCGCTCCGGCTTTTCCGGGTCGACCTGGGTGTCGTTCCGGAGACGGAACGCGATCGGATCCATACCGAGCTTCTCGGCCATCTCGTCCATCGCGATTTCAAGCGCCATCAGCCCGGGCGCCTCGCCCGGCGCACGCATCGCATTGCCCTCGGGCAGATCGAGCACCGCCAGCCGCATCGACGTCATCCGGTTGGCGCCGGCGTAGAGCAAGCGGGTCTGGCCGACCGCGGTCTCGGGCGCGCCATTGGGCAAATCGCCCGACCAGCTTTCATGTCCGATCGCCGTGATCGTCCCGTCTTTCCCGGCACCGATACGAATGCGCTGGATGGTCGCCGGGCGGTGGGTGGTGTTGTTGAACATCATCGGCCGGGTCAGTGCGACCTTGACCGGACGACCGGCCGCTTTCGCACCCAGTGCCGCAAGCACCGCGTCGGCGCGAACGAACAATTTGCCGCCGAACCCGCCACCGACATAAGGCGACACGATCCGTACCTGTTCCTTCTTGAGTCCCAGGGTCTTGGCGACGTCGCCGCGGCTCCACGCGATCATCTGGTTGGACGTGTACAACGTGACTTTGTCGCCTTCCCACAGCGCGGTCGTGGCATGGGGTTCCATCATCGCATGGCCCTGGTCGGGCGTCGTGTAGGTCGCGTCCAGCTTTACGGCGGCGCTCGCGAAGGCGCCGGCGAAATCGCCGACCTTGGTTTCGGGGCTGCCGTTGAACCCGCCGCCCGGGGCAAGCGGCGCACCATCCTTCGCCGCGGCGAGGTCGAACGCGCCCTTGTCGCGCACATACTCGACGCGCACCAACGCGGCAGCGGCGCGCGCCTGTTCGAAGGTGTCGGCGACGACCAGGGCGACCGCCTGGTGATAATGCTCGATCGCCGGACCGCCGAGCAGATGCGCGGTGTTGAAATTGCCCTTGTCGAGCTTGCCGGCCGTGGCGGCGGTGACCACCGCCAGCACGCCGGGAGCAGCTTTGGCGGCAGCGAGGTCGATCGACGCGATCCGTCCCTTGGCGATCGCCGCGCCGACGACGAAGCCATAAGCCGGGTTGGCGACCACGTCGTGCCGTTCGTACGCATAGGGTGCGGTGCCGGTCGTCTTGAGCGGCCCCTCGATCCGGTCGGTGGCACGGCCGACGACCTTGAGCTGGTCGATCGGATTGCTGGCGACGGGCGTATCGTATTTCATGCCTTTGCCTCCGCCATCACGCCGGCGAGCGTTCGTTCGACGAGCGTGAGCTTGAATCGGTTGTCGGCGGTCGGCCGCGCGCCGGCGAGCAGGTCGCTCGCCACCGCCTTCGCCCCCTTGGGCATTGCCGCTTCTGCCGCTTCGACCCGCCAGGGCCTCGGCGCAACGCCACCGATCGCGACGCGGCCGCTGCCGTCCTTGCCGATCACTGCCGCGACCGAGACGAGCGCGAAGGCATAAGACGCGCGGTCGCGGACCTTGTGATAGATGTGCGTGCCGCCGACCGGCCTGGGCAGTGTCACCGCCGTGATCAACTCCCCGCGTTCGAGCGTGTTTTCGAGCTGCGGCGTGTCGTCCGGCAAGCGGTAGAAATCGGCGATCGCGATCTTGCGCGTGGTACCGTCGGCTCGGATCGTCTCGATGTTCGCATCGAGCACACGCATCGCCACCGCCATGTCACTGGGGTGTGTCGCGATGCACGCGTCGCTGGTTCCGACCACGCCGAGCTGGCGGCTGAACCCGCCGATCGCAGCGCAGCCCGATCCCGGCGAGCGTTTGTTGCACGCCTGATTGGTGTCGTAGAAATAGGGGCAACGCGTGCGCTGGAGCAGATTGCCGGCGGTGGTCGCCTTGTTGCGCAATTGTCCCGATGCGCCGGCCAGGAGCGCGCGCGACAGGACCGCATAATCGCGCCGCACGCGCATGTCGGCGGCGAGCTCGGTGTTGCGTACCAGCGCGCCGATCCGCAAGCCGCCGTCGGGGGTCGCCTCGACCTTGTCGAAACCCAGGCCGTTGACGTCGATCAGGTGGGTCGGCGTTTCGATCTGCAGCTTCATCAGGTCCAGCAAATTGGTTCCGCCGGCGATGAACCTGGCACCGGGGGCTTTTGCTGCCTTGGCCGCCGCCGTGGGAGACGCCGCGCGCTCGTAGCTGAACGCTTTCATGCCGCCTCCCCCGCAACCTCGGCCATCGCCTCGGCAATGTTGGAATAGGCGCCGCAGCGGCAGATGTTCCCACTCATCCGCTCGCGCATTTCCATGTTGGTCGCTTTCGGCGGTGCGGTCAGGCTTGCGCTGACGTGGCTCGGGATACCGCGCTTGATCTCGTCGAGCACCGCCACCGCCGAACAGATCTGGCCCGGCGTGCAATAGCCGCATTGATAGCCGTCGTGGCGGACGAACGCGGCTTGCATCGGATGAAGCTTGTCGGGCGTACCGAGACCCTCGATCGTGGTGATCGTGTCACCGTCGTGCATGACGGCGAGTGTCAGACAGGAATTGATCCGCACCCCGTCGACCAGAACGGTGCACGCACCGCATTGGCCGTGGTCACAGCCTTTCTTGGTCCCGGTCAGATCGAGGTGCTCGCGCAGCGCATCGAGCAAGGTGGTGCGCGTGTCGAGGGTCAGGGTTCGCGGCTTCCCGTTCACCGAGAACGACACCTTCCCGGTGTGAAGCGACGGGGCGATGGGCGCCTTCGCTTCGGCCGGGGTCGTCGCCATCGAGGTCGCCACCGTGACGGCGGCAGCGGCGGCGAGCATCTCGCGACGCGACGGATTGTGATCGGCGGGAACGTCCACGGCGATGCGCTCCTTTTGCTGACTGTACCGGCAGCGTAGCAGCGCGACCGGCGCGGCACCAAGCCCAATCGGGGAAAGCATCACTGGCGGGTTCGTTCCTTGCTGCTTATCACCGTCGCCATGCAGGATCATCATACCGTTCTGGCCGCGTATCGGGAATGGCGCGGAGCGCCGATGGCGCTGGCCACAGTGATCTCGACCTGGGGATCGGCACCACGCCCGCGGGGCAGCCACATGCTGGTGCATGCCGATGGGCGCTTCGCCGGGTCGGTATCGGGCGGCTGCGTCGAGGGCGACGTGCTGTCACTGGCGGGCGAAGTGATCGCGGGAGGGCGGTTCGAGCGGCGACGTTACGGCGTGTCCGATATGTCGGCGTTCGAGGCGGGCCTTCCTTGTGGCGGGACGATCGAGGTAATGGTGCAGCCATTGGCCGCGGGCGGCTTTCCGCCGGCGCTGTTCGACATGATCGTCGCCGGCCGAGCGGCGGGGCGGACGATCGCCGTCGCAACCGATCTCGCGACCGGCGAGAGCGTGGTCGCCACGGCTGACGACACCGACGCGTTCGTCAACCGCTACACCCCGCAGCGGCGGCTGTTCATCGTCGGCGCCGTCCAGATAGCGCAGAGTCTGGCGGTGATCGCGCGCAGCCTCGACATCGTGCCCATCGTGATCGATCCGCGCGCACGCTTCCTCACGGAGCAGCGCTTTCCGGATACCGCGCTCGACGATCGCTGGCCGGATGAGGCGATCGCCGCAGGCAAGCCCGACCTGGCGAGTGCGGTCGTCACGCTAAGTCACGACCCCAAGATCGACGACCCCGCGCTCATCGCCGCGCTCGCGCATCAGACCGGTTACGTCGCGGCGCTGGGATCGCGGCGCAGCCATGCCGCCCGGCGCGAGCGGCTGTCGGCGGCAGGAGTCTCGGCGGCGGATCTGGACCGCATCGACGGACCCGCTGGTATCGCTATCGGTGCTGTCGGCGCGGCGGAGGTCGGGCTGTCGATCGCGGCCGGGATGGTCGCGGCATGGCATCGCCAGGCCGGATGAGCGTCGCCGCGGTCCTGCTCGCCGCCGGGTTGTCGCGGCGGTTCGGAACGGACGACAAGCTTGCAATGCCGCTCGACGGCGTGCCGCTGGGGTTGCACGCGGCGCGTACCCTGGCCGGACTGCCGCTCGATCATCGCATCGTCGTGACCGGGCCGTCTCCGCTGGACTGGCCCGGCTTCACGCCCGTGACCAACGACCGGCCCGAGCAAGGCATGGGGCACTCGCTTGCGCTCGGCGTACGGCCGGCGCGTGCGTTGGGGGTGTCCGCCGTGCTCGTCGCACTCGCCGATATGCCGTTCGTCTCGTCATGCCACTTTGCGTTGCTGCTGTCTTGCTACCGGGATCCCGACAGCATTGCCTGTTCGAGCGACGGTAAACGACGCATGCCGCCCGCCCTTTTCGGCAGCCGCTGGTTCGACGCTTTGGCGGACCTCTCCGGCGACACCGGCGCTCGGGCGTTGCTGGGCAAGGCGCAGCCGGTGATCGCCGGTGCCGACGAACTGGCCGACGTCGATGACAGGGCTGACTTCCACGCCGCGGCCGGGCGCCTGAAAGGAAACTTTTGACAGGCTGAGCGATCTCGCGAACACCCTGAGCGGTGGTCGCTCTGTACAACGATTCCATCCTCGCGCTCGCAGCCGCCGTGCCGCACGAGGCCCGTCTGGCAGACCCGATGGGTTCCGCCGAAAGGCGCTCGCCGATTTGCGGTAGCCGCGTGACGGTCGATATCCGGATCGACGAGCTCGACCGGGTAAGCGCTTTGGGCCTGCTGGTCCGGGCGTGCTCGCTTGGGCGGGCATCGGCTTCGTTGCTGGCAAGGTCCGCCATCGGGCGCTCTGTCGAGGAGTTGGCGGCGTCGCGGGATGCGCTCGAGGACTGGCTCGCTGCCCGCGGCACCTTACCGGATTGGCCCGGCATGGAGGTGATGACGCCCGCGCTGCCCTATGGCGCAAGACATGCGTCGATCCGATTGGCGTTCGAGGCTGCGACCGAAGCGGCAGAGCGCGCAAAAATGAGCCGGCTCAGCTGACGCGAGGACGGAAGTACCGGGGTGTCCCGGGATGGTGCGAATGGCCCCTCACCCTACCCGCGCAAAATGCGTGTCATGCCCTTCCCTGCGTACGAGGAACCCGATCACCGTCCCGCCGGCATCGCGCTCGAATACCTTGCGGAAGCGCGCCCGGCCGGGCGCGAAGAGACGTCGCGGGCCTCCGAGCACCGCGGCGACGAAGATTATCCTTGCGCAGGCGGCCCCGCGCCCACAACGGCGATGGCCGGCCTGCCCCCCGAGGATGAAATGATCGACGTCACGACCCTGTCGAGTCCCGAAGCCGCCGATGCGACCGCGGTCTATGCCGTTGCCGACATTCACGGGCGGCGCGATCTGCTCGACGCGATGGAACGGGCGATCGCGGCTGACATCGCCGAAACACGGACCGAGCGGCCGCTAATCTGTTATCTTGGCGATTATATCGACCGCGGGCCGCAATCGGCCCAGGTGATCGAGCGGCTGTGCGGCCCGTTCACGGACGGTGTCGCGCGCGTCTTCCTGAAGGGGAACCATGAAGACCGCATGATCGATTTCCTCGATGCGCCGGAACGCAACGGCCCGTCCTGGATCAAGTTTGGCGGCCGCGAAGCGCTGGAAAGCTATGGCCTCGACGTCCCGGCGGCGCCCGGCGACGACGACTGGCTGCCACTGCGTGACGCCTTGCGCGCGGCGCTGCCGGCACGCCATCTCGCCTTTCTCGGCGATTTGCGGCTCGGCCTGGTCTGGCGGGATTACCTGCTCGTCCATGCCGGTCTCGATCCGGAAAAGCCGCTCGCGCTGCAGGCGCCGCATGATCTCATGTGGATCCGCGAACCCTTTCTGAGCTCGGAACGCGACTGGGGTTTCACCATCGTCCATGGCCATGTCATCGTCGACGAGCCCGTGTTTCGCGCCAACCGCATCGGCATCGACACCGGCGCCTACCAGTCGGGGCGGCTGACCTGCCTGGTCATCGCCGAGGGCGGTACCCGGCTGATCCAGGTCGCGTCGCCAGCCTGATCACGGCGCTGCCGTATCGCGCTGTGCGGTCGGGCTGTGCTAGCGCAGGCGGACAGGCCCGCTGCGGCGCCTGCGCTGGAACAGGATATGCGATGATCCGCCACCATCACGAAAAACATCTCGTCCAGCGCATCGGCTGGCTGCGCGCCGCCGTGCTCGGCGCCAATGACGGCATCCTCTCCACCGCCAGCCTGATCGTCGGCGTGGCCAGCGCCGAATCGAGCCGCAGCACGATATTGCTGACCGGCATTGCCGGGCTGGTGGCGGGCGCGATGTCGATGGGCGCGGGCGAATATGTCTCGGTCAGCTCACAGTCCGACACCGAAAATGCCGACCGGGCGCGCGAGATGAAGGAGCTGGAGGAAGAGCCCGAGTCGGAGCGCCGCGAGCTCGCCGCAATCTATCGCTCGCGCGGCGTCGATGCGGAAACGGCGCTCAAGGTCGCCGACCAGCTGTCGGCGCATGACGCGCTCGGCGCGCATATGCGCGACGAACTCGGTGTGCATGAGGCGATGGTCGCGCGGCCGGTGCAGGCGGCGGCGACCTCGGCGGCGAGCTTTGCTGTCGGCGCGATCATTCCTGTGCTGACGGTGCTGTTGCTGCCCGGCGACCGGCTGGCGGTCGCGGTGACGATCGCCTCGCTGATCCTGCTCGCCGTGCTCGGCGGGCTCGGCGCGCGCACCGGCGGCGCGAGCGTGGCGCGCGGCGTCGCGCGCGTCACCTTCTGGGGCGCGCTGGCGATGGGCGCGTCGGCTGCGGTGGGGGCGCTGTTCGGGGCGCATGTTTGACGCGGTGGGAACCACATCACTGTTCCCCGGCGCAGGCCGGGCCCAGTGGGAGCGGCGGCGGTAATGGGCGATGCGTTCCATCATTGTCACCTTTCCAACTGGGCCCCGGCCTTCGCCGGGGAACAGGATATGCCGAGGAGTTCGCACCTTGCCTCAACATATGAACCGCTGGGCGATCGATATCGACCGCGACGACATCACCCGCGCGGCGATCGTCGCCGAGCCCGAGGCGCCGCTCGCCGACGGTGCGGTCGAGGTGGCGGTCGAGTTGTTCGCGGTGACCGCCAACAACGTCACTTATGACGCGCTTCGCTCGCTCGACGCCGCGCTGCCGACCGCGCTGATCGACATTGCCGGCAACCCCGGCGTGACGCGCGCCGTGCATCAGACGTTCGGCGACCAACGCCGCCTCAGCCTGGTCGTCGGCAAGGCGCATTGGGATGCGGAGAGCGCCGGGGGCCCGCTGCCCGGCCCGCGCCAGAGCGGCTTCTTCGCGCCGGGGCGGATCGAGAAGCGCGCCGGCGAATGGGGCGGCGGCGAGCTGAGCCGGCGCATGGGCCTGGGCTGGAGCGCCTTCATCGCCGACGTCCCCGCGCTCACCCGGCTCGACCGCCGCCACGGCGCGGAGGGCGCGCTCGCCGCGTGGCGCGAGGCGGTCGCCGGCACCGCCGATCCGCGCGCCAGCGTGATCGTTGACTCGGCCGCGCGCGCCTGATTGATGCGCCATTCGGCGCAACCGTGTCGGCGCCACTTGCAGTTGACCAATGCAAGAACTCGATTATGCGGCGCGCGACGACCTGGAGAGGGCCAAAGATGCAGAAAATCTATCCCGATGCCGTAGCGGCACTCGACGGACTGCTGTTCGATGGCATGACCTTGTGCGCCGGCGGGTTCGGCCTGTGCGGCATCCCCGAGCGGCTGATCGACGCGATCCGCGACAGCGGGGTCAAGGACCTGACCATCGCCAGCAACAATGCCGGCATCGACGGCGAGGGGCTCGGCAAGCTGCTCCGCACGCGCCAGGTCAAGAAGATGATCTCCTCCTATGTCGGCGAGAACAAGGAGTTCGAGCGGCAATATCTCGCCGGCGAGCTCGAGGTGGAATTCTGCCCGCAGGGCACGCTGGCCGAGCGTTGCCGCGCCGGCGGTGCCGGCATCCCCGGTTTCTACACCAAGACCGGCGTCGGCACCCAGGTCGCCGAGGGCAAGGAAAGCAAGGTTTTCGACGGCGAGGAATATATCCTCGAACGCGGCATCCGCGCCGATCTCGCGATCATCAAGGGCTGGAAGGCCGACGAAGCGGGCAACCTGGTGTTCCGCAAGACCGCGCGCAACTTCAACCAGCCGATGGCCACCGCCGGCAAGACGTGCATCGCCGAGGTCGAGGAGATCGTGCCCGTCGGCATGCTCGACCCGGACGGCGTGCATCTGCCCGGCATCTACGTCAACCGGCTGATCCTCGGCGCGCCTTACGACAAGAAGATCGAGTTCCGCACCGTGCGCGAGCGCGTCGCGGCATGAAGCGCGTCACCCGCGCGCTCGCGCTGTGCGGTGCGGCCTGGGCCTTGTCGGGCTGCGCCGCGGCGATCGCGCCGGTGCTCGCCGCCGGGATGATCGGCAGGAAGCAGCTGCACCACAACAGCGCCCCGGACCTGCCCGGCGCCGCCGCACAGGCGACCGTTACGCCGCCCGCGCCTGCCGCACCGGCAGCTGCGCCACCCCCCGCGACGATGGCCGCCCCGACCCCTGCCGCCGCCCCAACCCCCGCCGCCGCACCGGCGCCGATTCCCGGCACCATCACGCCGGGCATGCAGTTCCTCTACGCCTCGGGCGAAGGCGCCGCGCTCAGCGTGCAGGCCTATCGCGGGCTGATCGACATGATGATCGCGCGCTCGTCCGACCGCGCCGTCGGGCTGAAGGTCTGGTCGGCGGTGCTGACCCCCGACGCGACGCTCGCCGCGCCCAGGTTCGAGGATTGCGGCGCCAAGCCGCTCGCCGTGGTGCTCGACGTCGACGAGACCTCGCTGCTCAACCTCGGCTATGAGGCCGAGGAAAGCCAGCGCAGCGGCGCCTATGACCAGGCGCGCTGGGACCGCTGGGAACAGACCGGCGCCAACGCCGTCGCCGCCACCCCCGGCATCCTCGAAGCCGCCAAGATCGCGAAGTCGAGCGGCGTGACGATGGTCTATAATTCCAACCGCCTCGCCAGCAACGCGGCGCAGACCGAGGCGGCGCTGACCGGCGCCGGGCTCGGCCCGGTCACCCACCTCAAAAATCTGTGGCTGCAGGGCGACGAGGGCAGCGGCCCGGGCAAGGACGCGCGCCGCCACGCCATCGCCGCGAAGTATTGCGTCGTGGCGATGGTCGGCGACCAGCTCGGCGATTTCTCCGATCTGTTCAACGCGCCCGGCATGACCCCGACGATGCGCCGCGCCGCGATCGACGGCGAGGCGCTGCGCACCATCTGGGGCCATGGCTGGTTCATCCTGCCCAACCCGGTCTACGGCACCGCGCTGAAGGGCGGGCTCGACGACGCCTTCCCGCCCGACAAGCGCTGGACCGACCCGGGCGCGCCGCCGCCGGTGGCGGCGCCGCCACAATAACCCACTTCGTCACCCCGGACTTGTTCTGGGGTCCACCGTGCCGCGTAAGTTACCATCGCCGTGTACGCGGAACCTTGGACCCCGGAACAAGTCCGGGGTGACGAAAGAAGAAGAACGACACATCAGGCTGGAGCCCGACGATGAGCTGGACCCGTGACGAGATGGCCGCCCGCGCCGCCCGCGAGCTGAAGGACGGTTATTATGTCAACCTCGGCATCGGCATCCCGACGCTGGTCGCCAACCACATTCCCGACGGCGTCGAGGTCACGCTGCAGTCGGAAAACGGCATGCTCGGCATCGGCCCCTTCCCGTTCGCGGGCGAGGAAGACGCCGACCTGATCAACGCCGGCAAGCAGACGATCAGCGAGCTGCCGCAATCGGTCTATTTCAGCTCGGCCGACAGCTTCGCGATGATCCGCGGCGGCCATATCGACCTGACCGTGCTCGGCGCGATGGAAGTGGCCGAGAATGGCGACATCGCCAACTGGATGATCCCCGGCAAGATGATCAAGGGCATGGGCGGCGCGATGGACCTCGTCGCCGGGGTGAAGAAGATCATCGTCGTGATGGAGCACACCAGCAAGAACGGCGACCCCAAGTTCATCCCGGCCTGCACCCTGCCGCTGACCGGCAAGAATGTCGTCGACATGATCATCACCGATCTCGCCGTGTTCCAGCGGCCGGACCACCAGTCACCGTTCAGGCTGATCGAAATGGCGCCCGGCGTCACGCCCGAGGAAATCGCCGCCAAGACCACCGCGCATTATGTGAGCTAGGAGCGCGGGATCGGTTCGGCTAGGTTGAGCTAGCCAAATTCCGTTCGTGCTGAGCTTGTCGAAGCACCGTTCTTTCTTGCGGACGTTGCAAGGAAGAACGGCCCTTCGACAGGCTCAGGGCGAACGGGAGAATCAGGATCGGACTTGCCCCTGCTATTGATCACCGCCAACCGCGATTATTCGAGCTGGTCGCGCGCCGCGCTGGTCCTGCTGGTCGGGTCGGTCGCGATCGTCATGCTTGCCGCGCTGGCCTGGCGCTTCGTCTTCCCGCCACGGCTGCTGACCTTCGCCGACGGCATCGCCGGGGGCGGCAGCGGGACCAGCCGGCCCGGCTCGGGCGTGCCGTTCGGCACCCATGGCCAGCGGCTCGACGTGTGGCGCCCGGCCGGCCCGGTCGAGCGGCGCCCGGTGGTGATCTTCTTCTATGGCGGCGGCTGGGTCGCCGGCGACCGCCATGCCTATGGCTTTGCCGCGCGCGCCTTTGCCCGCAGCGGCTTCGTCACCGTCGTGCCGGATTACCGCAAGGTGCCCGAGGTGCACTTCCCGGCCTTTCTGCAGGACGCCGCCGAGGCGGTGAAATGGACCCGCGACCATATCGCCGATTATGGCGGCGACCCGACGCGCATCGCGCTGGTCGGCCATTCCGCCGGCGCCTATGCCGTGGCGATGCTGGCGCTCGACCAGAGCTGGCTGCGCGCCGAGGGCGTCGACCCGCACATCGTCAGGGCGGCGGTCGGGCTGAGCGGCCCGTACGACTTCTACCCCTGGACCTCCGACCAGGCACGCGCCGCGCTCGGCAACGCCGCCGACCCGCACCAGACCCAGCCGATCACCTTCGCCCGCGCCGACGCGCCGCCGATGCTGCTCGTCACCTCGGACAAGGACGGCACCGTGCGCCCGCGCAACGCCATCAGGCTCGCCGACCGCCTGCACGCGCTCGGCGCGCGCGCCACGCTGATCGAATATCGCGGCCTCGACCATGCCGGCACGGTGATGGCGCTGTCGAAAATTTACCGATCGCGCGCGCCGGTGCTGGCGGATAGCGTGGCGTTTCTGGGCGCGCATTTGCGGTAGCGCGTCGATGGGTGCGCCGGCCCGGCCTCATGTCCAGGAAAGCTGGTCCCTGGGCAACCGCCCGCCCGGATCATGGACGATCACCTGGTGCGGCAGATCGGCCCCCCAGCGCCACAGCACGAGATTGTTGTTGTCCGCGGTCGCGCCGGGCACGAAGCTCGGCACGAGGATGCCGCTATGGCCCGTGCCTTTCAGCCGGTCGACGACGCGCCATGACGGCGCATCGCGGCCCGCGCGCAGTGCCGTCAGCCAGGCACAGTCGAGCTCGTCCCACGAGACACCCAGCGCGGCGCGCCCGGCATCGTCGCGCAGATCGGCGATATCGTCGCAATCCACGTCATATTCGCACATCGTCAGCGGCTGCAGCCGCTGGCTGAACCCTTGCGTGCATTCGCCGATCGCGGTCATCACATCGAGCGAGAGATACAGCGTCGGCGCCCCCTTGCGATTGAAGCGTCCTCCGGTGAACGCCGCGCCCCCACCGGAAATCGGCGAGAACGACCAGGCCGGGTCATGGCCGCGATAGCAGCGCCCGACAAATCTCAAGCAAAGCCGCCCAGCGCCATATGGTCGAGATAGTCGCGCACGGCGCCCGCCTGGCCCGCCTTGACCAGCGCCTCGGGCGTCCGCGAGTCGAGCGCGGGGATCGGCTGCGCGCGATACCAGGCCATCGCCTGCGCCTCGCCGCCGGCCCAGGCGCGGACCCGGCTGATGATCTCGAGCATCTCGGTGACGCGCGTCTGGGTGCGCGGCGAGGCCTTGCGATCGGCCTTCGAAATCGTCGCGGGGGCAAGGCCGGCGGTCTCGGCCAGCTGACTTTTGGTCATGCGGAACGCGGTGGCGACACGGTCGATATCGACCAGCCCGCTTTTGTCCATGAAATCCATCACGAAGCCGCTGGCGAGCCCAATCGACAGCGTCGTCCCGGCCGCGGCCCTGGCCGACAAGCGCCCGTCACGGCCCGGCACGCCGATCGACCCGCTTTTGCCGGCCTTGGGTTTGGCGCTGGTCATGTCCCATTTTCCGTCCATATTCTGGACATTATATGGGACATATGCCGGGAGAAATCAATGTCCGCAGTCGGCGAAATTGCCCATGCACCTGGTTCGCCGAAGTCGGCAGGGCGATGCGGACGAATACCGTCGATGTGAAGCGACGATATGCTACAGCAAGCATCATCAGCCGAGCGGATCGTTTTCAACATCGAAGGCAATGACGATCGCCTCGTGGTTGCCGTCGATTTCGAAAAGGTAATCGTCTGGATCCAGTGGATCGGTACCCACAAGGCCTATGACGAGATCGATGTGACGGAGGTCGAACATGGCCAGTGAATTGAAACCCATTCGGACGGACGCGGATCATGAGGAGGCCCTGGCCGAGGTGGGGCGCCTGTGGGGAGCGAAAAGCGGTACATCCGAGGG
>Ga0068864_100003574_pt1 | contig 12851 bp, 12 predicted proteins | sample KBSSwiS72_FD_66586 | JGI IMG/M metagenome (GOLD analysis project Ga0068864, IMG submission 66586) | Switchgrass rhizosphere microbial communities from Kellogg Biological Station, Michigan, USA - KBS Switchgrass S7-2 | ecosystem: Host-associated > Plants > Roots > Rhizosphere > Soil ...
TCCAGACCCCACGGCACCTGGGAATCGGCCATGAAGGCCGCGCTCTCGGCGTCGACGTCTCCCGCGAACGAAGCCGCGAACTTTGTCTTGTCCAGGAACAGGAATCCGTCCTTGGGCGGCAGAATCGGCGGTACCGGCTGGCCGGGCTGCGGATCCTGGATGAGGGTGTTCACCGATTCGCCCTTGTCCGGCGCGAATCCGGCAATGTAGACCAGCTTCGCGACCTTCGGGTCGTTCCCGGCCTCGGTGATGACCGCCCCCCCGTAGGAGTGCCCCACCAGTGTCACTGGACCGTCCTGTTCGGCGATGACCATCTTCGTGGCGGCCACGTCGTCGGCCAACGACGTCGTCGGGTTCTGCACGATCGTGACGTTGTGGCCGTTTCGCTTGAGTATCTGGTACACGCCCTGCCAGCCTGATCCGTCGACGAAGCCACCATGGACGAGGACGACGTTCTTCGTCATTTCCGCGGTTGCGCCTGCCATCGCATTCTCCATTTCGTCGATGCAACGAACGCGACCTTCCGGCCCCGATCAGGCTAGCGCCGCGTGCGGCGCCGGCGGGCCGATACCAGTGACTGACGTCGTGGACCGAGCACGCGTGCGGCGACAATCGGGGCGGGCGGGGCTGGTGCGGCGTGAGTCGCCGGGACCACCCATGGCCGAGGCCCTGGGACCGTTCCAGGCCTCGGTGGCCGCTACTCGTGCTGTTGCAGACAACCCGAGGTACCTGAGTGGCTGGCATACCGGCGAGAAGTCCGCAGCCGTCCCGGCCCGGCGCGATGATGTGAGAATGCATCAGGCCTACGCCGTCGACGTGCCCCGCCGGCCAGTCGCCGCGCTGGAGGATGTGATCGGACACGAACGGACCAGCCGCGTGCTTGGCGCCGCCGCCGATTTCCGCAGGGCGTTTCACGGCCGGGTCGTCTGGAACGTGAGCTCCACGGCGGCCGGCGGCGGCGTCGCGGACATGCTCCAGGTCCTGGTGGGATATACGAAGGACCTCGCTGTCGACGTCCGATGGCTGGTGATCGGAGGAGATCCGGAATTCTTCAGGATCACCAAGCGGGTGCACAACTGGATCCACGGCCACGCCGGCGACGGCGGAGACCTCGGGGCGCCAGAGCTCGGCCATATCCGCGATGTCATGTCCGACAACGCCGCGAGCGTGGCCGACGAGGTATCCGCCGGCGACGTGGTGCTGTTGCACGATCCCCAGACGGCCGGCCTGGCCGAGGCGTTCGCGCGGCGCGGCGCCCACGTCGTATGGCGCTCGCACATCGGCATGGATGAGGCGAATGAGCTGAGCCGCGCGGCCTGGGCATTCCTTCTTCCGCTGTTGGACGGCGCGGAGGCCTACGTCTTCACGCGGGCCAGCTACGCGCCGGCGATGCTGTCCCCGCAACAGGTATGGATCATCCCGCCCTCCATCGATCCGTTCTCGCCGAAGAATCAGTGGATGGATCCCGCGAACGTACGGGCGGCGATCGGGCAGATCGGGGCGGTCGCCGGGCAGTTCGGTGGACCGGTCTGCCGTTATACGCGACGGGACGGCTCACCGGGCGAGCTTCGCCACCCGGCCTCGGTGGCCGCGGAGGCACTGCCGGGTCCCGACGATCCGGTCGTCGTGCAGGTTTCCCGCTGGGATCGGCTCAAGGACATGAGCGGCGTCATGCGCGGGTTCGCCGAGCACGTCGCACCGTACGGGCCGGGCTGGCTCATGCTCGTCGGGCCGTCGGTGGAGGGCGTGACCGACGACCCCGAGGGCGCGCTCGTGTTCGCGGAGACGCTCGCCGACTGGCGCAACCTGCCGCCCGAACAACGCTCCCGGGTCGTCCTGGTGAACCTCCCGATGGCCGACGCGGACGACAACGCCTGCATGGTCAACGCGCTGCAGCGGCATGCCACCGTGATCGTCCAGAAGAGTCTGGTCGAGGGCTTCGGACTGACCGTGGCCGAGGGCATGTGGAAGGGCAGACCGGTCGTCGGCTCCGCGGTGGGTGGCATCCAGGACCAGATCACCGCCGAGACCGGGATCCTGCTCCCCGAACCCACCGATCTGCCCGCGTTCGGGCGCGCGGTGCGCGGCCTGCTCGACGATCGGGACGCGGCCGAAACCATGGGCGCCGCGGCCCACGAGTACGTACGCACCCACTACGTCGGCGACCTGCATCTGCTGAGGTACGCGGAGCTCTTCGGCACGCTGCTCGCGAGCGAGGCTCGGACAGGGAGCCGCGCTGTCACCTGACCGGCCGGTGCTGACTCTGCGTGCGGCGGCCGACAGCAGGCTGTATCTACAATCATGAATTCTTGGTGAACGACGCCGTCGTCCACGGGTCAGGCGTGGCGAGCCAGACTCGGATCGTCCTAGCGTTGAACGATGCCTCCAGGCACCGCGGTGCGCCTGAACGTCGCGTCGGAGTGGGCCGAGTACCTTCTGAGCCCCCTGCCCGACCGCTGGCTGCACACTCAGGCGGTGGCCCGGCGGGCCGAGGAACTGGCTGTCACGGTCGATCCTTCCGACCGGAATGTCCTGGTCGCCGCGGCGTGGTTGCACGACATCGGGTACAGCCCGCTGGCGCACGCGACCGGGTTCCATCCGCTCGACGGCGCCCGCTACCTCGAGGCGCACGGATGGGCTCCGCGTTTAGCCGGGCTCGTCGCCTACCATTCCGGCGCTGAGTTCGTCGCCTCCGCGCAGGGACTGGCGGAACAACTCGCACACTTTCCCCGCGAGCGGTCCGCCGTCGCGGACGCGCTCACCTATGCCGACCAGACCACCGGTCCACATGGCGAGTCGATGAGGATGAACGATCGCCGCGCCGAGGCCCTGACCCGGCACGGTCCGGGCTCGACCCAGTCGGCGGTCCGTCGCGCGCGCGAACCGTTCCTGGTCGACGTCGGCCGCCGTGTCGAGACCCGCCTGTCGGCGTTGGCGCACAAGTAAGTCCGGGGCAACGCGTTACCGCCGCTCGCGTTGGCTGAGCGGCTCCTGTCGCACCGGACCCGAGCGACCATCCACTGTGGACATCGGCCTCGGTCTCTTGCGCGCGTCCGGTGCTTAGGCTACCTTCCCATCAGTGGTTAGTCTACCTTCCTAACAATCATCTGCCGGTTGAAACGGTCCCGCTCCACCACCTTCTTCCCCACGAAGGAGCGTCCAGGCCATGCGATCCAGGTCAGCAATGATGATGTCGGCGGCGACCGCTTTCACCGTGGTCGCCCTGCTCGTATCGGTCGGCGTCCTCGCCGCCCCGGTCCACACCCGTCGACCCAGCACCGCCCTCAGCTCCCCGGCCACCGGGTCGAGCGCGTTGATCGACCTCGGCACCAGCGGTTGGAGGGTGCTGACGAGCGCCACCGCGACGCAGTCCGGATCGGTGATATCGACACCCGGGTTCCCGACCACGGGCTGGCTCCCGGTCGCCACCGATGACGCGGGCGCGCCGGGCACCGAGGTCAACGCGTTGCTACAGAACGGATCCTGCCCGAACGTGTTCTTCTCGACGAACATGAAGAACTGCTTCGGTCAGATGACCAAGGTCGGGGCGGACACCCTCGCGCAGTTCAGCGTGCCGTGGTGGTACCGCACCGATTTCGCCGCACCGCCGACCGGGCAGAAGGCGACGCTCATCCTCAACGGCGTCATCGGCAAGGCCGACGTGTGGGTGAACGGTGCCGAGGTCGCCACCTCCGCCACAGTCGCCGGCGCGTACGCGCGGCGAGGCTTCGACATCACCAGCCGACTCGTCTCGGGTACCAATTCCGTGGCGATCGAGGTGTATCCGAACAATCCCAACAGCATGCTCACACTGGACAATGTGGACTGGACACAGATCCCGCCCGACAACAACACAGGCCTGCAGTTCCCGGTCCAACTGCAGGTCGGCGGACCCTTGGTCGACGGGAACGCCCACGTCATCCAGAACACCGCCGCCAATCTCAGCAACTCGGCCCTCACCATCAAGGCCGATGTCACCAACACGACCGCGACCACGCAGACCGGGACGGTATCCGCGACGGTCACCCCGCCGGCCGGATCGCCGATCACGGTGACCCAGAACGTAACCGTCGGGGCCAACAGCACCCAGACCGTGACCTTCACGCCGGCCGGGTTCCCGAGCCTCACGATCGCCAACCCGCAGGTCTGGTGGCCGTACCAGCTGGGCGCGCAGCCGCTCTACACGCTATCCACGTCGGTGTCCCAGAACAGCACGGTACTCAACACGACGACCTCGACCTTCGGGATCAGGACGGTGACGTCCTCATTGATCGGCGCGTCGTCCATGGCGCCCAACGGCGTGCGCTCCTTCGCCATCAACGGCGTACCGATCGTTGTTCGCGGTGGCGGATTCGACCCGGATCTGTTCCTGCGCTACTCGGCCGCCGACACGGCCAAGCAGATCGCGCTGATGAAGGCGTTGGGCATCAACACGATCCGGCTCGAGGGACACCTCATGCCGGACGACTTCTACCAGCAGATGGACGCGGCCGGCATGCTCATCAACGCCGGCTTCCAATGCTGCGACTTCTGGGAGGCGACCAGCTACGGCGCGGCCGACCAGGCCACCTACCAGCTGACCGCGCAGAGCCTGGGGCAGAGCCTGCGCAACCACCCGTCGGTGTTCAGCTTCCAGTGGTCGGACAACGCCCCGACGGCGACCCAGGAGACGTTGGCACTCAACGGTTTCGCGGCCGCCGACTATGCCGGCCCGTTCATCTCCTCGGCCGAGTACAAGAGCAGCCCTCAGCTCGGACCGGCCGGTGAGAAGGAGGGCCCGTACGACTGGGTCCCGCCGTCCTACTGGTACGACACGACGCACTCCGGCGGCGGCGATCTCACCAACTCCGGTGGTTCGTGGGGATTCGACAGCGAACAGAGTGCTGGCAACACCATCCCCACCCTCGACTCCATCAACCGGTTCCTCTCCGCCGCCGACCAGGCCGCGCTGTGGCAGAGCACCGGCGCGAACCAGTACCACAACAACTACGAGGGGACCAAGCACACCGGGTACGCGTTCGGGACCTGCTTCAACCTCGACGCTTCGATCACCAACCGGTACGGCGCCTGGTCGAGTCTGAACCAGTACGTGCAGGAGGCGCAGGTCGCCAACTACGAGAACACCCGGGCGCAGTTCGAGGCCTTCATCGACCACTCGACCAACGCCTCGGCGCCGTCGACGGGCACCATCTACTGGCAGCTCAACAAGGGCTGGCCGACCCTGCTGTGGTCCCTGTACAACAACGACGGCGACCAGGCCGGTGCCTACTTCGGCGCGCAGGCCGCCAACCGCGCTCTGCACGCTCTGTACACATTGGATGATGGAACGGTCACGGTCGATAACCTCAGCGGAACTGCCCACAGTGGAGTGACGGTCGAGGCGAAGGTCTACAACACCGCGGGAACCCTGCTCGACGACCGCACGTCCACGACCCTGTCCCTCGCCTCACAGCAGGTCGTCAACCACGTGCTGGCCCCCACGGTGCCGACCACCCCGGGGACCGTGTACTTCGTCGAACTGCTGCTCCGCGAGAACGGCAGCCTGGTCGACCGCAACGTGTACTGGGTGCCGACCACCAGTGACGTCCTCAACTGGAACAAGACGATCGGAAGCCCGCAGGCCACGATCAAGTCCTACGCGAACCTCACCGCGCTACAGGGTCTGGCCGCGGCCAGCGTCACGGCCACCGCGACCACCGTCAGCCACGCTGGTCCGGCGGGCGCGGATCGGATGACCACGGTGACGATCACCAACAACTCCACCGGGCCGAACGTGGCGTTCTTCCTGCGGGCCGATGTCCGCCGGGGTACCGCGGGCGGTGTCGAGCTGTCCGGCGACAACGAGCTGCAGACCTCCATCTGGGCCACCAACGACATCACCCTGTGGCCAGGCGAGTCCCAGACCATCACGGTCACCTGGAACTCGGCCGACCTGCAGGGCGCGACGCCGGTGGTCAGCGTCTCCGGTTGGAACGTACCGAAGCTCGACGTCGTCGCGGCCTGACCGGGCGGTACCCGGCCGGCGTCCCATGCTACGCGGCTCCCGTCACTGCCTTGAGTTCGGAGAGGCAGTCGCGGATCAGACGCGGCAGGGTACGCCGGCCGGATCCGTTGACCCACCGTTCGAATGCGACCTTGAATACCGCGATACCCGCCTCCGCGGTCAGACTGGCCGCCGGGTCACCCACCCCACGGGAGCGCAACGCACCGGCCAGGGCCGCCGTGAGGGACGCGAGCTTGAGCAGTTCGCGTTCCTGTAGCTCCGGGTTGCCCGCGATCACTTCTTGGCGCTGACGGGCGTACTCGCGTCGCTGCTGGAGCATCGCGCCGGCGGCCTGGAGGGCGTCGGCGATCACCTGCATCGGTGGGGTCGTATCGGGACTGCCCGCGACGTGTGTCACGAGGAGCTCCTGCAGTGCGCCAGAGCCCGCGAACAGGACCTCACGCTTGTCGGTGAAGTGCCGGAAGAAGGTCCGTTCGGCCAGGCCGGCTTCGGTGGCGATCTCGGCCACCGTGGTCTGCTCGAACCCGCGCTCGACGTAGAGCCGCAACGCCGCCTGCTCCAGTCGGCCGCGCGCGTTCGGTTCCCATCGGCCCATGGACCGATTGTACTGATGGCAGCGACTGACATCGGATGGTAGCGTGATGTCAGTGGCTGACATAGCCCTCGACTCGCGACGCCCAGTCTTCAGGAGGCTTCCATGCGCGTGTTCGTCACCGGTGCGTCCGGTTGGATCGGTTCAGCGGTCGTACCCGAGCTGACCGGGGCGGGCCATCAGGTCGTCGGGCTCGCCCGTTCGGACGCCTCGGCCGACGCCCTGGTCGAGGCCGGAGCGCAGGTCGTTCGCGGCAGCATCGATGACCTCGACCTCCTGCACCGCGAAGCGTCCGCCGCGGACGGCGTGATCCACCTGGCGTTCAAGCATGACATCGCGTTCTCGGGAGGCTTCCAGGCCGCCGCGGACGCCGATCGCCGTGCGGTCGAGACGTTCGGCGAGGCACTGGCCGGGTCCAATCGTCCCTTCGCCATCGCGTCCGGGCTGCTCGGGCTGCTACCGGGCCGGGTGTCCACTGAGGCCGACGGTCACGGTAGCGAGCCACCCACGCCGCATCTCCTCGGCGGGCCCCGGACGCGATGGGCCACCGCCGAACTGGCTCTGTCCCTGGCCACCCGCCAGGTACGCTCATCGATCGTCCGGCTGCCCCCTACGGTCCACGGCGACGGAGACGGCGGCTTCCTGGCCACCCTCGTCGGCATCGCCCGGGACAAGGGCGTCTCCGGCTACATCGGCGACGGGGCCAACCGCTGGCCAGCGGTCCACCGCCTCGACGCCGCGCTCCTGTTCCGCCTGGCGCTCGAGCAGGCGCCGGCGGGATCAACCCTGCACGCCGTGGCCGATCGGGGCGTACCCATCCGCGCCATTGCCGACGTCGTCGGCCGCCACCTCAACGTCGCGGTGGCCGGGGTCCCGGCGGAGGAGGCCGCCGAACACTTCGGCTGGCTGGGAGCCATGCTGGGCATCGACGCCCCCGCCGACAGCACGCTGACCCGCGAGCTGCTCGGCTGGCAGCCCACCCAACCCGGCCTCCTCGACGACCTCGACAAGGGCCACTACTTCGATCGCCACGCGGCCTGAACCGCAGGCGCTCCGGTCAGCGAAGCGGCCTGAACGCGGCCCGAAGCTCGTCGGCGAACAGCCCCGGGCTCCTCCCAGGCGGCAAAGTCACCGTGAACGGCCGGATCCCGGCGGACGACGGCATGGTCGCGGTCATGGCGACCTCCCCGCTCATAGTCGGCTCAACGAAGGCCGACGCCGACGACGCTAGTGCAGCGGTGAGTCAACCCCGGGGCCAACGGTCCGACCCGTTGGCCCGAGCCGTGATGACACGACTCATCAGGGCGTTCTGGGCAAGGGCCGTCGCACTGGCAACATCAGACAATGCTTCCCCCTGGCCAACTTGGCCATACCGTGTTCGCTTCTCGCACTGACCAGCCCCACGACGCCTACCCTGGAGCCTCGCGGACGGCCGATCGGCTGGGACGCGAGACACGGGAGGACCACCATGAACGCTAACGAGCACCGACCGGCGGGCGTAAGCGCGGGCGCGGTCGAGGCAGCGCCCGGACTGTGGCGTACCGACCTGCAACAGCACGACCTCAGCATCCCCGACCGTCAGGTCGTCCAGACCCGGGTCGAGATCACCCCGGACTCGCCACCGCTGATGCACACGCACCCAGGCGAAGAGGTCATCTGTGTGTTGGAAGGAATGTTGGAGTACCAGCTTGACGGCCAGCCGAACGTCGTCTGCGCGGCAGGCGACGCCCTGACCGTGCCGTCCGGTTTGGTCCACTCGGTGCGCAACGTCGGCAGCGGGATCGCGGTCGAGCTCGCCACGTACATCGTGGAGAAGGACAAGCCAGTCCTCACAGTCGTGCAGTAACACCAGGAACAGCGTCAGGGAGTAGCAATGGCCGAGCTTGAGTACTCGCTGCACGTGGCACCGTCCAAGCCCGTGGTCTCCGACGACCTGCCGCCGGGTGAGTCACAACGGATGTGGTCGCCGACGACGTCCACCCTCATCCGCGGCGAGCGGGACGCGGTCCTCGTCGACCCGCTGCTGACCATCGACGAGTCGCGCGCCCTGGCCGACTGGGTCGTGGCCGCCGGCGTCAACATCACCACGATCTTCGTCACGCACGCGCACGGTGACCACTTCTTCGGCGCCTCCGCCATCCTCCGCGCAAGCCACCATGTCCTGACCATGTCCACAGTGGAGTTACGACAGCGGTTTTCTACAAGAGTCGTCGTACTCGGCGGCCACGGTGAATCGCCTCAGGTCGGGCAGTTCGTGACGTAGAGTCGGCAGTCATGGGCCGGAACGCTCCTGCCGTCGGGTCGTCAGACGCGGGAGGCGTGCCGCGATGGGGAGTGCTCATGGCGGCAGCCGCTCCCGTACTGCTGGTCGGCGGTTGGACGCTGGCTGCGGCTCGCCAACCGTCCAGCTACGACTCGCGGACCGACACGATCAGCCAGTTGGCGGCGGTCGGTGCGACCGACAGTTGGATTATGACGCTGGTCTTCGCGACGATCGGCGTCTGCTACGTGTTGACCGCGGTAGCCGTGCGCGAACCGGCGCTACCGGGCCGAATCGCGCTCGCGACCGGTGGCGTGGCGACCGTGCTCGTCGCCGTCTCGCCTGAACCGAAGGGCGGTACATCGGAGAGGCACGGCATCGTCGCCACGATCGCCTCGTCCGCGGTGGCCATCTGGCCCATCCTCGCGGCCAGACGTGGACGCCAGTCGGCGTGGCCGCTCCGACCGGCGGTGGCGGCGACCGCGTCCATCGTCCTGATCGGGCTGCTCGTGTGGTTCGTCAGCGAGCTTCATCGTCGGAACTTCATCGGAACGTCCGAACGACTGGCCGCCACCGCCGAAGCGCTGTGGGTGGGTCTCACAGTGCTGGTCCTGCACCAAGCCGCGGGGGCCAGGAGGCCAGCGTTCGGCCCATTGGTCCTGGTCGCCAGCGCAGACCCTCCGATGGGCGAATGTTCGGGGGGTCATGGGACGCCACCGACGTCGGGGCGGCGAGCAGTCACGGCCGACCGGTGTCCCGAGTGTGGCGCCCGCACGAGGTCCACGAGGTCCTCGCCGAGTCAATCCGTCCACGAGCGGGCTGCACCCGGCGCCCCGCCCAGACACAGCGGACGCCGTTCCGCCTGAACGGCCTGGAGCCGACTCAAGGCTGCGGGGCCAGACCACGATGCCGACCCGGTCAACGCCGGGCCGGCATCCTTTGTGCATGTATCGCCATTTCCGACTATGCCGATAGCTAGTCTACTGTGGACGGAGCTTCATCGCGGTTCACGCGCTCAACGCCGCGTGGACCGCGGCCGGGCACACCGGGACGCTGGTCTCGTTCGCGACCGACGACGACGGCGTACTGATGTGGCTGTCCGATCGCAGCGCCACCGGCACCGGGTTCGCGGCCGACTTCCTGTCCCACTTCTCGGGTACGGGCAACGACATCACCGGAGCCCCGAAGCCGTTTGCGTCGGCGGGGCTCTCGAAGGTCCTCGTCGGCAAGGACGCGGCCGCCTTCATCGGGGTGCCGGTCACGGACGACCGGGTTCCGGACGTCATCGGTATCGCCCAGCGCGGCGTCGTCTACACCGGCGGCAAGGGGAAGATCGCGGAACATGGTGGGGACGCGCCGGCCGACCGCGACGTGCCGATCCTCGTCAGCACGCCGGGCACCGGCCGAGCGACAACGGTCGACCGCCCGGTACTCACGACGCAGATCGCCCCGACCATCCTGATCCTGCTCGGGCTCAATCCGAACGAGCTCCAGGCCGTCCGCGCCGAGCACACCGCGGTGCTCCCGGGTCTGGACGCGCACTGATCCGACCCGACGCCCCGGAGTCCATGATGGACTCCGGGGCGTCACGGTTTACGGGCCGGCCAGCTGGTCGCGGCGACGGATGAGGTGCGCCGTCTCGGCGGTGTTGCCGGCCAGCTCGATGGCCGCGTCGTACGCGGCTCGCGACTCCTCGCTGCGGTGCAGCCGGCGCAGCAGTTCGGCGCGGGTGGCGTGGAACAGGTGGTAGCCCTGAAGCGGCAGGCGGTCCACCTCCGCCAGTGCGACGTCCGGTCCGTCGAGCTCGGCGACCGCGATCGCGCGGTTGAGCCGGACGATCGGCGACGGGTCGACGCGGACCAGCTGGTCGTAGAGAGCGACGACCTGCGACCAGTCGGTGGCGCGCAGGTCAGGGGCGTCGGTGTGGACGGCGTTGATCGCGGCGAGGAGCTGATAGCGGCCCGGCGCCTGACCCGAGGCGAGACGCTGGCGAACCAGGGCGTGGCCCTCGGCGATCAGCTCGCGGTCCCAGGCGCCGCGGTCCTGGTCCTCGAGCGTGACCAGCTCACCGCTCGCGGACACCCGCGCGGGCCGGCGGGCCTCGGTCAGGAGCATCAGCGCGAGCAGTCCGGCAACCTCGCCATCGGCCGGCAGAAGGACCCGGACCAGCCGGGTCAGCCGGATCGCCTCGGCGGTCAGGTCGCCGCGCACCGGCTCCTTCGCGGGGTCCGACGCGAGGTAGCCCTCGTTGAAGATGAGAAAGAGGACGACGAGGACCCCGGTGACCCGGGCTGGGATGTCCTCGCGGAACGGCACGCCGTAGGGGATCCTGGCGGCCTTGATCTTCGCCTTCGCCCGCGTGATCCGCCGGCCCATCGCGGCCTCTTCGACGAGGAAGGCGCGGGCGATCTCGGGCACGGTGAGCCCGCCCACCATCCGCAGGGTCAATGCGATCCGCGCCTCCATCGCGAGAGCGGGGTGGCAGCACGTGAACACGAGGCGGAGCCGGTCGTCGTCGATCGTGCCGAGCGGCTCGGGGGTGTCGGACAGCACCAACGCCTCCCTGTGTTTCTCGTCGCGCTTGACCTCGCGCCGGAGGTGGTCGATGGCCTTGCGATACGCGGTGGTGGTGAGCCACGCGCCGGGATTGGCAGGTACGCCGTCGGACGGCCAGCGTTCGACGGCGATCGCGAACGCTTCGGCGGTCATCTCCTCGGCGACGTCGAGGTCCCCGAGACGGCGGGCCAGTGTCGCGACCACCCGGGCCCACTCCTCGCGGTGGACCCGGGTGATCACCTCGCGGACGTCGGTCATTCGCCCAGGACCGGCCGGACCTCGACCCTCCGGTTACAGGCCTTCGACCCGGCGGCGGCGAGCCGCAGCGCCACGTCGAGATGGGGTGCCTCGATGATCCAGAACCCGGCGATGTGCTCCTTCGACTCCAGGTACGGCCCGTCGGTGAACACCGGCTCCCCGCCCCTGGCATCGACGACGGTGGCTGTGCTGGGCGACGCGAGGCCACCGGCGAACACCCAGTGGCCGTCCGTCTGGAGCCGCTCGTTGAAGACGTCGATCGCGGCCTGCTCCTCCTCAGTGGCGAGATCGTTCGAGTCGAAGAGCACGGAAAGCAGGTACTGCGCCATCGGGATCATCTCCTGTGGTCATGTGGCCGCCCCGTCAGGCCGCCTGTCAACCCTGCTACGAACGCCGCCGTTCCGATCCGACACGCTGCGCTGAGGTTCTTCCAGGATTCTCGTACGGCGCCCGCGACCAGTCAGGAGGTCCCCCTTGAGCGATCGGCCACCGGCATATACTGTTGGCGGGTCTATCGAGGGAGTGCGGGTGTACAGAGTCCACAGTGGCCGGTGGTCGGTTCCCGGTCTCGTGATCCCGATCGCCATGGCGATCGGGATCGGTGGCTGCGCGAGCCATGCCGACGTGGTGGGCACCGTGACCCAAATCAGCCCGAAACTGTGCATCGGCCGTCACGCGGCCGCCGGAGCCTGCTACAGCCAGAAGGACGGGCTCGAGGGTCTCCGCGTGGGCGATTGCGTTCAGGTCACTGTGGTTGACGGAACCGTCACCGACGTCGAACCGGTCCCGGCCGCGGACCACCGCGACGACTGCCCTGGAGTCGGTGGGCCTTCCGCGCCGTCCAGCCAGCCCTGAGGTCTACCCCCGCCAACCGTACGGACGGTATCCTCCCTTGCCCGGCGCGGCTACCTTGGCGAGCGAATGCGACGACCGACGGGGTGGAGCGCGCGCGTGCGATTCTTTCGATGGCCGCTTCGGCCGCACCGACCGTCCGGCTCGCTGACGGTCGTCGATCGCCACAGTCGGGGGCAGATCCGCTCGGCGGTCATCCTTCTGGTCGCGCTCGCCACGGGGCTCGGCGCAGCTGGTTGCACCACGGCGGCCGCGAGCCAGACGACGGCAGGCCCGTCCGCCACGGTGACGGCCGAACCGACGCCCACGCCGGCGACGCCTTCGCCGGA
>Ga0068864_100003575_pt1 | contig 12847 bp, 11 predicted proteins | sample KBSSwiS72_FD_66586 | JGI IMG/M metagenome (GOLD analysis project Ga0068864, IMG submission 66586) | Switchgrass rhizosphere microbial communities from Kellogg Biological Station, Michigan, USA - KBS Switchgrass S7-2 | ecosystem: Host-associated > Plants > Roots > Rhizosphere > Soil ...
CTGAAACATATACGAGGCAAAGATCTGATTAGCTTCAGTTTCTGTTGAGGGCAATTTGTCCGTAGCGCGAAATTCAAAAATTCTTTCAAACGAAGTTGGATCAAGATTCAAAAGTTTTGCGGTTGTCCGGACACAGTCGGGTTTAGCAACCGGCGCCTCCTGGCCATGTAGTATCAGCACGGCCCGAAAAAGAGCTGCAAAACTCGAAAGGCTGTCATTCATCAACTCGCAAAGTCGTTCAATCGATACGGACGCTGGAATGTAAAGACGTCGCAGTTGAATCAGTTTGCTTCTCAACTCGTACTCAGTCTGGTGACGCAGATTTGCGTCTGACACTTTTACAAACTCGAACGGATCACGACCGAAAAGAACGATCCGCGCATTAGCCATCTGATGAAATTCTATTGGAAACACGTCTCCAGCATCACTTAATTCTTCCACCGTAAAGTAAACGGGAAGGGGATGGCCCAGGCGTTGCCATTCTCGTATCGGAGCCTGGGCCGAGCGGAGATCGTCGGGTGTTATCCGATGCAACGCGATAAGCAAGTTGTAGTCTGAACGCAACTCGATGTGATCGCCGGCTGCAGCAGATCCGTAAAGGACCACTGAAGCGAGATTCTCGCCGTGCGTGCTGCGCAGATCGTCAATCAGGCCGCTCAAGGCTGCTTGTACAATTGTCTTAGCCATCAGGATTCTCGCGATACTATCAGAAATGGCGATTGAACGATGAATTCAAACCTCACCAACTTCCTCCTGATCCACCGCCACCAAAATCGCCGCCACCGCCGAAGCCGCCACCGAAACCTCCGCCGCCACCACCAAAACCGCCTCCGCTCCACCCACTGCCGGAACCTCCCCATCCTCCACCGCGACCGGAATTAAGGTTGCTGAAGATACTGCTCCACAGTAGGGCTTGAAGTAGACCGCCACCGCCGCCACCTCGACCACCGCGAGAGGCTGAGAATAAGACGATTAGAACGAAGATAATAATGATTATCCCACAACAGAGGTTCTTGACGTTTGTGCCGTCAGTCGGTTGTGCTGTTCGACCACGATAGGCCATCTTCTGGTCGATACCTTCAACACTGAATCCCCGCTTTTCTCCGAGCGTGGCAACGTACGCCTGGACCGTATTTAAAATGCCGGTCCCGTACTCACCTTTACGGAATTCCGGAACGAGTTGCTCGCGCTGAATCTGTCCAGTTAGACCATCAGGCAGATCTCCTTCCAAATGGCGACTAACCTGGGTGAAATACTTACGGTCTTGAACCGCAACGACAAGGAGAAGACCGTTCTTTTCGCCGTCTTTCGAACCGATACCCCAGCCGCGCGCTACTGAAAGCGAATAGTCGAAAATATCGAGATCGCCCGTTGTCGGTACAGTCAACACGGCAAACTCAATATCTGCTTTTGCTTTTAGATTTTGATAAATAGCCTCGAGCCGGTTTCTGCTGTCAGCATCGATTACATTCGCGTTATCGACGATGGGGTTGAAGGGGACCGGTAGAGGTACGGGAGAAGACGGTTTTGTTTGCGCAAAAGTCTGAAGCGGTAACGAAAGAAAGAGAAGGAGCAGGAGAAGGACGCCTGGTCCAGCGCCGAACTTAAAATTAGAGTTTTTGAAGAGCAACTGCAATTCTGATCCCGTCGTTCTAACCTTCAATCAACCTGTGCAGGAGATAGAAGAGCGCGACTCCTACAAAAACGACAATTGACACCATAGGGTTTCGTTCTTCTTTATGATTGACCTCGGGGATCAGATCGCTGGCCGCTACGTAAAGCGTAACACCGGCAGAGAAAGGGAGAGCATATCCTACAGCATTGCTCATTCTCGAGTTGAGTAAAGCAACGCTAATCACTCCAGCCAGCGTAGCTGCACCAATTGCAGCTGTTGCAATCAAAGCCTTCTGAGTTGATCTACCAGATGCCAACATGATTGAAGCAACTGTAAAGCCTTCAGGCATTTTGTGCAGCAGGATGGCAATAAAAACCAGAATTCCGACTTTGAAATTCACCAAAAAAGCAGAAGCTATCGAGACCCCGTCGAAAAAAGTGTGAATCCAAAGCCCGCCGATGGCTGTGTAGGCGGCAGAAGGTCTCATAAACGATTCGGGGTGTGTTTCGGCGCCAAAGTGAAAGTGAGGCGCGATTGTATGTTCGAATAGCTGAATCAACAGATAACCACCCAATAACAGAGTCATCGCTCCAACGACAGCTTTTGAAGCAGCGACTCCCTGCGAAGCCTCAGTCCAGATGCTAATGGTTTCAGGGAGTATCTCGATAAAAATGGCTGCCAACATGAAACCGGCGCCCATCGCTACCAGGTATTTCAAAAAGCGTTCGCCGAGCCGGTGTGCACCCGACTTAAGTAACAGAATTCCTCCGACAACATTGGCGCCGGCCGCTAGTAAGCCAAAAACAAGCAAACTGCCAAAGTCGATGACACCTTCCGGGTTCTGCATCAAGAAGCTACCGAGTCCATTTTTCCTTAAGAATTGGCGGGCCAATATACAACATGGTCTAACGGATAGCTATTTTCCCCCAGTTATCGGCAAGTCATATCAACTCGAGTCTCACCCGACGCTGCCGCAAATCGGTACCAACCCTTGCCTCCACACGGGATGACTCCCGGTTGGATGAGACTCGAAAGCTTCAAACTGAACCAGTACCCCCGTTTTGTACGTTCCAGTTTAAAGTAAATTTCGATCGCGTGGGCTGCGAGCCTTCTTCTGTGCAACCTGGGGTTTCTCCCTTCATAACGTTCGAAAGATTCTTTCCTACAAGATTTTCGGTGCGCAGTAGTTACGAGTCAGTGAGGCGGCAACGACTCAAACCTCTGTGGGGACCCCACTGTTCTCGGAAGTATTGCGCGAGGTGGAATTGCGCAGGCAGACAAGAGGCGATCAGGAAGTTCCGGTGCTCGGAGACTTCATGCGCTTTCGTTAGAGTTATTACAACTTGTCTATTGACACTCTCAGGTGCCCAGCGTAGTATCCGGTTTGGGTGGTCAAAAGTGGTCGGAAGTGGGTCCAATCTCGTAGCATCACCGATCGCTCAGTACTCTTTTCCAAAGGCCACCCACCAAAATCCATACTCGTCGAGTCAGTAGCTATGCTGCGAGGCAATTACACGGCACGTATCGACATTAAAGGTCGACTTAAAGTGCCAACCGAATTTAGACGTCTCATCGACGAGAAGCACGGCAAGGATTTTTATATCACGAGTTTGACTGGCGATTGTGTTCGCATTTACCCGTTGCCGGAATGGGAGTCGATCGAGCAGAGGCTTTCGCTTCTCCCAAGTATGGATCCCGCGCGACGCAAGTTCCTTGATAGAACGAATTACTACGGTCAACAGTCAACGATGGATGGACAGGGACGACTTCTTATTCATCCGCTTCTTCGCAAAAGTGCTGAAGTCATCGGTGACGTAGCAGTGATGGGCTATTTGACTTATCTCGAGGTTTGGGAATTGGATAAGTTCAAGGCTCGAATGCTGGCGGATCCTTATACGGAAGAAGATGAAGCAGCAATTGCCAGGCTAGGAATTTGAACTTCGACCTTTGTACTTATTTCTTTGTTCTTTGAACTATGCTCGCGGATGGAGATTTGAGATGCGATCGCCAATTCAAAGTACAAAGATCAAAGTCCAAAGATCAATAAAGCGATCTTTGAACAAGATCACGGGGCGGTGGTGATGACAGCGCCTTTGGGGGGCAAAGGCGCGCCCCATCGCCCCGTGCTGCTAAAGGAGACACTGAAGTTCCTCGTACCTGAACGAGGAGGGCTCTATGTGGATTGCACTCTTGGATTAGGTGGCCACAGCGAGGCAATCCTTAGTTCCTCTGAAGACGCTCGCGTTATCGGAATGGACCTCGATCCAGCCGCTTTGGCTTACGCAAGAGAGCGCCTTGCGCCTTTCGGAGATCGTTTCCGCGCTCAGCAGTCCAACTTTCGCAGGATCAGAGAAGCCCTGGACGAAGCAGGCGAGCCGCAAGCAGATGGGATACTTGCCGACCTTGGCGTCTCTTCACTCCAGTTTGACTCACCCGAACGAGGTTTCAGTTTTCGCTTCGATGCTCCACTCGACATGCGAATGGATCCAACCAGTGGAGTTACCGCAGCAGACTTGCTTCAACAGCTTTCCGAATCAGAGATAGCCAATATCATTTTTGAATTCGGCGAAGAAAGACATTCCAGGCGAATCGCTAGACGAATTGTTGAAAGTCGTGAACAAGGCAAGCCGATAACAACCACCTCAGAACTCGCAGAGTTAGTGCAACGCAGTTTGGGGGGCCGAAAACGCAACCAGATCCATCCGGCGACTCGCACCTTCCAAGCGCTGCGCATCGCCGTCAACAAGGAACTCGAAGGGCTTGGAGAATTTGTCGATACAGCAGTTGATCTTTTAAAGCCCAGCGGCCGTTTTGTCGGAATTAGCTTCCACTCCCTTGAGGATCGCATTCTCAAACAGGAGCTACGTCGACTCTCCGGATCTTGTCAGTGTCCTCCGCGACTGCCGGTTTGTGAGTGCGGTGCAAGGAAATTAGTCGAGATATTGACACGTCGACCGGTTATCGCCGGTGACGAAGAAGTTGAAGAGAATCCCCGAGCTCGTAGTGCGAAATTAAGAGCTTGTCGAAAGCTAGCAGACGGCCCCGATAGTTAGTTCAGATGAAGAAATGAATAGGGGCGAGTGATATGAACAGATTTCCTGAACAACAACAAAATTCACGAGTTCGCCGAACGCGCGATGTGACGGCTCTTTCCCGTCTGACCCTTTTACTGTTTTGTGGACTGGTGCTCGCAGCTGGTTTTGTGCTTGCGGCCAAACAGCACTTCGCCGCGGTTCAGTATGGCTACCAGAACGAAACGTTGCGCAGTGAGCGTAAGAAACTAATAGAGGACTATCAAAGATTAGCCCTCGAGAAAGAGAAAGCTTTATCACCCGCGAGACTCGAAATGGCAGCGAGGGCTTTGGGAATGAAGCCGGCAACCGCGGGACAAATTCAGACGTTACAGCCGAAAGCTCCCATCGATTTGGAGGCTCGCGCGATTAATGCGAGCCGCAAGGACGATCGTTCGTCGGGTCGCTGAATCAAGTTTTGCAGGGCTACGTTGCACAGTTTGCGTCCTCACACGCGTGTTGGCCAGAAGGGAAGCAGGCAAATTCATGTTGGCACGCCTAGTTGCGCAATCACAATCCAGGCCAGACTCGTCAATGAGCCGCGCCCTTTTGGTCGCGGCTCTAATTGGCTTTTGGATGTTGGCGATCAGCGCCAGGCTGGTCTACCTCCAGGTTTCGCAACACGACGGATTGGTAAATCGAGCTCGCTTACAACAACAGAATGCTTTGACTACCGCTCCGCAACGCGGTGAGCTGTTGGACCGGGAAGGACGCGAACTGGCGCGTAGCATTCAGACTGTCTCGTTATTTCTCGATCCGGAAGGGTTGAAACCTGCTGATCTCGATTGCACGGCTGAATATCTTGCCAAGGCTCTTAATTTAAAGTTTTCAGATCTTTCAAGTGAATTTCAAAAAGCACTTGAGCAAAATCGCCGGTTCATTTGGGTTGCCCGACGTTTGGACGTCGACCAGGCAAACAAAATTCTCCAGCTGAATCTGCCTGGCCTGCAGTCAGTACTTGAACCAAAACGTTACTATCCGAATGGATCGCTGGCGTCGCACATTCTCGGGTTTGTTGGTCTCGACGGCGAAGGCCTGGGGGGTCTTGAACAATCTTTTGACCAAAAGATCTCTGGCGAGCCCGGTCGGCTCTTTCTCGAAAAAGATGCGACCGGCAAGCCGTATCAAAGTTTTGAAATTGGCGCCAAGCAGGGCCACTCGATCTTACTGACTATTGATCAGGCAATTCAGTATCAAACAGAACGCGCTTTAGAGGCGGCTGTTGAACGTACTCACGCGAAGTCCGGTTCGGTAATTGTTCTCGATCCGAAGACGGGTGAGATTCTTGCGCTGGCGAATGCACCCTCGTTTGATCCGAACAACGTTAGCGCTTCTAGACCAGAAGCCAGGTCTAACTGGGCGCTGCAAAATATCTACGAGCCAGGTTCCACCTTCAAGATCGTCGCTTTCTCAGCCGCCATCGAAAAGAAACTCGCGAAGCCCGATGATTTGATCGACTGCCAGATGGGCGCGATCACTGTTGCCGGTAGAGTTGTCCACGATCACAAGGCCTTTGGCACCTTGACGATCGCTGAGGCCCTCGCAAAGTCGAGTAACGTTGCGGCGATTAAGCTTGGTATACGCGTTGGAGACCAGGGGATGTATGACTACATCACTCGTTTTGGGTTTGGTTCACGCACAGGTATCGAGTTACCCGGTGAGACGGGAGGGATCCTACGAAAAGTGGAGAGATGGCAGCCTTCGTCCATTGGTTCGATTGCGATGGGCCAGGAGGTTGGTGTCACTCCCGTGCAGATGGTCGCGGCGTTTGGAGCGTTGGCGAACGACGGCGTACGAATGACACCCCACCTGATAAAGGAGATCAGAAACTCTTCCGGATCCGTTGTATACCGCCCGCAGGTTGAAGAGCGACGCGTTGTAAGCGCTGAGACAGCAGTGTCACTTCGAGGGATGTTGGAAGGCGTCACCTTAAATGGAACGGCGAGGAAGGCGCAGCTCGATGGTTACAGCGCCGCCGGCAAGACAGGAACTGCGCAAAAAATAGATCCAAAGACAAAAGCATATTCCAGTACAAAGTTTGTTGGTTCATTTGTTGGGTTTGCACCAGTCAGTGATCCTCGCGTCGTAATCATCGTGGTCATGGACGAACCAGCCGGTGCCTATCACGGTGGTGATGTGGCAGCGCCAATTTTCCGTGAGATCGCAGAACAAGTACTACCTGGCATTGGCGCCACGCCGGACATTGATACGAAGACTGCACCGGAAATGATTGCGCAGGCTGATAAGCATCCTGAAGCGGTGGAAAAACTGCGTGAAGAGGTCCAGCGCGATCTTGAACTACGCAAATCCACGATGCCTACCGTGGAGGACAACGGTGGACGAACGGGAGAGGTTGTCTATGCAGCTGCTTCGAATAGAGCCATCCTGATGCCGGACTTGCGCGGACGAAGTGTTCGCGATGTGGCTCGCACGTGTGCCCAGTTGGGATTGCAAATCGAGGCTCGCGGAGAAGGGAAGGTGTTCAAACAGAGGCCGGCGGCCGGAAGCGAAGTTAACACGGGCCAAGTGGTTTATGTCGATTTTGGACGGTCAAAATAAGGAGACGGAACTCAAACCTGAAATTAGTGGAGACCCCCGATGATCCCTCCAACGCGCCGAGATGATGAAATCTCTGAGATTGACGTAAGATACGGCATCGACGATTGTAGAAGACGCCTTCGCAACCAGCGAGCAATTCTCAGGTCGCAACAACATCCCCCAACAGATGTCCCGAAACGGAAGTTCAGCAGCAATAACGGAGCCGTTCCCAGGAGCTATGCTGAGATTCTGGCGAACGTGTCGATGAACCAATCGTCGCTTTCGAGATTAGTTGAGTGTTTGCTCGAGCCTGTTGATGATAGGGAGCAGACAAACAGGGAAGAGGCCGTACTAACGTGAATGTTAAAGAGGCTGCAAGCCTGATGGGCGCGGACGCGACGAGCGTAAGCGCCGAGTTGTTTGACAAACAAATTATTGATTACTCAATCGATTCGCGTTCAGTGGGCGCGGGCGAGCTTTTCTTTGCACTCTCGCAAAAGGACTACGTCCGCGCCGGTTTTAACGGTGAGTTTGCCGATGCGCATCAATTTATTCCGGGCGCACTGGACAAGGGTGCGGTTGCCGCCGTTGCCAGAAAAGATCGGGTTAGCACCGCTCCTGAATTGAAGCAGTTGAAGGACCGTTTGCTGCTGGTTGATGACGCGATTGCAGCGCTGCAGTTACTCGCTCATCGCGTTTACCAGAATTGGGGGAAACAAGTCGTAGCAATCACGGGTAGCGCTGGAAAAACAACAGCGAAAGAGCTAACAGCACATGTCCTCGCGCACGCTGGCCGTCGCGTACTGAAGAGCGAGCGGAATTACAACAACGGACTCGGGCTGCCGTTGTCAGTACTGCGAATGGTGAGTGAAGGAAGATCCCCGGATCAATTCGATCTGGCAGTTCTCGAGATGGGGATGTCATCTCCAACACACGAGATCAGACGGTTATGCGAGATCACGCCGCCAGACGTCGCTGTCGAGTTGATGGTGGCGCCCGTTCATCTTGAATATCTTGGCTCGTTGGAAAATATCGCCGCTGCTAAAGCCGAGCTAATCGAAGGTATGAAACCGGAAGGCACCGCGATATTGAATGCGGATGATGAGCTGGTGATGAAGATGCGTGAAAAGCATCGCGGCAAGACGCTTACGTTTGGAATTGAAAACCAGGCGGATGTACGAGCCAGTGAGATCGATACCAGTTCTCTGGGTAAGGTGGTTTTTTCGCTGCAGATGCCGACAGGAAATATTCAGGCTACGTTACCGATGAGTGGACGTCACAATCTCAGTAACGCCCTCGCGGCGTCTGCCGTTGGAGTCGCGTTTGATATGTCGCCGGAGCAAATTCGTGACGCGCTCAGCACTGCCAGGCCACCTAAGATGCGTGGTGAGGTTTTCGATTTTGCTTCCGGGTTTACTTTGATTGACGATTCATACAACTCGAATCCGCGCTCGCTTCTAAACATGGTAAGAACGATGGCTGAGAGTCGTCAGGGTCGACAACGCTTGATCGTGTTGGCTGGCGAGATGCTGGAGCTGGGACCACAGGAGATGGAACTGCACAAACAAGCTGGTCGAGATATCGCAACCATCGGAATAGATATTCTTTGGGGCATTCGTGGCCTCGCGCGCGAAATGGTTGCTGGCGCAAACGAGCGGGGATTAAGCAATACTAAATTCTTTGAATCATCGTCTGACGCGGCTAATGAAATTATCAAAGAAGTAAAAGAAGGAGATTTAATTCTTGTAAAAGGATCGCGGGGTGTTGCCACTGACAAAGTGGTCGCTTCGCTAAAGGAAAAGTTTCCTCTAACTGGAGCAGACTTGAGAACTTGAACGTCTTAATGACCGGGCAGACATAGATGATCTACTTTATCCTTTACGAAATTCTCTTCAATCACTTTAAAGATAAGGATTGGTATCTCGTAAAGGCGCTGAACGTTTTTCAGTACGTCACATTTCGTACAGCCTACGCGACAATAACTGCTCTGCTAATCTCGCTTTTCTTTGGCGGCAAGCTGATCGAGGCCCTGCGAAAGTGGAACATCGGTCAACAGATCAGAGAAGAAGGACCTCAAGCACACCTGGTGAAGCGAGGTACGCCGACCATGGGTGGAGTGCTGATTGTTGGTTCTGTTTTGATTTCGACTTTGCTGTGGGCGCGATTGTCCAGCCTTTATGTATGGATGGCTATCGTCGCGACGACACTTTTTGCCGCGATTGGTTTTATGGATGACTACGCCAAGATGGCAAAGCAGCGAAGTCTCGGGTTGACCGGAAGGCAGAAGCTGGCGGCCCAGTTGCTGATTGCGACCGGCGTTTGGCTCGTCCTCTTCATCTCGACACGCTATTGGGCCAGCGACTACTCGTGGAATTTGGTTTTTCCATTTTTCAAGTTTACTTCCGAACCGACCGGCAGGACGTTTATTGGACCATATCTGTACCTGATCCTGATCGTGGCCGTATTGCTTGGATCGTCAAATGCGGTGAACTTAACCGACGGGTTGGATGGTCTGGCAATCAGTGTCACGTTTATTGCGATGAGTGCGCTGACGGGATTTACATACCTGAGCAGCGATTTACGTTGGGCCCGCTATCTCGACTTAACTCATCGTCCCGAAGCTGCTGAGCTAACTGTTTTTTGCGGCGCAATGGCAGGTGCAAGTCTTGGGTTTCTTTGGTTCAACGCACCGCCGGCCCAGGTATTCATGGGTGACGTTGGAAGCCTGGCAATCGGCGGCGCAATGGGAACCGTCGCGGTACTGACGAAACAGGAATTCATGTTGTTGATGGTGGGCGGAGTATTTGTGATTGAAGCGTTCTCCGTAATGCTTCAAGTGAGCGTCTTTAAGATGACTAAGCGCACAACGGGGACTGGGCGCCGTCTTTTTAAGATGACTCCGCTCCACCATCACTTCGAAATGCAGGATTGGAAGGAGCCGAAGATCGTCTTTCGATTTCTAATTCTGGCCATTCTCTTTGCGTTGTTGAGTCTGTCAACTCTGAAGCTACGCTAGAGCTTAAGTTGTGAGGGGTGCAAGTGGAACTTACCTATGGAGGTTACTGGACGAAAAGTATTGGTGATTGGCGCTGCGCGGAGTGGAATTGCCTCCGCGAGATTTCTAATGGCCCGCGGGGCGGTTGTTGCGCTTCACGACCAAAAGCCGATTGAGAAATGGTCGGATGAGGCTCTCAAATTAAAAGAGATTGGTGTCGGGTTGGTGCCCGGTGAAGTTCCGACCTGGCTACTCGATCAATTAGAACTGGTTGTCGTGAGTCCGGGAGTTCCCGCAACCATTATTCCGATTCGGTATGCAGAACGAGCGGGAGCTGAGGTCATAGGCGAAGTCGAGCTCGCTTCTCGATATTTGAAAGGCCGGATCGTCGCGATCACCGGGAGTAATGGAAAGACCACTACGACCTCGTTGATTGGAGAGCTGTTAAGAAACGGTGGATTAAAAGTCCAGGTCGGCGGAAACATCGGACGGCCGTTGATATCGATGGTGGAACAGTCAACTGATGACGGGTGGACGGTAGTTGAGTTGTCGAGCTTTCAACTCGAAACCATCAAGTCATTTCATCCCGAGATCGCGACAGTGCTGAATGTAACCCCTAACCACATGGACCGTTACGAAACATTCAACGACTATGCGGGAGCAAAACACCGGATCTTTATGAATCAAACCGCGAACGACACGGCGATTTTGAATGCAGACGATCCGACAGTCGCGTCCTGGCGTTCCGGTCTTAAGGCAAGAGTCTTGAGTTTTAGTGTGAAAAGCGAACTCAGCAAAGGAATCTTCTTGCGAGGCAATACGCTCATTCTGCGACAGGACAATACGGAACAAGCTCTGCTTGATGTGACAGAAATGAAATTGCGCGGAACTCACAACGCAGAGAATGTGGCGGCTGCCCTGGCGGCAGGAATTGCCTGTGGTCTTGATATCGATTCGATGCGTGAGACCGTAAAAGCTTTCAATCCGGTGGAGCATCGTCTTGAATTTGTTGGTGAGATACAAAAGATCAAATTTTACAACGACTCGAAAGCAACCAGCGTTGATGCCACATTGAAAGCATTGGAGGCCTTCGCGAGCGATCCCGGCAAAGTCGTTCTGATTCTTGGCGGGCGTGGAAAAAAAGCACCATACGCTCCCCTGGCTGAGTTGGTTCGAAGCAAAGTTCGGTCGCTCATTCTAGTAGGTGAAGACGCGGAAACAATTGCTTCGGAGCTTGGCAGTCTTGCTCCAGTCGAGAGAGCAGGCGACATGAAAGACGCTGTCAATCGTTCATTCGTCGCCGCTAAACCCGGTGACACTGTCCTACTCGCTCCAGCATGTGCGAGTTTCGACATGTTCGATAGTTTTGAACACCGGGGAAAAGTTTTTAAGACTGAGGTCTCCGATCTCAGATCCAGAACTACTGAGAAACTAAATCTTTATGGCTCGTAAGCTTGCTCCAGATAAATGGCTTTTCGCTTCGACTGTGGGCCTCGCCCTGTTTGGCGTTGTGATGGTCTATAGCGCTTCAGCCGTGATGGCTGAAAAGGAGAATGGTAACCAGTTCTATTACGTGATCAAGCAGGGTATGTGGGTGGCGATCGGTTTCATGGTGATGATCCTGGCCATGCAATTCAACTATCAGCAGTTGAAGAGTCGCCGCGTAGTCTATGGTCTACTGATCATTTCGACGATAACTCTCTTCGCGGTCTTTGGTTTCAGTAGTACGAATGGTGCTCACCGCTGGTTGAAGTTGAGGGCTTTCTCGGTTCAGCCCTCCGAGCTGTCGAAATTGACACTCGCGATATTTCTCGCCTACTTCCTGGAGAAGCGAGCCGGCGAAGAAGGAGATTTTTGGAGGACCTTTTTACCCTGTGGAATCGTTACAGGCTGGCTTGCTGTACTGGTTGTGATTGAGCCTGACTTTGGTACAGCCCTGATGCTCGCCTTGATCTTTGCCGTCGTCACCTATACCGCCGGCGCAAGGTTGGCCCATCTCGCAATGGTTGCCGCTCCGGCGTTAATTGCAGCCATCGGGTTGCTGATTTTTGTCCCCTGGCGAATGCGGAGACTGATTACGTTCATGGATCCGTGGGCCGATCAACAAGGAGCAGGTTTTCAGGTCGTTCAGTCATTGATCGCGATTGGTTCGGGCGGATCAAATGGACTCGGATTCGCTCAGGGCAAGCAAAAGATGCTCTTTCTGCCTTTTGCACATTCGGATTTTATCTTTGCGGTTATAGGTGAAGAGTTGGGCCTCGTTGGTGCGCTTACTGTGGTGGCTGTTTTCGCACTCTTTCTCTGGCGTGGTGTCCGAGCGGCGTTACTTGCTCCAGACAGGTTCGGTATGTTGCTCAGTTTGGGCATTGTTACCAGTATCGTCGCCCAGGCGCTCTTTAATATAAGTGTCGTGCTTTCGTTGGTACCAACAAAAGGGATCCCGCTGCCATTTATTTCGTACGGAGGTTCATCGCTGGTTCCAACGCTGGCAGCGGTCGGAATACTTTTGAACATTTCACAGCACTCAAGCGGGTCACTTGATGTTGGATTACGTGAGTCGAATAAGAGCAATTTACGAGAGCGGAATAACCTGAGTGTGGCAACCGCGGGTGGAACTGCCAACACTCG
>Ga0068864_100003577_pt1 | contig 12845 bp, 12 predicted proteins | sample KBSSwiS72_FD_66586 | JGI IMG/M metagenome (GOLD analysis project Ga0068864, IMG submission 66586) | Switchgrass rhizosphere microbial communities from Kellogg Biological Station, Michigan, USA - KBS Switchgrass S7-2 | ecosystem: Host-associated > Plants > Roots > Rhizosphere > Soil ...
ATGAGCGGCGTCTCCATCGTCATCGACCGCACTCTGCCGTAACACGTCGATCACAGACCACGCGACGCGCGACCGCATCGCTTGTCCGACGCGGAGCCCGTAACGCGTCGAGCGTGATTGATCCACGTCAACGTTCGAGACGCCACGAACCTCTGCGCGATCCCTCGCCGCGCGATACTCGGCGCTAGCGTTTGTCGATGCATACCGAACGGGAGGTTCGATGCCACGCCAATCCATGCGCGCACTCGTGCGCCTCGCCCTCGCGGCGCTCGTTGCCGCCCTCGCGCTGGTCGTCGCGCCCGCCGCTGCGCAGGCGCCGGCGAAGCCGAGCGCCACGGCCCGGCCGACGGTGAGGCCGGCGTCGTTCGACGCGTCGCCCTGCCTCGGGTGCCACGGGCCGGTCAAGACGCTGTACGACTCCGGGAAGCACAAGGGCGTCGGCTGCAACAACTGCCACGACGGCACGACGGAGCACCTCGCCGACGCATCGAAGCGGCCGACGACGAAGACCGATCTCGCCAATTGCGGCACGTGTCACAGGAATCAGTACCAGACCTACGCGCAGATGGACTGGCGTCGCACGGCGAGGTTCGAGAAGAAGCAACTTAGCGGGCCGGCGCCCGATCCGTCCTACGACCTCCTGATGTCGCCGCACGGCTTTACGAAGGAGCACAACCTGCCGCGCTCGCACACGTTCGCGCTGCTCGACCAGTACCTCGTCGACCGTGCGTTCGGCGGCCGCTTCGCGCCGAAGGAAGGCTGGCGCTACCTGGCCGGCTCGGGCGACTTCAACGTGATGGACGTGGTCGTCGACCAGTATCCCGACAACACCGATCAGAAGCCGTTCAAGCCGGGCACCGCCGCGGCGGCGAACCCGGTCTGCCTGTCGTGCAAGACCCAGGACCACATCCTCGAGTGGGCCTACATGGGCGACCCGGTGCCTGATGCGAAATGGAGCCGAACGTCCAAAGTGGTCGAGCTCGCGAAGGCTTCGCAGCACTCGCTCAACTGCATCTTCTGCCACGACCCGCACGCTGCGAAACCGCGAATCGTCCGCGACGCGCTGATCGACGCCGTCACGCGCACGGACTTCCCGACGCTCTATTCGCAGGATCCCCGAAAGACGAAGGTTGACGTGAAGGACATGGGCTTGCGCGGGTACACGCGCAAGATTGGCATTCTCGAGCGCTACGACGGCAGGCTGCAGTGCGGCCAGTGCCACGTGGAATACAACTGCAATCCCGGCTTCAATCCGAACACGGGTGACGCGATTCCGATGGCCGACAAGCGCACCAACTACTTCCCGTTCGTCGACGTAAACAACATCCTCAAGGCCTACGACCACATCGAGTTCCGCGACTTTCGCAACCAGTTCACCGGCGCCGCGCTGTGGAAGGCCCAGCACCCGGACGTCGAGACCTACTACAACTCGACGCACGAAAAGCTCGGCATCGACTGCGCGACTTGCCACATGCCCAAGCTCAAGGATCCGAAGACCGGCAAGTATTTCACTTCACACTGGCAGACGAACCCGAAGAACTACCTGAAGGAGACGTGTCTTCAATGCCACCACGAGTGGAAGGAGGAGCAGGCGAAGTACGTGATCGAGTCGCTGTACTCGCACTACCAGGGCAAGGTGCGCAACGCCGAGTTCTGGCTCACTCAGCTCGTCGGACGGTTCGTCCAGGCGCAGCAGCTCGGCGTGGCCGAGGACGCGCTCAAGGCCGCACGCGCGAAGCACGGTGACGCGCACGCGAACTGGGAATGGTGGACGGCGGCGAACGGAGCGTCGTTCCACAATCCCGACCTGTGGAAGGCATCGCTCGCGAATTCGGTTGCGGCTTCGCAGGAGGGCATGAAGATCCTCGACGAGGCCATCAAGGCGAAGCAGTCCGCCGCGGTCGCTCAGGTCCCGTCGAAGTAGCGGCGCGCGACGTTACGGCGGGTCGCCGGGGCAGGCCCGGTCGCGGGCGCCCGCGGTAACGCTACGGCATAATCGGTGTCTCAACCGGCGCGTTACCACCGCCGGTACTCCCGTATCTTTTTCGCGTGCTCATGACCGTCCCCTTTCGAGCCTACGTCATCCCGTTTGCGTGCATCGCCGTCGCGATGACCGCGCTCGCGCTGGGGTTGCACGCGCTCTACGGCGAGCGGGCGCCGGCGAGCTCGACGGTCCTCGCGATCGAGGTGGGCGACACGGCGATCGCCGACGGCGTGCGGCGCGAGGATCTCGTCCGGCATGTCTTGCGCAACCCTCGCGACGGTCGCGGCTGGGTCCTGCTCGCGCGCCGCGATTTCGCGGACAACCGTTACGCGGATGCCGCGAATGCCTACGAAAAGGCACTCGCCGCCTCGACCAAAGTGGCCGGCGACCCGACTATTTGGTGCGAATACGCGGATGCGCTCGGAATGATGCAGGGCGGCCGGCTCGAAGGGCGGCCGCGCGAACTCGTGATGAAAGCGCTCGCGATGAACGCCGCACACCCGAAGGCGCTGGAGATGGCCGGCACCGCTGCGTTCGAGCAAAGCGAGTACCAGGCTGCCGTCAACTACTGGCGGCAGCTTCTGACGCAGCTTGCACCGCGCTCGGCCTCGCACCGCGAGCTCGCGGCCGCGATTGCGCAAGCCGAGCAGCGGCTGGCGAGCCCGCCATGAGCGCGGAAAGCGGCAGTCCGCTCGGCGCCGAAGTGATCGTCGTTGGCGCGGGGATATCCGGCCTCGCGACCGCGTTCGAACTGCAGCGGCGCGGGGTGGCGGTGGAAGTGCTCGAGGCCGGCGACCGTGCGGGCGGCGTGATCGGCACGCAGCATCGCGACGGCGCGCTGTTCGAGACGGGCCCGAACAGCGTGCTCGATTCCACCCCACTCATCAACGAGCTGCTCGATGCGCTCGGCATCCGCGACGAGCGCATCGACGCGAGCGCCGCTGCCGCGACGCGTTTCGTCGTGCGCGCGGGCCGGCTGGTGCCGTTGCCGGCGTCCCCCGGCGCACTCTTCATGAGCGCCGCGTTTACGCCCGGAGCGAAGTTCCGGCTTTGGCGCGAGCCGTTCATCGCGCCTGCGCCGGCGGATGTCGAGGAGTCGATCGCCGACTTCGCGCGCCGGCGGCTCGGCGCGGAGATTTTCGAGTACGCCGTCGATCCCTTCGTTGCCGGTGTTTACGCCGGAGATCCGGAGCGCATCTCGATCGCGGCCGCGTTTCCGCGCATCCACGCGCTCGAGCAGAAGTACGGCAGCGTCATTCGCGGAGCGATCCAGTCCGCGCGGGAGCGCCGAAGAAACGCGCAGAGCGCACCGAACGCGCGCGGCAGCTTTTCGTTCCGCAACGGGATGCAGACCCTCACCGACGCGCTCGCGGGCGCCGTCACGCACATCACGTTCGGAACAGAGGTGAGCCGCATCGAGCGCCAACCCGATGGCCGATGGGTGGTCACGGGGACCCGGGCGGGCGAGCCCGTCGCGCGTCGCGCGCGCAACGTCGTGCTCGCAATCCCAGCCCTTCCCGCCGCCGGCCTCGTGCGCGAGCACGCCCCCGCGGCAGCGGAGGCCTTGACCGAAATCAGGTATGCGCCCATCGCGATCGTGGTGAGCGCCTATCGCCGCGCGGACGTCGCGCACTCGCTTGCCGGCTTCGGCTTTCTCGTGCCGAAGCGAGAGCAGCGGAAGATCCTCGGGTCGCTTTTCTCGAGCAGCATGTTCGACGGTCGCGCGCCGGCCGATACCGTGCTCATGACGTCGTTTGTCGGCGGTATGCGGCAGCCCGATCTCGCCGCGAAGGCGGACGACGAGCTGGTCGCGATCGTCGACGCCGAGCTGCGGGCGCTCGTCGGCGCACGCGAGCCTCCGCAGTGGAACGCTGTGACGCGCTGGACGCGGGCGATTCCACAATACAACGTCGGTCATCGCGAGCACCTTCATGCGGTCGACGACGCCGAACAGGCGTTGCCCGGACTTGCGTTCTGCGCGAATTATCGCGGCGGAGTCTCCGTCGGTGACCGCATCCAGGCCGCGCGCACGGCCGCGGACCGCATCGTGGCGGTACGTGCGTAACGCCTATCGCCGAACCCTTACGGCTGCAGCGACCAACCGCATTTCCAGCACAGCTCGAACGTGGCCGGATTGTCCTCGCCGCATTTGATGCAGGCGATCGTTCCCGACCGATTGCGCTCCTCGTGGTAGGCGCGAAGAACGTCCGCGGCGAGCGCGCAATCCGCATCGTCGTCGAGCCACACCTGCGGCGCCGAGACGTCGACGGGAACGTCGCCCACGATGCTCGCCATGTGCTCGTTGAAGACGTGCGCCTTGATGCCCGCATGCGCAAGGCGGTCGACCAGCAGATAGGCCTCGACGCGATCCGACGCGGTGAAGATCCGCTGCATGCTCACCGCCCTGGACTGGTCGACAGCAAAACCTCCACCAGCGCCTCGAGCACACCGACGAGCGGCGCCGCGCGGTTTGCGTCCCACGGGTAAGGGGGCGACTCATCCATGTAGCAAGCCTGCGCCTGCTCGAGCTGGAGCGCGTGAACGCGGTGATCCGGCACTCCGTAATGGCGCGTGATGAAGCCGCCCTTGAAGCGGCCGTTGACGACGCTCGAGAATGCGTTCGAACGCGAAATGGCCAGCGCTGCGGCGTGATGGAACTCCGGCGCGCAGCTCGCGCCGTCGACAGTGCCGAGGTTGAGATCGGGCAGCCGTCCCGCGAAGAATCGCGGCACTTCGCGCCGGATCGAGTGCGCATCGAGCAGGATTGCGTAGCCGTGGCGCGCGCGCACGCGCTCGATCTCCGCCGCGAGGACCGCGTGGTACGGCGTGAAGTACTCGGTGCGGCGTTGCGTGATCCCGGCGGCATCGGGCTCGTCAGCAGGCAAATAGATCGGCTCGTTCGCGAACGTGCGCGTCGGAACGAGCTCGGTGTTGTCGGCGCCCGGGTAGAGCGCCCTGCCACCCGGGTCGCGATTGAGATCGACGACGTAGCGCGAATGCGTCGCGACGAGCATGGTCACACCCAGCTTGAGCGCAAAGCTGAAGAGCTTCTCGACGTGCCAGTCGGTGTCGGGAAGCGCCCGCGCCGCCGGCGTCAACCGTGCCGCGAGGTCGACGGGAACATGCGTTCCCGCATGGGGAATGTCGACGATCAGCTGCGACTCGCCACGGTCGAGTGCAAAGAGCTTCATGGGACCGGACATGACGCGACTTCTCCGTGGCGAATGATACCCCGGCACGCGTTGCGGCCGATCCAGTAGCAAAGCTCTGCAGGAAGCGCGACGTCCCACAGCGCGATGTCGGCGCGCTGGCCGACGGCGATCGTCCCGCGATCCCGGCAGCCCAGTGCGCGCGCCGCATGGCGCGTGACACCGGCGAGCGCTTCCGCAGGCGTCAGGCGGAAGAGCGTGCACGCCATGTTCAGCATCAACGGCAGCGACGTCGCGGGCGAGGTCCCCGGATTGCAGTCGGACGCGATGGCGATCGGCACGCCGTGCGCCCGCAGCGACGCGATCGGAGGCATTTGCGTCTCGCGCAAGGCGTAGAAGGCACCCGGCAACAGGACCGCGATCGTGCCCGCGCGTGCCATCGCTTCGACACCGGCGGCGCTCGTGTACTCGATGTGGTCGGCCGAAAGCGCGTTGAATTCGGCGGCCAGCGCGGCACCGCCCGTGTCCGACAGCTGGTCCGCGTGCAGCTTGACGCGCAACCCATGGTCGCGCGCCGCTTCGAACACGCGTCTGGTCTGCGCCGCCGTGAAGCCGATCCTGTCGCAGAAAGCGTCGACCGCATCCGCGACGCGTTCCGACGCGGCGGCGGGAATGATCTCGCGGCACACGAGATCGATGTAGTCGTCCGCGCGGCCGGCGAACTCCGGCGGCAGCGCATGGGCGGCGAGCAGCGTCGTGCGCACATCGACCCCGATCTCGGCGCCGACGCGGCGCGCGGCGCGCAGCTGGCGCAACTCGTTCGCCGTATTCAGTCCGTAGCCCGACTTGATCTCGACGGTCGTGACGCCTTCGGCGGCGAGCGCGGCGAGACGAGGCCGGCTTTGCGCGGCGAGTTCGTCGTCGCTGGCAGCGCGGGTCGCGCGGACGGTGGACTTGATGCCGCCACCGGACTCGGCAATCTCCGCGTACGTCGCGCCATTGAGGCGCGCTTCGAACTCGTCGACGCGATTTCCCGCGTACACGAGATGCGTGTGGCAATCGATCAGACCCGGCGTGGCCCACGCGCCGCGGGCATCGAGCGATCGTTTCGCAGTCGCATCGCGCGGCAGGTCGCGCTCGCTGCCGACCCACGCGATCGTTCCGCCGCAGGTGCCGATGGCGCCGTCGCGGATTGCGCCGTAAGGCGTGTGATCCGCCATCGTCGCGAGGTGCGCACCGGTGATGAGGAGATCGAAGTTCACATTCGCGCCCATGTCGCGAGTCCCTTGAGGCACGAGCGATAGCGCGCGAGCGCGGATTCCTCGCCATGGTGATGACCGTCGCGCACGACCCATCGTCCGCCCACCATCACGTCACGCACCGGCTTGCGACACGGACCGAACACTGCGGCGTCGAGCAGCGCCTCGACAGGCTGCGACGCCAGCGCGGCATCGCCGGTGTCGAGAACGACGAGATCGGCGCGATGGCCGGGGGCAATCGCGCCCGTACGCCGTCCCTGCGCCCGCGCGCCGCCGCGCGCCGCGGCGGCGTAAATCGCCTGGCCAACGGGCATCTGCGGCGGCCCCTTGGAAACAGTGACCTCCACGAGCACATTGCGCGCCTGTCGCGCCAGACGCTGCGACCATTCGAGCTGCCGCAGCTCGCCGAACGGATCGACGCACGTATTCGAGTCGCTGCCTACACCGAATGCACCCTGCGCGTCGAGATAGTCTCGGGCCGCAAACGTGCCGTCACCGAGGTCTGCTTCGGTCGTCGGCGCGAGGCCGGCGATTGCCCGGGTCGAGGCCAACCGGCGCGTCTCGTCGCTCGTCATGTGCGTCGCGTGCACCGCGCACCAGCGGCTGTCGACCGGGGCATGATCGAGTAGCCATTCGACCGGTCTGGCCCCGCTCCATGCGATGCACGCGTCGATTTCGCGCATCTGCTCCGCGACGTGGATGTGGATCGGGGATGCCGCTGGCGACAGCGCCACGACCGCCGACAGTTCTTCCGGTGTCACGGCGCGGAGGCTGTGCGGCGCAACACCGAGATTCCACGTTGCGGCGGTTGCCTCGTGCGCGAGCATGTCGATGAGCCGCGCATACGAGTCGACCGTGTGCACGAAGCGGCGCTGTCCACGAGTCGGCGGCGCGCCGCCGAAATCCGAGTGGGCATAGAACACCGGCAGCAGCGTGAGCGCGATTCCGGCCGCGCGCGCCGCGGCAACGATGCGATGCGCGAGCTCGGCGGGGTCCGCATAGGCGTTTCCCCGCGGATCGTGATGAACGTAATGAAATTCCGCGACCGACGTGTAGCCGGCCTTCAGCATCTCGACATACGTCTCCGTTGCGATCGCTTCGATCGCGTCGGCGTCGACGCGGTCGAGAAACGAGTACATCGCCTGCCGCCAGGTCCAGAAGCTGTCCCCCTCGGCGCTCACGTACCCCGTGCGCCCGGCGATCGCGCGCTGAAACGCATGCGAATGCAGATTGGGCATTCCGGGAACGACAGGACCGGCGAAACGCTCGGCGCCATCGGGGCTCGAACCGGCATCGACGCGCTCGATCGTGCCGTCGGCCGCGACGTCGATGGCGACGTCGCTCCGCCAGCCGCCGGGCGTGAGCGCATTGTCGGCGAAAAGTCTCATCGATAGGCGACGCAGACGACGAGAGCAACGGCGTCGTCTGCGAGCGGCCGCACGGCGATCGATCCCCCCTCGGCAGCCGATACGGACTCCGCCGCGACGAGCGCATGGCCTTCGTCCAGCCGGCGCGCACCGCGCCGCGCAATGGTTGCTTCGTGAGGTCCCTTCGCGGCATACGACACGCAGAACTGCGCCGGGTCGAACTCCGCTCCCGAGCGACGCACGACGGTGACCGATCCGCGCACCCGGCCGCGCCGGAACATCGCGTTGAAATCACGGCACGGCCCCGAGACCAGCTTGCAATCGACGCTTTCGTCGCCGCGGAAGTCGTGCGGCACGTAGCGAGCCGTGAGATCGATCTCGCGTTCCGAGCCCTGCAGACGCATTCCTGCCCCGTCCAGGAGCACGATCGTCCGATCGATGCCGGGAAAGGCCGAGAACGGGCCATCGCGTTCGACGTTGGCGATGCTCACGCGCCAGGCAAAGCCGTCGAGCCCCGCGCCGGCCGGGTGCACGGCGATCTCGCTCGTGCGCCCGGCGCCGTTCTTCCACGGCATCGAGCGAAAGTCGTTGGGAGTGAGTAAACGAACCATCGTGGCGCAATCGCCGCCGAGCCGTCGGCCGCGATTGGCTGAACGGGGTGCGGACGATCCGATTGTAGAGGCAACCCGAGAGGCCCGCCAACGCTGCCGTTCGCGCAGCGACGGTGCGGCGGCGCATGGCATGACGACCGGAACTCGCATTGACAGCACCTCGCTTGCGTCCTAGATTTGGACGTTTCGATCACCTTTCCGGAGATTTTCATGCGCAAGATGCTCGCCGCCGCGGTTACCACACTGGCCGCCGCGACATTCGCGGCCGCGGGCCTCGCCGCCGCCCAGGAAACGAAGGTCGCCATCGGGATGTCCGGGTGGACCGGCTTCCAGCCTCTGACGCTCGCGAAGGAAGCGGGGATCTTCAAGAAGAACGGCCTCGACGTCTCGCTCAAGATGATTCCGCAGAAGGACCGCCACCTGGCGATTGCGTCGGGCGACGTCCAATGCGCGGCCACCACCGTGGAGACGTGGATCGTCTGGAACGCGAGCGGCGTCGCGACGAAGCAGATCTTCCAGATGGACAAGAGCTATGGCGCCGACGGCATGGCCGTGCGCGGCAACATCGCGAAGATCGCCGATCTCAAGGGCAAGACGGTCGCGGCGTCCGCGCCGGGGACCGCGCCCTATTTCACGTTGGCGTGGTTCCTCCGCAAGAACGGCCTTTCGGTGAAGGACGTCACCGTCGTGAACCTGGAGCCGGGCCCCGCCGCCCAGGCGTTCGTCGCCGGCCAGAACGACGCCGCCATGACGTACGAGCCCTACCTCTCGACCGTGCGCGACAACCCGAATGCCGGCAAGATCATCGCGACGACGCTCGACTACCCGATGATCATGGACACGTTCGGTTGCACGCCGAAGTTCCTCGCCGACAATCCAAAGGCGGCGCAGGCGCTGACGAACAGCTATTTCGAAGCGCTGGAGATGATCAAGAAGGATCCGCAGAAGAGCAACGAGCTCATGGGCGCGCCGACCAAGCAGACCGGTGAGCAGTTCGCCAAATCGGCGGCCTATCTGCGCTGGCAGGACAAGGCCGCGAACCAGAAATTCTTCGCCGGCGAGTTCCAGCAGTTCAACAAGGAGGCGGCGGAGCTGCTGCTCGAAGCCGGCATCCTGAAGTCGATTCCGGACTTGACGAACCTCGCCGACACCTCGTACATCAAGTAGGGTCGGAGACGATTTTTCCCGCCCCGCGGGTAGTGGGCACGACGATTCCTTCGCGTTCGGCGACAGACAGGCGTCTTCGGATACTCGCCTCTGACCCTACTTTCCGCGCGCGATGACGCCGCTCAAGCCCGTCGCGCCCGGCCGCAAGGCGTTGCTCGGCATCGCGTTCTTCGTGCTCTTCGTCGCCGTCTGGGCGGCGGCGACGCTGGGCGGATTCGTATCCAGGACGTTCCTCGCCGATCCCGTCACGATGTTGCGCGAGGGGTGGGCGCTCTTCGCCCGGTTCGGTTTCGCGGGCGACATCGCGATCACCGTCTGGCGTGTCCTCGGCGGCTTCGTGCTCGCGGCCCTGTGCGCGGTGCCGCTCGGAATCGCGATGGGCGCGTACAAGCCGATCGAGGCGTTCTTCGAGCCGTTCGTGTCGTTCGCGCGCTACCTGCCGGCGTCGGCGTTCATTCCGCTGCTCATCCTTTGGGCGGGCATCGGCGAGATGCAGAAGCTCCTCGTCATCTTCATCGGCTCTTTCTTCCAGCTCGTGCTGATGGTCGCGGTCGCCGTCGGGTCGACGCGGCGCGACCTCGTCGAAGCTGCGTACACGCTCGGCGCGACGTCGCGCGGCGTCGTCCGCCGCGTGCTGCTGCCGAGCGCATCGCCCGCGATCGCCGAGACGCTGCGCCTCGTGCTCGGCTGGGCCTGGACCTACGTGATCGTTGCGGAGCTGATCGGCGCTTCATCGGGCATCGGCCACATGATCACCGACAGCCAGGCGCTGCTCAACACGGGGCAAATCATCTTCGGCATCATCGTCATCGGCGTCATCGGGCTTGTCTCGGACTTTCTCTTCAAGTGGGCGAACCAGCGGCTCTATCCCTGGAGCCTCGCTTGAACGGCGGACAACGCCGTTGAGCCAGCTGGCCATCGAGGCGGTCGGCCGGACGTTTGCGGGCGTGCGTGGAGGCAAGCCCACGATCGCGCTCGAACCGGTGACACTTCGCGTCGAGGATAACGATTTCATCACGATCCTCGGACCTTCCGGATGCGGCAAATCCACGCTTCTCCGCATCGTCGCCGGTCTCGATACGCCAACCACCGGCCGCGTTCTGCTCGATGGCACGCCGGTCGTCGCGCCCGGCGCCGACCGCGGGATGGTCTTTCAGTCCTACACACTGTTCCCTTGGCTCACGGTGCGCGAGAACATCTGCTTCGGGCTGCGCGAAAAGAACATGGCGCAGAACGAGCAGCACCAGATCGCCGCGCACTACATCGCGCGGGTCGGTCTCGCCGGATTCGAGCATCACTACCCGAAGATGCTGTCGGGCGGCATGCAGCAGCGCACGGCGATCGCCCGCGCGCTCGCCAACGATCCGAAGATCCTGCTGCTCGACGAGCCGTTCGGCGCGCTCGACAACCAGACACGCGCGCTCATGCAGGAGCTGCTGCTTGGAATATGGGAAGCGGAGAAGAAGACCGTGCTCTTCGTCACCCACGACATCGAAGAGGCCATCTTCATGGCGGGACGTGTCGTCGTCATGAGCGCACGCCCTGGACGGATCAAGGCCGAGGTCGCGGTCGACCTGCCGCATCCGCGGCACTACACGTTGAAGACGACGCCGGAGTTCTCGGCGCTCAAGGCACGGCTCACCGAAGAAATTCGCGTCGAGGCGATGAAGGTCGCGGCATCCGCCTGACGCGAAGCCGCAAAAAAGACGCCCGTCCGATCACCGCCTTGGGCACGCCGGACGGGCGCAAGAAAACAGCAAACGCGTTTCAGAACACGCCTGACACGCTCGTCAGGACACCTTCACCGGCACGTAGATCTGCCGGCCGTCCCGTTCGATCAGGAGCGCAACCGTCTTCCCGGCCTTGTCGACCGCGCTGCGCAGCTCATCGACGGTGTTCACTGGGGACGAGCCCACGCCAAGGATCACGTCGCCCGCCTGGACGCCCGCCAAGGCTGCCGCGCCGCCCGCTTGCTGCACGACGAGGCCCGCCTTGTCGCCGGACTTCTGCTCCTCCGCAGTACGCGGACGGACTGCGATCCCGAGCTTGCCTTTCGGCGCGGACTCGTCGCTGACCTTCGCAACCTTCTCTTCGTCGAGCGTGCCGACCTTCGCCGAGAGCTCGATCGCCTTGCCTGCACGCCACACGTCGAAGTTGAGCGTGGTGCCCGGCGCCGAGTTGCCGACGCGGCTCGTCACATCCGTGCTGTCGACCACGGCCACGTTGTCGATCTTGCGGATCACGTCACCCGTCTTGAAGCCGGCCTTCGCGGCGGGACTGTTCGGCTCGACTTGGCCGACCAGCGCGCCATTTGCGTCCGGCAGGCCGAAGCTCTGCGCCAGCGACTGGTCGAGGGCCTGGATGCCGATGCCGAGGCGTCCATGCGCGACCTTGCCGTGCGTCTTCAGCTGATCGGCAACCTTCGCCGCGACGTCGACCGGGATGGCGAAGGACAATCCCATGTAGCCTCCTGAACGGCTGTAGATCTGCGCGTTCACCCCGACTACCTGCCCTTGCGCGTTGAGCAGCGGGCCACCGGAGTTGCCCGGATTGACGGCCACGTCGGTCTGGATGAAGGGCACCATCTGGCCGTCCGGCAGCGCACGATGCACGCCGCTCACGACACCGGCCGACACGCTGTTCTCGAAGCCGAACGGCGAGCCGATCGCGATCACCCACTCGCCGCGCTTCACCGTGGGCTTCGTGGAGAACTCGAGCGCCGGCAGGTTCTTGGCGTCGATCTTCACGAGCGCGATGTCCGTACGCTTGTCGGCGCCGACGACCTTCGCCGTGAACTCGCGGCGGTCGGTCAGCCTCACCGTGACTTCGGACGCGCCATCCACGACGTGCGCGTTCGTGACGATGTAGCCGTCAGGGCTCACGATGAAACCCGAGCCCAGGCCCCGCGTCGGTTGCTGGGGCCGCATGCCCTGGCCGTTCGGCATGCCGGGAATCGCGCCGAAGCGCTTGAAGAATTCGAAATACGGGCTGTCCTCGTCCAGGTCTTCCGGGTCGATGGCCGCGGCCTTGCTCGTGTGGAGCACGCTGATGTTGACGACGGCCGCGCCTGCCTTGTCGACCAGTTGCGTGAAGTCGGGAAGATTGGCCGCGGGCGTGGGAATCGTGGCGGTCAGCGCCGCCGGTTGGGCCGCTTGCGCGTTGCCGATCGACGACGCATCGAAGTGCGAGTACCCCGTCGCGAGGCCGGCGCCGATGCCGGCAGCGAGCAAGGCGGAGGTTACTTTGTTGAGTCGCATCGTGCTCTCCTATAGGAAATAAGCCCCAAGGCGGGCTTCACGATGCAATGT
>Ga0068864_100003579_pt1 | contig 12843 bp, 12 predicted proteins | sample KBSSwiS72_FD_66586 | JGI IMG/M metagenome (GOLD analysis project Ga0068864, IMG submission 66586) | Switchgrass rhizosphere microbial communities from Kellogg Biological Station, Michigan, USA - KBS Switchgrass S7-2 | ecosystem: Host-associated > Plants > Roots > Rhizosphere > Soil ...
ACGACCACAACCGAAAGGCTCAAATGAAGACGACATTCGCAGTAGCGATTCTCGCGCTGTACGCTGCCGCAGTGCCGCCCGCGAATGCGCAGGGCGCTATCGATCGCTTGTACGTCATCGAATGCGGCGAGCGAACCGTCACCGACATTTCGCCGTGGACGCCCGGTGTGAACGTCGGCAAGCCCGGCGATTTCGTCGACACCTGCTACCTGCTGAAGCACTCGAATGACTGGATGCTTTGGGACACTGGGGTAACGGATGCCCTGCTTGCTGTGCCGTCCGGCGAGCCGAATGCATGGAAGCGCAAGAGCACGCTGCTGGGTGAGCTCGCGCGGCTCGGCGTCAAGCCGGCAGACATCCGATACGTCGCGATCTCGCATTCGCATCCGGACCACATCGGCAACGTCGAGCTGTTTCCACAGGCGACGCTGCTCGTTCAAAAGCTTGAATACGAGTGGCCGAACCAGGATGGCTCGCCGCGCTTTCAGCCGGCCCATCCGGTCAGGAAGGTCGAAGGCGACTACGACGTCTTCGGGGACGGTTCCGCAACCCTGATCGCGACGCCGGGCCACACCCCGGGACACCAGTCGCTGCTCGTGAAGCTGTCGAAGACCGGTGCGGTGCTGCTATCGGGCGACGCCGTGCATCTCAAGGAAAACTGGGACGCGAAGCGGGTGCCCTCGATCAACTTCGACAAGACCAAGTCGACGGCCGCGATGCAGCGAATGGCGGACGTGATGACCGAGTACAAGGCCGAGCTTTGGATCAACCATGACAAGGGACAGGCCGCTTCGATGAAGCGCCCGCCGGCATACTACGACTGAGGCGGCACCCGCAAATCGGTCGACCGAGGTCGGTGCGGCGTCGCTGCATTCGCCGTCATCGCACCTCCGCCGAGGGTAGAGACAACGCCTGCATCAGGACGTATGCTGCATGGTCCTTTGGACCGGGAGGTCGCTCCAGGCGGCGCATCATGCGCATCTTCGAACGTCGCAATCTCCGCACGAGGCCTGCCCGTAAGGTGGCGCGATCGCGCTGGGCGCTCCAATGGTGCGCCGTCGCCCTGCTGCCGCTGGTTCTGACCGCCTGTCACTGGGCGGTCCTCGATCCGCGCGGCCCGGTCGGCCAGGCGGACCGCACCATCCTGATCGACTCGCTCGCCATCATGCTGGCGATCGGTGTGCCGACGATCCTCGCTGCGTTCGCATTCGCCTGGTGGTTCCGCGCGTCGAACCCCCGCGCGCGCTACCGGCCCGACTGGGAGTTCTCCGGTGCCATCGAGCTCGTGGTCTGGGCGATTCCGGCCATGGTGATCATCCTGCTCGGCGGCGTCGCCTGGATCGGATCGCATCAGCTCGACCCGGCCAAGCCCCTGTCGGACCGGCAGGCGCCTGTCGAGATCCAGGTCGTATCGCTCGACTGGAAGTGGCTGTTCATCTATCCGAACGAAGGGGTGGCGAGCGTGAATCAGCTCGTCGTGCCGGCCGGTGTGCCGCTGCGCTTCTCGCTCACCTCCGCGAGCGTCTGGAATGTCTTCTTCGTGCCGCGGCTCGGCAGCATGATCTACGCGATGAACGGCATGCGCACGCAGATGAATCTCCAGGCCGACGACGCGGGGACGTTCCGCGGACTGTCGGCGCACTTCAGCGGCGACGGCTTCTCCGACATGCACTTCACGGTGCGCGCGGTGCACAGTGACGAGTTCGCCGCCTGGGTCAAGGCGACGCGCGGAGTCGGCCCGACCCTCGATGGAGCCGCGTACACGGCGCTCGCGCGGCAGAGCGCGAACGTGCCGCCTTCGACGTTCGGTGCGGTGACGCCGGAGCTTTTCAACCAGGTCGTGCGACAGGATCTCGCACCCGGCCCCGGCCCCGCGACCGAGCGCGGCGACGTCGGGACATCGAAGACAGGGCACTGACAATGCTGGGCAAGCTCAGTTGGGAAGCGATTCCATTCCACGAACCGATCGTCATGGTCACCTCTGCGGTGGTGGCGATCGCGATCACCGCCGTGCTTGCCTGGGTGATCTTCAAGGGATACCTGCCCTACCTCTGGAAGGAATGGCTTTCCAGCGTGGACCACAAGCGCATCGGCGTCATGTACATCGTGCTCGGCCTCGTGATGCTGCTGCGCGGCTTCGCCGATGCGATCATGATGCGCTCGCAGCAGGCCGTCGCCATGGGCAGCGGCGGCTTCCTGCCGCCGGAGCACTACGACCAGATCTTTTCAGCGCACGGCACGATCATGATCTTCTTCGTCGCCATGCCCCTGGTGATCGGGCTCATGAACTTTGCGGTGCCGCTGCAGCTCGGCGCCCGCGACGTCGCCTTTCCCGTGCTCAATTCGGTCGGCTTCTGGCTCACGGCTACCGGGGCGTTGCTGGTCAACATCTCGCTCTTCATCGGCGAGTTCGCCCGCACCGGCTGGCTGCCCTATCCCCCGCTCTCGGAGCTCACCTACTCCCCGGGAGTCGGTGTCGACTACTACTTGTGGGCGCTGCAGATCTCGGGGGCCGGAACGCTGCTGTCCGGGGTCAACCTCGTGACGACCGTGCTCAAGGTGCGGGCGCCGGGCATGAACTACCTGCACATGCCGATCTTCTGCTGGACCACCCTCGCTTCCAACCTGCTCATCGTCGCTGCGTTCCCGATCCTCACCGCCACGCTGGCGATGCTCCTGCTCGACCGCTATCTCGGCTTCCACTTCTTCACCAACGAGGCCGGCGGCAATCCGATGATGTTCATGAATCTCATCTGGGCGTGGGGCCACCCCGAGGTCTACATCCTGGTGCTGCCGGCGTTCGGCATCTTCTCGGAGGTGTTCTCCACGTTCTCCGGCAAGCCACTCTTCGGTTACCGCTCTATGGTCGCGGCCACGATGGGAATCTGCATCCTGTCCTTCATGGTGTGGCTGCACCACTTCTTCACCATGGGTGCGGGCGCCGACGTCAACGCGATCTTCGGGATCGCCACGATGGTCATCGCCGTGCCCACCGGCGTGAAGATCTACAACTGGTTGTTCACGATGTACAGCGGCCGCGTGGTCTTCGCCACGCCGATGCTCTGGGCGCTCGGCTTCGTGGTCACCTTCGTCGTCGGTGGAATCACCGGCGTGCTCCTTGCCGTACCCCCGGCCGACTTCGTGCTGCACAACAGCCTCTTCCTCGTCGCCCACTTCCACAACGTCATCATCGGCGGCGTGGTGTTCGGCATCTTCGCCGGCTACGAGTACTGGTTTCCCAAGGCGTTCGGCTTCCGCTTGCACGGGGGGCTCGGCAAGGCGGCGTTCTGGTTCTGGATCATCGGCTTCTACGTCGCCTTCATGCCGCTCTACGCGCTCGGCCTCATGGGCATGACGCGGCGCATGCAGCACTACGACGTGCCCGAGTGGCAGCCGTGGCTCCTGGTCGCGGCGGGCGGCGCGGCGCTGATCGCCATCGGCGTCGCCCTGCAGGTGGTGCAGCTCGTCTGGAGCATCCGCCACCGCGAGGCCCTGCGCGACGTGACCGGCGACCCGTGGAACGGCCGCACGCTCGAGTGGATGACGCCGTCGCCGCCGCCGATGTTCAACTTTGCCGTGATGCCGAATGTTGAGGGCGTGGAGGCGTACTGGATGCGCAAGCAGACCGCGATCGAGCAGCAGGCGCTGCGGCCAGAGCCCGATTATCACGACATCCACATGCCGCGGAACAGCCCCGCCGGCTTCATCTGCGCCTTCTTCGCCGCCACCATGGGATTCGCCCTGATCTGGCACATCTGGTGGCTCGTCGCCCTTGCCTTCGTGGGCGCCTGGGCGGTGTTCGTCGTCGTCGCCTGGCGGGACGAGCACGAGGAGGCGATCCCCGCGGCGACGGTCGCGAGCGTCGATCGGGCCAATCGCGCTGCACGCGCGGCTGTGCTGCCCAAGCTGCGGCCCCTCTCGTGAGCGCCGGGACGCACGCTTACCCGGGCGGCGTTGCCGGCAGCGGACGCGCGGTGATGGCCGGGCACGCCGCCGCGCTCACCGAGGAGCCGGAGCATGGGCCGTCCAAGCGCATCGTCGTCGCTTACGGGTTCTGGATCTTCCTCATCAGCGACATCATCCTGTTCTCCGCGCTGTTCGCGACCTACGCGGTGCTGACCGATGCCACCGCCGGCGGTCCCACCGGCCGCGATCTCTTCGAGCTGCCGACGGTTGCGGTCGAGACCGGGTGCCTCTTGCTCTCGACCGTGTTCTGCGGCCTCGCGGGCATCGGCGCGCAGGCGCGGCGCAACGGCCTGTACTACGGCGCCATGGCCGCGACGTTCGTGCTCGGTGCGACCTTCGTCGCGATCGAGCTGCACGAGTTCGCGAGCATGATCCACCTGGGAGCCGGCCCCGGCCGCAGCGCTTTCCTGTCGGCGTTCTTCGCGTTGATCGGCTGCCACGGCCTGCACGTCACCGCCGGCCTGCTGTGGCTGCTGACGATGATGGCGCAGGTGTACGCGAAAGGCTACCGCGCCGATATCCAGCGCAGGCTGCTTTGCTTCGCGCTGTTCTGGCACACCCTCGACATCATCTGGGTGGCCTTGTTCAGTCTCGTCTATCTGGTCGGAGTGGCACCGCGATGAGCACCTCGATTCCCGACTCCCACGGCGACGTCGCGCCTGGCGACGAGCTCGGCTCCGCCAGCATCTCCCACGCGATCCGCGGCTACCTCGTCGGCCTGGCCCTGGCCACGGTGCTGACCTGCGTCTCGTTCTACATCGCGACCAGCACGCTGGTCTGGCCGCCCAGCGTTCCCATCGCGCTCTCGGTGCTGGCGCTCGCGCAGATGGGCGTCCATCTCGTCTTCTTCCTGCACATCACCTCGGGACCCGACAGCGTCAACAACGTGATGGCGCTGGCCTTCGGCCTCCTCATCGTGATGCTGCTCGTCATCGGCTCGCTCTGGATCATGACGAACCTCGACCACAACGTGATGCCCATGGGGCGGCTGATGCAGATGCAGCGCTGACGGGGATCGCCCGCGCGCGCGAGCTTTGCTACAACCCGAACGCCCGGATTGCGTTGCGTCCGCGTACCTTGTCGCGCGCGCCATTGCGTAGCCCGTTGACCCGCTCGAGGCACCCGGGCATGTCGCCGATCGTGTGCGGATAGTCCGAGCCGTACAGCACGTTGTCGGCACCGAACACCTTGAGGCAGAGGTCGAGCACTTCTGGCGCGAACACGACGGCATCCGCGAGAATGCGGGGCACATAGGTCGATGGGCGCGTCGAGATCTTCTCGCGGCACGCGGGTATGTTGTCGAAGCACTGATCCATCCGCGCGATGAGATACGGCAGCGCTCCGCCGCCGTGCGCCGCGATGATCTTGAGCTTCGGGTAGCGATCGAAGAAGCCGTCGTAGATCATCCGCGAGACGGCGAGCGATGTGTCGAACGTGAAGCCGATCGACGCCGTGAGCTGGAAGCGCACCATGTCCATCGCATCGACGCCGGGCGGCGCGGTCGGATGCACGAGCACCGGCAGGCCCTTCGCGTCGATCGCGCTCCAGATCGTCGCAAACGCGTCGTCGGTCAAGGGACGCCCATCGATGTTGGCCAGCACCATGACGCCGGATGCGCCGGCGGCAATCGAGCGCTCGAGCTCGGGCAGCGCCCGCTCGGGATATTGCCATGGGAGCGACGCGAACCAGCGCAGCCGATCCGGGTGCGCCGTGCGCGCTGCGGCCATGTCGTCGTTCATGATGCGCGCCGCCGCGAGGCTCACGTCGGGGCCGCCCCAGTAGCAGTTGGGGCACGTGAGCGATACGATGCACACGTCCACGCCGACCTCATCCATCGTGCGGATGCGGAGGTCGTAATCGAACATGGCGGGCACGGGCGTCATGAACGGCGCGCCGTCGAGGTGAATCGCCCGCATGCCCCCGGCGACGGTCCTGACCGAGTAGCGCGGCGCGCCGTGCTGCTTCAGGAGATCGAACCACGCCTCGGTGAGGCAGTGGGTGTGGACATCAATGACGGGGCTCGCCATGCATCGCTCCTCAATCGACTTTCGCGCCGGAATCCTTGATGGCCTTCGCCCAGCGCGGCTGCTCGCCACGGATGATCGCCGCGAACTCCTGTGGCGTGTTGGGCGGCATCGGGTCCATGCCAAAGCGAAGGAGCTGATCGCGGAAGTCCGCCGTCGCCTGGATCTTCTGCATCTCGGCCGCGAGGCGGTCGACGACGGCCGGCGGCACTCCGGCGGGCGCGACGATGCCCTGCCAAGCGCGCCAATCGAACCCGGGAACCGTCGCCGCCACCGGCGGCACGGATGCGATCAACGGGGTTTGTGTGCCCGATGACGTTCCGAGCGGGATCACCTTGCCCGCCTGGATGTTCGGGACGGCGAGCGTCGCGTCGGCGAACATGAGCTGCACCTGCCCGCTCAGGAGATCGGCCATCGCCGCGCCCGTGCCCTTGTACGGAACGTGCTGGATGTCGAGGCCGTACTCGGTCTTGAGCGCTTCCATGAAGAGATGGTGCGGACTGCCGCTGCCCACCGATGCGTAGTTGTACTTTCCCGGGGCGCGCCTGACCGCGTCGATCATCTCGCGGACGTTCTTCGCGGGAAAGCCCGGCGCCGCGATCAGGAAGAAATCGACCGCTCCGATCTGCGCGATCGGCGTGAAGTCGCGCACGGGGTTGATGGGCGACGGCCGGTAGAGGGCGGGACTGATGCCGAGCGTCGTCGACGTGGCCATCAGCAGCGTGTATCCGTCGGGTGGCTGCTTCGCCACGAACTCGGCGCCGACCAGCGTGCCTGCGCCCGGCTTGTTGTCGACGACCACCGGTTGATTGAGGACGGCGGACAGGCGCTCCGCGATCGCCCGCGCAAGGAGATCGGTGAGCGCCCCGGCCGGATACGGCACGACGAGCTTGACCGGTCGCGAGGGATACGCGTCCTGCGAAAACGCGAGCGAGGCGACGAGCATCGCCGCCGCAGCGAGGCTCCAACGCCACCGGTGAAGCCGATGCGCCATGAACTTCCTCCGAGAGAAATCACGCAAGCTACGGACGCGCAAGGTGAGTGTCAAGAGTGCCGCCGCCGTCGAGCGTGTAGAGTAGCGGCGGTGTCCATTCTCGTCCTCAACACTTCACCGTTCGTCGAGCAGCAGCGCGCGGCGCTCGCGGAGCTTGCGCCCGACGAGCAGATTCATACCGACCCGATTGCGGCTCCGCCCGCGGACGTCGAAGCGCTGCTTGCGTTCAAGCTCGCGCCCGGCATTGCGCCGCGATTCCCCGCCCTCAAGTTCGTCGCCTGCGCCGGTGCAGGCGTCGATCAGCTGCTCGCGCATTGCGACGTGCCTGCCCAACTGCCGGTCGTGCGTGCATTCGATCCGATGCAGGGACATCGAATGGCGCAATACGTGACGCTCATGGTTTTGCGCTTTCACCGCGAGCTGCCGCGGCTCGAGGCGCTGCACGCGGAAGGCCAATGGCATCGGTTTCTTCCGATCGACGAGCGGAAGCACGCGGTGGGCATCATGGGCTATGGCTCGATCGGTGCGCCCATCGCCCAAGTCCTGATGCAACTCGGCTTTCCGGTTCGAGTCTGGACGCGCAGACCGCGGTCGATCGACGGCGTCAAGGCGTTCGCCGGCCGCGATGGTTTCGTGCCGTTCCTCGCGCAAAGCGCGATTCTCGTATGCGCACTTCCCTTGACGCCCGAAACCGCCGGGCTTCTGGGAGCACCGGAGTTCTCCGCGCTGCCTCGCGGCGCATTCGTCATCAATGTCTCGCGCGGTGCGATTGTTCGCGAAGGCGAGCTGCTGGCCGCGGTGGATTCCGGCCATCTCGCCGGCGCTGCGCTCGACGTGTTCGAAATCGAGCCGCTGCCGACCGCAAGTCCGCTCTGGCGGCACCGGAAGATCCTGTGCACGCCGCACATTGCGGCAATGCCCCGGCCGGACGTCGCCGCCAAGCAATTCCTCGAGAACCTGCGGCGTGCGCGCGCCGGCCTCGAGCTCCTGAATGTCGTCGATCGCAATCGCGGTTACTAGCATGCAACCGAATTCCACCACCAGAATCCCGTCATGACACTCGCCGCGCAGTGGCGCGCTCCGGAGATCTCGCTGCGCTGGATCGCCGTGTGGCGTCGCAACCAGCTCGTCTGGAAGAAGCTCGCGATCGCGAGCATCCTCGGCAACATCGCCGATCCCCTGCTGTACATGCTGGCGCTCGGCTTCGGCATCGGCGCGTTCATTCCCGAGGTGCAGGGCATGAAGTACATCGCGTTCCTCGGCACCGGGATGGTGTGCCAGAGCGCGATGTTCACGTCGAGCTTCGAGGCCATGTACTCGGCGTTCTCGCGGATGCACGTGCAGCGCACGTGGGACGCGATCATCAATGCGCCGATCTCGCTCGACGACGTGATGGTCGCCGAATGGATCTGGGCCGCTTGGAAGGCGGCGATCTCGACCTCGGCGATTCTCGTCGTCATCATCTTGCTGGGGTACGGCCACTCGTGGTACGCGCTGTGGATCCTTCCGCTCGGCTTCCTCGTCGGCCTCGCGTTCGGGGCCATGGGCCTCATCATGAACGCGCTCGCACCGAACTACGATTTCTTCACCTACTTCTTCACCCTTGCGCTGACGCCGGGTCTTCTGTTGTCGGGTGTGTTCTTTCCGGTCGCGCAAATGCCCGAGCCGCTGCAGGTCGTCGCGTCACTTCTTCCGCTGAAGCACGCGGTCGACCTCGCGCGGCCACTGCTCTCGCACAGCGTGCCGCCCGATGCGATCGTGCACGTCGCGGTCCTGATCGCGTACGCGGTCGGTGCGTTCTACGTCGCGCTGGTGCTCACGCGCCGGCGCCTCCTGCGTTGACCGAGCGCTTCTTCGTCTCGTGTCCGCGCGGGCTCGAGAGCACGCTGGCGGCGGAGCTCGACGCGCAGGGCGGCACCTACGTGACCGTGGCCGACGGCGGCGTCGGTTGCGCTGCGCCGCTCGAGTTCGCCTACCGAGTCAACCTGGAATCGCGGGTCGCAAGTCGCGTGCTGTGGCAGGTGGCGCATGGCGGCTATCGCAGCGCGGACGAGCTCTACGAGCTCGCGAAAGCGGTCGACTGGAACCGTCTCTTCAAGCCGATGCGCACGCTGCGCGTCGATCTCGCGGCAACCCGCTCGCCACTCTCGAGCCTCGAGTTCGCGACGCTCAAGGTCAAGGACGGCGTCTGCGACCGGTTCCGCGCGGATACCGGCGCACGGCCGTCGATCGACAAGGAACGGCCGGATGTCCGTGTCCACGCGTACCTGACAGAGCGCGAGGCGACGATCTATCTCGACACGTCCGGTGAGGCGCTGTTCAAGCGCGGCTGGCGGCGCGAGGCCGACGTCGCGCCACTGCGCGAGAACCTTGCGGCCGGCGTGCTGGCACTCTCCGGCTGGGCACCCGGCACCGCGTTGCTCGACCCGATGTGCGGCTCCGGCACCATCGCGATCGAGGCGGCACTGGCGGCTGCCGACATCGCGCCCGGTCAAGGCCGCACCTTCGGCTTCCAGAAGCTCGCGTGGTTCGACGGCCCGACCTGGCAACGATTGCGGCAGCGGGCCCGCGATCGCACGCGTGCGCCGCCGTCGATGCCTTCCCTTTTCGCCAGCGACAGCGATCCGCGGGTCGTCGCGCAATGCCAGCGCAACGCCGCTGCCGCCAAGGTGGACGCGTGGATCGACGTCCGCGTCGCCGACGTCCTGGCGCGCAGCGCGCCGGCGCCGGCCGGCCTGCTCGTCGCGAATCCGCCGTACGGCGTGCGACTCGAGGACGACGGGGCGCTGGCGGCGTTCTATCCGAAGCTGGGCGACGCGCTCAAGCAGCGCTTCGCCGGGTGGACGGCCTGCCTTCTGAGCGGCGATTCGCGGCTGCCGAAGCTCATCGGACTCAAGCCTTCCAGGCGAACGCCGCTCTACAACGGCGCCATCGAGTGCCGCCTGTATCGATTCGAGATGGTGAGCGGGCGCCCGCGCCGCGACGCTCGCGCAAGCGGACCTTCCGCCGCCGAATGCTAAAATCGCGCTTCGACCGTCCGCACCCGCGCCTCTCAACCATGCCGATGCTCCCCGCCCGCCACTACGAATCGGAGCACACCCGCTTCATTCGCGAGATGAAGGATCAGAAGCCCGATCTCGAGCAGCAGCAGCGCGAGAGCCGCGCGATCTGGTGGGACAAGCGCCCCGCGGATCTCGCACGGCGAAAGACCATGGACGAAGGCCGCGTCCCGCAGGCGCCCTACGTCTACCAGGCCCAGGACTAGCAGCGCCCTCGCGCGTGCACGCGAACCGCGCCGGCATCCTCGCGATGGTCGGCGCCATGGCGTGCTTCATCGTCAACGATTCGCTCGTCAAATACGCGAGCCAGACGATGCCGGCCACCCAGCTCATCTTCGCTCGCGGCGTGATGGCCTCGGCGCTCGTGCTGGGCGTTGCGTGGGCCACGGGGGCCACCCGCCGCATGCGCGAAGTCGCGCGGGGATGGGTCGCTTTTCGCGCCGTGGTGGATGCGATGGCGACGATGCTGTTCCTCGTGTCGTTGTTCCATCTGCCGCTCGCGAATGCGACCGCGATCAACATGACCTCGCCGCTCATCATCTCCGTGCTCGCGGCGCTGCTGCTGGCCGAGCGCCTCGGCCCCGCCCGATGGATCGCCATCAGCGTGGGCTTCGTCGGAGTGCTGTGCATCATCCAGCCGCGGGCGGACGGCTTCGACGGCTACGCGCTCGTGTGCCTCGCGTCGACCGTTCTGCTCTCCGTGCGCGATCTCGCGACGCGGCGCGTGCATGCGACCGTTCCGTCCATCCTCGTCACGCTGTCCAACACGATCGCCGTCACGGCGTTCGCGGCGCTGCTGTCATTCTTCGAAGACTGGCGGCCGTTCAGCCTGTACGAGATAGGCTACCTCGCGGTCGTCGCCGTGTTTCTCGCGACCGCGTACTACCTGCTCGTGGTGAGCACCCGGCAGGGCGATCTGTCACTGATCGCGCCGTTTCGGTATTCCGCGCTGCTGTTCGCGACCGCCGCGGGATTCATCGTCTGGGGCGATGCGCCCAACGCGTTGGCGTGGAGCGGCATCGGGCTCATCGTCGGCTCGGGAATCTACGTGCTGCGCGTCAGCCGGCGCGCGCGGCGCGCGCCGGTCACCCCCGACTGAAAGTAGGGTCAGAGACGACTTTCACGCGGCCGGAACTGGAAATAGGGTCAGAGACGACTTTTGGATGATGGCGGCGTCAGCGCGGGCGATGCACGCTTGCGCAATGCCCCGTCAGCCGCGTTTCTACTGCTCCGGCGCCGCGCTGCACATCGTCCAGCGCGGCAACAATCGTGCGCCGGTGTTTACGACTGCGACCGATCGCCTGTTCTATCTCGATTGCCTGCACGACGCATCGCACAAGCACGAGGTAGCGATCCACGCGTATGTCCTGATGAACAATCACGTGCACCTGCTTGCGTCGCCAGGGCACGCCCAGGCGCTGCCTCGAATGATGCAGACGCTCGGGCGCAGGTATGTCGGTGGTCAGCCGATGCCGGAGGACACCGTTGCTGCGATCAGGGATCCCCCCAATTCGAGTGGGCGCTGGGCAGCAGGGCGTTCCGGGAGCGGATCGAGGCGATGACGGGCCGCCGCGGTTCCCGCCTTCCCCTGGGGCGGCCGCAAGCCGGCGCCGAGCCGAAAAGTCGTCTCTGACCCTACTTATCGTCGGCGCGGATCTCGACGTACGACCGGTCGCGCGTCTGCCGCACCCAGTCCTGGAACGCTTCCTCGGACTTGCGCTGGCGCAGCGCGGCGCGAGCCTGCTCACGCGCCTTTTCTTTGGTCACGTCCTGCGTCCTCCGCTCCTGCACCTGGATCAAGTGCCAGCCGAACGGCGTACGCACAGGGCCCGAAAGCTCGCCCGGTTTCAACCCATTCATGGCGCGCTCGAAGTCGGGCACGGTGTCGCCGGGCGAAACCCACCCGAGGTCGCCCCCCTTCGCGGCACTCGCGTCTTCGGAGTTGGCCTTCGCCTGGTCCTCGAACTTCGCGCCCTGCACGATCCGGTCGCGGATCCGCTCGATCTTGACCTTCGCATCGTCGTTCGACGTGGTCTCGTTCACCTTGACGAGAATGTGCCGAAGCTTCGTCTGCTCGACCACGGACGGGTTGTTGCGGCTGCGCACCTCGAGCAGCTTGACGATGTGAAACCCGCTCGCCGAGCGCAGCACCGGCGAGACGTCGCCTTCCTTCATCTTGCGCACCGGGTCGGCGAACACCGTGGGAAGCCGCGCCGGCGTGCGCCAGCCGAGCGCGCCGCCCTGCAGCGCGTCGGGAGCGTCGGAAAATCCCGCGGCGACCTGCGCGAAGTCCGTGCCGGAGCGCACCTGCGACAGCGCCTGCTCGGCGCGGCGCTGGCGCACGTCGATCTGGTCGGTCGACGCCTGCTCCGGCACCGTCACGAGGATGTGCGCGAGCCGGTACTCGACCTCGCCTCCCGCCTGCGCATCGAGTGTGGCAATCAGGTGATCGACTTCGGCATCGCTCACGTTCACGCGGCTTTCGACCTCGCGCTCGCGCAGCCGCTGGACCGTGATCTCGTTGCGGATGTCGTTGCGGTATTTGGCGAACGGGATGCCTTCGCGCTCGACCGCCTTGCGGAAGTCCTCGTTGGAAAGCTTGTTGTCCTCCGCGATGCGCGCGAGCGTGCGCTCGACTTGCGTGTCGTCGACGCGGATGCCGGTGTCCTTCGCATACTGCAGCAGCACGCGCTCGGTGATGAGCCGCTCGAGCAGCTGCTTCTCCAGCACGTCGGGCGCCGGCGGCGTCACGTTGTTGGACTTCATCTGCCCCAGCACCACGCGCTTCTGCTCGTTGACG
>Ga0068864_100003580_pt1 | contig 12842 bp, 7 predicted proteins | sample KBSSwiS72_FD_66586 | JGI IMG/M metagenome (GOLD analysis project Ga0068864, IMG submission 66586) | Switchgrass rhizosphere microbial communities from Kellogg Biological Station, Michigan, USA - KBS Switchgrass S7-2 | ecosystem: Host-associated > Plants > Roots > Rhizosphere > Soil ...
GCGCTGGATACGAGCGAGGCATAGTAGGCATTTTCTTCGGCCACATCCATGAGCGGGTAGAAAAAGACGTTACAACTGTTGTAATAAGACGGTGCGGCGGCCGCAACCAGATAGTGCTGCAGTTTCAGAAACTCGTTGGCCGGCGCCGAAATCGTAGTGTCATGGAAATTCAGATAGACATCGTTAATGCTCCACTGTGGCCATGGCATGTAATAGGGCTTGTTCGCAGACAAAGACGCCGTACTGGCGGTATTGTTTTGCCGTGCCCAGATTCCGATGCGGACGTCCGTACCACCCCCGTTAAACTCGAGCGACTTGTTGCCGTACGCGGCCAGCAGGTATTGTCCGATTTCCACGCCCGCCCCTGAGGAATCACGGACGTCGGCCCAGCCTTGAGAATATTGTGAAGATGTCCCGGTCAATGTTGCGGCTCCATTCTTGACGATGGAGTAACCCGACAACGTGGTGTAAGGCACGCACCCGGTACCGCTACACCAGCTCCCTGTGTTCATTTGAGTGGACTCGGCTTGGTAAAGGTAAGCGCTGTCCGTGGCGTTCGATGTATTAAGAGTCCCAGCGGTGGGAGTTGCAGTATGGTTGGCGATGGTGTAATTCAGTGTCCCGGAAATATTTGGACTGACGCGCAGCTCATATCCCTGGAACCCCTTGTAGGCCGTGGCGAACGTATTACTCGACCCGTAGTCCGCGTTTCGCAGGATCGAAGTAACTTTGACATAGCTTTTATTCTTATAGAAATAGAGCCGCGCCGTGAAATTCATATAAGCGTGACCTGCATTGTCAAAGTGAGTGCCGGTAGCCTTGATGACGGTCATAGCGGGACCATTTTCTTCGATTACGGCCGTCGAGCCAGGGTCGTTCGCGCTCGCAAACGCCGTCGTGCAAGCCGTACCGCCGGTAGTCGGAAGGCAGGTGACGTTTCCGGGGTACGCGGCCGTGGGATCCGGGCCGGTGATAACTAGCCCCTGGGATGTACCCGCGGCCACTAATGTTTTGCTCCCTACCACCGCCTGGTCTATTATGTTGAAATTCGCTTTCTTGATGGTGAAGGTGGCTAGGCCAGTAGATACCGTGATTGTGGAGCCATTATCCGTCGCCAGGTCGGAACCACCGAAGTTGCCGGCGCCCGTGCTGGTCAACGTGATCGTCGCTGTGCCTCCGGCGCTGAGACCTGGCACAACGGCGCGCACTTTGACCCATTTGATATTGCCACTAGGCCACTTGCCTTCCACCATGAATTGAGCCGCGGTCGCTCCAGTCAGTCCGAGAACGTTCGTGCTTGTGATCCCCGCCGAATCGGCAAGTGGAACCCCTACCGTCACCGGTTCGTCCGTGCGGGCGATGCCAGACACGCTGCCTGAATAGAGCGCCTCACGAACCGTCAGGGGGGCATTCACGGCTGCTATACATGGCACCGCAACTAGAACATTAAAAAGAACAAAAGCTTTTCTCATAGGACTTTCTCCGTCACTGCCAGGCTCAAGTTTAGTTCAACGCACTGCGCAACGGCAGGCTCAGGACAAGTTTGATATTGCGACTTTCTCACCATCAGTCTGACCGTGATGGGCACGGTGCCAGCCGCCCGTTCGCTTCTAGTGCACTCAAATGAAGTGCTCTTCGTCTGGAGAGGGATCTTTGCGGTCGACACCATGATTAACTTATCGGCCGGTGAGGACAGCATTTCATCACGTGCCCAAGGGTTGTCGCTGGCGTGACTCGAGTGAAGGACTTTCGACCTCACGGGCTGCAGGTAAGTTAAAGACAACAAAACCGCTTCTCATATTCCGGCGGGCTTGCGATCTCATGTTGAATCAGGAGATTTAGAACAAACCCATCATCCACCTTAATTTTAGGTGACAGGTTCTTTTGGACGCAACCCAACCATAGCTAGGATACATTGCATAACTTCTGTTAGTCTGATGCGCCAAGGTTATCTTCTTTTTTTACAGCAAATAGGAAGCCGGTGGCCGCTGTGGCAGACGTTTCAGAAACGCGCCCCGAGGTCTGCGATACCCGCAACCTTTCCAGCAGATCCCCAGGAATCCGAAGGTTCCCGTCTCGTCCTGTGCCCAACCACAGCCCTGGCTTGGCGGCGCCGTGAAAGTCCGAGCCGCCGGTGATCAAAAGCCCGTAAGCCTCGGCCAATTCGAGATAGAGTTCGGTTTGAGCCTGGCTGTGGTCGCTGTGGTAGACCTCGATGGCGTTTAGCCCGGTGGCGCACAGTTCCGGCATGAGCGTGCGTAGGTTGCCCGGCACCCGCACAGGGTGCGCCAGGGATGCGATTCCCCCCGCGCTCCGAATACGTTCGACGCCTTCGGCGAACAGAGGTTCGCGCCGGTAGACATAACCCGTCGCCGATTCATCCAGATACTGGTCGAAGGCCTGTTGTAGCGTACGGACGTAGCCCTTCTCGAGCAGCACTTGCGCGAAATGGGGCCGGGCTATCAGCCCGCTGCCGCGCGCCCTCACCTCTTCCAGTGTGATGTCGAATCCCAGTTCCCTCAGGCGTGCAATCAGCCGGATATTGCGATCGTGCCGGGCGGCCTGCATATCCAAGATCCATTCGCGGAATTCCGGCGCCGGCCCTTCAGATCCCAGAAAATAGCCTAACAGGTGCACGGAACGGCCGCCCTGTAGCTTAGTCGATAGCTCGATCCCGCAAATCAATTCCAAACCGGCGGAGCGCGCATACGGAATCGCCTTGTCGTAGCCGGCAAAGGTATCGTGATCGGTAATCCCCAAGGTATCGACGCCCACCCGTAATGCCTCTTCAATCAGCGCCGATGGCAGAAAGGTGCCATCAGACTCGGTCGTGTGTGAGTGTAGATCGATCAAAAGATATCCCCCTAGCCCCTCGTGCGTGTGACCCAGCCACCGCCTTAGGAGAACCTGGAAATGAAGCCCTCTACCTCTAGCAAGCGGTGAATGCGGCTTGCTGTATAACTGTCCGTTTCCTCCTCCACCGGCCGCTCGATCACGACGAAACTCTGCGCGCCCACCGCCTGCCTGGTGCGCTCCCGTAATGCGGAATCACTCGAACCATGCATCAGGACAATCACTCCGGCATCATTCAAAATACGCGCGATCTCGGCAATCGGAAGGCTGTCGTCGGAGGCCGAAAGCGCATGCACACGGCAATTGGCGTCGAAAAGAAGGCGCTCGAGCTGATAGGCGACTTTGGCGCTGGTCTCCAACCAGATGCTGACGGGCCGGTGGCCGGCGCGCGCCTGTTGCTCCATTCGGGTCACCTGCGATCCGGTGGCGGCGAACTGCTCCTGCACCGTTTCGGCGGACAATCCCATGACCGGTTCGCGGCCGGTGATCATTCCCGCCGCCACCGTGGCGTTACTCATCGGGTCGATCAGAATGAAACTGCCGGTAGCGCGATTGCGGCGGTAGGGATCGCAAAACAGAGGCTTCTGGCTTTCGATCACCACTGCGCCGATATCATTCAGGCCCAATACGGGCTGCGCTTCTTTTTCGAGGGTGTTGACGTTGACGCGGTAGCGCACACACTGCACGGCGGCGCGAAGTGTCTGGGTCGTGTGTTTGAGCAGATAGGTCCGGCCGATCTCCAGCTTTTGCTCGTTCATCCAAACCATGCGGGCGTCGATCCGGCGCGTGATATGTGGCGGATGGGAAGGGGGTACCAGCATATCTCCGCGGCTGATATCGAGTTCGTCTTCCAGGCAAACCGTAACCGCCATCGGCGGAAACGCCTGCTCTATTTCGCCGTCGTATGTGACGATCGAGCGAACGCGGCTGGTTTGCCCGGAGGGAAGAGCCATGACGCGGTCTCCCGGCTTGAGTACGCCGGAAGCCACCTGTCCCGCGTACCCGCGGAAATCCAGATCCGGCCGGACCACATATTGCACCGGAAAACGAAACTCCGTCATGTTCCGGTCGCTGGCGATGTGCACAGTTTCCAGATAGTGCAGCAGGCTGGAGCCGTCAAACCACTCCATTTTCCTGCTCTTGTCTACCACGTTGTCGCCTTTGAGCGCGCTTATTGGGATGAAGTGAAGGTCGGGAATCTGCAGGCGCGCGGCATAATCAGCGAACTCGGCACAGATCTCATTGAAGACGGTTTCGCTGTACCCGACCAGGTCCATCTTATTCACTGCCACCACAAGATGTTGGATGCCGAGCATGGAAGCGATGAAGGCATGGCGGCGCGATTGCTGCAGCACACCGTTACGCGCATCCACCAGAACGATGGCCAGATTGGCGGTCGAGGCGCCGGTCGCCATGTTGCGGGTGTACTGCTCGTGACCGGGAGTGTCGGCGATGATGAACTTGCGTTTGGGAGTCGAAAAATAGCGATACGCGACATCGATAGTGATCCCCTGCTCGCGTTCGGCGCGCAGTCCATCGGTGAGCAGTGCCAGGTCGAAGGCACCGGCAGAGCGATTGACCGGAGACTGCCTGACGGATGAGATCTGGTCTTCGTAGACACCGTTAGAATCGTATAGCAGGCGCCCAATGAGCGTAGATTTGCCATCGTCCACGCTGCCGGCGGTGGAAAGCCGCAGCAGTTCCTTCTCTTCGTTCTGCTTGATGAAGGTTTCGAGGTCGCGGGCCGGAACCGGAGCCGGTTCAAAACCAAAAGCTTGCATTAGAAGTATCCTTCCCGCTTTTTCAATTCCATGGAACCTTCCTGGTCATGGTCAATGACGCGATTTTCGCGCTCGGAGCGCCGGAAGAGCATCATCTCTTCGATAATTTTGGGCACCGTATCGGCCTCCGAACGAATTGCTCCCGTGCAGTAGGAACAGCCGAGCGAGCGCATGCGGCTCATGACCATCTGTGGCCGCTCTCCTGGGAGCAAAGGCGGATTGTGTTCCAGCGGAAGCAGTGTTTCTCCGCGCACTACCATCTCCCGTTCCTTGGCAAAGTAAAGCGGCACGATCGGAATGTTTTCCAGGTGGATGTATTGCCAGACATCGAGTTCGGTCCAGTTGGAAAGCGGGAACACCCGAATACTCTCTCCCTTATCGATCCGGCCGTTGAACATATTCCACAATTCGGGTCGCTGGTTCTTCGGATCCCACTGGCCGAACTGATCACGGAAGGAAAAAATTCGCTCCTTGGCTCTGGATTTTTCCTCGTCCCGCCGGGCGCCGCCGAATGCCGCGTCAAAGCCGCCTTCCGCCAGCGCATCGAGGAGAGCGCGTGTTTTTAACAAGCCACAGCATTTCTGCGTGCCGAGGCGAAAGGGGCTGGCCCCTTCCTCAATGGCCCTCCGGTTTGTGTGTACGATGAGCCTGGCACCGATTTCGCTAGTGAAACGGTCGCGAAACTCGGTCATTTCCCGGAACTTGTAGGTGGTGTCGATGTGCAGCAAGGGAAACGGAATCTTGCCGGGATGAAATGCCTTTTGAGCCAGCCGGATCATCACGGAAGAGTCCTTCCCGATCGAATACAGCATGACGGGCCGGGCGAACTCTGTCGCCACCTCCCGCATGATGTGGATACTTTCCGCTTCCAGAACGCGTAAATGGGTTAGAGTTAATCGGCTCACGGTGAGAGATCTACTTAGCAAATCAACAGCCAAGCATCTCAGAACATCCGATAACCGGTCAAAAGTAATAAGGCCGCGAGGCCGGTCCGTAGAGGGATTGCCGGAACGTGTGTCGCCAACCGGCTCCCCAGCAGAACGCCCGGGATAGAACCAGCGAGCAGCGATGGTATCAGTGCCCACTCCACTCCGCTCGAGGTTGAATGGACCAGACCGGTGACCGAGACGAGGATGGCGGCATGAAACACATCCGTTCCCACTACTTTGGAAGTCTTGGTGGGATAGAGCATCATAAGGAACGGCGCCAACAGGGAGCCACTTCCCACGGAGGTCGCCCCGACGCAGAATCCGACGATGGCGCCCCAGATTACAGTTCCTCTATCTTGTAGAAAGATAAGTCTTTTGGCGGAGAGTGTAGCCGCCGGACCGGAAAACAGTAAACGTGCTACGAGAACCACCGCGACCATCACCAGCAGCGCTCCGATCGCTCTCTGGACGTAACGCTCGGCGTCGTGCGTGACTCGAGGGAGGAAAATCACCAGCGTCGCGCCCAACAGGCCGCCTGGAACACTTCCGGTGGCCAGCTTTTTTACTACGGGCAGATCGACCGTACCCTGCTTCAGGTGAACCCAGGCGCCAACGATTTTGGTGACGGCGCCATAAACCAGATCGGTCCCTACTGCGGTTACCGGCCTTACCCCGACTACCAGGATCAGGAAGGGCGCCATCAGTGCAGCCCCGCCCATGCTCGTCAGCCCAATCAGGATACCGACGCCAAAACTCATTACCATGAGAGGATAGTTCATTGCACCTCTGCTTTAATCAACCCCAGCAAGTTAAGCAGTTTGAGTGCCGGAAGAGTCCCTTTGGTTTATTAATCTATTGCTTCAGTAGAATTCTAAAAACTGGCACAAAGTCCTGACCCGTCGGGCAAGGAACCAATCATGCCTCGGCGGGAGATTTAGCGACAGTTTGGCTTTTTACCGATAAGAGGGACTTACGGGATAAGTTCTTCGGCCCCACGTGCAGTTTCAACGAGCCGGATCAAATCGGAGAGCGTGGTCTTGTCCAGCACAGAGGCCATTGCGTCCCGAACCTGACGCATGATAATGCGGGTCCCGCAGGTCTCGATATCCTTACATTCCGGGCAAGGCCGAAAAGCGGTTTCGCTGGCACAGGGCAGCGGCGCTAGAGGTCCTTCCATCATGCGGATCACAGATCCTAGCGTGACAGTGGAAGGCGGTCGACTTAGATGGTAGCCGCCCCCTTTGCCCTTCTTGCTTTCCAGCAGCCCTTGCCCCTTTAAATCGAGCAGGATAGCCTCGAGAAACTTGATGGGTATCGATTCCTCGCGGGCCAGCGTCGCGATTAGGACCGGACCTGACCGATACCGTCTGCCGAGCGCCAATATCGCTTTCAGACCGTACTGGGTTCGTTTGGAAATGGTCCGCATCGGTATCCCGCTTCTGGAAACTGAAAGGATAGCAAGGAACTGGAACTTATCCGCTATTTTGGCAACCAAAGCCACTACCACACTAAAATAGTAGAGAATAGCGATCCTGCTTAAGATTGATTCTACACACCTTATTTACCTTCATGGTCAATGGTGATGAAGTTGCCTAGTGATTCAGTTCGAAAGAGGGCAGCACATTGACTGGTAGCTTCACGACACGTTTTGGGTTTGCAGCCTTGTTTCTGGCGGCGTTGGCTATGGGCCAGAGCGGTTCCAGCACAATCTCGGGCACACTGAAAGATGCTTCCGGCGCGGTCATCCCGGCGGCCAGTGTCAAGATAGTCAATCACGAAAGCGGTGTCCTGGTTCAGACCACCAGCAATGAAGCGGGTATCTATCGGGTTTCTTCTCTTGTACCCGGCACCTATCGGTTAGAAGTTGAGACCCCGGGGTTCGAGCGTCTGGTGCGCTCGTCGGCCGCGCTGCAGGTCGGCCAGATTCTGACGCTGGACCTGACCCTCACCGTGGGTGCGAAGAGCGATATCCTCACGATCACCGAAACGGTGCCAATGGCGGAGACGCAGTCCTCGAATATCGCCCAGGTAGTTACCCAGGAGATGCTGTCCGGCCTGCCTCTTCCGAACCGGGCTGCGTCGTCACTCGCAGCTCTGTCACCGGGCGTAGTGATGATCGACAGCGGCGTTGGAACGGCGGAGAACTACCCGGTGTTTTCTGTGGCCGGGGGCCGCGCTCGCAATCAAAATTTCACTCTCGACGGCGGCAACGTGTCGAATGCCGTGGGGCTCACGCGTCCGCAACAGCTCACCACCCTGCCTGTCGATGCCATGCAGGAGTTTCGCGTGATTGCCAATAATTACGCGGCGGAATTCGGCCATTCCACAGGCGGAGTGGTCACCATGTCTACTCGATCCGGGACCAACGTTTTTCATGGAGGCCTGTTCGAATCGCTGCAAAACGACGTCCTGAACGCGCGCAACTTCTTTGCGAGGACGAGGCCGCCCATCCGATTGAACCAGTTCGGCGGCTCTGTTGGTGGACCGATCATCAAGAACAAGACACACTTTTTCGCCACCTGGGAACAGACGCGTCAGCTTACCAGCACGACCGTGGTGCAGACGGTGCCGACCCTGGAGAATCGTCTTGGGGATTTCTCGGACCTGCGTGCGGCGTCGGGCAAGCCCGTCCTCATTTACGATCCATCGACAACCAATGGCCGCAACCGCTCGGCCTTTCCCGGAAACCTCGTTCCGCGGACGCAATTCGATCCCGTCGCGCTGGCCGCATTCGATTACTTCCCGCTGCCGAACCGGCCCGGAACGGCGACCGGCGCCGGTAATTTCGCCGGCTCGAGCAATCAAACGCTGAACCGGAATATCGTCGTAGGCCGGCTGGATCATCAGTTCAGCAACCATGACCAGGCGACCGCGCGCTATTACATTAACGACAGCAGCACCAGCGCCGCCGGTTCTTACGGTCACCCGGCGGCTGACCCGGACGGCGACCTGACCGATGTTCGCGTGCAGAGCATCCTGGTTGGCGACACGCACGTCTTTCGCCCCACGCTGGTCAATGATGTACGGGTCACTTACCTGCGGCGCAAGTTCATCGACACGCGGCCCGGAAACGGAGACGATCTTGCCACAGGGATAGGCCTCACGGGTGTCAGCAAAGCGGCCTTTCCGGCTTTTACCATTCCCGGATACGCTACCTTGGGCAATCCTACCGCAGTGTCACGGTATCAAACTCCTATCCTGGACCGGCAACTTATCGATTCGCTATCGTGGTTCCGCGGGAAGCATGCCTTGAAGTTCGGCGTCGAATACCGGGCCGGCGCCAACACGGAAACGCGTGATCGGGGCTCGTCGGGCAACTTCACCATCAGTCCCCTGATCACCAGCTTGCCGGGTGTCACGGGCACCGGAAACGCTCTGGCGAGTTTTCTGCTGGGTGAAGTGAACGCAGCCAACATCCTGGTTTCCGATCGGATTCCCTCGCGAGCTTCGTATTGGAGCTTGTACGCCCAGGACGATTGGCGCGTAACCGACCATCTTACGATCAACTACGGCATTCGCTGGGAAGTGGAAGTGCCGCGGCGAGTCGTGGGCAATAAGATGAATTCGTTCGACCCGTATGCGATCAATCCGGTTTCCGGCACTCCCGGAATCGTGACGTTCGCCGGCCGAGACGGAGTGCCGGAGCGCGCCTTCGCCACCGACTGGAATAATCTGGGTCCCCGCCTGGGGTTCGCTTACCGCCTGCCGGGCAAAAAGGAAACCGTAATCCGCGGCGGAGGCGGCCTCTTCTATGGGCCCACTGTCAGCAACACCATTGGCGACGTGGCGGCCACGGGCTTTTCGACGGCAGCCAGTTTCGTGGCGGCGCAAGCGGACCTGCAAAGTGTATTCCACCTCCGGGACGGCTTTCCCGCGGTCACACGGTCTCCGCTCAACGCGGGATACGGCGCCGTAGCCATCGGCCAGAAACCGAATACCGCGATCGGCTACTTCGACCCGCACCAGGTGGCTCCGAGCTCGTATCAGTACAACCTCAACGTGCAGCGCGAAATTGCAAAGGACCTGCTCGTGGAGGCCGGCTACATCGCCAACATCAGCCACCATCTCACGGCCAACGATCTGACCATCGATCAGGTGGCCCCGCAATTAGCAGGTCCGGGCGATACGCAGTCGCGCCGTCCGTTCCCACAGTTCAGCAACGTGACGCTGATCAATCCCTCGATCGGCAACTCCACCTATCACGGTGGCTTCATCCGGACGGAGAAGCGGTTCGGGGACGGCCTCTCCTTCCTGGCGCACTACACCTTTTCCAAGTTTCTGGATGATGTGGAGGCGGCGAACGAGTTCAACGGAACTCCCGCAAGCTATATGGACGCGTACAACCGCCGTCTGGATAAGGGGCTGAGCGGAAGCGATGTGCCCCACCGGCTGGTTGCGACACTGCTCTGTGAGGTTCCGCGGTTTCACGGGAGCAGGCTTATGAAGGGAGCACTCGGCGGCTGGAAGGTGGGCGTGCTCCTAACCCTGGAATCGGGACCGCCGTTCACCGTGACAATGACTTCGAATACCACCAATGCGTTTTCCGCCGGACCCCTCCGGCCCAATCTTTTGCGCGACGCCTCGCTCGGGTCAGAGCGAACCATCAACCGCTGGTTCGATCCCGCAGCCTTCAGCGCGCCTGTGCAATTCGCTTTCGGCAACTCGCCGCGCAACGGGCTGCGGAGCGCTCCCATCCAGACAACGGATGTCACGCTCGCGAAAAGCTTCCGTATTACCGAGCGTTGGGGAGCGGATGTGCGCGGCGAACTGTACAACCTGCTCAATCACGCCAACTTCGATATTCCGGGCCACGCGTTCGGAGCTGCCGATTTCGGAGTGGTTTCCTCGGCGCGGTCTGCGCGCACCGCGCAGCTCGCGCTACGAGTGCGCTTCTGAGCGCACATCGCCCGCGCCACGCATCAGCGTGCTGTACTCCGCCACCAGGCGCGGCCTTTCGTAACGGCGCACGGAATCTCCGTTGCCCTGGAGGAGGTTTGCGCCGGTACGCCACGCTTCAACCGCGCGCAGCAACATAGCCTGAATGGCTTCGGTATCGTCCGGTGGTGCGCATAAGCCAGCGCCCGTCTCTCGCAAAATCTGGTCCACTTCGCTGCCCGGTGCGGCGATGGCCAAAATTGGCTTCCCGGCGGCCATGTACTCGAAGACCTTGCCGGGAACGCTAATGTCGTTGGTCATAGTCAGCAGCAGGTAGTCGGTATCGGCCATGTACTTCAAGGCTTCCGCCTGAGGGATAAATCCCAGGAAGGAGACTTCGCTCCCGCGTCCTTCCATCAGTGCGCGTTCGCTATCGGCCACGCGACCGACAAAACGCGTCTCCACCCGTGCGCGAATCTCCGCCGGCAGCGCATCGAGCGCATCGAAATAGAAGCGCGGCGAGGCTGTCTTATAGACCGTCCCCACGTGCGTCACGCGCATGTGCGGCGACTGATGAGAATTGGGTGCGAAGCCGGCAAACACTTCGGGGTCGTATCCATTGGGAATAACCGTAAACTTGCGTTCCGGCTGATCGGGGTAGCGGCGGCGGATCACATCGCACGTCGACCGGTTCACCGCCACCACCAGGTCGGATGCCTCCACAGTCTCGCGCTCGATGGTTTCGGCGCGGCGCCGGGTGTGCGCGCTGTTCTGGAATTCGAAATCCTTCAGATAAAAACTGAGCCACTCGTCGCGGAAATCGCTCACCAATACCAGGGAGGGAAACTCGCGTTTTAAGCGTGTACCCACCACCAGCGCCGAAAACGGCGGCACCGTCACCATCACAATGTCGATCTTGTGCCGCTTGATGATCTGGCGCGCTTTTCGCAGCGCAAACGGGACCCATAAGATTTCGGGTTCGGGACACAGAATCCGCTTGATGGTGCCGGTCAACAGCTTTTTCAACGAAAATCCCGAAGGCTTGCCGGCCGTGCCTGGGGAAGTGGATTTCCCCTTAGTTAGCCGGGCCCAGAGCTTCTGCCGGATATGAAATGGGATTTCTGGCGTGAACGCTTCATGTACCTTCACGCTGGCAGGAATCTGCCTGGTCAATTCCGGGTCATAGACCGGACCTCCGGCATTCGTGGCCTTCAAAACGTGGACATCGAAGCCGCACTGCGGCAGATACTTGGCCAGGCTCAGGGCACGCTGCACACCGATACCACCTACCGGTGGAAACAGATAAGAGATCAGAAGAATTCTTCGGTTGGTCAGGGCTTCTCCTTCGGACCAGGACTGCGGCAATGGAGAATATTTGGAGCAATTCTTCTTCCAAAGCCCCGCGCTACGGCTCAGTCAATGGCATCGGTTAAGATAAGGATCTACCCCTATGAAATTTCTCCTGGTCGCGGGCGCCAGACCCAATTTTATGAAGATCGCCCCCATCCTGGAGGCATTTCGACAGCACCAGGAAACTCGCCCGGACCTGAAGGTTCAACTGGTCCACACCGGACAGCACTACGATTCCAAAATGTCCGACAGTTTCTTTGAGGATCTCGGCATTCCCGATCCGGACATCAACCTGGGTGTAGGCTCGGGCAGTCACGCCCAGCAGACGGGCCGCGTCATGATCGCGTTCGAAGAAGTTTGCGTCAAAGAACGGCCCGATTGGGTGCTGGTGGTGGGCGACGTCAACTCGACCATGGCCTGCACGATCACCGCGAAAAAGCTCGGGATCCGCGTGGCGCATGTTGAAGCCGGCCTGCGTTCGTTCGATATGACCATGCCCGAGGAGATCAACCGCCTGTGTACCGACGTGCTCGCGGACCTGCTCTTCACCACCGATCCCATCGCCGACCGCAATCTGCGCCGCGAGGGTGTCGCGGAAGAAAAAATCTGCTTTGTGGGCAACACCATGATCGATACCCTGCTCCGCCACCGGGATCGCGCCTGGTCAATGCCGTTGCCGGAAGGCCTGGTGGACAGGGAGTTTGCGGTCCTGACCCTGCACCGGCCCGGCAATGTGGATAGTTGCGAGACGCTGACTACGATCTTCGGAGCCATCGGCGAAATCGCTCGCCATATTCCGGTGGTCTTTCCCGCGCATCCACGCACCATCGCCCGCCTGAAGGAGTTCGGGCTCTTCGACGCGCTCCAGAATCAGCAATCGATCCGCATGGTCGAACCGCTCAGCTACCTTCCGTTCGTCGGCCTCGTGATGCATTCGCGCATGGTCTTGACCGATAGCGGCGGGATTCAGGAAGAGACCACCGTCCTGGGCATTCCGTGCATCACCATGCGGCCCAACACGGAACGCCCAATCACTTGCGAGTTGGGCAGCAAT